>Ga0302320_10028291_pt1 | contig 10763 bp, 7 predicted proteins | sample Bog_T0_3_FD_202130 | JGI IMG/M metagenome (GOLD analysis project Ga0302320, IMG submission 202130) | Peat permafrost microbial communities from Stordalen Mire near Abisko, Sweden - Bog_T0_3 | ecosystem: Environmental > Terrestrial > Soil > Wetlands > Peat | place: Sweden: Abisko, Stordalen Mire... | reverse complement strand
GCTTCAAACGCCGCTTCGCTGATTTGATAGTCATTCCTTAACTCGTCCGGGGTCGCTGATATTCGCGTTTCATCGCAGAACGAGTTGATGAAGTCGTCCGCAACGTCTGTGATTCCAGCGTCTGTGATTAGGGGCCATGACCACGTGCATGAGCAGATGCCGCTCGTGTGCTTGGCGACTGCGGCCTCCAGGAATGCAGCTACGCAATCGCGAAACTTTTGGGGCGATTTTCTTCGCATCGAATGGCCCCAGAGGTTCGCTTTGGGAGGTGAATAATGTAGCATTGTTCATTCAGCCCAACGAATGCTCTCCGGCCAGAATACCGACACGATCATGCCGTTGCTCCGCCAAACGGGCAGCATGCCCGCCGCCGTGCCGACCGGAGCGACCAGCGTCGAGCCATCCTTCAATTATCGGACGCGATGGCGGGCTGCACAAGCGGGCGGCGAGGAGGCGGCTTAGGAACGACTATTGAAAAGATCGCCCAGCACTTTCATGGTGTATTATTCCTGCCCTTTTGGGAGGGCGGGTTTCGGCGGACAAGAAAGCTCACAAAGGACCCCCAGGGCAAGCTGCGCCCGATTGATGGGCTTTCGGAGCTTCTGGTAGACTCTATCCAATCGCTGGACTTCTCGCTTCGCCGCCAGTGCCGCACCGATGGCCTGAACGTAGCCCGAAGCGTATGCCCGCCCGAGACCATCCCGGTTCTGTTCCGCCGCTTCAAGAATCTGGTCGATGTATTCGTAGTGCCCCAGTTTGATCAGCGCATAGATGACGATCGGCTTTCCGAAGAGATCGGAGACGCCCACCAGGTCGCCCGACATCGCCTTCACGGCCTCGTCTCCGGCATTTTCCGCCTGCGCGGGTTTTCCCGCCTCGGAGTACGCTACTGCCAGGATTGCGAATCCAGTCGCACGCTCCAGGCCCTTGGGCAGCGTCTTGAGTTGCACAAGCGTTTTGTCCGCTCCGCTCGTGACTGCCTTTTCGTCTTTCCTGTACGCGGCCGACAAGGTCAAGAGCGCCTGTGACTTCCATGAACTATGGCCGCTGAAAAGACACAGGGCTCCGATCTGGCTGGACAGGAACGGTGAGGGAATGCTTTGGGGAGAGAAGAACTCTTGACGTTCTAAGGCCGCGATAGTTGTGCGGGTTTCGCGTTGCATGCCCTCGTCGCGAATCAAGTCGGCAGTCGCCGCCGCTGATTTGCGATCCCCGGCTCTAGCTTGTGCTTCGGCAATCGCCTCGCGAGCGCGATCGAGGGACGTCTGGTCCGCGATACCCTCGATCACACGTTGTGCCACGGCCACATTTCCGCGCTGTGCCTGCCGGGTCGCGACCAAACCTTGGCCGCGACCACGAATCAGGCTTCCCTTGGGCAAAGCATCGAGGGTCCGCAAGGCTCCCGCCACATCGCCCTGATAAGATTGAGCGGCGGCGACGAGCACGGTCGCTCCCGGACGTTTGGACTCCGGCAGTTTTTCTCTTACGAGGGCCTTTGCGTGCTGAACCTCCCCTGCTTCCGCTAATCCCATGATCACAAGACTGCGGTCACCGTCATTGGATAACTGGTCAAATTGTTCGAGCAACCGATCCACCCAAATCTGCGGCCGGGGGGAACCATCATCGGCATTGCCTGCGATTGACAGCCCTGGCTGCGCCCAACCAGCGAAAGCGATCATGCAGAATAGCAGCGAAGACCAGCGTCGGATGATCGGCTTGGCTTCGGAAACGACGTTGCATGCGGCCATAGTAATTTTTTCAGCAAAGGGTCGGCCGGCGGTTCGCGCCGCCCGGAGCGATCAGCGTCGAGCCCCTTCAATTATCCGGCGCGAACGCGGGCTGCACAAGCGGGCGGCGGGCGATGCGGTTCAGGACAAAGGCGGCCCTGATGGCCATTCATGGCCATTTTCCGCGCTAGCGGTTCAGGCCCGTGCTGAACCACAGGTCTATGACACTACCGCGCCGCCAACGGACGCGAACGCCCGTCATTTCCGTGGACGGCAAGCAACGGAAGGCGTGCCCGATGGGAGTCAACGGGCGGGCGATGTCGGGGGCAAGCCGTTGTTTCTCTCTGGGCCGTCATCGGGGTTCGGCAACCATGACCGCGCGGCGTACCCGAGAACCACCTTCTGCTCTTCGTCGATCGTGACGATAACGACCGAATCCTTCGCCCCGGAACGATCATAATAGTATTGTAAGGATTCTTGCCCACCGGCGCGGACAACGCGATCGGGTGGCCCAAGATAACCACGTATCTCGGACATGGAGAAGGAACGGCCGCGCAGGCGTTCTCTGTCGATAGTCAAAGCTAGCTGTTCGAAACGTGCTCCGCGGCGCTGATGTCCCTCTTCCGTCAGATAGCGCTGGTGTACCTCGTCCAGCGACGGGGCTTCGTAGGGGGATCTCCACGACTTCCCCGTACAAAGCAGGATGACGCCTGCGATTACGACAACGGCGACGGCGCCATAAACCAGGCATCTGAGGCCGAATACCAGACGCTTGCTTGTGTTTTGCATGTGTCCTCCGCCCGATTGTGCGTTCAGGCTCGTCGCCCACTATATTCCGATTGCCGCCCTCATCATAAGAAGTCCGAGAAGAATGCCGCACAGCGCTCCGAGACTTAACCCGGCGTCCAACCGAGTGCGTATTCTACTTAGCGCGGGCAAGAACGAGCGGCTTTCGCCGCGGAAACCACTCATTTCAGCCCAGCTAAAGTATTTCCGCCCGCCGTCCTTTCGTAGATCGGCAATGAGCAGGATCACGCAGGCCGCAAACCAGAGCAGTCGAAAGGTCAGGCTGATTGCAACGACCCGGTTGAAGCCGCCTGTCGAGAATTCCGGAGTGCCGCTCAGGGCTTTCAGCAGAAGCAAGGCTGAGGCTTCAACGCAGTCTGGTACGAGCATGCCCAAAAACCACGCGATCAGCAGCACGATCGTAGCGGCGACGGCTCGACATAGAGCTATCCCGACACATCCAGCCCGCTGGCACACGTTCGCAAGATACATAGCGATCTTCCTTCACTCGCAAACCGTCCGTCAGTCTGCGCACCCGACGCCGCCCTTGCCGCGCCAACCAGTGCCGAGCCATCCTTCAATTATCCGGCGCGAACGCGGGCTGCACAAGCAGGCGGTTTGCGTGGCGATCACGCGTTATCGCCACCAAGGCATAGTGAACTCTGTGTTTGGGTGCTTCTTCAATCGTCCGCGCGCGCCAGCACAAAAAGCAGCGCCAACAAGCGTCGCCGAACCGGCGAGCCAGAAAAGACGATGGTCCCTTACGACGGCCAAGACAAAAAGGCCCGCGACCTGTCCGATCACGCCCCCGATGACAAAAAGGACCGTCCATCGGGGAAAAGCGTATGTGTCCGACGGAAAATGCGAAGCTCCAACGAAGAACGATGCTCGCAGACGAGGTATCGCGAACGCAAGCGGAATCGTACCAAGCGTCCACAGCGACAAGAACTTTAACTGCAAGCCCCCACTGACCAGCGCCATCAAATGTTCGTCTGGAACTGATACAAACGAAACAAGCCCCGTGGCTGCGGAGGCCAGAGCGACAAGAATCAAGAATCCTCTAGGCTTCACCATGTTTCACATCGCAGTGCGCCACGATGCTCAATAGCCATGCATGATTCGCCCTCAGCTTTCGGGCACCCGTTTGCTGCGGTTCATTCTACTCCACGCCAGAGGCGATTCAAGATCGCTTCACCGATGCGCGGAGTACAACTCCCGGAATCTGGCCGCCGCGTTGGGGAAGTCGCTCGCTTCGTCGCCGGAGATGCCGGGCGAAAGCTGGTGATGGCCGTCGCCGGCCTGCACGTCGAAGTAGCAATGAAAGTAGACGTGATTGCCGGGATCGGCGATGAAGCGGTGCATCTGGCCGAGAAAATAGAGATCGTCGAGGCCGCCGTGGTCCTCCTTGTCGCCGCGATGGCTCAGGCCCCATTCGGGAATTGCAAAGGGCTTGTCGTGCTTCAGCGCGAACCGCTGCCAGAATCGCAAGCCATAGGAGCCGTCCAGCGAGACGTCTTTCCACACCTTGCGGCGACGCGACTCGATCTCCGCCGCGCTCGTGCCGGCCGGCCAGGGATAGGTGTCCTTCGCCCAGGATTCGTCGTAGACGTCCAAACCGACGAAATCGACATAGTCGTCGCCGGGCCATGCCTTGTCGGCCTGAAACTGCTGCCAGCCCAAGGCCGGGTTCCAGCAGAACTTCAACTTCTCCGCGCCCGGCACCGCGCGCATCGTCTTGACAACTTGCCGCCAGTAGCCGGCCCAGGCTTTGGGGTCATCGCTGCCGCGCCAGGTATACCAGCCGCCGTTGAATTCCCAGCCCAACCGCAGGATGCTGTCGGCCAAGTTGTAGCGAACGAGTTGCCGGGCCAGCGTTTCGTAGTGTTTGCTGTAGTCGCCTTGGGCGCCCGCCACCAGGGAGACCCGCTGATCGACCGCCTGGCCCGACGCGGGTCCGCGACGATCCCACGGGCCGGGCAGCAGCGGCACGGATAAAATCAGACGCCGGCCCGGCGCGGCCTTCTTCCATGCCGACCATTCGCCGAGTTGCCAACCACCGCCTTCGATGTTGTCCCAGCGCTCCGTTGGCTCGAAGTCCTCGGCCCAGACCACGGGCCGATGGAGCCATCGGGCAAACGCCTCATTGGCCTTTGCGCCGCCGTGGGGATTGGCCGCACCCCAACGGTAAACAGCCACGTAAGGCCCGTCGGCAGGCGGGAACCGATCGGCGGGGACCGCCGCCGGTTCCGCCGTGGCAGCGCCTAGACAGGTCGCAAAGCCAAACAGGAACACGAAAAAAGTTGCGCGGAATAGATTCCAGAATTTGCGATTCATCTTTCTCACACGAACCCCCTCTCGATCCGGGAGAGCGCCGGGGTGAGGGATTGCCGAGTATTCAACAAAGCGAGCCCGGTTCCTATCCGCCCTCACCCTAACCCTCTGCCTTCTTGCCGCACGCGGCAAGCGGGAGAGGGGACTGGTTTTTCGGACCTTTCGGATAGCCTCTGAACACTGAAACTTTCCACCAGAGTTTACAGGCTGTCTTTCAGCCGGTCGTACATGGGGATTTCGCGCGGATCGAGGAGTTTGCGATCGAGGCCCTTTTTCAGCGCGGCGTCGAACGCGGCGGCCGCTTCGCTCTTGCGGTCCAGAAGACTGTAGGCCCAGGCCTGGTGGAAATACTGTTCCGGGGCGCCGCTGTCCTGGACGGCCAAAGTGGCGTCCTCCAGGGCCTTAGCGGGATCATTGCGGGCGATATAAACCAGGGCGCGGGAGTCGAACACGGTGGCCAGCGGCCCTTTCACGGCCAGGGCCTGGTTGATCAGACTGAGGGCCTCGTCGAGATCTCCGCCATTGCGCGCCAGGTTCACCGCAAGGTTGTTCAATGCCTGATAGTTCCGCGGCTCCTTGGCCAGAACCTCGCGATAGTCCTCCTTCGCCTTGTCATACTGCCGCTGCTCCTCATGCACCACGGAAAGCATGAGAAGCAGGTTCGTCGGGCGGTGGAACTTCGCCACGGCGGCAAGGAAGATATTCTCCAGTTGCTCATACTGGGCCGCGGTAGCGGCGTGGCTGTTGACAATGGCGGCCACAGGCAACGACAGAAGGTTCGGATCGCTCGATTCCCAGCAATCCTTGAGCACCTCCAGCGATTCGCGGATCCGTTTTTGCCGGGCGAGGTAGGCCGAATAGAAGAGATCGCCGTTGGAGGTCACGCGCTTGCTTCGCAGCGAACTGAAGAGCAAGTCGGCCTTGGCGTCGAAATCGGCCGCGGCAACCTGTTTGTTGTCGCCCCGCAGCCGCCCGGCGAATTCCTCCATGAGCCCGGCCACGAGGTAGAGCTGCTGCGGCCGGTCCGGCGATTTGGGATCGAGATTGTCGACGTAGGTCACGACCTTGTCGCGCGCGGCCGCGTAGTCATTGAGGCGGAAGAGGTATTCGGCGCGGGTCCGCACCGTATCGAAGTTGTTGGGCGCGGCCTTCTCCAGTTTCAGCAACCAGCGGTCGGCATCCTCGAATTCCTTGCGGTCCAGAAGGGTATTGATGTAGAAGACGATATGCCTGGTCTGTACCCGCGACGCGCCGAGCACACTGCGCATGCGCTCTTCGTAAGCGACTTTGTCGCCCTTTTTCAGGTAGAGTTGGGCCAGCGTGAAGTTGTCCTCCAAGGCGGCGTCGGGCCGCTTGACGAGGTCTTCCATCGCCGCAATGGCATCGTTGATCTTCGTCTTGCGCGGGTCGGCGATGAGGAACTGGACTTTCGTCCGCCTGTCCTCGGCGGTGGCGGCCTTGCTTTGCAGGTTCTCCTCGATCAGTTCCTGGGCCTTGCAGAGATCGTCGAAATCGCCGCGGCTTTGCAGGATGAGGGCCAGGCTGCGGCGGGCCCAGCAGACGTCGGTGAGCGTGCCCGGCGTTTCCAGGGAGATGATCTTCCGCAATTGCGGCTCGGCCGAGGCAATCTGGCCGGTGCGGAGGTAGTAGCTGGCCAACTGCCGCAGGTTCCGACAGTTTTCCGGGGTCGCTTTGACCGCCGCCTCGTAGTGTTGCTGTGCCTCGGGGGATTTGCCCAGCAACTCGCAACAGATGCCCAGCGTCACCTGGGCCGAATCGCCCTTGAGCGTGTGTTCCATTTCCGCGATCAGCGGCATGGCCTTGTCGCCCTGGCCCACGTCCAACAGCAGGCGGACCAGCGCGATCCAGACGCCCTCGGCCTGGGGATTCAGCAGGCGGGCCCTGAGCAGGGAGTTCACGCCTCTTTGCGCCATTTTCAGCATCGCGGGATCGGCCTTCCAGCCTTCGCCCGGCCTGACGGCCTCCCGATCGCGCTGCTGCGCCTCGGCTTTCAGGCGCAGCGCCAGCGTGGCGTACATCTCGCCTTGCCAGGTGATGTCCTTGAAGTTCGTGCTGTCCGCAGCGACCGACTTGTCGACCTCCATTTCGGCGGCGGCGATATCGCCCGTGAAGACTTTGACGAAGACGTACTCCTTCTGCATTTCGTCCAACAGCGGACTCTTCTGCTTTTCCAGGTAGTCGAACAAGTTCTTGGCTTCTTCGATGCGCCGCCGCGGCACGAGGAGTTGTACGGTGCGGCGGATCACGTCGTTGTCCCGCTCGTTCATGAAGTAGATTGCGCGGGTATAGAGCTCGAGGGCCTGGTCCGGCTCGTCCTGCAACTCGCAAATCTTGCCGGCCAGCACGACCGGCGAGGACCAGTCCTTGCGCTCTTCCATGGCGTCCTGCAGATATCCCCGCGCTTCCAGCAGCAATTGCGGGTCCTTGCTCTTGGACCGCACCAGCGTGCGGATGGCCTTGGCGTAGAGCCAGAACGGCCCTCGACCGCCCAGTTGCTCGATCTCGTCCACCAGCCGATCGAGTTCCTGCATGTCGGCGGGGAGCCCTTTTTCATAGGCCCGCAGGTGCAGGTCGCAGAGAAGGTAACGGGCGCGGGCGTTCTTGGGCTCCTTTTCCACAATCTGCCGGCAGTAGCCGCGGGCCAGGTCCAGGGCATTGACCTCGACGCACAAGGTGGAAAGGAACCCCCGGAGCTGCGTCTTTTCCGCGTCGCTCAGGGGATCGAGGTTCTCTCCCAATTTCGTCAGCACATCCACCGCATGCGGGTCGTTGCTGCGGACCGCCAGGCAGCCGCGGGCAAAGCGCACCAAGACGCGGTCGCCCAGGCTCTTTTCGGCCTCGTCGATCAGGGCGGCGGTCTCCTTCCACCGCTTCTCTTTCTCGGCCGCGTTGTCTTGTTTGTCGGCACGGTGCATCGCGAGTTTGATGCGGGCCAGCCAGGCCTCGGCACTCTTGGGCACCGCGTCGGTGCATTTTCTGAGCAATTCGTCCGCCAGTTTCGCCTGCTTGCTCAGGTCCTTGGACTGGTCCTTGGCGAGCAAAACTTCGGCTCTAAGCACGGCAATTTGCGGAGGAATGCTCGTCTTGCCCGTCTTCTCGTTCTTGGGCGCCAGTTGGTCGAGCAGGGCATCGACGGGCTGCCAATCGCGCTTCTCCTTGTCGGTCTGCAAGCAAAGCATGATCAGAACCTGCACCCGGTTGAGCATGGCCTCCTTGCGTTGCGGGCCCTTTTCCGCGATGCGGTATTCTTCGTCGGCTTCTTTCAATTTATGCTGGCCCAGGTAGATCTCGGCCAACGAAGCGCGGGCCACGAAATTGAACGGATCGATCTTCAACGCCTGCCGGTAAGCGAGGATCTGCTCATTGACGAGGCCCTCCTGATGGTAGCACTGGCCGAGGTGCAGGAAGGCCTGGCAGCGCACGCTGGGGTTGTCGTGGACCTTGGCGATCACGTCGAGCAAGAGACGCTTGGCCACGTTCCAGTCCTGCTGCTGGATCGCGATCCAGGCGTCGAGAAAGTCGGCCTCGGAGGGCGGATAGCCGCCCTCGCGAAGTTCCTTGATGTGCTTGCCGGCTTCGGCAAAGTCGCGGGCAATGATTTGATCTTCGGCAAGGTACCAGAGAATCTGCATGCTGCCCTTGGTCCCCTTGGTCACTTCCAGTCCTTGCTTCAGGGTGGCGATGGCTTCGTCGCCTTTTCTCAAGTGGTTTTGCGCGTCGGCCAGGACGATGTACATGGCGTAATCGTCCTTGGCCGCCTTGACACCTTTGCGGAGCACCTCTTCCGCTTCCGCATATTTGCGTTGCATCACATAGCAGCGCCCCACGAGAAGCAGGCCATGCGGCTCGTCCGGGGCCAGTTTCAGCATCTCCTGCGCCTTGGCTAGGGCCGTGTCGTATTTCCCCTGTTCGTAAAAGTAGTAGCAGTATTTTTCGTAGGCCGCCACCGACTTGTCATTCTTGGCAACCATGTCTTCTATCACCGCGTCCGCTTCGGCCTTCTGGTCGAGCGTGGAACTCAAGACGATCGCCAGATGCACGTAGCTGTTGACCTGGTTGGGCGCGATGGCAATCGCATCCCGGAACACCTCGCTGGCCTCCTTGTCCTTGCCGTTCATACGGAGAATCTGCCCGTATAGATCGAGCAACTCCGGGTCCCCTTCGGGCTTCAGGCCCTGCTTCTTCCGCTCCTGGTTTTTCTCGACCGTTCCTTCCAACAGGATGTCCAGGTGCGTTTGCGCGTCCGACGGCCGGCCGAGCATGATCGCCACGTCGACCAGTTTCCGCCGGGCTTCGCGCACGTCGTCGGGCGTTACCGATGGATCTTTGTCCGACTGTCGAAGGCCTTCTTCCAGGAAGGCGAAGGCCGCCCGGGCGTTCCGCGCGTCGGCGTACAATACGCCCAGGTGAAGTTCCGCGCGGCGGTCTTTGGGCACCAGCGTAACGTAGTCGTACAAATGCCGGGTGGCTTCGTCGAGGTTCTTCTCCGCTTCGGCCCGCTCCGAGGCGTCCTTCAGCGCGTGGGCCTGACGGCCGACCTGAAAGCCGTGGAGCAGATGCACTCCGCCGCCCAGGACCAGAAAAACCACGAAGATGATCGTGGCAAGCCGCACGTTCAAAGTTGGCATAGTGAAAGTTCTAGGGGATGATCAAACCGCAATGAATACCAATGCTCATTATATCACGATCACGCTCAGTGCCGTTATCGGCAAACCCCACGCGGAGGGGTGATGGTAGGATGCGGCCCCAGGGCAAATACGATAAAAACAGTGCTGCCGATTATACTGCCGGCAGGCACTGTCAGAGGCCATCCGAAAAAGTATTGAAACAGGACATGACGCTCAAGCGGGCCCTGCTTGCGCCTTTCCCATACAATCTGGTTTCCGCCGCCGCCGAAACCATGCGCGAAGAAGAACGATCGCCACCAGGGCGGTGAGCAGTTCGTAGCCCAGCCAGCCATAGCGCAGGGCGTAATAGAAGAGTTTGAAATACTCGCTGACGACGAAAAGGAAACCCGCTTCGCTGCGCCACCAGGCGGCCGGGTCGAACCCTTCCGTGGGCGCGGAGATCATGACGATCTCGACCGGGCGGTCCGCCAGGACCTGCCGAAAAATCCATTCCGCCCTCCGCGTATGGGGTCCCTCGGTGACGATCAGCAAGCGCCGCGCCGGGTGCTCCGCCAGATAGCCGGCCACCGCCTTGGCCTCGTCGAAAGTGGTGGTCGCTTTGGCATCCAGCAGGGTAACCTGGCTTTCGCCGGAGACGCCGCCGTAGCGCAGGACTTTGAGCACGATCTCGCTCGACGGCGGAACGGCCCCGGCCGTCTGGGCGGCATGCGGGGCCACCGTGCAAAAGATCACTTTCGGCGCCCAACCGCCGTGAACCAGGGCCGCGGCCACGAAGGGCCGCGTGTCGTAACCGCCGTTGAGCAACACCACGGCGTCGGCCTTCTGCCGCGGCCGGCCCACGTCGAGCCAGCGCGGGGCAAACGACAACGTCCACGGATTGAGCGCCGCGGCCAGCACCGCAATTGCGACCACCGCCACGATATACCGGCGAATGTGCCGCGGCCTGTTCACGGCGGGGCCTCGCCGATGCTTGCCCGGATTTCACGCTGAAAGGTGGCGGCATCCGGCGGGAAAACGGGGACAGTCCCCATTTGTGCGCAGCACCCTCCGGGCCGTTCCGGCAAATGGGGACTGTCCCCGTTTTCCCGCCCTTGACACCAGGCATAGAGCAATTGCAGCCATGCGTACATGAAATCCTTGACGCCCGTTCGCGTGCGCCACCAGGAATCTTCGCGGCAGGCCGGATTGACCGAGAGCTCGAAGCGCACCCGCTGGCCGTCGTCCCGGCCGAGAACTTTGTCGAACGTGTAGCGCAAGCGGCCGCTGGCGA
>Ga0302320_10028287_pt1 | contig 10763 bp, 11 predicted proteins | sample Bog_T0_3_FD_202130 | JGI IMG/M metagenome (GOLD analysis project Ga0302320, IMG submission 202130) | Peat permafrost microbial communities from Stordalen Mire near Abisko, Sweden - Bog_T0_3 | ecosystem: Environmental > Terrestrial > Soil > Wetlands > Peat | place: Sweden: Abisko, Stordalen Mire... | reverse complement strand
GCCCAGCCAGAGCCGGCGCGTGTGATCTTGCTCCCGGCGTTTTCCAGCGAGGTGATGGGCAGCGTGGAATCGAGCAGCACGTGCTTGACTTCAGCGGAATGATTCACCAGCACGATGAAACCGTGGTCTTTGGCGTTGAGAGCCGAGGCCTCCACCGAAACTTGATCGGTCCAGACCGTCCGCTTGACCCCGGCCCACTCCACGAGACTCTGGTAGATGCGATACGTCTGGTCCTTGCCCTCAAAGGCCGAGGGTTGATTGGCCAGATACCACTCGATAGGATAGGCGCTGAGCAGCGTCTTTCCCTTACCGTAGCTGTGCGCCACAAGCGCCGGCCTGCCATCCTGATCGACGGCGATCACCTGGCCGCCATGCACCTCCAGCGTCGCCGACCACTGGTCGAAGGCGCCTGAGGAGGCCGAGTAGGTGAAGGAATCACCAGGCTTCAGATTGCCAAAGGGGGCGACAATCTTCAGCGTCACATTCGACACCGGCAGATGATCGACCAGCCGCGCGCCAAAGAGCTCCTCCATCTCGGGAATCGCCGCGTCGGCGCTCACCGAGGCATACAAGACGCCGCCGTTTTCGACATAACTCTTCGTCTTGGCGAAAAAGTCGGAGTGGACGTGGTTGATGAGCGCCTGCGCGCTGGTCAGCGGCGAGGCAAGAATCAGCATCGGGTACTTCTGCCAGTCGCCGTACTCGCGGGGAAACTCCACCTTGACGCCGGCCCTGCGCGCCAGAATGTAGGAAGAAAGCCATGCGCCCACAAGGCGCGCATTATCCTCCGTCGGATTGGTGAGCAGCGGCTGGTTTGCCGTCGCGCCCCCCTCATCCTGCGAGGTATAAGGAGCGATCTCCGGCCCCGTCAGCCCGTAATGCGATTCGTCGCCATAGGGCTTTGACCACTCATTGGGAACCAGAATCGCCGCCTCGGCCGCGGCCGGCTCAATGCCCTCCAGATCGAGGCTGTTGAGCGTCTTTGACAGCGAGGTCAGCATCTTTGCGGCTGGCCGCTCCTTGCGATCCCAGGTGACGATGCCAAACTGCGTCTCGTTGGGCGAGCGCGAGTAAGGAACCTTGCCCCACTGAGAGGGAGCCGCATCGGTATAGCACCAGATCAGGAAGCCATTCGCTCCCGCCCCAAAAGCTGAGTAGAAGGCCGTTCGCTCATACTGCGCAATCGCCTCCGGCCCATACTGCGCTGAGGTCGAGCCCATTTCGGAGATCATCACCGGATGGCCGGCGCCGCCCGAGAGCGCCGTCTGAAAGCTCGCGCCATAAGTCTGCCGCTCCGAGAGCATCGCGTCGGGATAAAGCCGGGGCTTGTAGATGGTATAGGGATGAATGCTGAAGAAATCGACTTCGTCCTTCAGATTGTCAGGCCGGAAGGAGCCATGCTCCAAATCCTGCATCGAGGTTCCCACCACCAGCGGATGATTGGGATCGTAGCGGCGCATCGCGCCGGTAATCAGGCGCGTCCAGTTGATGGCCATCGCGTCGGTCGGGTTGGAGCTGATCCACATCGGTGGCTCGTCGTATAGATCCCAGGCCAGCACCGCGTTGTTTTTCGCCATGTAACTCGCCACTTTGGCGGCAAAGTCGGTCTCCAGCTCCAGCATGAATGGATCCGAGAGCGGATCGCGCCCGTTGCGGTACGGAACATCCCAATACGCCTCGCCAACCTCGCCGCCGGTCAGCAGCATCGGGTGCAGATAAATCTTGTAGCGGTTGGCCATCCTAGTCAGAAAGTCCAGCTCGCGGAAGGCCTCCGGGTTGAAATCATTGGGACGCGGCTCAAGCCAGGCCCACACCAGGTCCAGACGCACCGTGTTGACTCCCAGTTCGTGCATCTGCGCGAAGTCGGCCTCAACCGCCGCCGGATCCCATTGATAGGGCCACTGCATCGCCGCCTTGGCCGGAACCCAGTTCACTCCCACCGGAACAAAGCGCTTTCCGCCCCGCTCAAAGTAGTTCCCCGCCAGCCGAACCGCGGGAAGCGTTTCGGTTGACTCGGCTGCGGCCTCAGGCCGTTCCTGAGCGAAGCAGAGAGATGGGGAAAGGAAGGCCAAAGAGCCACCCCCGGCAACCAAAGCAAGGATGCAACGATACGTCCACTTCATGCAGTAAATTCCTCCCGCGGATTCGATTCACCGAGTGCAGCGTTTTGTATTCTATACGGCCAAGCGTACCGGGGCCCTGAAGTTCTATCTATGCTACATATCCATCTATGTGTCAATGCGTGGATAAAACAATCTCTCGGCCGAGTGCGTGACGCACCTTGATTATTCTCATCATCATCTTTACAAATGTTTAACAATCAATACGATACAGAATCTCTATGCTTGTGAGTCAGTTTTACCTTCTTTCGTTTCAATCGATTGACGTGAATACATGGTATACTATGTTCGTTGGAGGTGGGTGATGATCGATCCTGCAATCGCCGTTGACAGCATCGAACTTGTGCTGGACCACCAAAGCTACGTTCCGTTTTACCAGCAGATTGTGGAGCAGGTCCGGGAGCTAGTCAAAACCGGCAAGGTGAAGGAAGGCGAGAAATTCTGCTCGGAGAGCGATGTATCCAAACAACTTGGAATCAGCAAGATGCCGGTTCGCCAGGCCTTTCAAAAGCTGCGCTCCGAGGGTCTGCTGGTCATTGAAAAAGGCAAACGCCCTCTGATCGGTTCCGGCCGTATGCCATGGAACTTTCAGGAGTTGCGCGGCTTTAGCGAGGTGATGCTGCGGCGCGGGCTGGTTCCTTCCGCCCGGCTGTTGTCGAGCGAGATGGTCAGCGCCAAGGGTGAAGCGGCGCAGGCGCTGCGCCTGGAAGACGGAGAATCCGTTTACTGCATCAAGAGGTTGCGGCTGGTGAACGGGGAGCCGGTCGCCGTTGTCACCAGCTATCTGCCAGCGCGCATCTTTCCCGGCATTGACAAGCAAAACCTTGAAGGGCATTCACTTTACGCGATCTTTGAGAATGTATACAAACGCAAATTGAATTGGGCCGAAGAGAGCATCGGCGCCGTCGCCGCGCAGCAGGAGGAGGCCGCGATTCTGGAAGCTGCGCTGGGCAGCCCGCTGCTGCTCATCCGCGAAACCACCTATGACTGCGAGCGCATTCCCATCGAATACAGCCGCTCGTTGCTGCGCGGCGACCGTTACACCGCCTCGGTGATCTCGGTGCGCAATCGCCCTCTGCCCCGCAGCGGTACCTGATCGAAAGCAGTGTAATTCCATTGACATTTATTCGTTTATAAACGATAATTCGTTCCGTGTACGAGATTCGCCACTATCTTACGCGCAGCGGAAAAGACGCCTTCATGGAATGGCGTCGCCAACTCCGCGACACAAAGGCGAAGATTGCGGTTGACCGCAGAATCAACCGGATGGAGTTGGGGCAACTTCGGCGATCATAAATTCTGCCGCGATGGGGTCTGGGAGTTGCGCATTGACGTGGGTCCGGGATACAGAGTCTATTACGCAATTGCCGGAGAGCAAGTAGTCTTGCTGCTGACGGGTAGCGACAAGCGAAGCCAGGATGCGGAGATCGACCGCGCCTGTGAATACTGGTCGGATTGGCAAGGGAGGGCGAACGATGAGAGATAGAAACCACGATGAAGCCATGGCGGAGTTGCTCAGGGAAGATCCCGCCTACGCGCTGGAGCTGCTGAATGAGATTCTCGAAGACGGCGAACAGGGCGAACTGCTGATCGCTCTGCGCCAGATGACCAAAGCCTTTGGCGGTGTGCAGAGCGTAGCGGAAAAGGCCAACCTGAATCCGACACAGCTTTACCGCACCTTATCCGAAGCAGGCAACCCGGAGCTGCGCAGCCTTTCGGCGATTCTCAAAGCAATGGGTTTGCGCTTGGCCGTCGAGCGGGTGCGGGCGGCATAAGGCCGGGTCTCATGGCAACTTACTTTGCATAACTGTTATCCTCCTCCAAATACGGAGGATCATCGCGAGGATGAGTCCGATCAAGCCGTAGAGTAATGCGTTAACAATAGCTGCGACCACCCAAAGCTCATAGATTAAGCGTTGATTCGCCGCGTTATAAACTGGAGCGTCCGCCGTCGCAATTTGAAGTATGAGGGCTGGACATAAATAAAAGCTTAACTGGTCGAGCGTTGGGTTGTAGAGATGAACATTCCAATCAACAAGAATTGTGTATGCAAGAATCACTGCACACATCGCAACTCCAATTCCAGCAGCATAAAGCGGAACCTTCCAATTCATGGCAAACATTCTCCTGCGGAACGATTATTTACTTTGTCCGGCCCTCTGTTCGAAGAAAATTCTCGTTACTTACATTGCTCGCTCCCACTCGGCGGGAAAACCCGCAGCCGCTCGACGCGGCGGTCGGTGGAGGCGACGACTTCGATGCGCAGGCCGGCGGATTCGAGCAGGACGACCTCGCCGGCCAGTGGGATGCGACCCTCGATCTCGCTGACCAGGCCGCCGAGGGTGGTGGCTTCGTAACCGTCGCCGAGATCGCCCAACGCGGCGGACTCGCCGAAGAGGTCGGGCAACTGATCGACGGCAAAGTTGCCCGGTACCAGCCAGACACCGTGCGGCTCGCGCTGCGGACCGGCATTGTCCGATCCGGGGGGCGCGTCTTCCTCGTGCTCGTCGTGAATCTCGCCGACGATCTCTTCCAGCAGGTCTTCGATGGTGACGAGGCCGCTGACGCCGCCGTACTCGTCGATGACGATGCGCATATGCTGCTTTTCGCGCTGCATCTCGCGCAGCAGTTCGTAGACGCGCTTGGTCTCGGGGACGAACTCCGCCTCGCGCTGGATGCTGGCCACGGTGCGGGCGCCGGCCTCGGTGTCGGCAATTTGCAGCAGGTCGTGGGCGAAGGCGATGCCGGTGATGTTGTCGATGGAGCCTTCAAAGACCGGAACGCGGGAGAAGTTATGCTCGCGCAACTCTTCGAGGAAGGCTTCAAGGGTGAGGCTGGCAGGGACGGCGAAGAGCTCTGGGCGGGGAGTCATCACCTCGCGCACCAGCTTGTCGCCAAACTCGACGGCGGAGCGGACCAGATCAATGTCGTTCTCTTCGAGGATTCCCTCCTCTTCGCCGGCTTCGAGCAGCGCCTCGACATCGGCCTCGGTCTCCTCCTCAGCGGTAGTAGGCTCCTCGGCCAGCGAGGCCACGGAAAAGAAGAAGCGGACGAAGACAGTGATGGGCGTCATCAGCCAGAGGAGCAGGCGGATGGGCCAGATGAGTTTGCCCGCCCAGCGGCCGCGGGTGCGGTCGAAGAGCAGCGTGGGAAGAAGCAGGTTGCAGAAGACCACCACGAGCACCACGGCGAGAACGGCCTGGGCGATCTCGGCGGGAGTGGGGCGGGCGAAGTAAGGAGCGCGATCGAAGAGGATGGCGCCAAACTCCAGCGCGATGAGGCCAAGGGTAAGCTGTTGCAGAAGCGCCGCGCAGATGGCAGCGTGCTCGCGGGTGAGTCCGAGTTGCGGCTCGACCAGCTCCTCCCAGGCGTCGAGATTCTCCTCGATCTCGTGGGTGAGGATTTTGCCGAACTCGCTGTAGACGCGGCTGATGTAAGAGGCCAGCGTCTCGACGGCGGCGAGAAAGAGAATGAGGAGGAGGAAGGGAAGGGTCATCGCTTTTGACCCCGTTTGCGGCCACCTGCGGTGGGGCTAACTTTTTTCAATGTCGATCTGTCGACGGTTTTGGTCTTCGCGCGTTCAATAAGCCCTTGCGGCAGTATGAGCCGGGCGCGGAGCAAGCGCTCGCGGCGAGCCATTTTGCCGTTGTCAGCTTCGTGGTCGTATCCAAAAAGATGTAGAAGTCCATGCAGAATCAGCACCTTGATCTCGGTGGAGAGCGTGTGGCCTTGCTCGACGGCCTGGCGAAGCGCTGTGGGAACACTGATGGCCAGGTCGCCTGCAATCTCTTCCGCGCCGATGCCTTCTGCGGGAAAAGAGAGCACGTCGGTGGCCTGGTCTTTGCCGCGAAAGTTGCGATTGAGCTTGCGGAGGGCGGCGTCGGTGGTGAGCAGCACCGTGACCTCGCCCCGGAGGCGAACGGCGGCCTGCGCGAGCGCAAGAAAACGCGCCAGGGTGCGGGCGGCGGGCAGGCGCTGACTTTTGTCCGTAGTGGATGCAGCCGTCTTCGTCGTCGAAGTCATGCTCGGCGCGGGATTCGGGTCCCTGCGGACAGGTCTTCGTCCGTGGGGTGATTCGGGTTCCAGCTCTGGGTCCAGAAGGATCATCTTGCTCGGAGCCGCAGTACACGGCTCCGGTAGTTATCATTCTACGCGAGTCGCTGAATCGGCGCGATTTTCTTGCGCAGCCGGCAAGAGCTCCCAGAAACAGCAAGGCTTGCTACCTGCCCTTTCGCGTGGACGAGAGACGCAGCAGGCTCACGCCGTGCCGCGCTACATCGGTCGAGATCGCGCCGGAGACTGCGCCGATCTCTTTCTGGCGCCAGAGATCGCGAACATTCCGGCTGCCGTTCAACCCTAAATCCGCCAGGCTCGCGCTCATCGTGCGCGAACTCTCGCTCAGGTTGAAGAAGCCCACGGCAACCGAGCCGTCTTCAAGCTGCTTCTCCAGAATGAACTCGTCCGCGGAGTGGCGCACCACGCGCGCCTGCAACCCCAGGGCATCCTGATCGACATCGATGACTTCGCTGTTGCAGAGAATATTCAGGGTAAAGTCGTCGAGCTTGGAGATATCGCCGCTGAAGAAGAGAGGCGAGGCCATCAGCGCCCACATCGACATATAGCTGTACTGCTCATCGGCGGTCAGGCTGGTCGTCGCCGGCGGCTCATCGTTTTTGAAGGCGTTGCCGATTGTGCCGATCAAAATGTAATCGGGATCGTTCCAATGGCCGGGGCCGGCATAGCTGGCGTGGGCGGCATTGGCCAAGGCAATGCTGTAGAAACCCGGCAGCCGCGAACCTTTCTCCATGCCGAGATCGCCCGTGGTTCGCCAGGAGTGGCCGCCGGCATCCGCTGCCCAGTTCCACACATCGCCCATGCCGTACTGGCAGAGGTTGAAGACCATATCGCGATCCTGCTTGCCGAGGATCGATCCCATAAGATCGTAGGGCTTGCGGAAGTCGGCCAGGGTGAGGTTTTTCGGCGCCACGTCGCCATAGGAACACCAATCGTATTTGAGAAAATCGAATCCCCACTTGGCGAATCGGCGCGCATCGATCTCTTCATGCTGATACGAGCCGGTGTAACCCCCGCATGTGAGCGGCCCCGGCGAGGTGTAAAGCCCCGCCTTCAGACCCTTGCCGTGAATGTAAGCGGCCAGAGCCGCCATGTCGGGGAAGAGTCCGTTGGAGCGGATGGCGCCCTGCTGGTTGCGCGGTTCTCCACTCAAAACGGGGTCTTTTGAACCTGGTTTCATCATCCAGGTATCGTCCACATTCACATACTGGTAGCCGAAGTCGGCCATGCCGGAAGAGATCATGGCGTCGGCCGCCTGCCGCACCACTTGATCGGTCACGTGATCGTAGTAGGTGTACCAGTCGTTCCAGCCCATGGGCGGAGTGAGCGCCAGCGTTTCGCCGACGACAATGCGGAAGAGCCGGGACGACCTTCCCTTCGCGTTGGCCGCCTGCAGCGTGACGGGATAGACACCGGGCTTCTCCGGAGTACGCCCTGAGAGGATGCCGGTGCTGGGATCGAGGCGCAGCGAGGCCGGCAGCCCTTGGACCGAAAAATGAATGGGCCGCGCGCCGGTGCATGGAATGCGGTAGAGAAACGGGTGGCCCGGCCGCGCGCCATAGACCGTAGGCCCATTGATTTTGGCCTCTCTAGATGGCTTCGGGGTGAGAATCGGGCGGTCATCGCTGGCAGAGCAGAGCAAGGGAGCCGAGAGCGCGGCAAGAAGAAGAACCGTGAGAGGCAAACGAATCATGGCGGGCGAGTTCTCCTGATCGGATTTATCGCCATTCTATACCCGGACGGGATGGAGCCATCACCTCACTCTTCAGTGATTCTCTTGCGACTGAAAGTGCCGCAGTCTACTGCCTGAAAGCTTCCGGGAACGGCTGCATCAACGGCGGCGATGATCTTTGCCAGGTTTTCTTTGATAATCGGTAGCTGAAGGACGGATAAGGCGACGATAGCCAGACGCCTGCCGGTAAGGTTCTGTTCGTAGCTGAGCGTCTGGTCGCCGGTCAGAAGAACATCCATCCCGCTTTCTTCGGCAGCCCGCAACAATGCGCCATTCTGGAGACCCGTCCAGCCCATGTACGTGACAGTGACGACCTCGTGTGGCCCTAGCAGCTTCCGCAAGGCGTGGTCGAGATTCTCATCGAGCAGGACTTTCACTGGCTGGCCTGGCCTCGCTGGGCGTGGGCAAACTCAATCAGGCGTTTGATTTTAGGGACCGAGAGGGAAGGAAAGCCCTCGCGCAGTTCGTCAATGGTCTCGCCAAGGTCGTAACTGCCCACAATGGCGTCGGGCAGGATGCGCGTCCCACGCACGATGGGCCTTCCCGAGACCTTGCCGGGGACAGATTCGATCAGATCGCAGGCCATCCAGTCGATTTCAACTTCTGTTGCCGCATTTGCCATCTTCCGACCCTCTTTATCATCGTAATCCTTTCCACGATTCGAGAAAAGGCACCTGCCACCTGCGGTGGGGCATTGCATGCAGCAGCCGCTCGCTTATCGCTCGCAAGGGGTTCGCGGTCTCCCACCCTTTCGCCGAGTGCGCGAAAGGATGGGGCACGGAGATTTGAGCGAAGATTAGGATTCGATAGATTTGAGTTCGCAACCCGACGCATCCCGCCCGCTCATCGCGATAAGAAGAACGCGATGAGCAGGGCACAGCTTCTTAAAGGTCAGGTTGAATTTTCGGGGCTGATGAGCGGGCCACCTGCGGTTCGTGGTTTCCCAGGTCCCCAAATGCGAGGGACCTGGGGCACACGGCACACGGCCAATGGCTTGACAGACCATAAAGCTGCTGCCACACTTTATCTATGGAAGTTCAATTCACTACCGAGCAGGAAGCCAAGCTGGGTCAGATCGCCAGCATGGAGGGCATCGCGCCTGCACGACTGGTGCAGGACGCCGTGCTGCTGCTGATCGAAGAGGATGAACGCTTCCGCGCCGGTGTGCGCAAGGGAATCGAGCAGGCAGACCGGGGGATGTTTATCGAAGAGGCAGAGATGGATGCCCGCGTCAGTCGGATGATCGGGAATTGATGCGGCTGCGCTGGACCCCGGCGGCAGCGGACGACCTGGAATCCATCGGCGATTATCTAGCACAGCATCTTCCTTCGTTTGCACAATCTACAATCCTCGAAATCTACCAGACCGTTCTTACATTACGTTCCATTCCCTATCGCGGACGCGCCGGACGGGAAGAAGGAACGCGCGAACTGGTTTTGCCGCGCTTGCCCTATATTGTGGTTTATCGCGTAAAAGAGAAAGATGTTGAAATTCTGCACATCGATCACGGCGCACAACACCGGCCCTGAGGTTTGGGAAAAGAAGACGGATGGTCGGGGTTCGTGGTCTCCCACCCTTTCGCCGAGTGCGCGAAAGGATGGGGCACCCAAACATTTGTGGTTAGGTTAAGGGTGGGGCACCTGGCTTTGGGATCATAGCAAGCAAAGTTTTCAACATGCCAGGGAGGAGTCCCAGAATATTCATCTCCATTACTTGGCCGATTCGTTTAGCTTCTTCCGTCCGCTTGGTAAACTTGCAAAACATAGCTCCAGCGACGCCTGCCATTAAAACAATAAAGAATGCCACCAATTGAGGAATAGCCGCATGTTCTGGCGGCTTGTTTGTTTCCTCTCCACTAAAGTATTGAGTGAGTTGTTCCATTCCAGCGTGCGTCAGGCCATGCAGAGCTGGCAGAGCTGTTTGGGCTTTCTTGTTTGAAGGATCGAGGCGACGAATGAGAGCCGACAATTTCGGGAACCTTGCGGTCTTTGTCGTAACCTGGAGAGCGCGTTGTTCATCTTCAGCCGCCCACGCCAATCGAAGCACGGATTCGATCATGGGTCTCATAAGGGCTTCTGCGCTCGCGTCATTAACACCTGTCTGAAGCAAGAGTAGGATCGAGTCGCAGTGTTGTAACGATACGGTTAGAAGGGCTCCGACGATCGAGGCAGGAGCAGTATCCCTCACACTGAGGGGCAGAATTTCATGAATAAGCTGCACCCCTTTTCGGGCGCGGGCTAATGCCTCTACATCGCTCGGTGAGTGGTTCATATTCACGAGGCTATCAGAATCAGGTAGAAAAAACGTATGATAGTGACGCTGAAAACATTTCTATCGATCCTGGAAATACGGATAAGCTACGAACTTGTAGCGCCGGCCTCCTGGCCGGCTGTAGCGTGGGTCTCCCGACCCACGCTTTGTCGGTTCCTGGCTAAGGGGATCCATAGGAAACAGAGCAAAACTTCGCGGAAAATTCAGCCTTTTCCGAGCGCGGACGAGGACGTCCGCGCTACAGCCGGCCAGGAGGCCGGCGCTACTTCGGGAGATTGGCACTACGCAGATTCAATTCGGGCTTCCCAGCCCGCGCTCCAAACCCAAGTCCAGTCCTTCAGTCCTGCTTTGGCTGGGTTTTCGACGACGTACCGGATGGCGCGGTCAAATTCGTCTTCATTGCGGATCAGGCGGTCGTAATACTCTCGCTGCCAGAATCGACCCTTTCGTCCGAGCGCCTGGTTTGCGGCTTTTGCAGAAAAGTTCTTCCAGGCTTTGATGACCTTCGCAAGCTCCTGGCCTGGGAAGAGTCTCACCACCACGTGAACGTGGTTGGGCATAATGCA
>Ga0302320_10028284_pt1 | contig 10764 bp, 9 predicted proteins | sample Bog_T0_3_FD_202130 | JGI IMG/M metagenome (GOLD analysis project Ga0302320, IMG submission 202130) | Peat permafrost microbial communities from Stordalen Mire near Abisko, Sweden - Bog_T0_3 | ecosystem: Environmental > Terrestrial > Soil > Wetlands > Peat | place: Sweden: Abisko, Stordalen Mire... | reverse complement strand
GACTATTTAACTTCGTGGGTCCGCCCTCCAGTCTGTCCACCAAACTTAATTTGGTACGGCCTGTAACTGGGGCGAGGGAGAACTGGCTCTTGGCGTCGGTCAAGAATTTAACATTCAAAGAAGTCCTGGAATTGGTCCGCGCGGACCTCCTGCTGGTCGAGGAGGAATTTGGCGTCCAAACCACCACGGGCGTGCGTCCCATTTCAGAGATCGGCCAATACTTGCAGGAAGGCGGGGGGAAAAGGCTGCGCCCCGCGCTGGTCCTTCTGGCGGCCAAATTGTGTGGTTACGAGGGTTTGACCGGCATCCGCCTGGGCGCGGTGGTGGAGATGATTCACACCGCCACGTTGGTCCATGACGACGTGATTGACCAGGCAGACACCCGCCGCGGACGCCCCTCCCCGAATTCCCGGTGGGGAAACCCCATGAGTGTGCTCGCGGGCGACTGGCTTTACATGCAAGCCTTCAATATCGCCTTGAACGAGCGGAGTTTCCGCATTTTGGACGTGCTGATCCGGCTGACGCAGGTCATGGTGGAAGGCGAGTTGCTTCAACTCACCTGTTTGCGGCGCGCCACCGTTACGGAAGAGGAATACCTGGAACTGTCCTATCGCAAGACGGCCTGCCTGTTTTCCGCCTGCATGCGCCTGGGAGCGTTGCTGGGCGGCAAGAATGAAGAAGAGGAAGGGCGCCTGGGCCTCTACGGCATCAACCTTGGCCTGGCTTTCCAATTGATCGATGACGTGCTGGACTTCAGTTCTTCCGAAGAAGTTCTGGGCAAGCCCATCGGCAACGACGTTCGCGAAGGCAAGATGACTTTGCCCCTGATCTACCTGCTGCAGCGCTGCACTCCGGAAGAGTCCCGCAAGGTTTCACGGGTGCTGGAGGAAGGCGGTTTTGACGCCGCGCAATTTGCCGAGATTCTTGAACTGATTGAGCACTACGGCGCGTTGCAATCCGCCCGTGAAAAGGCCCAGGATTTCTCTGAAAAAGCCCGGAGTTTCCTGGAAGAATACCCCGACTCACCTTACAAAGATGCGTTACACTCGCTCCCTGATTTTATTCTAGAACGAGAATCCTAAGTCGAGTTCTCCCTGCCAAATGAAACATCGCCACGAAACCGAAGTCAAGCTGGGGGTCAAGGATGCCAAGGGTCTTCGCCGGCGCCTGACCGAGCAGGGCTTTAGAATCATCAAGGCCCGGCACTTTGAAAGCAACATCCTGTTCGACTATCCAGACCTGCGGCTGCGCAAAGAACGCTGCCTGGTGCGGCTGCGGTATATGGGCGATCAGGCCTTGCTGACCTACAAGGGCACGCCGCTTCAATCCCGCGATTACAAGATTCGCCCGGAGTATGAATCCTTTGTGGACGACGGCCACCGCGTTCACGAAATTCTATTGCATCTCGGCTTGCAGGAGATGTTCTCCTACGAAAAGTACCGAACCATCTATGCCCCGCGGGGCAAGCGCGATGCCTTGGACGGTCCGCACCTGGTTTACGATGAAACACCGGTGGGCAATTTCATTGAACTGGAAGGTCCGCAGCGTTGGATTAATGAGGTGGCGCGGCAATTGGGGTACTCTCGCAAGGACTACATCAAGGAAAGTTACGCCGCGCTTTATCGCAAAAAGTGCCAGGAGGAAGGCAAGACCCCGGGGAATATGCTTTTTCCCAAACGCGAATCGTGATAGGGTTCTGCCCCGGGCTGGACTATAATGCGCTTGTACGTTCCGTCCGTCAATTGACGGAATCAAGAGGAGAATAATCATGGAAGGTTTGTTATCGCCGGTTCATATGGTCATCATCATGGTGATTGTTTTAATTCTGTTTGGCCCAGGCAAATTGCCGGAGCTCGGCAAGGGCTTGGGAAAGGGCATTCGTGAGTTCAAGGAAGCAATACGCGGCGGGGTTGAGGGTACAGACGACAAGAAGTAAGCCACCGCGCCGGCCGTAGAGGAGAGTTATTATGGAAGGATTCCTGTCACCTGTTCACCTGGTCATCATCCTGGTGATTGTCCTGGTTTTGTTTGGCCCCGGCAAATTGCCGGATCTGGGCAAGGGTTTGGGAAAAGGCATTCGCGAATTTAAAGACGCACTGAAGGGCGGCATGGACACTTCAGCCGACAAGAAGGAAGAAGTGAAGAAGCCCGAGGAAGAAAAGAAGTCTTAAGCCTTTACTTGTAAGATCTGCCGTGGAAACCCCGTCCCATAGCCAGCCTCTTCTCCCCACGAGGCATTCTTAAGAGCGGCAACTTAAGAGCGACAACCTGGAAAAACACTGCGCGGGCCTGCCATCAGGCTCGCGCTTTTTATTTGTAGCGATGGTGCCCCCACCCGCGCCAAATGTAAGGGCGTAGCCCATCTTGAGTGCGGTAGCAGCACCTACCGCCTTCTCATTCCACAATCGCTCCAAATCAGAGCCAAAAGGCGATAGCTGCTGCTACCACACTCTAAGATGCCTTAGTATTAAGTGAACGATGGGGATGGCCCCTCCCCCCTTTCCTCCTCGATTCGGCCCTTCCAGACATTTTTCCCGAAAATCTATTGCGATTGCAGGGTTATGGGCATAAGATGGCCCCACATTCACGTCCGTTGGGGGCTCACATGAAGGTTGAAGATTTGATCCACTCCAGGACCGAAGTCTTTTCCGTTACCGAGGAAGTCACCGTTTACGATGCGGCTCGTTACCTGCGCGAAAAGCAGGTGAGGGCCGTGGGGGTGCTCACTCCCAACGGCCAGCTGCTGGGAGTCGTGTCGCAAAGCGATATTTCGGACAAAGTGGCGGCGGAAAACAAGTGCCCCGCCTGGATGCGCGTTTCGGAGGTGATGACCCTCCACCCCATCACCATCCCGCCTGATACCCATCTGGATGAGTGTGTGCGGCTCATGGAAAAGCACGGCATCTATCATCTGCCGGTGGTGGAAGGCGGAACTTACCGCGGAATGATCTCCGTTCAGGACATGCTTCGCGTCATCGCTTCCGATGAAAAGGCCCGTGCCGACATGCTGGAGTCCTTCCTCTTCTCGGCAAGATAGCGCGATGGGGGGCCGGGCATGAGGCCAGCAAGGGCTTCCGTAGCGGCGAGTTTACCTCCGCCGTGGCGGCGTAAAGCCGCCTCCACCCGGTGCCGCCCTAAGGGGCGGCTCTATGTCCATTCCACCCTCAGGCCGCCCAAAGTCCCACGTCCAAATCAGGTCCGCACCTCTCCGCCCTTGGGATTGCGCCCGCAATGTGCTATACCTGACCCTCCGTCAGCGCGAAAATTCCTGACGCCAATGACAAAAGGAGGATGTGCGCAATGCCCGATGGCTCAATGCAAATTCCCACTCGATTGACTGTCCCGCAAGCCTCCGGCAAACGTGAAATTGATGCTCCTTCGTCATCGATGGGCTCGAGGGGTGTTGCTTGCTTAATCCTTACACTGGCTCTGGCATTTCCGGGGGCAAGCGGACTCGCGGCAAAGGATGCTTCCGGCAAATTGGAGCTGAAGACTACGGCATTCCCGGCGGGTGGCACGATCCCCACGCAGTTTACTTGCAGCGGCGCGAACATCTCCCCAGCGCTTTCCTGGACCGCCCCCCCACCCCGCACCCAAAGTTTTGCCTTGATTGTGGATGACCCCGACGCTCCTGCCGGAACCTGGGTCCACTGGGTGGTGTACAATCTTCCCGCATTGCTTCGGCAATTACGGGAGCACGTGCCCATGGGCGATGCTATTGCGCGTGGTGGGAAGCAGGGCCTGAACGACTTTCCCCAAAACGGTTACGGCGGTCCGTGCCCACCGCCCGGCAAGCCTCACCGCTATTTCTTCCGGCTCTATGCCCTTGATGCGATGCTTGACCTGCGCGCGCCAGTTCATCGCAAAGATGTGGATGCAGCGATGAAAGGCCACATCCTGGCGCAGGGGGAATGGATGGGGACGTTCGGGCGATAAGGGAGGGAAAAGTCAAATAGCAAAGGCTAAAGGGGGAAGGGTAAAGGATAAAATTGAAAAGCAGAATGCTTTGAGCTTATCAAAATTGCACTCTCATGTTCGCTTTCGGTTGGGTCGCGCATCGCGGGGCTTTGGACATTTACCCTTTACCCTTTAGCCTTTTACCCTTTGTATATCGCCTTGTCTTTCCGCCTCCGAGGCTCGCTTGAAAATTCAGGAAATCAGAATTCGAGGTCAATTTAATGGGTCCATCGTTTCGTCATTGTTCAGTTCGCGGGTTTGCCAATTGTGCAGTCCTGTTCGCAGCAGTAATCGCCGCCATTTTCGCGGCTCAAACTGTAGTTGCAGCTCCGGTTGGGGCGTCCCAGTCAATCGTGGTGGCTTCGGGCGGCAAGGCCAAGGTTTCGATTGTCGTTGGCAGCCAGCCGGATGAGACCTATCAATACGCCGCAAGCGAGCTGGCAAGGTACTTGAAGGATCTCTCCGGCGCCGAGGTGGCGATCATCCATGACTCGGATGTTGCCTCGCGCTCCTCGCAGGAAGCGCTGATCATTCTCGGCGGAATTGACGCCAACAAAACGGCGAAGGACGCTGCCGCGGCCCTCCACATGAACTTTGCTGGCCTTAAGGCAGAGGGATTCCTGATCAAGACCGGCCGCTTCAGGAGTCGCGAAGTTGTGGTGGTGGCCGGCAACGATGGCGCCTCCACGATGTACGGCATTTATGAGCTGATTGAGCGCCTGGGCGTCACCTTCCGCCTGACCGGCGACATCATTCCCAAGCCAAAAGATACGCTGCTCATCCCCGCTCTTGACGTGCGCATGGAGCCGGCGATGTCGCGCCGCGGATTCCTGCTTCAGGACTCCGGTTACGAAAACCTGACCATGTTCTCCTACGACGATTACACCCGCCTGATCGACCAGATGGCGAAGATGAAGTGCAATTACATGCAGTTCTGGTGGTTCCCGTTCTCTCCGTGGCTGAAGTACGGCTACAAGGGTGAGTCCAAGTACATGGGAGACATCTCCACCAAGGAGAGCGGCTACCTTACGTGGGCCTATGGCGGTTTTGGCTCGCGCACCACGGACGATGTCTCGATTGGCAAGGAGCGCTTCCCGGGCAGAAGAATCGCTCCGCCGGAGATGCAGACGGTTGAGACTCCAGACCAGGCTTTTACGGTGGCGCAGGACATCTTGCAGCGCCTTATTCACCACGCGAAAGAGCGGGGAATCAAGACGTGGCTGGCCGTGGAGTTGCCCTCGCTGCCGCCCAACCTGGCACGTTACTGCGAGAAAGTGGGCGAACTGCCCTTCCACAATTTGATGGGGACGTTCGTCCATCCGCTTGACGAGGTGAATCGTGAAATCCAGGTAAACCGCCTGAAGGCGCTGGTGGATACCTACCCTGAAGCAGAGGGCTATTTCTTCAACGTGGGTGAAATTTATCCCCAGCTCAACAATGAAAAGTATCGGGCCTTCTTTGACCAGAAGCGCCCCGAGTATTTCGATCTGCGCCAGAGCCGCTTCCCCTGGGTCATTGATATTCCCCAGGATTCCGACCAGGTGGTGGACTCAAACATTGGCAACTTTGATCTCTTTCAATACCTGCTGAAGCAGCGTGACCTGATTGCGCCCAAGGCGAAGATTGGATTAATGGGCATTGGTCGCGGGTACGCCCTGACCCACTTTGACAAGATGCTGCCGAAGGACATTCCCTTCACGGACATGGAATCGAGTGGCGTGTGGACGCCTTCCGGCCTGCCCATGGAGATTTTTGGCGGCATGGGCGAGCGTGAACGAACCATTGAAGCCCGCGTGGACGATGACTTTGACATGATGGGAATGCAGTTCAGCGTAAAGCAGTATGCGGTTACTGACAAGATCTTTACCGACGGCGTGAAGAATGGATTGACCGGTTTCGCCGGCCAGCTTGACCGCGTTCGCGGCACGGAATCGAACAGCTCCTTCCTCACCAAAGCCGCGTGGGACCCGCAGCTTGGCCCCGAGGCGTTCTACAAGGATTATTCCCACCGCATTTTTGGCGAGAAGGCGGGTCCGGCCATGTATCGCGCCTTCATGGCCCTGGAGGAGAATCAGGAGTACACGGGTTACAACCGCTACGGGTACTACGCCACCATGATGAACTGCTGCACCTCGCTGCCGGAGGTTTACGTTGCCCATCGCTTTTACCTTCAGCCCAACTTCTTCGATGGGCCGACGGGTCCCGAGTGGAAGTCGTTCATCGCCGCCGCGCCTGACAACATTGCCCGATTTGAAGGCTCCATTGGCCTTCTCAACAAGGCGCTGGAAGCCCTGCGCGCGGCCTCGCCTGACGTTGCTCCCGAGGGCGAATACGAACTTCGTTACATGATCAATCGCACTCAGTCGTTCCGCGACTACATCCAATCTCTGGTGACTCTGCGCAAGGCCTTTCTGTCATTTGATCAGGCCCTGGCGCGGCAGCACAGCGAATCCCATGAACAGTTCGTTGCCGACCTGACCATGGCGCTCGACGGATTCGCCCAGGCCAATCAGCAGGTGCAGGCCACGACCCGGGAATACTCCGAGATGATGGATAATCCCTCCGACCTCGGGGTTCTCTACCATCTGAACGCAAGGGGCGTGCTGGGCTTCGACCTGATCTTTCAGACAATGCAAAATGTCGTCAATTACCACACCGGAAAGCCCTATTTGCAGCATGTTCAGTGGGAACGGCTCTTTTCGCCGGATCTTCATGCGTCGTAGGCGCTTAATCCGTCGCGACGAATAACCAAGGTGCAGCCGGTCAAGATTTCGGCAAAAGCCACCCGCCCGATTCCGGCAGAAGCTCCCCTCCTAAATTAGGAGGGGCCGGAGCGTAAGCGACGGGGGTGGTTACCGGAGCCGGGGTGGTCACTGATGCAAAGTAGCGCGGACCGCCGCTTTTGCGGCCCGCGGCTTTTCCGCACCGGAAGAAACCGCCCCACGTACGACTTGCCTCAAATAACACCGGCAATTTTAATCGGTACTCTTGCGGGATTTTGGCGGGAGCGGCATTTCGATGAAGTCATATCCTCCGGGGACTGCTCCATCAACTCTGGCCGAAATCGCTGCCCCGTATTGGCGCACAACCGGCCAGATATTGGATCCGAGGACGACCAATGCGAGTTTTCGGCCAGACAGGTTTTGTGGGTAACGGATGTTCTGATCGGAGGTAACCATCACTTCGAACCCGGCTTGTTCCGCCATCGCCATTAGTTCGCCGTTTTTCAGTTGGTCAGGCCATTGCGTTTCGACAAAAGTACTGACTTTGTGGTTGGGCAGGAGCCCGCGCACACCAACTGGAACATTCTTGTCAAACAGGATGCGCAAAGCGGTGGCTCTGGGCATAGGTCAGGATGGCCTCTACTCTTTCGGGCGGGATTTCAAACTGTTCGGCGATTTCAGCGGCGCTGACCCCATAATCGAAATTGTCAACAATGGCGTCCGCCGGCATCCGCGTGCCGCGCAGCACGGGGGCGCCGCTCTGCACTTCGGGCTTCATCTCGACGAGTGGGCAGTCCGACCAGTCAATTTTTTCCATGGCCCTCATAGCGACCTCCCAGTCCACATCATTCCATGTTTTCAATGTAAAAGCCAGAGCAGCGCCCCAGAGTGCTTCCGCCACGGGGCCGTGACGCGGTCTGAAATTGCACGCAACGAAATTGTGCTCGCCATTGGGACGGCGTGCGGATAAGAGCCCCAACGGTGTATGATGCAGGATTGCAAGTTGTGGCCATGCAAAGTCGCGCCACATCCCAAATCACGAATTTTCCCGCACCATGGCGGACCCAATTCCAGAGGAGCTCATGCGCAACGCACTGAAACTTTCGCTTCCCATCCTGCTTTTCATCGCCCTTTTGCCCATCACGGTTCGCAGCGAGCCCGGCGCGCGGCCCGACGCCAATGCTGCCAGTGGCCCCGCCGATGAGGTCAATCCCTTCGTGGGAACCGCCGCGGTGCAGGTGGCGGGCATGCGCGCCGGCGTGTTCGATACAGGAAACACTTTTCCCGGAGCGGCCCTGCCCCTCGGCATGGTCCAGTGGAGCCCCGACACAGAGACGGGATACTTGAAGGCCCGCTCCAGCTACATCTACGCCGACACCGCCATTCGCGGCTTCAGCCTGAACCATCTGGGCGGCGCCGGGTGCCAGATTATGGGCGACGTGCTGATGCAGCCGATCGCGCAACCCGTCACGGCCTCGCCCGCCACCGATGCGGCCACCTACTGGGCGAAATTCTCCCACGATAATGAAGAGGCTTCGCCCGGATACTACTCGGTGGACTTCGATAATGGCATCAAGACGCAGCTTGCTGTGACCACGCGCGGGGGCATGGGCCAGTTCAACTTCCCTGCAACCGGCGAATCGGCCGTGCTGTTCAACGTCGGCCGCGACGCCAAAGTGGTTCACTCCGCTTCGATTGAGATCACCGGGAACAATCAGGTTTCGGGCAACGTCTCCGCCGGCGGATTCTGCCGCGAGACGCGTGACAATTACACGGTCTACTTTGCCGCCGAATTCAGCCGGCCGTTCACGAGTTTTGGAACCTGGCAGGACGCGAGCGTGAACAAAGGTCAGCGCGCGGTGACGGGCGCAGGCACGGGCGGCTGGGTGGCGTTCGATAACAGCAATGACCACCAGGTGCTGATGCGCGTAGCGCTCTCCTACGTCAGCGTCGCCAATGCGCGCAAGAATTTGGCCAAAGAGGTTCCGGGCTGGGATTTTGACGCGGTCCGCCAGGCGGCGCACCAGCGCTGGAATCATGACCTTGACCGCGTTCACATTGAGGGCGGAACGCCGGAGGAGCGGCGGGTTTTCTACACGGCTCTCTACCACGCCCTTCAACACCCGAACATCTTCAGCGACGCGAATGGCGAATACATTGGCTTCGACAATAAGGTGCACCGCGCCCAGGGATTTGATGTTTACGCCAATTACTCCGCCTGGGACATCTACCGCTGCGAAATGCAGTTGCTGGCCATGCTCTTCCCCAAGGCGGCGAGCGACATGGTTCACTCGCTGGTTCTGGATGCGCAGCAGGGCGGCGGACTTCCGCTCTGGGCGGCGGCCAACAACGAAACGTGCCAGATGGTCGGCAACCCCTCCTCGCCCATCATTGCCGATGTCTACGCGTTCGGCGCTCGCGACTTCGACGCGAAGCAGGCGCTCGCCGAGATGCTAAAAGGCGCCACCGATCCCAACGCCAAGTCGGTCTATTGCCCGGAATGGCCTGGTCTGACCGACTACGTGAAAGACGGCTTTCTGGGTCCGGATTCCATCCAGTGGCACAATCATCCTAGCGGCCCTTCCGAGATGCTGGAGTACACGACGGCGGATTTTTCCATCGCCCAGCTTGCCCGTTCGCTCGGTGATGAGAAGACCTATCTGGCGTTCATGAAGCGCGCGCTGTACTGGCACAATACGTTCGATCCCAAGGTGGGCTACGTTGAGCCGCGCAAGAAGGACGGCACCTTTGTGGAGGAAGAGCCCGGGTCCGCCGACTATTTTGTGGAGGGCAACCCCGCGCAGTATACCTGGATGGTGCCCTACGACATTCGTGGCCTTATCGACGCGCTTGGCGGCAACGCCAAGGCCGTGGAGAGGCTCGACACTTTCTTTACGGAGCTGAATGCCGGAGCCCACAAGCCCTATTTCTGGATTGGCAATGAGCCCGTCTTCTCCGTGCCCTGGGCGTACAATTTTGCCGGCCAGCCGTGGTCCGCGCAGGCGGTGACGCGTCGCGCCGAACTGGAATTGTTCACTTCCAAACCCAACGGCGAGCCTGGGAATGATGACTTGGGCGCCACTTCCGCGTGGTATGTCTTTGCCGCGCTGGGCGTTTATCCCGCCATTCCCGCCGTGGGCGGCATGGCCTTGAACAGCCCGCTGTTTCCATCCGCCACCATTCACCTGGGCAATGGCCAGACGATCAAGATTGAAGGTGAAGGCGCCGCGGCAGCGAATCCCTATGTCGAAAGTTTGAGCGTGAATGGCAAGCCTTCGGAAAAAACCTGGATTCCGTGGGAGAACCTCAGCCGTGGCGCAACGCTGGAGTTCAAGCTGGGAAACACGCCGAATAAGCAGTGGGGAACCGCCCCCGAAGATGCCCCACCCTCCTTCAGCCATCCGTAGCGCACCGCAGAGTGGTGGCGCGGCCGCGCGGTGAGGGGTGTGAATAGCAGGTAGCGAGTTGTGCGCTATCTGCGCAATTCCGCGGATGTCAATGCGACCAGAACAAAAAGCCGCAGAGTAACGCCAATTGCGCTACCCGCTCGCCATGATATTACGATCAGTTGTAAGGCAGCACCGTGTCAAAGCTGCGGCGTCCTTTTGTTCGGATCGATACTTCGTCATCACGGTGCGCCTGCCCCCGGCCTACTGACACGTTTTCTTCACCGCTTCTCCTGTCACTCATAGTGCGTCCACATTCGCAGCACTTTAACTGTCCGGTGCTCTGGAATTACCTGGTACACCAGCCTGTGCTGAATATTGATTCGTCTTGAGTAGGCGCCGGCCAAATCGCCGACGAGTTTTTCAAAGGGTGGGGGTTTGGAAAAAGGATCTTTGGCCAGTAAGTCGAGCAGCTTTTGTGCTCTCTCCCGCAGTCCCGACGCAGCAAGCCGTTTCGTGTCCTTCTGCGCTTGTTTTGTGTAAACAAGATTCCAATCGTTCACCAGCCGGGCTCTTTCTCACATTCCTCAAGAGGGGTTTCCAGTCCCAGCCGAATGGATTCACGCATGCCCGGCACCGAGAGGAGGTGAAGGGTCTCCTGAATGGCATTCCAATCTTCCTCGGGCACCAGCACGGCA
>Ga0302320_10028283_pt1 | contig 10764 bp, 4 predicted proteins | sample Bog_T0_3_FD_202130 | JGI IMG/M metagenome (GOLD analysis project Ga0302320, IMG submission 202130) | Peat permafrost microbial communities from Stordalen Mire near Abisko, Sweden - Bog_T0_3 | ecosystem: Environmental > Terrestrial > Soil > Wetlands > Peat | place: Sweden: Abisko, Stordalen Mire... | reverse complement strand
GAGGGATCCCACCCATGTCTCGATAGGACTGCGTCATGGAATGGGCACCCGGTGGTGGATGTTGTAAAGAACAAAAACGGTAGATAGGTGGAGCTATCCCACCTTAACCACGATGAAACCGTGGCGAAGATGGGGCACCCGGCGGTGTTTCCTTACTGACGAAATGATGATCTTGATTCGCGTCGCCCCACCCATGCCCCGATAGAACTGCGTCACGGATGGGGCAACGTGCACCTGAGCTTAGGCCTTGGCTAAGACGGGGCCCGCCAGGCGCTCCTTCAGGATTTCGTGGCCGCGGGTGAACAACTCTTCCTGCGAGAGCTTGCCGGCGTCTACATCCGCCAAGATGGCGCGCTGGGTGGCGTATTCCTTGTTGACGATGCCGGCCTTGGATTGAAGCATGCGCCAGGCCTTGCGGCGTTCCACGCAGAACATGACCAGCTGGCGGGAGAGGGCGCGATACTCGGTCTTGCCGTTCTCGTCGTACTGGATGTACACGCCGAAGTCGGGGATGTAGGCGCGGTGTTTGGGGTCGACGTAGCGGCGATAGACCACGTCCTGCTGGGTGATGCGGACCAGCATGTTATCAAGCGGGATCATCTTGGTGACCGCTTCAGCCTTGAGCTTCTTGAGGTGATTGCGGAAGCGGGCTTCAGTGGTGCACCAGTGAGCGACGGTGTAGCGCGAGGTTTCGCCGGTGAGCTTGGACTTCGTCTCGTACCAATCGAGATCGATGTTGGGGTTGCCCTTGAGGTCGAGGGCTTCCTGGTAGGTTTCACCGAGGCGGGGATTGAAGACGAACTCCGGTGCGCCGCGGCTGTCGCGAACGCGCTGGGCCTGGTGAAGCGCCATGTCGTCGGCAACGCCGTGCTCAGGCTGGCAGGTGGTGAAGGCCTGCAGGAACATGGTGCCGCGATACTCGAGCCCGTCGAGAATTGCGCGGTAAAGTTTGGGCGCGTTGGCCATGGAGACTTGTGCGACGAACGGCGAACCGTGGCCGGCGAGGAAGGTTTCCGCGACGGTCTTCTTCTCAGTGTTCTTGCCCTGGGTGGCGGAGCCGAAGACGTTCATGTCGTTGCCGCCGAGCATGGGAGTGGAGTCGCTGTTCTGGCCGCCAGTGTTGGAGTACACCTGCGTATCAAGCATGAGGACCTTGACGTTGGGGCGATTCTGCAACACGACCTTGGAGGTGTTCTGGTAGCCGATGTCGCCGATGCCGCCATCGCCGCCGACCACCCAGACCTTGGGGAGTTCGACGATTTCCTGATCGGTCATCAGCGCGTCTGTGAAGTGGGTGAGCTCGTAATACTCGCGGTCATTCAGCACGTCCTTGTCGCGGGTGAGGAGGATGTCGGCGAGGCGCTCGGGGATAACGGAGCGGCGCGCGTGATCGACGATGAAGCTTTCACCCATGAGCCATCCCACGGTGACGCCATCCTGGAAGAGCGAGTTCATCCACGGATAGGGATGCGGGTTGTTGGGCGAGGTGGAACCGTAGACGGTGTTGCAGCCGGTGTGGGCGGCCATGGCCATGACGGACATGCCATTGGCGAGGCGACCGTCGACGGGTTGCAGTGACTTGTGGTTGAAGGCTTCGGTGAGAAGGACGGCGGCAATGGCTTCCACCAGCTCCGCATCGGTGATGGGGCCGTGCACGGCTTCGTGTGCGGCGATGCGGGCCTGGGTGTCTCCGAGGTTCTCGCCGCCGAGGCCGAGGACGAGGTGGGTGATGGCCTGGCGAAGAAGACCGTATTCAGTGGCGTTGTTTTCCTTGAGGGCGGCGAGGCGGGCTACACCGGTCTTCTCAAGCTCGCCGGCCTTGGCGACGAAGCGGTCGGCCTTGGCGTGGAAGACGGGGCGCATGTAAGCCTCAGTGACGGCGGCGATGGAGCGCAGAACAGACTTCTCACCGCAACCGGCGCAGGCGCCGTCGCCGGCCACGAGCGCGTCGTAGTTGGTGCGGACCATGAGCATGTTGCGCAGGGTAGCGGTCTTCGAGTCAGCCGGGTTGGCGGCGTTAAAAAGGCCGAGGTATTTCTGCGATGTGTCGGGCAGCAGATCGAGGAAGGCGGTGCCGGTTTCGTGCTCGGCGTTGACTTCTTCAGTTTCGGCAACCATGCGGAGGGCGTTGTGATCGCCGCATGCGGTGACGCAGGCAGCGCAGCCCTTGCAGAGATCGCTGACGAAGATGGAGAAGATGCCGCCTGAGCCGGGGGTCTTGCGTTCCGGCGAACTGAAAATGGCGTTGACCTTTTGATAGGCCATGGGGACCTTGGCGATGATGTCGAAGAACTGGCCCTGCGCGGATTGGGAAAGCCCGTCCACCGAGGAGACGACATCATGCAGGATGGTTTGCATGGAGGTGCCGGTTTTGAGGTCGGCGAGCATGCGCTGGCGGGTTTGCTTCTCGATTTCGGGAAGAGCCTGTAGCATTTTAGTGCGGTCGGCGGGGTCGGCAATGTAGTAGGAGACCGCGGTGCTGAGGAGGGTTGAGAGATCCTGCGAGGTGTTGGGCAGGGCGGTGTCTGGGCAGACGGAGATGCACTCCATGCACTGGGTGCAGTTTTCGGGGATGTAGAGCGGAGTCTCGCGGCGGGCAACGTACTTTGAAGCCGTATCGCCTGTAGCCGCGGCGATGACGCCCATGGCGGAGAGCGGCGTGGCGGGCTGGTTGTAGCCGAAGGTGGAACGGAACTCGGCGTCAAAGGCGGTGATGCTGTCAATGGGCGCGCGCTTGGCCTGGCCAGCGGGCATGGGAGTGGAACGGCAACCGGTGCCGCAGGAGCCGCCGGCGGTGGCGAGTTCGAGAATGGGGAGAAGCGCCTGGCCGCGAAGGCTGGAGCGATCGGCTGCGGAAAGGACGCCGATCTTGATCTCCTTGATCTGATCGAAGCCCTGCATCATAACTTCCATGTTGGATTGAACGACGGCGTCGCCCAGCTTGCCGAACTTCTTGACGTACTGCTTGTGGACCACGTCGCGGTACTGCTCCTGGGTGATACCGAACTCGTTGAGGAGGCTGCTGACGGCGAAGAAGCCGCCGAGGAAGGCGTTGCCCTGCATGCGGAGCTGGAGGTCAGGGCGGTCAGTGGCCTTTTTGGCGATGGCGAAGCCGGGCAACGTGAAGACGCGAATGTTCTTATCGATGATCTGCTTGCGGGCCCAGAGGGGGAGACGCTCCCAGGCCTGTTCGCCTTCTTCGTCCGACTCCCACAGGAAGCTGCCGCCTTCGGCCATGCCGTCGAGCGGATTGCAGTGGGTGAAGGCCTTGGGGTCGCAGCAGAGAACGACGGTGACGTGGCGGAGATCGCAGTTGACGCGAATGCGGTCTTTGGCGGCGACCATGAAGTAGCTGGTGGGCGCGCCTTTTTTCTCAGAGCCGTACTTGGGATTGGCGCTGACGTGGATAACTTCCTTGGGATTGCCGAGGTCGTCCTTGAGGCCGTCGCGCTCATAGAGGAGATCGTTGAGGTCGCCGATGATGGCGCCGAGATTTTTGCCGGTAGTGATGGCGCCCCAGCCTCCGATGGAGTGGAAGCGGACGGCTACTGCGCCGTCGGGAAGGAGCGAGGGGGTTTCGTCGCCGTTGACCGCGTAGGGGTGGTCAATGCCGAGGACGAAGAAGCTGACGCCGTCGGAGGCGCGCTTGCCGTCGGTGCGGGCGCGGTTGGCGGTAGCGAATTCGTAGGCGCCGATAATGTGCTCGGGACGGAAGTCGCGCGAACCGAGGCCGTAGGTGCCGGAGTAGATGTGGGGCACTTCATCCATGGCGAGGGCGGGCAGGCCTTCCTGCGCGGGATGGCCTTCGTACTGAATCGCCTTGGAAAGAGCGGTGCGGATGTCGCGACCGAGCGGGTTATCGCCGGAGAGGGCTTCGTCGGTGCGCTCGAGGATGATGACGTGCTTCTTGCCCTTGAGGGCTTCAACGACGGCGGCTTCAGGGAAGGGACGGATGACGTTGATGTGGAGGGAGCCGACGGTGACTCCACGGGTGGCGCGGAGATAGTCGACTGCGGCTTCGATGTTTTCTGCTGCGGAGCCGAGGGAGACGAAGACGGTGTCGGTGTCATCGGTTTTATATTTCGTCACCAAGCCGTAGTGGCGGCCGGTGAGTTCGCCGAAGTCCTTGTAGGCTTCTTCAAGGAAGTGCAGGATGGGCTCGGCGAAGTTGTTGCGGCGCGCGACGATGCCCTGCATGTAGTGTTCCTGATTTTGGACTGGGCCGAGGAGGATGGGGTTGGCGAGGTCCATCATCTTGGGAACGCGGCGGCGGGTGGGTCCAAACAGAACGCGCTGGGCTTCAGTGGGGCTATCGATGATGTCTTCGGGGGAGCCGAGGTACTCGCGGATCAGGTCGGACTCGTGCTTGTAGAAGGTGCGCTCGAGGTGGGTGGTAAGGAAGCCGTCCATGATGTTCATGCCGGGTGTGAGGCTGAGCTCGGTGACGCGGCGGAGGATGAGCGACTGGTCGGCGGCCTGCTGAGCGTCTTTCCCGAAGAGCATTATCCAGCCGGTGTCGAGTGCGCCATAGATGTCGTCGTGACCGCAATGCACATTGAGGGCATGCTTGGTGAGGGCGCGGGCGCCGACTTCGAGGACCATAGTGGAGCCCTTGCCGGGCGCGTGGTAATACTGCTCAACGCCGTAGACAACGCCCTGGCCGGAGGTGAAGTTGACCACGCGCTTGCCGCAGACGGAGTGCGCGATGGCGCCGCCCTGAGCCGCGTGCTCACCTTCGGTTTCTATGGCGATGGTGTTCTTCCCGAAGACGTTCAGATTGCCTTCCGCATAGGCTTGCTGGAAGAGCTCGCCGCCCTCGGTGGAGGGAGTGATGGGATAGAACACGCCGGCGTCGGCGACGCGCGTCTCGGTGTGATAAGCGACGAGCTGGTTTCCGTTTGCAGTGACCCGGATGCCTGGATAGCGAGCAGCAACTGTCATCGATCCCTCTCAGTGAGCCTGATCCATTGTGTGTCTTCGCCTTGCACCGCGAGCGCTTCAGCTCGGAGGAGAACGCTCCTGTGGAACTTTGCTGCGGTTCGTTCGATTTGTCGATCAGCCGTGTCGGAGCGGCTCAAAACGATGCCCTTGCAAGTGTAATGACCGCGACGGAGAACAGGGACCCAAGGGGGGATCGCTGCTGAGCGGTCTATACACCAGTATGAACCGCGGACGAGAGACGCTGTACCACATTGAGGGATCAACAAAGTTGTCGCTTGCATTCTGGTCAGTCAAGGCGCGGAGCCGGTCTGGAGCTCAATAACGAGCCCTCTGCGAGGAAGCGCGAATTGCAATGGGAAAGCCCCGGTAGTCCGATGATTTGCCTTTGTGGTTTCCCAGCAATCCAGCAAAGGGCGCTCGATGGATGGGAAACTAACGTTTGTTCTCCCGCCGGTCGGGGAGGCTGAACGCAATGCGTGGGCTGCTTGTATAGTTGGGGGCGACCGCAGGCCTGTCTTGACCTGTGGAAGCAATGCGAGTTGGGACGGGAGAGCCCAAGGAGATGAGCCTGAATTAGGCCAATGGGGAGCAGATGAGGATGAGTGGAAACGAAAATTATGCGCGGTATCCCAGCCTGGCGGGGCGAGTGGTGCTGGTAACGGGCGGTGCGACTGGAATCGGCGAGTCGATAGTGAGGCATTTTGCGCGACAGGGTGCGCAGGTTGCGTTCTGCGACATTCAGGACGAGGCTGCGGAGCGACTTCTGCGCGAGGTGAGTGGCGAAACAGGAATGTCTCCGACGTATTTTCATTGCGATCTGACGGACGTGTCGGCGCTGCAACGCGGAGTGGAGGATGTGCTTCGCGCGCTAGGCACGGTTGACGTGCTGGTTAACAATGCGGGCAACGATCAGCGGCACGCGATGGAAGAAGTGACGCCGGAATTCTGGGACCACTCGATCGCTACGAATCTGCGGCCGCAGTTTTTCCTGATCAAAGCCGTGGTACCGGCGATGCGGCGGACGGGACGCGGATCGATTATCAATATGAGCTCGATTGCATGGGTGATCCCGTCGAAGGGGTTGCCGGTTTACATCACCGCGAAGGCGGCGATTGTAGGGCTAACGCGCACCATGGCGCATGAACTGGGGACAGACAACATCCGCGTCAATGCTGTCCTGCCGGGGGCGATTGTGACAGAGCGGCAAAAGAGGCTTTGGTATACGCCGGAGTACAAGGCAGAGATTTTGTCGAACCAGGCGCTGAAGCGGGATATTTTGCCGGAGGATGTGGCGCGGCTGGTGCTGTTTCTGGCAGCGGATGATTCGAGCGCGATTACGAACCAGAGCTACGTGGTGGATGGGGGATGGGTATGACCACCCCAGCGACGAAGAGCTGTCGCCGTGGATCTCGGTGTGAGTGAGTTCAAGAGTGAAGGGGTGAAACAGTGAGGCGGTAAAGCCTCACGCTCTCCGGACAAGCAAGAGGGGAGTATTTATCAGTATGACGCCAGTCTTTGTGAGGCCGGCCGTTCTTGTTCAGGGCAAACAATTATTGGTCGGTGTCGGGGCGTTTATAGGGTTTCTGGAGCCATTGGCGGGCTTCATTGACGGCGCCCTGGGTGTTGTCGTTGGTCTGAACGGCGAGGCGGTATTCGTTGACGGCGCGGTCCCGCTGGCCGGTGATGTCAAAAATCTTTCCTAGTTGGATGTGGCTCCAGACTTCAGTCCAACGGGGTTCGCCATCGCCGCGGAGGGCGTCGCGATAGGAATTAACGCTGGCCTGGTAGTTACGCTGGGTATAGAGCAGTTCGGCGATGCGGTAGTTGGCGAGGGAGCTTTGGGAATTGGCTTCGAGGGCCTTTTGATATTCGGCGAGAGCGGCGGTGAGGTCGCCCTGGGCAACGAGTTGCTGCCCTTTCAGGATAGCGATGCGGACCTGGAGGTCGGGGGTGGACTTGAGGAGCCAATTGCCTGGATCGATGGCGATGCGGCGGGGGCGACCGAAGGTATCGACAACATATTGGGTATCGGTGCCGACGACGTCAACTTTCTGGGTTTCGGTTTTGCCATCGGTTTCGACGCGCAGTTCAACAGGCATGCGGAAGAGGTCGAGGTCCTGCTGAATCTCGCCAATAGTGCGGAAGCCCTTGTTGTTGCCGAGGCGGTAGACGGCGTACTTATCAGTGAATTGAGGGGCTCCGGTTCCGTCGATCCATTGGGCGAAAAAGGCTGTCAACTGTTGCTGGCTCTGGGCTTCGGCGACCTTGGTGAAGTCAGAGGCGCGGACTGAGCCGTCAGTGTATTGGCTGAGGACGCCCTTGAGGGTTGCCAGGAAAGCCTTGTCGCCGACTTCCCAACGGAGCATATGGAAGACCATGGCGCCTTTTTCGAGGGTCATGGACTGGAACTCGGGCGAGAAGGGATTGAGGCGGCCGGCAGTGGAAAGCGGAATGGTGTCGTAGGCGAGGGCACCGGCCTGCACGTCCTGCAGCGCGGTGTGCATGGCGCTGCGGCCGCTCTCGTCTTCGACGTACATCAATTCGCCGTAACGGGCCATGCCGTTGGTTATCCAGGCGTCGTTGAGACTTCGGGGGCTGATCTCAGATCCCCACCACTGGTGGGCGATCGTGTTGGCGAGCAGGCGAACGCCGCTCTTGTCGCCCACGCGCGACCCCTGGATGGCGACGAGTTCCGGCGCCCAAACAGCGGGCAAGGTGTCATCCGGAATTTCGACAACGTTGAGGTGGCTGGATTCTGGAGCGCCAAAGCTGTCGGTAAAGAAGTCGAATTCCTTGGCGGCGGTCTGGGCCAGGGAGTTGGCGGATTGCTGGTGGGCGACGGTCAGGTAGACCTTGGCAGTTCCGACTGTAACGGGGTCAAGAAAGCGGCCGGCGATGACGGTTCCTGGAAAACCTGGCTTGGACCAGTTGAAGTCATATTGATCGCCTTGCTTTCCGCTGGCGAGTGTGACGGATTTCGCAGCACCCTGGCTGCCGCTGGCGAAGACCCGCATGCCTTGGGGCACGCGAATGTGCATCTCGGCGGTAAATCGATCCGTGAGATAACCGGTCATGGGGAACCACCGGGCAGGGTAGAGGAGATAGGTGATGGGTTCCTGAATGGCGGCAAGTTTGAGACCTTCAACGGGGCCATCTTCGCTGCCGGTAATGACTCCTTCGTACTCGAAAGTCCAGTGTGATACTCGACCTTTGGTAAACGGAGCCGATGGGGCGACACGGATGGTTCCGTCAGCGGAACGTTCGCCGGTGAGAACTTTGCCGTTGTCGTCGGAGATCCTGGTTATTTTGAGGGCGGGATGAAAGCCGAAGCTGACCAACTCCAGTGTCTCGGGCGCAGTGAAGGTTACGGCGGTTTTCGCGGATAGATGATGCGTTGCGGGGTCGAGTTCCGCATTGATCACGTAACCGGAAATTGAAAGAGCGGGACGCTCCGGCCGTTGCGCATTGGCAGGAGTCGACATGGCAATGGACGCAATGAGAAATGCGATCGAAGTGAGAAAGCCCGGAACCGAGAGGCGCATGTCTCGCATTCGGGTGAAGCTATCCGTGTTCATCAGAGGCATGAGTGTCGTTCCGTTCTCGCAAATATCAGATTCATCAATATCTTGGGATGCGTGGATGGGGCAGAAGGCTGGTATTTCAACCGATCCTTCAGGATTGCACGATCTGTTTGTTGTTGTTCGAAGAAACTGAAGGGATCAAGCCGATGGTGATTTTCGCGACCCGGTCAATGGCGCCTCCACTTCTTTCATTTTGGTCTGCTGGCCTGGCATTCAGCAAACCACGAATCCTAGCCAACTCCTGCATCATGGACTGGCGAGGAGGGCCGTCGGGTAGCAAGCGATCGAGTTCGCGGACGATATTTGCGGCGGTGAAGTCCGCCTGGATGAGCTCGGGGGCGATTCGTTTGGCGGCGATGAGGTTGGCCATGGCGATGTGCGGGACGGTGACGACGCGCTTGGCGATGGCATAGGTTATGGGTGAAACCCGGTACACGACCACGAACGGGTTGCCCATCAGCGCGGCTTCAACGGTGGCGGTACCGCTGGCAACGACAGATGCGCGGGCATGGTAAAGGGAGGCACGGGCACCGCCAGCGGTGGGGACGACGGCGGCGTCGGCGTCCACGTCATCGACTAAGCGGACGGTGAGATTCTGACCGAGCTGGTTCACCATTTCCTCGGCGGAGCGGCGTTGGACGGCACCGAGGGTTGCGGCTAGAGGCACCAGGAATTCGAATTGAGTTTGGGGGAATTTCGTTCGAGCGGCGAGGTGGCGCGCGGCGATAAGCATTTCGGGGAGGTTGTCGCGAATTTCCTTAGGGCGGCTGCCGGGAAGCAGGCCGATCCAGGTGCGCGAAGGGTCGAGGTTGTTTTGTAGAGCGAAGGCCTCGCGGGAGATCGAGGGGGGCGGCAACTCAGCGAGGGGGTGGCCGACGAACTCGGCTTCGACACCGCGCTCTCGATAGAAGGGCTCTTCGAAAGGAAAGATAACGAGCATGCGAGTGACGTATTTCTGAACGAGCCTGATGCGGTGCTTCTTCCACGCCCAGAGCTGCGGGCTGACGAAGAAGACGACGGGAATGCCGAGCCGGTGAAACTCCCGGGCAAGTTTGAAATGGATGTCGGGGAAATCGATTAAAACGGCAACGTCCGGCCGGCGAGCGCGAATGGCCTGCTTGAGCTTGCGGAATTCACGGTAGATGCGGGGCAGGTGGCGAACGACTTCCGTGATCCCCATGACGGCCATGTCTTCAGAGCGAACGACGCGTTCAAGGCCAGCTTCGGCCATGCGGTCGCCGCCCATCCCAAAAAAGCGCGCTGACGGATCAATGGCGGCAAGCTGCTTTTTCAGGGCCTCAATCAGAAGCGCGCCATAGTGTTCGCCGCTGGCTTCGCCTGCCGAGATAAAGATGTTGAGGGACATTGATGGGCTCGTCGCCTGTGTATTTGCTGCACTCCATCATATCGGCCTGGGCGTGAAGTGGAGGGCGTGCCAGGTAGCTGTGAGGCCGTCACGGCGACGGATCAAGCCGGTACCTTATTATTCTCGAATCCCGGTTGGTTTATTTCCGCATTCAGGTGGAGTCATGACGATCTTCGCACCCGCGCCGCGCGACCCGAAATCGCAGCTACGCAAGACGATGGGATTTTGGGATGTGCTGCTGTTCAACATTGCCACCGTATTGGGGCCACGATGGATTGCGGCCGCGGGCCACAATGGCACATCGTCTATCAGCTTGTGGGTGCTGGCCGCGGTTTTCTTTTTTGTGCCGGGCGCGCTGGTGATCAATGAGCTGTCTTCGCGATTTCCGGAGGAGGGCGGGCTATACGTCTGGTCGCGGGAAGCGTTTGGGCCGTTCCACGGATTCGTGGCGGGATGGACGTATTGGATCTACACGGTTTTTTATTTTCCGGGACTTTTACTGGCGAGTGCGTCCATGGCCGCTTACGTGATGGGAGGCCGCGGCGCAACGCTCTCGCAGGACAGGACTTTTCTGCTGACGGTGTCGCTGGGATTGCTGGTGATTGCAGTGGTATTGAATATTATCGGACTGAACATCGGAAAGTGGCTGCAGAACGCGGGCGGTGTGGGTACGTATGTTCCGTTGCTGATGCTGGCGGGGATTGCGGCGCTGGTTTGCTTTCGGCATGGATCGGCGACACATTTCACGGTGGCGAATATGATGCCGGCATGGAATTGGGACACGGTCAATTTCTGGTCGCAAATTGCCTTTGCATTTACGGGATTGGAGCTGGTGTCCGCGATGAGCGAGGAGATACGCGACCCGCGCAGGACGTT
>Ga0302320_10028275_pt1 | contig 10767 bp, 11 predicted proteins | sample Bog_T0_3_FD_202130 | JGI IMG/M metagenome (GOLD analysis project Ga0302320, IMG submission 202130) | Peat permafrost microbial communities from Stordalen Mire near Abisko, Sweden - Bog_T0_3 | ecosystem: Environmental > Terrestrial > Soil > Wetlands > Peat | place: Sweden: Abisko, Stordalen Mire... | reverse complement strand
AACGGTTCGACCGTCGGGGTCCCCGGGGCCTCGATTGTCGATAACTCCGTTTTTAATGTCGACCGCAGCGGCACGCTCGATTTCACCTCACCTATTTCCGGCGCCGGTTCGCTGTCGGTCACAGGCGGCGGAACGCTCATACTGGATGCCGCGAATACCTTCACGGGGCCGATCAATATCACCAATTCCAACGCCACGCTGCAAATCGGCAACGGCAACACCGCGGGCAGCATCGCCAACAACAACATCCTCGTCGATTGCGAACTCAACTTCGACCGGCCCGACAATTACCTCTACTCCGGTTCGCTCACGGGCACGGGCTCGATCTACCAGAACGGCACGGGCACGCTCAACTTGCAGGGCAATTCGTCGCAACTGAATGCCGCACTCGTCGTCGCCAACTCGGGCACGGTGGCAGTCAGCGGCAACGGAGTTCTGAGTGTATCGGGCACGTTCCGTGGAACCGCCGGCGGCGCGATCGTGCTGACCGATAACTCCACGGTGACCGCGGGCCTGCTCGTCGCCAAGGCGCCCGATGGCCTGGCGATCTCGGGCGATGCCTCCATAAACATCCCCAACGGCAATCTGCAAATCGGCCTGGAAAGCGGCGATTCCGACAAGGGCACCGCGATCTCGGCCGTGCAGAACGGCGGCAGCGTTGATATCAGCGGTACCGGCGCGCTCATTGTCGGTTCCTATTTTTCCACCAAGAAGTCGTCGACCGGTTCTTACACGCAGAACGCGGGCGTCGTCAGTATCGCGCCCAGCGGCAGCTTCGAGTTCGCTAACAGCGGCGGCCTGGGCGTCTACAATCTCAATGGCGGGCTGCTCACCTTGCCCGGCGTTACCCTGGGCAGCGGTTCCGGGAGTTTGGTCCTCAGTGGCGGCACGCTTCAAGCCGACGCGGCCAACGCATCGTTTATCGATCCGCGCGTCACCACGTCGATCGGGCCCGGAGGCGCAACGATCGACACACAAGGAAATGCCCTGACGATTTCCGGCAATATCAGCGGTCCTTCGCCCACAGCCACGCTCACGCTGGTGGGCGATGGACAGCTTACGCTCAGCGGATCGGACAATACGTACCAAGGCGGCACCGACGTCCTGGCCGGCACGCTGATTCTGGAAAACTCCGACGCGATCGCCGACGGGTCGAGCTTGACCGTCGGCGATCCGTCGCCGTTTGCTTCAGCGGGCCAGGACATTGCTGCCGACAATCAGCCGCTTGCTGTGCCGGTCCCTTCGATCACCGCCGTACCCGAACCCGGCACGCTGGTTTTGTTGTTGGCCTTTGGTCTTTGGAGTGCGGGGGCCTTTCGCCGCTTTGTGATCGGCTATCTGCCATTTCTCGCGAAAACGTTCGTGCAGCCACATTCAATCGAAATTCGGCGGTAACGAAGCAATGCACCGCAGAAAGAATGGCGACGACCAAGCTGGAATTTTGCCGCCTCGATTGAAGGATGGAGAAACGCTAGTCTCATGGGCGTTTGTATGGTCCCAGGAATTTCGGCCCGTTGAAGTGAATCATGTGGTCTGGGGTCTCGGCAATCCAAACTTCCGTTTCCCATGCGATATCGGCCGCATACTTGCGAAAGTCGGCCTTGTCGAGAAAGGCGGTGACGTAGACGCGATCTGCCGGGCATTCCGCAAGCATGGCCTCAATTTCGGCGTGTCTCTTCGGACTGACAGGGCCGTGCGTGGTTACGGCTTCAATGAGGAACAGCCATTTCTTCCTGGTGTCATACAACACGACGTCAGGTAGCTTGTCATGCTCGGTAATGCCGATTTTCAACTCTGCCAGGTCGTCGGCTTCGCAAACAACATGCTTTTTTGCCGTGTCGCCCAGATAGAGCAACTTTGCGCGCGGGGCGAATCACGGCCCAAGTTCTTCAACTACGGCAACCTGCAAAGCGTTATGCTTGCCCGGTGAAAGCCGGAGCGTTGCCCCGGTCGGCAACAGCAGCTTGACCTTTTGCAAGTCGCGCCGTTTATTGTATGCCTTTTCAAGTTGGCCGAACTTGCGAATGAACTTCTTGACGGAGTCTTCGAAGCCGGTCGCTCCGTATGTCTGCAAGACGATGCGTGCGGCATCGGTCAAACAATAGCAGTTGTTCCCGCTGTTCGTCGGGCGGGATGGATCATCGGCATTGCGGTCAACAAGTCTTGCCTGTTCGAATTGATGGATTGTCTGCCGCCGGATGGTCTCGCGCGAATTGGGGGCGTAATCCTTGCTGTACTTGTCGCGCATGAAACCCATAATGTCCCAAATGCGGAGCGAGGGCTTTTGCGTATCGGCCCAGGAATCCTGTGGCCCCAGACCGGCCAGCGCGAGCAAGGTCAGCGCGGAACGCTCATTTTGTTGGGCGCGCGGAAGGCCGAGCGCCTGCAGAATTTCCAGGGCTTCGTCTTGTTTGCTCATTTCACGTTCCGACCAGGCAGTTTTGCAAAGGACCGGTGACACCCAGCGCCTTTAATACAACCGCTTCGGCTTCCTCCGGGGCGGGTTTCACTTGCTTCCCGATCCGGCCCAATAGCTTCAGGTCGGGAAAGTTCATCGCGCGTATCTCCGTTGCATTGACCTGGGTATTCCCGCTGATGGTGCGGAAATAGCGGTCAATCAGCGTGGAGTTGAAGAGAGCGGCAATTCCATATACTTCATCTTCGCTTAAGTCGCGTTCCGCATGGTAAATGTAGTTGATGTGGTTCTCGATTCCCACGTACGGAAAGGGGAAGTCGGCGCCAAGAAAACAAGCGGCCGTCAACCTTCGCTTTTCTTCCTTGGAACTGAATCGCTTGACGAGAACGTAGTTCTTGGTGGGAACCAGTAGCCGCAACGATTCCTCGCAACACCGGAACGCTTTGTGCTTCCCATTCTTGGCCAGTGGCCAAAGCGTGGCGAATGGCTTGACATTGTGAGGATGGAGCAAGGGAACAGCCGTCTTGTCGGTTGCGTCAACCAGGAGGTGCTCAGCGGCCCGAAACAGAACAACGGGGCCGGTCGAAATGCGCATGCCTGTTTCGGCAAAACGTAGCGGGAACGATTCGACAAATTGCATTATTTCGCGGTCGTCCTCGCCTTCGGGAATACGAATCACGTAGTCGCCTGAAGAGTTGTCGATAATATCGCCGGCCGGAACTTCACAGCGTTGCAGGCCGTTGGCAAGGTCCGCGCCAAAACTGGTTGTAATGGTAATGGCAGGTGATGGAGAACCCAGCCGATGCACCTTGGAAATGATGCTTTCCTGCAAGACGTTGGAGTGTTTGAAGGTTTCGGTGCGCGATTCGAAAATATGGATATGGTCAAGCGCGACACGGTCGAAATACCAATGGCGGAAGCCGCGAAAGTATAGCCCATTGCAAAAGCTGCGGGGCGTAATGGCTACAATCTCCCCATCCTGCTTCAGCAGCCTTGACGCCAAGGCCATAAAGAAGGCGTATATGTTTGGTTGGCCGTGGACAATCCGCTCCATCAACTTCGCGTGTGTCGAATCCTTGCGCAGCTTGTAGTAGGGTGGGTTCATGATCACGCCGTTGCATTCCACGCGAAAGCCGGTCTCATCGAAAAGCTGCGCACCGTTCAAACCGTGCGACGATGCAAGAATGAAGTCTTCAGCGTGCAGAATGTAGTTGAAGTTATGGCCGGCTTCGGACAGAACGCGCCGGCAGTTGTCAAGGTTCTGTCGCAGCAGGGGAGCCAGTTGCGCGTCGTTCTCGAAGACGTGCGCAGTGACAGTTCGTGGTGAACTTAGTTTGCGGACCCTCTCGCAGAACGCCGCGGTCAAAGTGCCGATGCCTGCGCCAGGGTCAAGCAAAACATATTCGCGGGGAATTGTTCCGAACAGCCCCGCCATGAATCGCGCGACTTCCGGCGGGGTGAAAACTTGCCCCCGCTGCTTGCGATGCTCAGGGCTGACGCTGTTCACGAATCGGTGTTGAAGTTCCAGGGCATGGTCCAGCATAACGGCATCTTACCTTACGGCAAACCGCAGGCCATCCCCCCTATCGAATGGAGTTGGCGCGGTTCACCCTACGTAGGCAGAGAATAGCCGATTCCGGACAGATTGAAAAGCGCCCGAAAAAGGTGACCGCTCACTCCAGCACCTCCTTATGCAGCGATCCCGGCGTGTCGCGCACGTAGCGCGGCACGGCATAGCCGGGCAGGCGGGCGCGAAGCTGACGGATCAACTCACGGCCGCGGGCCTCCGGCACTTCGAAATGCGCGGCGCCGGCAACGCGATCGAGTTGGTGCAGGTAATAAGGCATAACCCGCAGATCAACCAGCCGCCCGAAAAGTTCGGCCAGAACGTCCACGTCATCATTGACGCCGCGCATGAGCACGGCCTGATTGAGCACTGGCACGCCCGCATCGACCAGCCGTCCCAGGGCGGCGGCTGTCGGGGCGTCGATCTCGGCCGGATGATTGCAGTGGACGACCATGAAGGTTGCCAGCCGCGTGGCCCTCAGCCAGGCGAGCAACTCGCCGGTCACGCGTTGCGGGACGACGATCGGCAGCCGCGAGTGGATGCGGAGCCTGCGGAGGTGGGGGATTTCGGCAAGCTGCCGGGCGACTTCCGCCAAGCGGCGGTCGGTGGTCGTCAGCGGATCACCCCCGCTGAGGATGACCTCTTCGATCGTCGGATCGGCGGCAATTTGCCGGAAAACCCCCGACCATGCCGCGCCGGAGAGTGCCTGAACATAGGGAAAATGCCGCCGGAAGCAGAAACGGCAGTGGACGGCACAGACCCCACTTGCTACGATCAAGATTCGGCCTTTATACTTTCCCAGAAGCCCTGGCGTGTGGAGAGTTCCTGCCTCGTTGAGCGGGTCGGGCACGAACTTTGGCGAGTCGGCCAGTTCTTCCTTGCGAGGCAGGACTTGGCGCAGGAGCGGATCGTCGGGGTCGCCCGGCCGGATGCGGTTCAGGTAAGGCTCGGGAACGAGCATGTGGAACCCGGCCGTCGATGGTACGGCCGCGGCGGCAAGCGCCTGCGGCAATGCCAGCCGCCGGCAGAGTTCCGCCGGATCGCGGACCGCTTGGGCAAGGATCGTGCGCCAGTCGCCGCCCATTTGCGCATCGGCGGAGCGGGGCGGTTCCGGACTGGCAAGAGTTTTTCTTGGTGCAGGTGATCGTGACATACGCATCGAAACCTAAAACATGCAGGCCATCGTAACATACGCAGCGAAACCTAGAAAGTGAAACGGAAAATCTGAAGTGGGTAGCATCAACACCAGCGATTTCAAAAAGGGCCTGAAGGTCCAACTCGACGGCGATCCCTATTTGATGGTCGAGTGCAATTTTGTGAAGCCGGGCAAGGGCCAGGCCCTGTACAAGTGCCGCCTGAAGCATCTCATTCGCGGCACGACCATCGACCGCACCTGGAAGAGCGGCGATTCGATCGAGTCGGCCGACGTCGACGAGATCAGCGCCCAGTATCTCTACCGCCAGGGCGACAAGTTCGTCTTCATGGACAACGAGAGCTACGAGCAGCATGAATTGACCGCTGAGCAGGTGGGGGATACTTGGAGATATCTCAAGGAGTCAATGGTTTGCAGCATGGTGCTCTACAACGGCAACGCGATCACCGTCACGCCGCCCAACCACGTGGTGCTGAAGATCGAGTATTGCGAGCCCGGCGCCCGCGGCAACACGGCCACCAACGTTTCCAAGCCCTGCAAGGTGGAGACGGGCGCGGAGTTCCAGTGCCCGGTGTTCGTCAACATCGGCGACCTGATCAAGATCGACACCCGCACCGGCGAATACCTGGAGCGGGCGAAAGAGTAGATTTCTTCTAGGTGTCGCTCGCGCGGGATTGCCATACGGCGGGCTTGCGCGCGCCGTGAATGACCCCTAAGATCTCGACCCGCTGTACACGACATAATAAACCACGTACCGAAACTTTCTGACCAGCGCCGCACGAACATCGCGCCAGACAATTCCGTGCAACTCCGGCATCGATTCGATGAGTTCCAGAACGGCACGCAGTTGAGCGGCGAACTTGCCGCCGAGGCCCGCACGCACGCACTCGCTCCAGGTCGGTGTGGGTTTTCAGAATATCGGCTTCGGCTTCTGGCCGGATGATTACCGGCAGACTCATTTGCCGGCCTCAAGCGGAGCGATGACCTCGCGAAACGGCTTGCCGAGGCCGGGTTCGCGCTCGGCCGCCGCACGACGATTGGTCAGTTCGGCCAGATGCCACTCGGGAATATCTTGCGGCGAAAGTTGCCGCGGCAGACTCTCCCAAATCTGCTCAATAAGGTTCAAGCGGTCGCCGACGCTGAGTTGGTCGATTCCCAATGATTCGATGCTCACAGACATAAGAGACCCTCCGCGATGGTTCCAACACTACCAGTCCTCTCGCTAACCCCGTTGCATCACCGTTGCGGACTCAAGGTTACGGCGAAACTGCCAAACGGCTTCCAGTAATTCCGCGTCGGTGGCGTCCCAGAGACTGCGGCCGTGCAGGTCGGCACACAATTCGCCGACGGCAGCCACAAGTTGGCCGGCTCGCATTTCAGGGACTGCTTCGGATAATGATTGTATGGCCGTAAACAATTCGGCTCTCATGGCAGCGTTGCTCATAATCGATCTTTCACACGTGGAGAACTGGCGTGGCTTCGCCGGAATCGCCCGATTACAACCGCCGGCACCCTCCCGCCAGGAGCGAGCTTCAGGATTCGCGTTGCGCGGGTGACTCCGTCGAATATCTCCAGAAGGCCATCCGGATCCTCGTACACCAACAGCGGCGGCATCCCATCGGCGGACGATCCAAACTCGCGAATCTGCTGGTGAAGCTTCCAGGGGTCCGCGCCGCTGGCGCGACTCGGTGGAAGCCGCAATTCATTCGGATCGACTTCGCGGATTTCGTCGCTCATCCAGTTAAGAATACATTGCACAAGGCAATGGGGCAAGGTTGTCGGGGCAAGGTGACCTGCTTCAAACCAACTGCGGTGCCGCCACGCTCGTCGTCTGGAAAACCTCCTTGATCTTCACGTCCAGGCCCCCGGATATCACTATTGTGAAACCGGGGATTCCCTTACTCGCAGCAAGACGTTAAATTGCATTATGCCCAGTTCACCTGACTTTACGCCCACTGCCGCGTGGCAGAACCTGCGCCTGCGGGCCGATCTGTTGCGGCGACTGCGAGACTTTTTCGATCAGCGCGGTTTCCTGGAAGTCGAAACGCCGATCCTCTCGGCCGATACGGTCGTCGATCGACATCTCGATCCGTTTTCGTTTGCCGTCGGCACAGGTGATAACACGCGGACGCTCTGGCTGCAAACCTCGCCGGAGTTCGCCATGAAGCGGCTGCTGGCGGCAGGCGCCGAGGCGATCTACCAGATCGCCCACGTCTTCCGCCAAGACGAACAAGGCCCGCTGCACAATCCGGAGTTTACGCTCGTCGAGTGGTATCGTGTGGGCGATGATCTGGCGGCCGGCATGCAATTGACGAGCGACCTGTGCGAAGCGCTCCTGGGCCGGGGCTCGGCGGAATTGCTGAGCTATGCCGCGGCTTTCGAGCGGCATGTGGGGCTCGACCCGCACACGGCCGATATCGACGTGTTGATCGCCGCCGCCCGCGACTGCGGTTCGCCGCCGCAAAGTCTGGCGAAAGAAGACCGCGACGGCTGGCTCGATTGGCTGTTGACGGAACGGGTTCAGGCGAGATTGGGCGTCGATCGGCCCGTGTTGCTCTACGATTTTCCGGCCAGCCAAGCGGCCTTGGCACGCGTGCGTCCGCACCCAGAGGGTAGCCGGCCGCCCTTGGCCGAACGCTTTGAACTTTACGTTTCCGGCTGGGAATTGGCCAACGGCTATCACGAGTTGCTCGATGCCGACGAACTGCGGCGGCGCAATGCTCGTACCAATGAACTCCGCCGCGCCGACGGCAAGCCGTCGCTGCCGGAGCAAAGCCGCCTCCTGGCGGCCATGGAACACGGGCTGCCGCCGTCGGTCGGCTGCGCGCTGGGTTTCGATCGGCTCGTGATGCTGGCCGCCGGGGCCAGGTCGATCGATGAGGTGATCGCCTTCCCGTGGGACCGGGCATGACCCTTTGGAGTGCGGTAATTCATTACCGCTTTCTTTCCGCCGCGATAGATGCCGCGTACACTATTCTTGTAGCTCACGCGCCACGGTGTATAATGCGTTCTTGCCGTCGATTGAAAATTACTCTGTTCGGTACGTAGTTTATGGCTGCACCCGCTAATCCCTGCAACCCTTACCTCGAGTCCCTGGTCATCGAGTCGGAGACCATCTGGCCCGACGATCTGAAGCTCGTGAATCCTATCGATCGCGGGCGGATTGAGGCCCAGTTGCACGCCGACCCGGCCAAGGCCGAAAAGCTGGAATACGTGCGCCTATATACGGGGTTCAGCCGCCGCATCACGGTCACCGCCGGCGATGTTGCGCGGTTGACCGGCACGTGAGAATCGCACAACCATGCCTTCCATCGAATCCGTCCGAGTCAACCTGGCCGAGCGTTCTTACGACATCGAGATCGGCGCCGGCAATCTCTCCGGGACCGGCCGCTTCCTAAAGGACCGCGACCCGCAAGCGGGTGCCCCGGTTTCGCACGCGGTGATCTTCACCGATACGAACGTGCAGGAACCACATGCCGTGGCCGTGGCCGAAAGCCTGTCGCGGGAGTCGATCGAGGTCTCGATCGTTGCCCTGGAACCGGGCGAGAAGAGCAAGGCGGTGGAAGTGGCCGCGCGGCTCTGGGAAGGGATGCTGGAACTCGGCGCCGATCGCCAGACGGTCGTTGTGGCCGTGGGCGGCGGCGTGATCGGCGACCTGGCCGGCTTCATCGCCGCCACGTTCGCCCGCGGGCTCCGCTTTCTGCAAGTGCCCACGACGCTCCTGGCCCAGGTCGATAGCTCGGTGGGCGGCAAGGTGGGCATCAATCTTTCGCAGGCCAAGAACATGGTCGGTGCGTTCCTGCAACCGCTGGGCGTGCTCATCGACACGGCCGTGCTCGCTACCTTGCCGGAGCGAGAATACCGTTCGGGGCTGGCCGAGGTGCTCAAGTACGGCGTGATTCTCGACGCCGATTTCTTCGCGGACCTCGAAGCCCATGTGGCCCACCTGGCCGGCCGCGATTCGGCCACGCTCGTCCGTGCGATCGCCCGAAGCTGCCGCCTCAAGGCCGACGTGGTCGAGAAGGACGAGCGCGAGGAGACCGGTCTGCGGGCCGTGCTGAACTACGGCCACACCTTCGCCCACGCCTTCGAGACGTTGACCGGTTACGGCGAGTTGCTGCACGGCGAGGCGGTGAGCATGGGCATGGCGTGCGCTGCGCGTTTGGCCGCGCGGCTAGGCCGGGTTGACGAATCCTTCGTCGCCCGCCAGCAGGCCCTCATCGACGCCCTCGGGTTGCCCGGCAAGCCGCCGAAACTCGATCGCGAGAAGGTCCTGGCCACGATGATGCACGACAAAAAGGTCGAGCACGGCAAGCTGCGCTTCGTGCTGCCGACGCGGATGGGTCATGTCGAGTTGGTCGGGGACATCGACGCGAAGGATGTCAAAGCGGCGCTGGCATAGTGTCTCGCCGCTAATCCTCGGATGGTCCGCGAACGACTTTCCAGGCCAGCCCGAGCTTCTCCAGGGCAAGGATCGCCAGGTAGGTGACGTCGATTTCCCACCAGCGATGGCCGTGGGCGGCGCGGGCCGGAAAGGCGTGGTGGTTGTTGTGCCAACCTTCGCCGAAGGCCAGCAGGCCGACCCACCAGAGATTGCGGCTGTCGTCGCGGGTCTCGTAGTTGCGGTAGCCCCACATGTGCGAGGCCGAGTTGACCAACCAGGTGATGTGCAGCACATAGACCAGTCGCAGGAACATGCCCCAGACGAGCAAGGAGATGCCGGTCCGCAGGTCCCAGCAGCACCATCCCAAGGTCAACAGCCCCGCGCCTAGCGCGATGTGCCAGAGCAGGAAGGTCGCGTCGAGCATGCGGAAGAAGCGGTCCTTGAGCAAGTCCTTGGCGTAGGTCTGAAGCATATTCTGCCACTGCGGCTCTTTGGGTCTGGGAAAAACCCACAGCATGTGGCTCCACCAGGCGCCGTCGTGGGGCGAGTGCGGATCGCCTTGCTGGTCGCTGAAGCGATGGTGCTTGCGATGCACGGCCACCCAGGTGATTGGCGGCCCTTCGCCTGCCAGGGTGCCCAACAGGCCGAACATGCGGCGAACCGGCTTGAACGTTTGGAAGCTGGCATGGGTCAACAGGCGATGGTAGCCCAGGCAAACCCCCAGGCCGCCGCTCAGCCAGGAGAGAAGGCAAAAGGCAATCAGGCCGACCCAACTGAAGCAAAACGGCGCGGCCAAGGCGCCGACATGCAACAGGACCAACCAGCCTACGGTGGGCCAATCCAGGCCGTTGGGCCAGGCGCGAATCATCTCCCGCTCGGCCGCCAGATCTTTCCGGTCTTTCGGCATCCGCCGCGGGGGAACGTCCAGTGCAACTTCCATCTCGCGGCATTCGATCGTCGCTACGCCGGATTCGTTCGTTGCATCCAAATCCTCAAGAATCTTCGTCATAAACGTTGTAGGGGAAACAGGTGAAGAATGGTTGATATTGTCTGCTCCAATTGTTAATAATCGGCAGGACACGTCAAGCGAGAAGAGGACTAGTACCGGCGATTACCGCCTGCGGCAGAAGGCCGATAGGACGCGAGAGCCCCTTTTTCCCCGCGAAATCCAGGGATTTCGGGACGCAAACACAGGCATGTAAAAGTTGCGTAAAAGTTTCTCCGCGCGAAGTGGAGCGTAACACGGC
>Ga0302320_10028274_pt1 | contig 10767 bp, 7 predicted proteins | sample Bog_T0_3_FD_202130 | JGI IMG/M metagenome (GOLD analysis project Ga0302320, IMG submission 202130) | Peat permafrost microbial communities from Stordalen Mire near Abisko, Sweden - Bog_T0_3 | ecosystem: Environmental > Terrestrial > Soil > Wetlands > Peat | place: Sweden: Abisko, Stordalen Mire... | reverse complement strand
GTACCCCCCTCCCCCCTATTTCCTGTGTAACTGTGAAACTGTGAGGGAGCGGGGCGCTTTTCAGCCTTTTGCCGGCGGTTTCAGCCCCAGCTCTTTCATGGCAATCTGCAAATCAGCCCAGGCTTCTTTCTTCTGGCGGGGATCGCGCAGCAAATAGGCCGGGTGATAGGTAACGATGAGCTTGGTGCCGCGCACGCTGTGAACCCGTCCGCGCAGGCCGGCCAGCGGCTGGCGCGCGCCCAGCAGCCATGTGGCCGCAGTGGCTCCCAGAGCGACAAGAACCTCGGGGCGGATCACATCGATCTGGCGAAAGAGGAACGGTGTGCAAGTGGCGCCCTCTTCAGGCTCGGGGACGCGGTTGCCGGGCGGGCGGCACTTGACCACGTTCGCGATGTAGACATCTTCGCGCCGAAGTCCCATGGCGCCGATCATGTTGTTGAGCAGTTGCCCGGCCTTGCCGACAAACGGCAGTCCTTGCGCGTCTTCGTCTGCGCCGGGGCCTTCGCCGACAAACATCAGCCGCGCGGCGGGCGAGCCGTCGCCGAAGACCAGCTTGTTGCGGCCTTTGTGGAGCGCGCAGCGAGTGCAGTCGCCGATCTCATCGCGGATAAGTTGAAGAGCGGCGGCGCGGTCAGATGCGGGAACTGCGTCGGCGATGGCGGGAGCTGAGGGAAACGGCTTGCGTGGCGGAATCGGCTGATCCTCCGAGGTGTGGGGTGAATCCCAGGTCTCAGAAGCGAGACCTGGGGCACCCGAATTTTCCGGCTGGGCAGCTAACTTGGCAAGCAGCGCCGGGTCCACAGGACGGCGGTAGAACTCGGTGAGGCCAAGATCGCGATAGAAACGGATGCGGGCTGTGAGGGCCTGGCGGGTTGCGGAATCGAGCGATTGCGCCAACTTTTTACTCCACTTTCAAATCCGCCCGTTGCCCTACTCCGCGCCACGCAGACCTTCCGGGCGCTGCCAGCGCAGCGGCCAAGGCCGCGAGGATGCCGCGCGAGGCATTCGCGGCAATGAAAGAGACGGGAAAAACTAACTGGCCAGGATTGGAATGGCCGGACCTTCCACCACCGGCTTGACCACCGGCACGTCGGCTTTGACGTAGGATATTTTGCCTGCGTTGATCTCGTCCTGCGCGATGCGGCAGGGCTTGGTGGACTGAGTGGGGACCAGGGCGCGGGAGCCGTTCTGCAACTGTCGAGCGCGGCGGGCAGCCACCATTACCTTGCGGTAGTTCGAGTCGAAGCCGGTTTCAATCGTCATTGGGTTCCTCCTTGTCGTCAACGGAGTCTTCCTCATCGGAGTCCTCCAAAAAAGGCAATTCCCGCTGGCCGGGGGGATGGAGAATCCCGAAGGCCTCGAGCACGGGTTTCAGCCTATCCTGCGAGTTCCCTTGCAGGCAACCCGCAGCCACCTCCAACACCCTGCGCGAACGATAAGCAATTGGCTCATCGTTGCGATAGAAGCGTTCAGCCAGCACGATGGCTTCCAGTTGAGCCACCGCCCGGTCGAGAGTGTCGTTGACCAGAATATAGCCGTATTGGCGATAATTCTCAATCTCCTTGCTGGCTTCGCCCAGGCGGCGGTAGACTTCCTCCTCGTTTACGACGCCCTCGGCGCGGCTGCGGTTGCGCAGGCGTGTGCGCAGCACCCGAGGGTTGGGCGGCAGAACAAAAATGCTCACCGCCTCGGGCATGGCGGCGCGCACCTGCGCCGCGCCCTGCACGTCAATGTCAAGCACCAGATCGTGGCCATCGCGGCGGGCCTGTTCGAGCGAGCTGCGCGCCGTGCCGTAGTAGTTGCCGAAGACCTCGGCGTGCTCCATAAACAGTCCGTCGGCGAGCATCCGCTCAAACTCCTCGCGGCTGGTGAAGTGATACTCGCGCCCGTCCTGCTCAGAGCCGCGCGGCGCCCGCGTGGTCCAGGAGACGGAAAACTCGATTCCGCTCAACTGCTTGCGCACCTCGTTCACCAGCGTGCTCTTGCCCGAGCCCGAAGGCGCCGAAATAATAAAGAGAATTCCTGCCACGGTGCGATTGTCCTCGTGGGCGCTTTTGAGGAAGTTCGCGCCCTGCTGTCTAGTTATTCTACGTTCTGAATCTGTTCGCGGGCTTTTTCGATCTCCGACTTCATGGCCAATCCAAGTTCGGTGATGCGTGTTCCCTTGCCGCCTGCGCCGCCGGTTTTGGAGAGCAGGGTGTTCGCCTCGCGATTCATCTCCTGGAGCAGGAAGTCGAGCTTTTTGCCAATTTCGCCGCCGCCGGCCAGCAACTCGCGGAAGTGGCCGATGTGGGTAGTCATGCGAGTCAGTTCCTCGGCAATGTCGCTGCGTTCGACCATCACAGCGACTTCCTCCAACAATCTCTGCCGATTGAACTCCGGGCCGGTGGCCGCCAGCAGCCGCTCGGTGAGCCGGGCTTGATACCGCTCTTCGACCTCGGGGCGCAACGTCGCCACGCCCTCGGTGGCTTCGGCCAGGCGATCCAGCGTCCCATGAAGAATCGCCATAAGAGCCTCGCCTTCACGCGCCCGCATGATCTTCAACTCTTCGAGCAGGGGCGCAATCTCGCGTTGCACGCTTTCGGTTAGAGCGGCCTGATCATCGTCGCCCCGGCTGTCGCTTTGCAACGCGCCGGGCAGACGCAGGATGGCGTTCAGATCGGGCTGCTGCCCGGTAAGTCCATGCTCCTCGCGCGCAGCGGAAAAGGCGGCCAGGTAGCCGTTCACCAGTTCCCGGTTATAGCCCGCCGTTTGCTGGCTGGAGCGATCGACCTGAAGCGTCAGATCCACGTGGCCGCGGACGAGAGCGTCTTTGAGCGCCTTGCGCAGCTCCATCTCCAGCGCATCCAGGCCCGAAGGCAGACGCAACTGCACGTCGAGAAAGCGGTGGTTCACGCTCTTGACGGTGAGCGTGTAACTGAGCTGTTCCCCATTGGGAAGGGGCACGCGAACTTGGGAGCGCGCAAACCCGGTCATCGAATAAATCGGCATGTTCTTCCTCTGCACTGCTAAGCTTTTGTTCCTCAGTCTCTAGTCCCTAATCCCAATTCCCTGTTCTTCCGGCATATCCATGAATTGCAGTTGATAGAGCCGCTGATAGGTAGGCGAGGTGGTCAGCAATTCATCATGAGAGGCGATGGCGGTGATGCGCCCGTCTTCGAGCACCGCGATGCGGTTGGCGCGGCGAATGGTTCCCAGCCGATGAGCGATGACCAGCACCGTGCGGTTCTGCATCAGGTTGGCCAGAGCGGCCTGCACCAATGATTCACTTTCGGCGTCGAGCGACGAAGTGGCCTCATCGAGAATCAGGATGGGCGCATCTTTCAAAATAGCGCGGGCGATGGCCAGGCGCTGGCGTTCGCCGCCGGAGAGCCGAAAGCCTTTTTCGCCGATTACCGTGTCGTAGCCTTGCGGCATTTGCAGGATGAAATCGTGGGCGAGAGCGTTGTGCGCGGCCTGTTCCACAAGTTTTAAATGGACCTCTGGCTGGCCGTAGGCGATGTTGTTGAGCACCGTGTCGTTGAAGAGGATGGTCTCCTGCGTGACCTGGGAAACATTGCGGCGCAGCGAGCCCAGCGTGAGATCGCGCAGATCGTGGCCGTCGATGAGAATGCGGCCGCTGGTCACGTCGAAGAAGCGCGGAATCAGGTTGGCGAGGGTGGTCTTGCCCGCGCCGCTGGGCCCAACCAGCGCCAGAACCTCGCCGGTGCGCAGCTCAAGATCGACGTTGTGCAGAATCTGGTGTTCACCCTCCGCGGTCGAGTACGAAAAGCCTACGTTCTCAAACTGGACGGACTTCGCAAAGCCCTTCAACGCAAAGGCGTGGTGCCGCTCTCTTACATCATCCTCGGTGTCGAAAAAGCCGAAGATGGAGGCCGAAGCGCCCATGGCCTGCTGAAAGCTGTTGTAGAAGTAAGCGAACTTGCGCACCGGATCGTAGAGCTTGAAGAGCAGGATGATAAACGCGGCGAACATACCCATAGTCATGCGGCCGCGAATGATTTCATTGCGCCCGATGAAGAGGAACATGGCAATGGCGATGGCGCCGACCGTATCCATCAAAGGCGAGCTGATGGCCTGGATGCGCACGTTGCGCAGATTCGCGCGGAAGAGGCGGCTGGCGGCTTTCTTGAAGCGCATCACCTCCCAGATTTCGGTGTTGAAGGCCTTCACGATGCGATTGCCGGTCACGGTTTCGTGCAGGATGTTCTGGATCTCGGCCAGCTTGTCCTGACCGGTGCGGGTGCGCGCCCGGACTTCCCTGCCGATCTTGCGCGACGAGGTGATGACCACGGGAATAAACAGCAACAACGCCCAACTGAGACGCCCGCCCATAATGATAACGAGGACCAGGCTGACAACGAAGGTGAAGAACTGTTGCAGAAATTCGCTGACGACCGAACTGACGGCAACCTGCACGCGGTCCACGTCGTTGATGAGCGTGGAGAGAATGGTCCCTGTCGCGTGCTTGTGAAAGAAGCTGGAAGAACGCCGCAGCGTGACTTCGTAGAGATGGTTGCGCAGATCGGTGATGGTGCCGAAGCCGGCGTAATTGACCAGGTAGGTGCCCGTGTAATCGCAGACGCCCTTGGCCAGCGTGGCGAGAACCAGCGCGAAGGCCACGACAACCCAAGCATTGTGCATGTGCATGAAATGGGGAATCGCAAGCCGCAGGTCGAAGTGCCACTGGATGTGAGGGAGCCCGAGCAGGATGGGTCCCTCGGGCGCGTCGGGCCTCAGAACCTGGTCAAAGATGGGCTGAAAGAGCAGGATGCGGAAGGTGTCGAGCGCTCCAACCATGGCCAACAACAACACGCCGGGCAGCAGTTGAAACCAATAGGGAATCCCGTAGCGCAAAAGGCGCGGAAATCTATTCATACCCGTCTACCCGCAGGACGCACCGAAGACTCCATCCCCGCATTATATCTGGATGGGCGCGGACAGTGCTGGCACCTTCTAATGAGGCAACTGCATGCATGTTCAAGGGATTGCCGCGCGATGGATCAACATTGATAAGCAATCCGGCTGCCGGGAACATTTAGAATGGTCATTGACGTAAATCGTCTTGCGCCGGTGAATCGGCGGGAAAGCGCGCACTCATTTCTATGCAACGCTGGTCGAAACTGTTTATTCCCACTCTTCGCGAGGCCCCGGCAGACGCCGAAGTGGCCAGTCACCGCTTTCTCGTTCGCTCGGGCTACATCCGCCAGCTTGGCGCGGGCATTTACAGCTACCTCTTTCTCGGCCAGCGCTCGCTGAACAAGATTATCGGGATTGCGCGCGAGGAGATGGACCGCATCGGCCAGGAGTTTTATCTGCCGGCGCTGCTCCCCAAGGAGCCTTGGGAGCAAAGCGGCCGCTGGACGACGATCGGTGACAACATGTTCCGCCTCAAGGACCGCAAGGGCGCGGAAATGTGCCTCGGCTTTACTCACGAGGAGATCATGACCACGATTGCGCGCAGCGAACTGCGCAGCTACAAGCAATTGCCGCAGATATGGTATCAGATTCAGTCAAAGTTTCGCGACGAGCCGCGGCCCAAGTCGGGACTACTGAGGGTGCGCCAGTTCACTATGAAGGACAGCTATTCCTTTGATATTGACAAGGCCGGGCTGGACAAGAGCTTCGATCTGCACGATGCGGTTTATCGTAGGATTTTTACGCGCTGCGGACTGAAGTTTGTAGCTGTTGAGGCGGATTCGGGCGCGATGGGCGGCTCGCAATCGCAGGAGTTCATGGTCTATACGGACGCCGGCGAGGATCTGATTGCAAGCTGCCCGGTTTGCAGCTATGCGGCAAATCTTGAGAAGGCGACTTCGCTGCTGGAGCCTGTCGCCGAGATGGAACCAACAGGAGACGGCAAACCGGAGCTGGTCTTAACGCCGGGCTGCGGAGCGATTTCTGACGTGGCAGCATTTTTCAAGATTTCTCCGGCCTCGGACATCAAGTGCGTGGCCTACATGGCGTTGAAGCGCAGCGAAAAGGGTACGCCGGATTCATGGCACGGGGTCGCAGCATTTTTGCGCGGTGATCACCAGGTGAATGAAACGAAACTCCTGGGAACAGTTGGAGCAGCGGATCTGCGCACCATGCAGGCCGAGGAGTTGGAGCGCTACTTGAACGGCCCGGCGGGCTTCCTTGGGCCTGTCGGATTGAAGCCCGACGCCACGGCGCTTGAAGACGGCCTGACCGTGGTGGTGGACAAATCGCTCGACGGCCGCAAGAATCTGGTTTGCGGCGCGAACAAACTCGATTACCACCTGCGCAATGTGACCCCAGGGCGCGATTTCTCGTGGACGCTGCTGGCGGAAATTCGCAGCGTGAACGAGGGAGAAGGCTGCCCAAAAGACGGCTGCAAGGGCAAGCTGGTGGTCGGCAAGGCGGTCGAAGTCGGCCACATCTTCAAGCTGGGCTATAAGTACTCCGAGAGCATGGGCGCGCGCGTGCTCGACCCGAACGGCAAGGAAGTGACGCCGATCATGGGCAGCTACGGCATCGGCATCGAGCGCATTCTCACCGCGGCCGTGGAGCAGTCGAATGACAAGAATGGCTTCTGGCTGCCGGCTTCGATTGCGCCTTTTACGGTGGTGGTGACGATCACAAACATGACAGACGCGCTGCTGCGTGAGACCGGCGAAAAGCTGGCCGCTGAACTGGAAGCCGCCGGCCTCGACGTGCTGCTCGATGATCGGGACGAGCGCGCCGGCGTCAAATTCAAAGACGCGGACCTGGTGGGCATTCCCTACCGCATCAACGTGGGCAAGAAGGCTGCGGAAGGCAAAGTGGAGTTGGTGACGCGAGCGACGTCAACCAGCGTGGATGTCGCGCTGTCTGATGTGTTGGCGCTGGTGAAAGAGCGCGTTGAGGAAGATGCGCTGCTGTTGACGGTAGGAGAGTAAAAGCAGCTTCTAGCCACTAGCTTTTAGCTCCTAGCTCTGACGAGTTGGGGAAGACATTTTTGAGAACCCGAAGGCGTGTATTCGGACGAGAAAAAGCTGGAAGCTAGTAGCTAGCGGCTAAAAGCTGCATTTGAAGGAGCGGCGATGGCGTTGACGATCAGGTTTCCGAGGCTCACGGGCAAGCATCCCTGGAAGGTGACGCTGTTGCGCGCGGGGCTGCTGACAATTGCGGCTGCTGCTGTATTCTTTTTTATTGTCTTCGGCTATTTGTACGTCAAGTATCAGCACGTTGTGGACGACCGCCTGAAGCAGCCCATCTTTGCCTCGACAGCCAAAATCTATGCCGCTCCGCGCGAGGTGCGCCCGGGACAGAAGCTGACAATCCGCCTCATCGCGAATGAGCTGCGCGAGGCCGGCTACTCGGTCGAGGGCGCCGCGCAAGCCTCTGAAATGGGAACCTACAAGGAAGGCGTGCAGGCCATCACCGTGCATCCCGGCCCGCAGTCGTACCACGCGCAGGACGGCGCGGTGATTCGTGTCGGCGCGGGAGTTGTGGACTCGATCACCGACGATCATGGACAGGCGCTATCGAGTTACGAACTGGAGCCGCTGCTCATCACCGGACTCAGCGACGATCCCAACCGCACCAAGCGCCGGCTGCTCACCTACGCCGAGATTCCGCCGAATCTGGTGCAGGCCGTGCTGGCCATCGAGGACCGGCGCTTCTTTGAGCACAGCGGCGTGAACTATTGGCGGCTTATGGAGGCCGGGCTTCGCGACGTGACCACGGGCCACAAAGAGCAGGGCGGCTCGACGCTGACCATGCAGTTGGCGAAAAACTTCTTTCTCTCGCCGGAGAAGCGCTTCAAGCGGAAGCTCATCGAGATCATCATTACGTTCCAGCTTGAGCACCGCTTCAATAAAAAGCAGATTTTCGAGATGTACGCCAACGAGATCAACCTGGGCCAGCGCGGCAGCTTTTCCATCGACGGATTCGGCGAGGCCTCGCAGACCTACCTCGGCAAGGACGTGAGTCAGCTCGATCTTTCCGACTGCGCGCTGCTGGCGGGAATGATCCAGAGGCCAAATTATTTTTCGCCCTTCCGCCATGGGGACCGCGCCATCGACAGGCGAAACCTGGTGCTGGATTCGATGGTTGAAACAGGCGCCATTACCAAAGATCAGGCGGAGCGCGCCAAGGCGGAGCCGCTGCACCTCGGGACGCTGAGCGTGGACGCCAGCGAAGCGCCGTATTTCGTGGACCTGGTGCATGACCAACTGATGCAGAAGCTGGGCGAGCGCGATTTCAACCGCGAGGGACTGCGCATCTATACCTCGCTCGACCCCGATCTGCAACGGGAAGCGACGGCTGCGGTCGAGGCCACCGTTCATGTGGTGGATGCGCAGGTCGACAAGCTCCACGCCCATGACAAGAAGCTCGGCATACCTTATATCTATCCCCAGGTGGCGCTGGTGGCTCTGAATCCGCATACCGGCCAGATATTGGCGCTGGTGGGCGGGCGCAACTACGGCAATTCGCAGTTGAATCATGCGGTAGCAAAACGGCCCACCGGCTCCATCTTCAAGCCGTTTGTATATGCGGCGGCCTTCAATACCTCCATCCAGGGCACCATGCTGACCGGCCAGACCAAGCTGTTCTCCCAGGTCACCATGCTGAGCGATCAACAGACCACTTACGACATGGGCACCTCCCAGGAGTACACGCCGCGAAACTATGAGGGCGTGTATCACGACCAGGTAACGGCGCGGTACGCGCTGCAGCAGTCGCTGAACAACGCCACCATCGGCCTGGCCGGCATGGTGGGCTTTGATCGGGTGGCCGCGCTGGCACGCGACGCCGGTGTGAAAAGCGCGCGTGGAACACCCTCGGTGGCCATCGGCTCCTATGACGCCACCCCGATTGAGATGGCCGGCGCCTATACGATTTTCGCCAATAACGGGGTCGGCCTTGACCCATGGATGCTGGCCAGCGTGCGCACGTCGACGGGCGACGTCATCACCGACTACACGCCCAGTTCCAAACAGGTGTTGGACCAGCGCGTAGCCTATCTGACCACCAACATGCTGGAGAACGTGATCAACCACGGCACGGGCGCCGGAGTGCGTGGCATGGGATTCACCGCTCCGGCCGCGGGCAAGACCGGCACCAGCCACGACGCGTGGTTTGCCGGCTTCACTTCCAATCTGCTGTGCATTGTGTGGGTGGGCAACGACGACTACACCGACATAAAGATCGAGGGCGCTCACGCCGCGGCGCCCATCTGGGCCGCCTTCATGAAGAAGGCCGTCACGCTGCCGCAGTACTCTGACACCAACGGATTCACGGCGCCCGAGGGTGTTCAGATTGTCGCCATTGACAAGGTCAGCAACTTGCTCAGCGACGCCACTTGCCCCGACAGCGCCGATATTGCATTCCTTGACGGCACCGCGCCGACCGAGACCTGCGACCACCCGGAGGAGCACCGCAACCTGCTGCAAAAGATCTTCGGTCTGGGCAAGAGCCCGAATTAGAGCGGTTACGAGTTCGGCATCGAGCGACCTTTATGGGACATACAGAAGTGCCGGTGCCATGCTGATCGTCGAAGCGCGCCGCTTCAACGGGCTGGACGCTACCGGCCAACCCGCTGAAGCAGGGAGGCCCGCGCCCGGACATTCAATGCAGGTGGTATAATTTCTGCGACTTACCGCACCTTTCGATTCCGTACCGGGTTTGAATGTTGAGACTTTGTTGGTAAAAATGGCTGTCCCGAGGTGAGAGATGAAGAGTGCTAAGCGCTTGAGCAAAATCCTGCTCTGGGTTTCAGTTTTGTTGTCAATTCCCGTGGTGGCGGTGGCCCTGACCACACAATACAAACCCGCTCCGGCACCGGCCTATCACCCGCCGGCACCGGCCTATCACCCGCCGGCACCGGCCTATCACCCGCCGGCACCGGCCTATCACCCGCCGGCACCGGCCTACCACCCGGCTCCAGCGCCCGCGTATCACCCCGGGCCGTCGCAGCCTTATAGCCCGCCGAGCGGAAACGGCGCCAGGCCATCGAATCCGAGTCCATCCGCCCCGGTGCGCACCTATACACCGGGCGTCGCTCCGAGCGGGAATACATCGAGCCCCCGGTCTTCTCCCGGCGGAACAACTTACACCCCGCACGTCTATACTCCAAGCTCCTCCGCAACATCTCATCCATCCGGCAGTACCATCGTCAGCGGGGAGCCGGTGAGGAACGCGAATGGGGTAACCACATACACCCCTCATGCCTCGACCGGGACGAGCTACACCCCGGCAGCCCCAGCCACTACACACGGCAACTCCTACACTCCCGCAGCTCCTCCCGCCACGCACGGCAACTCCTACACTCCGGCGGCACCGGGCGGCAACTCCTTCACCCCACATAACAATTCGCCAGCAGGCGCATCTGGCAGCACTCATGCCGTTTACAGCGTTCCGGGTTCTGCCGGAGCGACGGCCGGCAAGCCGGGCGCGGGCAGCTCTACGCTGGGGCCGGCTGGATCGCAATCCGTGCTGCACCAGGTGAACACCGCGCGCACCGGCATGACCGGCATCAACAAGCAGTCGATTCCTGCGGGCCAGGTGGCCGTTCATTCGGATAAGAGCCTGACCGTGACCGCGTCCAACGGGCGCAACTACAATCTGCGCCCCAACGGAACATTGGCCTCTTACAGCGCGCACGGACAAACTGCCTCCTTCCACGCGAATGGACGCCTGGCTTCCGTGCATACGCCCACCATGGATATCGCGCACGGCCCGCACGGACAAAGGACCGTAATCAGCGAGCGCCCCGATCACAGCCGACTGGTCTCCACCGGAGCGCACCGAGGCTATTTGGAA
>Ga0302320_10028272_pt1 | contig 10767 bp, 8 predicted proteins | sample Bog_T0_3_FD_202130 | JGI IMG/M metagenome (GOLD analysis project Ga0302320, IMG submission 202130) | Peat permafrost microbial communities from Stordalen Mire near Abisko, Sweden - Bog_T0_3 | ecosystem: Environmental > Terrestrial > Soil > Wetlands > Peat | place: Sweden: Abisko, Stordalen Mire... | reverse complement strand
GGTGCAAATCGAAATTTTCAAGCCTTCAAAGTGACAAAGTGATGTTTTTCCCTTTCGTGCGGAACTCACGACCGGGGGGGGGGGTGCTGTCAGAGAGTTTGGAGCCTTTTTTGAGGGTCCTAAATTACATTTTTCATCAATACTTTATGGGGGTGCTAACTCCCATATACCAGCTCTCTCTGTGAATATGCCGGAGGTGAGCTCCGGAGCTGAGCTTCGGTGAGCTTTTTCAATAATATTTGACCCGGAGCTCAAAGTAGTCTAAATTGAACACGCCGGAGCTGAGCTCCGGTGAGCTCCGGCTCACTTTAACCACTGCCTATACTATAATAACCATAAGCATGTTGAATATATCATATTCACATGTCTATAGACCTACATGTACATGATGGATATATCCATCGTGCCTACATGTAGGTCTATATAAAGCTATAAGATAGCTATCATAGTCCTACTGTAAGCTTACATGTATACAGTATATACTATAAAGTTAGTAAGCTTATAAGATGTCTATCGTGCAGGCCTATATTAAAGCTCAGTAGATCTCTATGTCTATCGCGTAGGCCTAGCTATATTAAAGCTTGTGTAAGATGTCTATCGGGTAGACCTATTATAAAGCTACATATAAAGCCTATATTAAGCAGCATACAAGTATTTAAAATATACATATACAAATATATTGTTTGACGAGAGGTCCGAACCTCTGCCCTGACTTTTGGTGGTCGATGTATACACAGAGCGAACAAAGTATGCTGTTATTTGAATAACAGAGAAAAACATATTAGATTAGTAAAAAAGGCTAATACTAATAGCCTATAAAAAGTTGCTTAGGGCTTAATATTCATTATCATGAACTACTTACTGGCATCTCAAAGCATAAAAACAATAGAAATTAATCTTTTATACAATAAATACATTTAGTTAAATTGTTGGTCATTTCATTAATGCGCCGCTTGACAAGTTTGACAATTGTCTAATGTTTAGTGGCGCATTCATGAAATGACCAACAATTTAACTAAATTTATTTATTGTATAAAAGTTTAATTTCTATTGTTTTTATGTTTTGAAATGCCAGTTAGTAGTTCATGAATCATGAAAATGAATATTACACCCGAAACAACTTTTTTTATAGGCTATAGCCTTCTTTTACTAGGCTGATTAATGTTAGGCATAGATGCGTCTTGCATGGTCTGCAGCGCTGTGTTTGCGGTCCGGGGTTGAAAAAGTATGCTATTGATTTGGTAAGAAAGAAGCAAGGCAAAAAGGCTCATGAGTGTCTGAGCGGAGACATGATATGATAAGGTTTCATGTAATTCATATTCCGTGCTTTGTGAAGGACTACAAAAGTCTGCTTTTCCAAATCCCACCCTCGATCGCCCCATCGGTCGAAAGTTATAAGCTTATGCCGGTATTGGACTTATTACGCACCAATATGTAGTGCAAATGGGATGGAAAAAGCTTCATTTGCACTAATCGTAGGTAAGAGAGTGAAAGAAAAGAGTGAGTTAATTCTGTCATTGATTGGTTGTCTATAGTCTAGTCATTATTGTACATCCTCCGAGGTAATATTCTAATATTCTGCCAAAGCCACGGTAGCCCATTGCAATACAAATTTATTTTTAAGTTTCTAATCTAATGGCCATAAACGAACAGTAGATCTATGTATATGAACCAAGGGCCAGTAAGGGGCCGTTCACAAAATGCCTGACGCTCAAGTGGGGAATGGTTGAGATGGTGATTTAGGCAGATATTTAAATACCTATAATGCAAATGTGCGAAAGTATCACAAGGGGGTTCGAGATCGGGAGGAGTTGAGAGTTAAGTTATGCAGGAGTATGATAGGCTACAGCGTCATTGTCGCGTATAGGTTTAGCCTTTAGGATAAATATAGCCATACGAGACACTGTTGTAATCAGCGTCTGTATTTTCTTCAGTCTTTACTGATCGCCCACGCAAATAGGAACTGGGTACAGTCAGCAGTAGCTAAGCCTACAGCCATGCGCACTGTTAAGAAAATTGGCGCGAGAATCATCACAACAAGTAATGTAATCAACAAGTCAGAGCTCAGTCTTCTAAGCCGGGGCCCAGTAGGCCTATTACAAGGAGGCTCTCCGAATCTCCCCCGCCATCCTCTAGAGTCTAGATTCCAGCTTAAATGGGCGTGAAGTCGACTGTTCTAAGAACCACCACCACTGCCACAACCATTAGTCGGTGACTAAGTACATGTTGTGTAGGCCTAGTTCGGCGCTTCGACACCAGAGTTTTACGCAGGATTTTTGGTCAGAGAAAAATATACACCCCCTAGGGAGGTCAAAATTTTGTTCAACACCCCCGCTAGGGGGGTCTGAGACGGATATTGTTTTCGATATTTTTATATATCCTATTCAGGACTTCATAAGAGCAAATTGCGGCATGCCAAACTGTTGTGATACTGCAAATTAAATGCGACTGGAGCGGGGTGTAAATTTGGTTGAACACACCCCCTAGGGGGGTCTACCGTCTGAAACGGTTATTGTTTTCGATATTTCTATATATCCTATTCCTTCTTAAGAGCAGATGGCGGCATTCCAAATTGTTGTGATACTGCAAATTATAAGCTATGCGGCAGGAGCGGGCCGTATCGCATATGTAGACCGTCAGTGTTCAGCGACGCTGGGCACAGCGACGTCGCTCAGTCGCTTAATAGCCAATTGAACAAAAGTACTCAGTAACCTTCGGTGTGACCAGATTAGAAATGGTGAAGTGTGTCCAGTAAAATGACCAAAGTAAAAAAACTAATCTAAAGAAAAGAAGCCATCTAAGACTTCATGTTACACTTATACACACCCACCCCCCCTTGGGGGGTTGGTTACACCCCCCCCCCTAGGGTGTCTACAGTAGGGGGGTGGGGGGTGTTTGGCACTGTTTGCAAAATGTTGAGGTGGGGGTGTTAATCTCCCCTAGCGGGGGTCTGCGTAAATCCCTGTAATCGACACTATAATCGGTTGCCGGTCTTCTGCCCCCACCAGCCGTCCCGTAGCCCTATCACATGCAGCAGTTGCATTCCTCTCCAGTCTCCACCAATTAACCGGAGGCTCAGGTGCCTCGTCTCCTCGGCCCTCTCCAGAATTTTCGAGACAGGCCTTCGAGGTTTATTTTTAGAGATTTTCCATAACCCATTCAAATAGGCTATGAAAGATCAGCCATTTTGCTTTGTAACTATGAACAGTTTTTGACATGTTATTTTAAAAAAATCATCAAACTAAACTTCGTAACTAGATTTGTTAAATGAAATGCCGTTTGCCTTGTTAGTGAATGAGAATACATGTAGGACCATCTCCAGCTGCATGCAGTCTCAGGCTGCGCCAACGCTCACTGACAGTGTAGTACTGTGTAGGCCACAGTAGAAAACAGAAATTGATAGATCTGTCATTATTGGCAAAACAAGAATCATATGTTTAACAAATTTAGTCGGAAGGCCTAATGAATACATGTATAAAATTAATAGCACAACTGTCGGCCTAATGCCTACAGCAATAGTTTTACAATTTAATGTCCACAAAAATGTCAGAGGATCTGAATTCCGTCCAAGATACAGACATGCAAATTCTTTAATATGGATCGGCAAATGCGTAAGCATTCCTGGTGTCCTGAACGGCATACAATTATATAATTCGTGCATGCCAGTGAATACATGGCATGCACAGTTCGCCGCCTTCATAGCAGTACATTATCAATCAACAATTAACTTATTTATTAGGCTAAGCCGACCGACAATCAACCGGGTAACCGGGTCAGAGTTTTACAAACGAAGGCAAGGGCGCAGGCAGTATTTTGGTTTGGGGACCGGGGCGGAAAGGGTGAATTTATTACCAGAAATCAGGACCATGGGTAAAATTAAGAGGTGTGGAAAGAAAATATTGTTTTTGGCTCCAAAATTGTTATTTCTTTACTAAACTCACGACCGTGTGAAGGAGGAACATTTAGCTTAATTAAACAAATTTAAACGAAAACCTAAAAGCATCAAATATTTAATATTCATAATTGATGTCGGGGATGGGGGCTTAAAATACCGGTACCAATTCGTAACATTTGATTGAAAAGATACACACGCACTTTGCTGGGCCTATTGGAGGGGGCTTAGCTCTCTGAGCCGCCCCTTCTGCCAGTTGACTAAGAAATACAAGAATAGAAAAAACCTCCGGGGAGGTTTCAGCCCCCGTATTCATCCTTCTCCTGGCTACAACGAAGCATGACGAATTGATGCTGCATGTTGGGTATTAAGCTTACGCCTCTCGCCTCCCGGGATTGTACATACATGTAGGCTTAGTACGACATTCGTTACATCATGAATAGCCTAGTTTCAAACTACAGTGTATGTCTGTGGGAGTTTCTTTGAATTGTTATTGCTGCAGGCCCGAGTTAAGTCATATGCATCCCCAGTGGCGTCACTAGTGTCAGGGGCGTAGCCTGGAATTCCTGACGGGGGGGGGGGGGTCAAAACTGCCCCCCAAAAAACTCACGATCTTTTTTTTCAATGTAGCTCCTGGGCACATTGCCACGTAGTACTCACTTGCAATATTGTTCTATTGCGCCTGTACGTCTCCCTTGCATGTCTATTTCTTCATTCCTGACAGGGGGGACAATTCTCACCTTTAATTTGTTTATCATTAAAAATGTATTTCTTTTTTCCTAACGGGGGGGGGGACATTCTCCCATGACCCCCACCTCTGGCTACGCCCCTGTCTCGGTGCGGTAAATCCTCAGTGTCACCCAAACAAAAACTCACAACCTGATTTTTGTACCATTATGCTTAACGGCTGCTATTGTTTCTTTTCGGAGGAGCCTACATGTATGAGCCTATACTTGCATGTGAGGAGTCCAATAACCTTCTTAAATTACTCTCTATTATGTTTCTATTACCTTTCATGCTCCACTCTATAACTGTATATATCGAAGCGAGTGGGCATAGCAGTGTCGGATTTGTCCAAAAATAAGTGGGGGAGTCGAGTCCCCCGGTCCGTGTCGATCGAGTCCCAGGGAAGTTCAACAGTCGTTGATGCCCGCTAAACACCACTTTTCCCTGCCCAACGAAACTCGCGACCGAGGGGGGGGGGGTTGCAAATCGAAATTTGTGCCCTCTTGCGGTTGACCAACCCTCTCGATGCAAAGGGGTTTCACTCTCACAAACTTAACTTGTGTTTACATAACACATTATTTTCCCTGCGTCCTGCTTTCCTACTTCTTCCCGTTTATCATTCCTTTAATTTCTCTCCTTATACGTTTTCATACTAATCACTCATTACCCTATCTCTCATTTACAAAACGTCTAAAGAACTGGAGGGGTCGACAAAATTCCCACCCATTCATGCTGACCATTTCTTTCCACCACTTATGCACACTTCTCCACTTTCAATACATCCCCAGACCCTTTTTACACTATTTTCACCTTTTCACACTTACTTTTCACATGCAAAATTCTATTAAATTTCACATAGGCCGAAGTGGGGGGATCAAAACCCGACCCCCCCACCTCTTTTTTTTGGGCCGACGTGGGGGGATCTAGATCCGAGGTGGGGGGGTCGAACCCCCCCCAACCCCCTCCGGCAAATCCGACCTTGGGGCATAGTGTCGATCCCCTACAATTTAAAGGTGTCACCCGGTCTAATAAAATAAGCCTAATTTACACAAACTTGAAAATGGTGTTGAGACTGACAATAATAAAAAGTCTTTGGTTAGCAGTTTAGTTAGTTTTTAGTTTTTACATGAGTGGAGTCTGTAGATCTAATAAATGAAGTTAGAAAGATTATGATCGACATCACCTGTGCCATATGGAAGCTTAATTTAATAGTTTTCATTCACAAAAGCTATTTTTAAAAATCCTTCTTCAAAATTTAGCTGGGGTTCCACAGACCCCGATGGGGGAACTTAGAGCTAACCACGCGCCACGCGTCCTTGCTGAAGAACCTTCAATGAAGGACCCCGAGTCGCTAAAAAAAATGCATACGGTACATCATGATCCTATATCATATACATGGCCCCTCCAGAAAATAATTGGGCCCCGCCACTTGCAAAATCCTGGCTACGGGCCTGTTCAAACTGCGGCAATTATTTACACCGTGTTTCAAAAAAAAACATGGCACTACATCTTCGACGATAACTTGAACAGGAATTGTCCGATTGCAATAATTTTTGGTACACTTATTACTCAGATAATAAGTCTATTAGACAAGTCTACAGATAATAAATCAGAATGATAGTTTCATTTTCCCCACCGCACCTATTTAGTGTAACTATCTAACCTTGTAGAACGCAGAACGCGAAAATTCACAAATTTTGCAGTATTCAGCATCTTATTTTGCCAAAAAACAAACTTAAGATTTTGTTGAGCTGTTTTAATCAAAGTGTGCATCAGAAAAGCTCTACAATGCGTGTCCAAAATGTCGTCTCTGTGCCCGTATGCACGCTTTCAGTCTTTTTCTCCAGTCGCTGATCGCCGAGTCAATGACGTTCTGCTGCAGACCTTTCCAAGCATAAGCAAGGCACTGCTTCAGCTCATCGACGTTGTTCAGACGACATTCGTACACTCGCTGCTGCATGAGTCCCCATATCTAATAGTCGACCGGGTTAAGGTCTGGGCTGTTGGGCGGCTAGAGGTCAGGATCGATTAAGTCGGGTGCTTCCAGTTATGTTGCTGCATGCAGCGAAATCTGTGTATTTTCATGTTTTGTGTTTCCAAGGTTAGATAGTTACACTAAATAGGTGCGGTGTGAAAAATGAAACTATCGTTCGATGACTTATTATCTGAGTAATAAGTGTACCAAAAATTATTGCAATCGGACAATTCCTGTTCAAATTATCGTCGAAGATGTAGCGCCATGTTTTTTTGAAACACGGTGTATATGCGGACTCCTGTTGCCAAAATGCGCCTAAAAAATTTAATCAATACAATAGACCTATGCCAAAAAATTATGAAATGATCATTAATACAATTAATCCGCTTAAAACAAATTTGGTTACAAAGGATTTGTTTCGTGGACACGTTTTGAAACAAGCTTCATAATGATCATGATAGATAGTTCATTGATAGCAGCCAACACTGTAGAGTGTAAAAGACATTGTCATAGGCATATTATATGGCCTCGAGACGCAGTGTAAAATGTGCGTCTTACGTTATGAAAGTGGCCCGCCGATGACGGAAAAATTAGCATGAGTAGGATGATTTGTGGAATGTGGATGTGTCAAGCGGGCCACATTGCGGGCCGCAATCGCGGCATGATTGTGGCAACGTACGGGCCACTGAAACAAAAGTCACAATCAAATATCGGTGTCTCTGTCATAATGTTAATGATTTTATTTTGTGTTATTCCTTTACCTTTACATTACACTTTGCGCCCCGTATTTAATGAATTGTATGCTTGCACGTGTGTTAAACGCTACCTTACAGCAATGCAAGACGTTTTTATATTTTAAGCTTAGATAAGGGCTTCAACAAGTTTTCTAGTAGGGGATTGTATGAACAACAACATATTTCATCATTTCAATCTTGAAAACCATGTTTGACCCATGCATGCACTTCCTTCTGACCGATTCGTTTCAAATTTTGCAAACTTGTATAATAGGCTTAAATAGCCTAGGCTTATCTTCGATGACAATACAATATTTTGATTCAACCACTCTCTCGCCCTCCCCCTCTCAAATGTTGCATCCATTTCAGACTCACTTCTAGGGGATTCCGGGAGACATCAAATTTCTTCTTTGAAAACGTACCTTCAAAAAGAAATTTCTCTTCTTATTTCTTATTTTTGGCTCTTTTCCTTGATCTGACAAAACTGAACCTCTAGATAATGTCAATTTCATTCAGGTATAATTATCGTACCCTATTTTATTCACGCTTCCTACAGTCCAGCATTTCAATATTTCAAAATGCTACCATTATATTACAATGAGCTCGGCGCATTCCGGGAAATTATCGTCTCCCGGTCTACGTAGGGCGGGAGGCGGGAGATTGAGTTGAATTCCGGGAGTCTCCCGCCCATTCCGGGAGGGTTGGCAACCCTACTCACTTCCCATGGTCGATTTGCTTCAAACTTCTTGTACATATAACCTACAGAGTGAGCAATAAAAAACCCTAGCAAATTCTCAATAACTCAGCCAACAATGTATAGTGTTCTTCGAAATTTTCAGGGCTTGTAGAGGAAATATTTTTACATTAGACCACAAAATTTAATGTGGAAGTAGTCTTTTGTTCAAAAGTTATGTAGATTCTCGCAAAAAGTTTAAAAAATGCAACTGAACAAGAATGTTAAAACGTCTGCATAGATTTAGTGCCATATTTAATAAAAAACAAAGAGTGACTTTCGTTTTTCGATTACGCACTTGTTGAACATTGCTCCCCGACCATCATAGGCTCGAGGGCCTATAGTTGTGGAAAGCCTAGAGGTCGAAATTTGTTGTGGCGAGTTTTTTCCTTGAAGCATCCTTCATGCACAACGATTTGGTGCTCCGTTAGTCTAGTGTACACTGGACACCGATGCAAAAATAGGTGAGGTTTTTTGGCACAGGGCGTCATTAATGCTCACCGTCACAAAATGAGCTGCAATGAATAAAATAACCGAGATTCATGAAATTCAATTCCCGTTCAAGCTCAATATGGTCATTTTAATCGGTTTAATTGCTCTAATCATGCCGTTCAATGGCATTTTTTCAACTTTTTACGAGAACCTTCATAACTTTGAATGTGTAATTATTTTCACATGAAATTTGGTGGTCTAATGTCAAATTATCTCCTCTACAAGCTCTGAAAAAGAATAATAAAAATGTTAATTTTGGCAGTTATTGAGAATTCGCTAGAGGGATTTTTTTGCTCACTCTGCATGTACCTAAGTTCAGGGCAGCCAATACAGTAATTATAAGCCTACTCACGAAAGTTCACGCAACTAGTTCGACGTGTGTTCAACCTACTGACTGCCGTAGGCCTACTAATTATATCACATTCACACACGAATGGGACGAATTTCATTCCCAAGATTCAAATCAGTTCAGTAGGCCTATAAGCTTACTCGTCAAAGTTTACTGAAGTCGTTTCACATTTGCTGAACCTATTACTTCTAACTATGTTCCACACGAATAGGACGAGTTTCACTAACGCGCCGCTATCAGGTTTAGCATACTCGAGAAAGTTCACGCAACTAGTTTGAAGTGTCCTGAACCAATTGCTAATAAGTTTGTCCCACACAAATGCAAAGAATTTTATTTAGGCGCCACGAGCAAGTTCAGCATACTCATCAAAGTTAACTCAGCTAGTTTGAAGTGAGAACGTCCAACGTGAATGGGGCGAGTTTCATTCACGCGCTACAATCAAGTTCAGCATATTCCGAAAAGTTCACTCAACTAGATGACGTGTGTTGAGACTACTTTCTAATAAGTACGCCATACACGGTTGAAGCAAGTTTAACTTACACGAAAGATTCAAGTTCAGCATACTCAGAAAAGTTCACTGAACTAGAGGACGTGTGTTGAGACTACTTTCTAATAAGTACGCCATACACGGTTGAAGCAAGTTTAATTTACACGACAGATTCAAGTTCAGCATACTCAGAAAAGTTCACTGAACTAGATGACGTGTGTTGAGACTACTTTCTAATAAGTACGCCCTACACGGTTGAAGCAAGTTTAACTTACACGAAAGATTCAAGTTCAGCATACTCAGAAAAGTTCACTGAACTAGATGACGTGTGTTGAGACTACTTTCTAATAAGTACGCCCTACACGGTTGAAGCAAGTTTAACTTACACGACAGATTCAAGTTCAGCATACTCAGAAAAGTTCACTGAACTAGATGACATGTGTTGAGACTACTTTCTAACAAGTACGCCCTACACGGTTGAAGCAAGTTTCATTTACACGACACAATCAAGTTCAACAGATTCAGGAAAGTTCACTGAACTAGATGACGTTTGTGGAGCCTACTGTCTATTAAGTACGCCCCACACGATTGCAGCAAGTTTTATTCACACGCTGCTATCAAGTTAAACATACTCAGAAAAGTTACCTGAACTTGATTGATGTGGATTGAGTCTACTAATTACTGAGTATGTCCCACACAAAGGGGCCGAGTGTCGCATACGAATCACAATCAAGTTCAGCATACACATGAAAGTTGGCTGAACTACATTGAAGTGTGTTGAACCTACTAACTATTAAGTATGACCCACACGAATGGGCCGAGTTTCGTTGACGCGTCACAATTGAGTTCAGCATACTCATGCGCGTTCACTCGACTCGATTGACGTGTGTTGGGCCTACTTTCTACCAAGTGCGTCCCACTATATTGGACCGAGTTTCATTTACGCGCTACAACCAAGTTCAGCATACTCATTTCAAGTTCAATATACTCACGGTAAGTTCGTTGAACAAGTTTGAAATGAGTTCAGTGAACTTACTTGAGCGACGAGTTGACTGCACGCACTTACAGTAAGTCGGCTCAGCAGTCTACTTAATGCAATTAAGTACGTTGAACAAACAACATTTACAGTGTAGCCTAGCTAATTCGTGTTAAAATGATGCGCAATGTAGGGAACAATGTGTTGTATATAGGTCTACCTAATCCGCACGGTCGCACCCGGTGGTTCGTTTCTTATCGTTCATCTGTCTTAACAATTCACCGATTGTCTTCGTGATAAATCAACTCTAGAATACTAAACATAGGTGAGTCTTCCAGCAGCCTGGAACGCATGAGTGTAAGCTTACTGTACACGGTGCAGTCTGTACTGTGTGGGCTATGTA
>Ga0302320_10028271_pt1 | contig 10768 bp, 6 predicted proteins | sample Bog_T0_3_FD_202130 | JGI IMG/M metagenome (GOLD analysis project Ga0302320, IMG submission 202130) | Peat permafrost microbial communities from Stordalen Mire near Abisko, Sweden - Bog_T0_3 | ecosystem: Environmental > Terrestrial > Soil > Wetlands > Peat | place: Sweden: Abisko, Stordalen Mire... | reverse complement strand
GCGGATCGCCGGGATAATCCGTATCCATCACACTCCCGCGCTGCACGCCTTCGCTCGGCCGCCATCCGCCTTTCGGATACGTCTCGCCGTGAAAAAATCCGTCGCCGCGGGGGTCGGAATAGATAAGGCAGCCGATCGCGCCGTGCTCTCCGGCCACTTTCGGCTTGATTCCGCGCCAGCCTTCGCCGTATCGCGCAATCACGATGGCGCCCTTCACCGAAATTCCCATGCGGTCGAGCTGCTCGTAGTCCTCACGGTTTCCGTAGTTCACATACACCAGAGGCGCGGTCACATCTCCGTCAATCGAATACGCGTTGTACGTCGGCAGTTGCTCCGACGTTTGGCCCGACGTCGGATCGATCGCCAGCGCCGGCTCCTGCAGCTTCGCGCGAAATTGCGTTGGTTCGACCAGCTCGACCAGGCGCTCCTTCGGAGTAGGGAACAGCACATTGAAACTCTCGATGTGCGCATCGAACCCCCATTGCTTAAATCGCGCCAGGATCCATTCCGCGTTGTCCTTGTCGTAAGGCGAACCCACGTGATGCGGCCGCGCGCTTAGCCTCCGCATGTTTTCGCGGATATTGTCCGCCGCGACCTCACTGCGAAATTTCATCTCCTGCGCGCTCTCGGTCGACGAATCGGCCGAGTTGTAGCCAGCCAACACCGGCGCAGGCGCTGCCGCTGCGCTCTGGCCAAACCCCGGCTGCGGAATCACCAGCGACGTTGCCGTCAACAGCGCCGAGCACACCGATCGAAATTGCATGAATCAAGCCTCCGGAAAAATTTCGAAACGCCCGCCAAATCCGCCGCACATTCTCATACCTTATCTATTGGAATGCTAGCGTCAACTCGTACCCCTATCCTCGGCCTTCCCCTTATCTTCGCCTCCGCAAAATCCGGCGCGCCGCAGACCGCCCTATCTCCCGTCCTCTCAGCGTCTCCCCCCGCCCGGCTTCGGCCCACCGTCGTGTTTCAAAACGCACAGTACTAAGGTCAGGGTTACCGTCGAGCTATGGCCTTGCACGGTGCTAATTTCTATCCTTCATTCGCACGCAAAAGGGGGATTTCGTACTCGTGTGACCATGACTTCCGGCCCAGTTACAACTCGACCCGACCTTGGTCTTCACGACACGGACCTGACCGCGAAGCGAAACCCAGCTGCCCGCACGGTCCTCTGTCTCGAAGTCACCGACGCCACTGTTCTTGTTGATCGTCGCCGAGCATCCGACGGCACCGAATCGGTTCAGTATCCTGCTGAAGTCGCCGCCGAATGCGTCCGCAATCATCATGGCTCGGTGACCACTGTCGTCCCCGGCATGATGATGGCCGAATTTCGCGAACCGGGCTCCGCCGTCCGCACCGCCATGGAAATTCAGCGCCAACTCATCGGTTCCGGTGACTCCACGCCGCGCAACAGCAGCCTCGAGCTTCGTGTTGGAATCTACTGCCCGAATAGGGAGAACGGAACGGATCTCCCCGGCGACGCCGTCACTGCCGTCACGAAAATTTCAAGACGCGCCGGACCCGGCCAGATCCTGATCTCCCGCTCCGTGTACGAATCGGTATCGCACGATTCCGATCTTCAATGCCAATGGGTCAGCAGCTTCAAATCCAGCTCGAGCGACGCGCCCGAAGACGTCTTCGAAGTGAACTACTCCGAAGTCCCCGCTTGCGTTCCATCCCGCTACGAAGTTCTTTCGCGCGTTGGCACCGGCGGAATGGGAATCGTCTACAAAGTCCGCGACCTCGAAGCGCGCGAAATTATCGCCCTGAAAATTCTGAAGCCCGGTGCCTCCGCCGACCAGGCCATGCAGGAAAATCTCCGCCGCGAAGTCTATCTGGCGCGCAAAGTCACCCACAAGAACGTCTGCCGCATCCACGAATTCAACCGCTCGAAAGGCACCGCCTACATCTCGATGGAATTCATCGAGGGCGAAAGCCTGCTTCGCCGCTTGCGCCGCACCGGAGCGCTGCCTCTCGAAGAGTCTCTTCGCATCGTCCGCCAGATTTGCGCCGGGCTTCGCGAAGCGCATCTGCAAGGAATCGTTCACCGCGACCTGAAACCGGCCAACATCATGGTCGATCCCGCCGGCAACGTGAAGATCATGGATTTCGGCATCGCGCGCCTCGCGCAGGACAACGGCCAAATGACCGGCACCGTCGCCGGCACACCGGCGTACATGGCGCCCGAGCAAGTCCAGCTGAAGCCCGTCGGCCCGCGCACAGACATTTACTCCGTCGGCCTGCTCCTCTATGAATTTGTCACCGGGACGCAAGCGTTCACCGGCGATAATTCCATCGCCATCGCCCTCAAACAGATCAACGACTTGCCTCGCCGTCCCCGCGAAATCGTTCCCGATCTTCCGCAACGCATGGAAGAGGTAATCCTCAAGGCCCTCGAGAAAAATCCTTCCAAGCGCTTTGAATCCGTCGATGCGTTGCTCGCCGCGTTGGAGCCTCCTGCGCCCCACACCCACTCCGTTTCCATCGCCGCCGCAATCGGTCCCGAACTTCGCCGCGCTGCGAACGAAATTTCCCACGTCGTCAATCTCGGCGTCGAAAAAGCTCGTCCCGCCGTGCCGGTGATTGCCAAATTCGCCCGCGCCGTTCAGCACACCGCGCTCCGCGCTACCGTCGCCGCTCGCGTGCAAACTCGCGAGAGCGCGAAAAAATTCTCCGCATTCGACTGGAACTCGCTCAAGCACTCGCGCTCCGGCCAGGCCGTCACCGCATCTTTACTGTCCGGATTTCTGCTCGTCGGCGTTGTCGCCGTCGCGCGCGGCTCCCGTAGCGGCTACGCCAATAATTCGGCGCCCGCCGCGGTCGCCTCAACCCAAACCTCCGCCGCCAACGCCGTTACCTCTGCTGCTGTAGTCGCGGAAGAAGCCACCCGCCAAACACCCTCCGACACCCTTTCCACTTCCTCCGACCCCTCTGCCAACGTCGGCACCGAACAAGTCGATCTCAGTAAAGGTTTCGGCGTTCCAACCACTGCGACGCCTGCACCCGATCCAGACTCGACCGGCGACTCGGTCACGTCCGATTCGCCGACCGCGTCCCCCGCAAATACCAAACCAGCCGCCACAAAACTGGAAAAGCCGCTCGCATCCGGCACCGCAAAAAAAACGCATACGAAGTCTGCCGCCAGCCCGCGATTTGCGTTGGCCTCGACTGCCGCACCCGTGTCCAATTTCGATGCAAGCAGTTCTCTCAATACCGCCCGAAACAATCCGGACGGATCGCCGTCGGATTCGAATACCGGGTCACAGCCGTCAACACCTGCTTCGCCTGCTGCCACAACCCTTGAGCATCCGTCAAACTCAGCGACTGCCGCGCCCCTCTGGGAACCTTTCCTCGATGTCGCCACTTTCAAAGATCAAACTCTCGCCGACCAGGCCGTCGCGGAACTCATCAAGTCCGGATTCCACGCCTTCTCAGTCCAGAAATCGCACTTCTTCATTAACTCCTATCACGTCGAAGTCGGCCCCTTCGACACGCAGCACGATATCGCCGCCGCCCAGCAGCAACTCGCCACCCTCGGCTACAAAACCCGCACCGTAAAGTAGCCGCCTTCGGCCGCCGTCGCGCCGATCGCAAAAGATAATTTTCATCCGCGCCACCTCCGCATTCCGACTATGATGTCCCGCGGCAGCAGGGCACTATGCACCGCGCCCGAGGCGGAGACCGAATGCAACTGAACTCGCTTCTCGTGAAGAGCAGTCTGGTCGGCGCGCTCGGCGGTCTGCTTTTCGGCTTCGATACCGCCGTTATCTCCGGCACCACGAACTCGCTCACCCATTTCTTCTCGCTATCGCCCACCCAGCTTGCCACCACGGTTTCGATTGCGCTGATTGGCACAGTGATCGGCGCGATGTCCGCCGGAATTCCCGGCCAACGCTTCGGCGGACGTGAAACTCTTCGTATTCTCGCCATCTTTTACGTCGTCTCCGCGCTTGGTTGCGCTTTCGCATGGAATTGGCCGGCGCTTTTGGTCTTTCGCTTTATGGGCGGCCTCGCCATTGGCGGCTCCTCCGTACTCGGACCTGTATATATCGCCGAAATTGCTCCCCCGGCCTGGCGCGGACGCCTCGTCGGTAGCTTTCAAATCAGCATCGTCGTAGGAATTCTTCTCGCCTACTTCTCAAACTTTTGCGTTGCCCGCGCATCCCTCGGTCCCACCGAATGGCGCTACATGTTCGGCGTCGCCGCCGCTCCCGCCGTATTGTTTTTCATCCTGCTCTTCGGGATTCCGCGCAGCCCGCGTTGGCTCGCCACCCAGAATCGCGTTGAAGAAGCCCGCTCTGTGTTGCAACAAATCGGCTCCCCCGATCCCGACCGCGAAATCCGCGAAATCGAGCAATCGATTCACTCCCAGCGCCGGCAAACTTCCGAGCCGCTCTTCGTTCGCAAATACCGTCTTCCCATTTTTCTTGCCATCACCATCGGCATGTTCAACCAGCTCTCCGGCATCAACGCCATCCTCTATTATCTCAACGACATTTTCGCCGCCGCCGGCTTCAGCAAAATGTCCGGCAACGTTCAGGCCGTCGCCATCGGCGCCATGAACCTCGCCGCCACTATCGTCGGCATGGCGCTCATCGACAAACTTGGCCGCAAAACGCTTCTCCTCATCGGCTCCGTCGGCACCGCCATCTGCCTTTCCGGTGTCGCCTACATCTTTTTCACTCACTCGCACCAAAGCTCGCTCGTTTTGTTTCTCATCGCCTACATCGCTTTCTTCGCCATCTCTCAGGGCGCCGTCATCTGGGTGTACATCGGGGAAGTGTTTCCCAATCGCGTCCGCTCGAAAGGCCAAAGCCTCGGCAGTTCCTCGCACTGGATCATGAACGCCATCATCTCTTTCACCTTCCCACTTCTCGCGCAATCTTCCGGCGCGTATCCCTTCCTGTTTTTCGCCGCGATGATGGTCCTGCAATTTTTCGTCGTGCTGTTCTTCTACCCTGAAACCAAGGGCATCAGCCTCGAGCAAATGCAGTCCCGCCTGGGAATCGAGTAACGCGCCCGACAGCGAAAAATCCATCGAGCTTCCGACAACCCAGGTTTCATGGCGGTACGTTTTTCCTTCCGGCTTCCCATTTTTGAATCAGGTGAAACCCCGCGGCAAAAAACTCCCCGCCCGGAAATAAAAAAACGGTGAGCAGCGGGTCTGATCGACTCGCTGCTCACCGTTATAGTTTCTTTCAGCCTCTAAATATCCAGACCGTCTGTTGCGAACTTCGCCCGTTTACTTCGGGCGGCTCCCGCCGGACGGTGCTGAATGCTGTGCAGGCGCTGCATGACTTTCGAAGTGCGTCTGCTGTTGCTCGTGCTTTTGCTGCAACTGCTGCGTTTGCTGCGCGTGGCGCTGTTCCATTTGCTGCTGCTTTTGGTCGTTCACCTTCTGTTGCGCGGCCCGCGTGTGTTCCGCTTCCTGTTTCTGCGCTAGCTGCGTGCGTTCACGGTCTTGTTGCTGGACGATTTTCTGCTGTTGTTGCTGATATTTCGCGTCCGTCTTGGCATTGCCGGTCGGCTGCAAAGTGTTGCGCGTCGGAGGAGACAGCTCCTTCGCATGAGTCGCCTTCGCCGCTGCGGCTGTGTTGGCCGCCGTGGTGTGCTCCGCCGCTTCGTTGCGCGCGCCGGTGTTTTCAGGCGCGTGATATGCGCCGCCCGCTTCCTTGGCCGCTACAACGTTCTCGCCTTTGAATTCGCCCGCTCGCTGGGTCGCCGCGATCGGAGGACGTCCTTGGTTCGCCGAAGCCCGCAGTTCCGGATTCGCTCGCGCCGCTTCCACATGCTGTCGCTGCGCCGCTACCGGTCCCACGTGCCGTTCGCTGTCGTACCGCGTTTCTTCCGCCGACGGACGCGCTTCTACGCCGCCGTTCCCGCCATTGAAGCTCACGCGATTGTCCGTTCGATTGATCACCGTCGTGTTGTACACGTTATGAATGTTGGTCACGTTGATGTTCGTCACCGAACGGTTGTAGAAGAAATGCCCGTTGTCCCAGCGTCCGCCTTCGTATCCATTGCCGAAATAGCCAAATCCGTAGCTGATCCCGCCGTAAAATCCAACGTGCGGGCCCCAGTATCCCTCATGGAAAGCGTAAAACCCGTTGCCCCATCCCCAGTATCCCGGCGTCCACAAAAATCCCACTTCGGGCGCAATGATCCACGTTCCCGGTACCCAGTAATATCCGCCATCCTCGGCGTATGCCCAGTATCCCGGTGTCCAGATGTATCCATCGCCCGGGCAAACCGGCTGTTCATAAACCGGAAGCGCCGGTGGCGCGATCGAGATCTGAACCCCGATCTGCGCGGACGCAACCGATCCCATCGCCATCATCATCAGCGCGAACAAGATCGAACGAACTGCTGCAACTCGCATTGGTGTTTCCTCCTGTGATGCATGCCCGCCGTCCCGCATTCTCTCGCCCGCAACGTACGGCAGATTGACGCGTGGACGCCCTTGCTGACCGTGCTCTGCCCATCACCTGCATGGTGCGATAAAAATTCAGTTGTTGCGATTGCGTGCCGCGAGTGCGTGGCTCGAATTCTCGGCGCGCGAGCCCCCGTCGAGCCGCTGCCACTAGTATTCCGCTGAGAAAGATACTACCAACCGTCCCGTTGCCGGCGAATAGGGTGTTCCGTGTAGTTCGCGGAAGTGAACGCCCGGACTCGTAAACCCGGAAATTGCACGGGAGTTGCGAGTTGCGGAGTTGCGCGTGCCATCGCCCCTACGAAACTCTCGTCAAAACCTCGAACCGGATCCCGAGCGCCTTCTCCACATCCTGCTCGACTTCCGAGCCCCAGTGGCGCGCCACATCCATCAGCACGCGCTTCACGGCCGCCTCGCGCGCGCATCCCATGCGCTGAAACCGCCCCAGATTCATCTCCGCCCAGCGGATCGCCCGGTCGCGCATCTCTTCGTAAAAATCAGAAGGAACCATTTCGTTCGAATCTAGTGTGGTAACTCGATTGGCATCCATGCGCGCATGCTACGTTTTCCACAGGGAAGCGAACATCCCCTGAACGGTGTACGCGGTGCGATTCATGCCTGTAGCCCGTTTACTCGCACGGCGCGCTGTTGCATGCCGAAACGCGCCATTCTAAATCCAAACTCGAACGCGCGCCCCGCGTTGTAAACTTCTCGCTCATGTTGATCCGCTTTTTCGTCGCGCATCGGGGATGTCTCCGCATTGCCGTCGCGCCGCTGCTGCTGCTCGCGGCGATTGCCTGCGCCGTGCTCCCGGCCTCCGCACAGGGCGGACCGCCCTACTACACGAACGATCCTGGCACTCCCGGCAATAAGCAGTGGGAAATCAATCTCGGCTACATGCCGTTTCTGTATCCGAATAATTCCGTTTCGCACGTGCCGGACGTGGACGTCAACTTCGGCCTCGGCGACCGTATCCAGCTCACCTATGAAAGCGCGTGGCTTCGGGTGACCGACAATCCCAACTCCGCCAAGTGGGGCATGGAGCAGTCGCAGCTCGGCGTAAAGTGGCGCTTCTACGACAACTCCGAAAACGGATTCTCGATGTCCGTGTTTCCGCAGCTCTCGCTCAACAATCCCAACAACGCCGTCGCTCGCGGCATTGCTCCGCCCGGCGCCAGCCTGATCCTTCCCGTCGAGTTTTCGAAAAAACTCGGCCCGGTCGATCTGAATTGGGAAGCCGGCTACAACTTCGTCCATCTGGGCCCGGACACCTACGTCGCCGGCGTCGTGCTCGGCCACGAGTTCAACGAAAAATTCGAAATGGATACCGAGTTCTATGCCACGGGCGGATTCCGCGGCCAGAATTCGTTCACCGCGCTCGACGTCGGCGCGCGCTACAAAATCCATCCGCCCTGCATCCTGCTGCTGATGGCAGGACGCAGCCTCGCCCCCGCCCGCAACGGCCAACCCTACTTCGTCGGCTACTTCGGCATGCAGTTCCTGTTGCCTCCGCATCCGTTCGCGAAGGATTGAAGTCTGGTGGCACTGGCGCTCGCGCCTGTGTTTGGGTTGATTGTAAACGGCGCCGGTGCCGCTTTCTAATCGTCACCGAGTATGTCGATTAGAAGGCGGGAGGTGGTGTGTTTCCATCTGTTTGCGCTGATTTCGAATTGAAGGCTGGTCATCCCGGTGAACTCCGGATCGCACAGTCGCTTCGTTCGCGCGAATATCCCGTTGCTACGAACCGATACTTCGTCGATAAAGACTGAACAGAAGGGGCGAGAAGTTGACATACGCGCGCTGAAGACTATGTTCTTAACAGTGCTCGGTCGCAAGACCGCAGTCCGGCACTGCCTGCTTGTTGAGTGTAAAAAAAAACTAGCGGCAGGCCATGGATTTTCTTGACGTCTCCCGCCGCGATCTATGATCAGCATTTTGGCGGGGTTATGTGCTGTGGTGTATCCGAATCCCGGTCAGGTTCTGGCGACTTGCGATCCGAGCTATAGCGACTAGCTCGATCGAAGCACCCCTGGGGTTTAATCAGCAGGATTGAGGCCGTTTATTCTTCGAGCCGTTTCGGGGCAGTAAAGACGACGCCGCCCCTGCAATCCAGCAAGCCCTGCTGGCGTCGCCGAAAGCGAGGGTCGAAGCACACGCGGACGAATTTGCCACGGGTCACTCACCCCCCCAAATGCCACTGTTTCCTACCCCATCGTCGTAGTTGAAGGCGAGCTCTTCGCTGCTCACTTGAACGGGACCGAACTTGCAATCGAACCTCTCGATCAGGTTTTGGGCTCGGTTCACGATCGATCTTCCAGATACCCGAGTTACGACAAGCATTCTGTTCTTGCGGTTCGAGAGTCGGCGTATGACTCAGCGCCGGCGCAACTCGACGAGTCGACAGTTCTCTGTGCAAATCGCCTTTCGGACGCGCCCACCTGTTTCGCGCGCCGGGAATCTCGGCCGGAGTCTCCGGACAAATCGCAAGCGACGGCGCTCGCGCGACCGACAGACTGTCGAGTCGAAAAGGGAAAGTCGTCTCGGCGCACGCATCGGAAGAACGGGCGCCGGGTTCGCTCGAGCGAAGAAGCCGACCGAGAAAAGCACTGAATCCCATCTAAACCTTACTGCTCGGCAGGATACTCGCGCGGGTATTGGTCGAGCAAAGATCCCGTCAAAGATTCAAGCCAGGCCGCTGAGCTGCGCAGTGAAGTTCCCGTGCAAGGAAACGCGAAGGTGGGTTCCTGCTACGCCGAAGGGCGGCTACGGCGCGACGGGCCGGGGGCCGAGCGCATGGACGGCCGTGAGCGGCTATCCTACCGGTGCGGAACGGGTTCGCGATTGCCGAGCCAGATGCGGAGGAAGGCGGCGCGGAGGGCGAAGGCGGTGAGCAGCATGACGATGGGGTCGATGGGGAGGCGGTAGCGCGGGAGAGCGAGCGTCAGATAATACGCCCACGGAAAAATGGCGGGGAAGACGGCGAGCGGGAATGCGGCGACGTTGCGGTGAACGAAAAGCAGGATGATGCCGGCGAGCGAGGCGAAGGCAGCGAAAACGTTGAACGCCAGCACCCAGCGGAACCACAGGTCCGGCGTGTCGAGAAAATCGGCGATCGGACGGAAGCTGCCACCGGCCCAGATCGAAAGAAAACGAATCCAGATGAGGTGCGTTTCGCGAGCGGGATGCGAGAGCATGTAGGAAATGGCGAGCTGTTTTTTTTCCTGCATGTAGGCGAGTTCGCCGAGCGAGAAGTAGCGTGCGCGTTCGGCTGCGTTGTAGATGGGGTGAAGGTTTCCGCGGAAGATGTCTTGCGTCTCGGCGTTGTTGCCAAGCCAGAGCTGCAGGCCGAGCACCGAGCGAAGCGGAACGAATTGATGGAACACGCGGTAGTTGCGGATGGTCCACGGAACGCAGCAGAGCGCGGCGACGGCGAGGGTGACGGCCATGCGCTTGGCCATTTGCCGCGGCGCGCAGTCGGGGTTTTTTCGGCGGCGGTACCACAGCCATCCGAGCAGGAATGGCAGCAGCGCGCCGAACGTTGCGTTGGTCATCAGCGTCGCGCCCCAGAGCAAGCCATAGGCCGACCAGCCCAGCAGGGAATTTTCTTTGCGGTTTTCTAGCCGCAGCGTGCCCCACAGGATCGTGGCACCGAGCAGCGCGGCCAGCGACGCTTCCCACATGCTTTCGACGGGCATGAGAATGGCGTTGGGGAAGATCGCCCAGAGCCATGCGGCGAGCGCACCGAGCCCTCGTCCGCTTACTTCGCCTCCGACGGCTACGCCGGCAAAATAAATTGGCACGCATGCGAGCAGTACGCACGCGATGTTGAAGGCGACGGCGGCAAGCCACGCGCCGAATGTGTACGCGCCGAAAAGTTTGAAGATCGCCGCGAGCAGCAGGGGATATACCGGAGTCATCCACGCGGTGGGGCCAGTGGGCACGCGAAACGGCGACGCGAAACCTTGTCCGGCGGCGAGCGAGTGCGCGATGTTGCCGGACTCGAAGAGAAACGGAATCACACGGACGGCCTGGCGCGGGTTGAGGTGCTGATAGTCCCAGAGGAAGACCAGGCGGATGGCGAGCGCGACGAGGATGATGAGCGGGAGCGAGGTGGCGAGTTTTCTGGCGCGGCTCGGCATGTGCGGGTAAAAGCGTTTCATTGTTGTGGGTTTGACGCAAGGGCAGAGCGCGATTTGGATTATGATGCGGGCAGCGCGAGGGCGACATGCGACGGAAGAAGAAAGACAAACTGAGGCCGCACAAGGAAGCGAAGCGGCTGGCGCGGTTGGGCGTCGGGGTCGTCCCGGCGGCGCGGGTGATTCCGGACAAGCGCAC
>Ga0302320_10028270_pt1 | contig 10768 bp, 10 predicted proteins | sample Bog_T0_3_FD_202130 | JGI IMG/M metagenome (GOLD analysis project Ga0302320, IMG submission 202130) | Peat permafrost microbial communities from Stordalen Mire near Abisko, Sweden - Bog_T0_3 | ecosystem: Environmental > Terrestrial > Soil > Wetlands > Peat | place: Sweden: Abisko, Stordalen Mire... | reverse complement strand
TGCACCACGAGCCGCGCTGTCCGGCCGGCGCGCGCCAGTCGCTCGACCACGGACTGGGCGAACATCACCGATGGCCAGAGAGCATCGTCGCCGCCGGCCACCAGCGCGAGGTCGGCCCGAGCCGCTTCGACCGGGATGGTCGCCGCCTCGACCTCGGATGCGAAGCGCTCCAGGCTCTGTTGATACAGGCTGCGGTAGGACAGCAGCCCGTCGCGATACTGCGGTTTCCAGTATGGGTCGCTGGCGACGAACGGCAGCGCCACCCCCGACCGGGTCCAGGACGACCGTTGCGGCCACACAGCCCCATCCAGCCCAGGCCCGATATTGCCCCAGACCACCGATGAGGGGCTGATCGCGACCACCGCATCGACCCGCGAGTCGAACACCGCCGTCAGCAAAGCCGCTTCGGCCCCCTTGGAGGTGCCGACCAGCCCAATTCTGTCGCAGCCAGCCTGCACCAGCCGGTCGATCGCCAGGACGAAGGTCTCCAGCGGCACCTCGCAGATCCCCGGCACCTGGTCTTCGCCGCCGAACCAGCGCAGCGCCAGCGTGACCACCCCCTTGCCGGCCAGCAATCCGGCGCGCGCGACATCGACGCGGCCGCTGGAGCCGCCCAGCACGACGACCCCCAGACCGACGGGCGAATCCGGTGTCAGCAGCGTGCCCTGCACATCGCCGGTCAGGATGGTTTCTCGCACCGCCGTCATGCGCGCCTCCAGCCCGCGCAATGTGGCACAGTTCGGCGTTCGGGTGTATCGCGTTTGCCAATGCTTGGCCTTCGGACCGGACACCAACCGCCGTGCGGTGTTCTGATGCTGAGACGACGCCTGATCACAGCCGCGCTTGCCGCGGCAGCATGGCCCACGGCAGCCAGGCCGGGGAACGCCGCCGTACCGGTGCCGCTCAGCCGTGTCCGCCCTGGCGATCCGGCGTGGCCGTCCGATGCAGCCTGGGACCGTCTGCGCCAGCAGGTCGGCGGCCGCCTGACCAGGCTGCGCCCACCGCTCGCCGCGTGCCGGGACGATCCGGACGGTGCGGCCTGCCATGACCTGTTCCGAGCGCTGAAAAACCCATATTTCATCGGTGATGACCCCGCGCTGACCCAGACAAGCGGCTGGATCGATGCCTGGACGGCGCAGCCCAGCGCCTATGCCGTGGCGGCGAACAGTGCCGCGGATGTGGCCGCGGCGGTCAACTTCGCCCGCGACAACGCCGTGCGGCTGGTGGTCAAGGGTGGCGGACACAGCTATCTGGGCACCTCGAACGCTGCGGATTCGCTGCTGATCTGGACTCGCGCCATGAACCGGATCGAGGTCCATGACGACTTCGTGCCCGCCGGCTGCGCGTCCGCGCCGCAACCCGCCGTCTCGATCGGATCGGGCGCGATCTGGATGCAGGCGTACAACGAGGTCTCGACGCGGCATGGCCGCTATGTCCAGGGCGGCGGCTGCGTCACTGTGGGCGTCGCCGGGCTGGTGCTGGGCGGCGGCTTCGGCAGCTATTCGAAAACCTACGGCACCGCCGCGGCCTCGCTGCTGGAAGCGGAAATCGTCACCGCCGACGGTGCGATCCGGATCGCCAACGCCTGCACCCATCCCGACCTGTTCTGGGCGCTGAAGGGCGGCGGTGGCGGCACGTTCGGCGTGGCCACGCGGCTGACGCTGCAAACCCATGCCCTGCCGGCGCAGATCGGCATCGCCGCGATGACGGTGCGTGCCACGTCCGACGCCGCGTGGCGGGCACTGATCGGCCGCTTCATCGGCTTTTACAGCGACCGGCTGTTCAACCGGCACTGGGGCAATGTGGTGACGCTGCGGCGCACCCACCGGCTGGAGATCGGGCTGGAGAGCGCCGGGCTGGACGAGGCCGAATGCCAGGCGATCTGGCAGCCGTTCCTGCGCTGGATCGCCGACTCGCCCGACGACTACACGCTGGAGCGCCCGCCCGTCATCCGCACTGCCCCGGCCCGCCGCCGCTGGGACCCGGCGTTCCTGCAACAGGTCGCCCCTGGTACGCTCCAGCATGATGAGCGGCCGAACGCCTCACCGGACGCGGTATTCTGGACCGCCAACCTGGCGGAGGCGGGGCACTTCCTACATGGGTTCGAATCCGCCTGGCTGCCGGCTGCGCTGCTGGCGCCCGACCGGCGCGAGCAGTTCGTCGATACGTTGGTCGCGGCGAACCGGATCTGGACGGTAGAACTGCACTTTCAGAAGGGGCTTGCCGGCGCCCCCGCCGCCGCGGTGGCAGCCACGCGCGACACGGCGACCCACCCCGCGGTGCTGGACGCGTTCGCGCTGGCCATCATCGCCGGCGAGTCACCGCCGGCCTTCCCAGACTTGCCCGGTCATCAACCCGACATGGCGGCGGCGCGGCGGGACGCTTTGCGGATTCGCGACGCCATGGCCGAACTGCGGACGGTCGTACCGGTGCCGGCTTCGTATGTCGCGGAAAGCAGCTTCTTCGAAGCCGACTGGCAGACATCGTATTGGGGACCGCATTATCGGCGCCTGCGCGCGATCAAGGACACATACGACCCGGACGGCCTGTTCTTCGTACATCACGGCGTCGGCAGCGAAGCCTGGAGCGATGATGGCTTCACCCGCCTCACGGACCGGTAGGGCGAAGCGTCCTAGCGCCGATCGAGGCTGATCCGACCGGCGCCGAACGCCACCACCTGCAAGAAGCCGCCGGCCATGCAGACGTTCTTCATGAAGTTGATCATCTGCTCGCGGTTCTCCGGGTGGTAATGCGCCACAAATGCCGTCGCGATACACCAGACGGCCAGAATCAGCGCGGTCAGGCGCACGCGATAGCCGACCAGGAAGAGCAGACCGCCGCCGATTTCGACAATCAGCGCGACGGCGTACGCCGCGCCGGGCACCGGCAACCCGCTATGGGCGAAATATGCCATCGTGGCCGTCGGTGCCATCGCCTTGCCGTATCCGGCGACCAGAAAGATCGTGCTCATGAGGATGCGTCCGAGCAGGCCGACCCAGTCCGCTGCGACGGTGTTCATGCGGCGACCTCCATCAGCCGACGATTTCGGTGCCGGCAAAGAAATAGGCGATCTCGGTCGCGGCATTCTCGGCGCTGTCGGAGCCGTGCACGGAATTTGCCTCGATGCTCTCGGCAAACAGTTTCCGAACTGTCCCCGGCGCCGCATTGGCCGGGTTGGTGGCGCCCATCACGTCGCGATAACGCGCCACGGCGTTCTCCCCCTCCAGCACCTGCACGACAACGGGACCGGAGATCATGAAGGTGACCAGGTCGCGGAAGAACGGCCGCGCGGCGTGCACGCCGTAGAAGCTTTCCGCCTGGGCCTGGGTCATGTGGATGCGCTTCTGCGCGACGATCCGCAGACCGGCGTCTTCCAGCACGGCGTTGACCTTGCCGGTCAGGTTCCGGCGCGTGGCATCCGGCTTGATGATGGAGAAAGTGCGCTCGGTCGCCATCGGCGGCCTCCTTGGTTCCGGTTGGGTGCAGGTTCGGCGGCTGAGTAAGGGTTTGTGCCGCGCAGGGCAAGGCGCCAGGCAATTCGCGGAAATTCACGCGATCCGGGCTGGTCAGTACCGCTTTTGCGTCATACCCGCCATGAAAATACCGATGGCCGGCCGCATCGCCGAGACGATGGATCACAGGAGGCCGGAACGCCTTTCTGCCAGACGGCCACGCCAGAGGTAAAACCTCCACTGATCACGAACGCGGGAGGATGTATTGGCAATCGACCCGACAGACCCCCCTCACGCGCCGATTTGGCCGGTCCTTTCGGGGGCACATCGTGATTTCGTCCTGCCGTCAGGACACGTATATCCCCTGTCCGGCCGTTCACTGACCTGGCCGCTGTATCGCGGGAGCTTTCAGGCGTGGCAGATCTGAGTGATGACCGCTGGCAGGACGATGAATTCGTCATGCCGGCGGGTGAAACTGTTTCAAAAGCGCCGGAAACGTCGTTGAACGGCGCGCTGGCATGTCTCGATCCAACCGAACGTCTGTTGTTAATCGCGCGCAACGTTCCGGGGCCGGTGGTGTTTACCACCAGCTTCGGGCTGGAGGATCAGGCGCTGACCCACCTGATCGTGGAATCCGGGATCGACTGCCGGTTTGTCACGCTGGACACCGGACGGCTGTTTCCCGAAACCCATGCGGTCTGGGCCGACACCGAACAACGCTACGGAATCCAGGTGGAGGCGTTCTACCCGCACGCCGAGGCCGTCCAGGCGTTGGTCCAGGCGAACGGAATCAACGGCTTTTACCGCTCCGCCGAGGCTCGGCATGCCTGCTGCGCGGTGCGCAAGGTGGAACCGCTGCAACGGGCGTTGCGCGGCGCCGCGGTGTGGCTGACCGGCTTGCGGGCGGATCAATCCGCGTCGCGCCAGGGACTGGAATTCGTTTCGCATGACGCCGAACATCGGCTGCTGAAGGTCAATCCGCTGCTGGACTGGTCGCGCGAGCAGGTTGCCGCCCTGGTGCGCGATGCGGATGTGCCGTACAACGCGCTGCACGACCAGGGCTTCCTGTCGATCGGCTGCGCCCCCTGCACCCGTGCTGTCGCGCCCGGCGAACCGGAGCGGGCGGGCCGCTGGTGGTGGGAACAGGACCAGGATCGCGAGTGCGGGCTGCATCTGACTCCCGACGGCCATTTGGTGCGGGCGGGGAAGGCATGAGCGGCGCCCTGCAACGCGCCGACGCCCATACGATTGGCCTGGCTCACCTGCAACGGCTGGAAGCCAGGTGCGGGAAGTGTCCCTGCTGCGCCCGCTCATCTGCGGATCTGTCGATGACGGCAAATCCACGCTGCTAAGACGTTGTCTGTTCGATTCGAATGCCGTATTGGACGATCCGCTTGAAGCGCTGGCCGGAAGCCACGAAAATCCGGCACGCACGGCGACCATCGCGATTTCGCCCTGCTGGTGGACGGGCTGTCGGCGGAGCGTGAGCAGGGCATCACGATCGATGTCGCCTGCCGGTATTTCGCCACGCCGCGGCGATCGTTCATCGTCGCTGACACGCCGGGCCACGAGCAGTCCACGCGGAACATGACGACCGGCGTTCGACCAGGATATCTACGACAGTATAGTCGCCGCCTATACCGGATCGGTCGCATCCCTCGGCTGCGAAACGATCATCCCCCTTTGCGCTCGGCAAGGCGGCAACATCGCCGAAGGGTCGTTACGCACGCCGTGGTATCGCGGAGAGCATCTGCTGGGATACTTGGAGATCGTTACGTTTGGTGAAAACCTAAGATTGAGTAGAGAGATTTTGATTTTCCGGAGCCGTGGGTGAGCTGGCCGGCGCTGGATTTTCGCGGCTATACCGGAATGATCTCCGCCGGAACGGTTTGCCGCGGCGACGCGGTCACCGTGCTGCCCAGTCAGCGGGATAGCCCGATCATCCGCATCGTGACCGACGACGGCGACCTGCCGTCCGCCACGGCGGGCCAGGCGGTGACCGGCCGGGTCGCCGCAGCGCCGGCATTTCTGGACCGCGATGGAGCTGGCCGGCGCCGATCAGCTTTCGATCCGGCCGAAACCATCGATCATGGCGCGGATTCGCTCCGGGTCTGGCTGCTCCATCACGCGGCGGGCGAAGCGCACGCAGGCATCGATCTGCACCGACCGGATCGCCTGCTTCACCTTCGGCACAGCCGAGGCGTTCATGCTCAGCGAACGCACCCCCAGCCCAAGCAGCAGCGGCGTCAGCTTGGGGGAAGCGGCCAGTTCGCCGCAGATCGACACCGGCATGCGCATCCGCAGCGCGGCCTCGGCGGCAAACTGCACCAGCCGCAGCACCGCCGGGTGCATCGGGTCGTACAGCTCCGCCACGTCGCTTTCGGCGCGATCGACGGCCAGCGTGTAGGCGGTCAGGTCGTTGGTGCCGATGGCGAAGAAATCCGCCTCCAGCGCCAGCGCATCGGCCGACAGCGCGGCGCCGGGCGTCTCGATCATGATGCCCAGCGGCGGCAGCTTCTCGGGAATCCGCTCGCCGCGCCGGCGCAGCCGCCGCGCCACGCGCTCATACACCTCGCGCGCCGTCCGCACTTCGCCGACCGTCGTCACCATCGGCAGCAGGACCCGCACCGGGCCGGCGACCGAGGCCCGCAGGATCGCCGCCATCTGGGTTTCCAGCAGTTCGGGCCGGCGCAGCAGCAGTCGGATGCCGCGCAGGCCAAGCGCCGGATTGGGGTCCGCGACCTCGGGCACGATGCCGGCCAGGGTCAGCGCTTCGATCTCCTTTTCGCCACCCCAGTCGAGCACACGAATGGTGACCGGATCGCCATGCATGGCCTCGACGATGGCGCGGTAGCTGTCGGTCTGGGTCGACTCATCGGGAATGGTCTCCCGGTTCATGAACATGAACTCGGTGCGCAGCAGTCCAATGCCGACCGCGCCCGACTGCACGATCAGCGGCAGTTCGATCGGCAGTTCCAGATTGGCCTGCAGTTCGACCGCCTGGCCGTCCTGCGTCACCGCCGGCAGCCGCCGCAGCCGCGCATACCGCTGCCGCTCCCGCGCGAACGCCGTCACCGCCTTGCGCGCGGTGGCCAGCGTCGCGGGCGCCGGGTTGAGCACCACGCTGCCGGCGCCGCCGTCGACCACCGCAAGGTCGCCCGGCTTCATCGCATGCGCCAGCCCGGCGGCACCCAGCACGGCGGGGACGCCCAGCGCACGCAGCATGACGGCGGTATGCCCGTCGGAGCCGCCTTCCTCGGTGACCACGCCGGCCAGGCGCGACGGATCGAGCAGCGCGGCATCGGCCGGGCGCAGCGCCTCGGCGACCAGGATGGCGCCGTCCGGCAGGCCGGCGAAGCTGCGGAACGGTGAGCGGGTCAGATTGCGCACCAGCCGCCGCGCAATCTCGCCGATTTCATCCGCCCGGCGGCGCAGTCCGGCCAGATCTTCCGGCGGCAGGTCCGGCTCCGCCTGCGCCATGATCGCATCGCCGATGGCGGCGGCTTCCGCCACGACGGCGGCCTCGGCCGATTGCAGGTTTTCCTCAATGCGCTGGCGGACGCCGCGCACCAGCCGAGAAGGACCCAGCATACGGATGTACGCATCAATCAGCGGCGCGATCTCGGTCTGGCTTTCCTCCGGCAGCAGCACCAGCTTGGCGCGCAGTTTCATCAGTTGCTTGCGGGACTGGACGATGGCCGCTTCCAGGCGGGCGCCCTCGGCACCGATATCGGCGGCCTGGATCTTTTGCCGGGTGATCACCGCGTCCGGTTCGGTGGTGCCGAACACCGGGCCGATGGCGACTCCGGCGGAGACCGCTATGCCGTGAAACCGCCGTTCGGCGGGGACGCCGGGCGCAGCGCGTGCTTCGGGAGCAGCGAGGGCGGGACGGGCCAGTCGCTGATGTTGCGGCGGTGGTGGCTCAATCCTGTTCATCGAAGCCGGCCTCGACCAGGGCTGCCAGGGCGTCTAGCGCCTCCTTGGCATCCCAGCCTTCGGCACGCAACTCGATATCGGAACCACGTGCGGCGCCCAGCATCATCAGGCCCATGATCGACCGTGCGGAGATCACCTGGCCATCTTTCAGGACATCGACCGAGGCGCCGAACTGTTCGGCGATGGTCACGAAGCGCGCCGCGGCCCGCGCATGCAGGCCGCGCTTGTTGCAGATCGTGACGACGCGCGAGAGAATCGGCTGGTCACTCGCGGGCGGCGAATCCATCATCCACAGGATCCGTTGGACCCGTTTGAACCGTTGGACCCGTTTGAACCGTTGGACCCGTTTGAACCGTTCACCTTGCAGCCGTGCAGCACGTGGGAGGCGGCGGCGATGTATTTACGCCCGGCATCCTCGGCGCAGGTCACCGCATCGGCAAGCGGCTGTTTCGAGCGGACCTTGGCGAGTTTCACCAGCATCGGCAGGTTCACGCCGGCGATCACCTCGACACCCTTGTGCTCCATCATGGAGATCGCAAGGTTGCACGGGGTGCCGCCGAACATATCTGTCAGCAGGACAACCCCGTCGCCGGTGTCGCACCGCCCGATACAGGCCTCGATCTCGGCGCGGCGGTCTTCCATATCGTCGTCCGGCCCGATACAGACCGTGTCGACGTTGCGCTGGGAGCCAACCACATGCTCCATCGCGGATCGCAGTTCATCCGCGAGGTGGCCGTGTGTCACCAGGACCATGCCGATCATGTGCGGACCAAGGCGTCCCACAGCGGCAGCGGTCGAGCCAGCCGGCGCGTCTGCGGGCAAGGCAATCCGGAAGCGTTCGATGTGCCCATCGTATTGTATCAGGCCTCCTACGCCTGAACCGATAAACCCTGCGCAACATTGTCTAAGTCGGATTCATCCCGGGGCGCAACCGGGCGATCCAGCAGAAACGCATCCGCCCCTCCCTCACGAGCCAGTTCCCGATGCGTGACAAGTACCCGACAACTTCGGTTGACACTACGGTCGGTTAAGTCTGTTCTGGTCCGCGAGGTGAGATGATTCGCTAATTTTTCAATCAGATGAACCGACCTGTGACGGCCGCCGGTACACCCGATTGTGATCGTAGCGTATTTCTTTCCTTCTTGCACGAACCGCGGCAAGACGAGCTCAACAAGTTCTGCGATGACCGAAAAAAAATTTTCGAAATCCGGGTCGGCCTCGACATAGGCGCCGACATCCGGATCCATTCCGGTCTTGGGCCGCAATATGGGATCGTAATGCGGGTTCCTGAGGAAGCGTGCATCGAATACCAGATCTGCTTCCTGCGGTAGTCCTCGCGGGTATCCGAAGGACACCAGCGACACCACCAACTGCGTCTGATCGTCGCCGCCGCCGAAATGCCGTTCCACCAACCGGCGCAGATTGGCGATCGGCAGGCCCGACGTGTCCACCACAAGGTCGGCATGGTCGCGCAGCGGTTCCGTCAGGGCGATTTCCGCCGCAATGCCCTCGGCGACCACCCCTTGCGATGCCAGGGGATGCCGGCGCCGGGTTTCCGTATAGCGGCGCAGCAGGGTGGATTCGTCGGCCCAGGCATACACAAGCTGCACCGTCAGACCGGGACGCGCCCGCAGCCGGGTGACCGCGTCCAGCACGTCCACCGCATCGAACCCCCGGGTCCGCGCATCGATGCCAACCGCCAGCTTCTGCTCGCCGCGGGCCACCATCTCCTCCAGCATCCGCAGCGGCGGATTGTCCACCGCTTCATAGCCGACATCCTCCAGCGCGCGCAGAATCGACGCCTTGCCGCCGCCCGAAAGCCCGGTGACGATCACCACGTTCATGCCGCACAGCTCATGCCGCGAATGCTCCGGCAACCTGGCTGACCCGTCCCAGCGCACAATCCAGCGCCAGGATGATCTTGTCGGCGGCGGACGCAGCGGCTGCGTCGATCTGCACCACGGGAAGCCGCAGTTCGGCGTGAAGCTGCGGGATCGGCAGGCGGTCAGCAGGTCCGTCCAGGTCCACCACCAAAGCGAGCCGCGCGTCGCTGCGGTACGGCAACCGAACGATGCCCAGGCCGCGGACCTCGAGCAAGCCCGCCAGTGCCTCGGGACAGGACGCAACGCCGTCCAGGATGTCCACCTGATCGTCGGCGACCAGTTCAAACCCGCGTGACAGCAGCCGCAGCGCCAGATCGGATTTACCGGACCCCGGCGGTCCGACCACCAGAATCGCGTCGCCATGACGTGATACGCAACTTCCGTGCAGACGCCGACCCTTCCGCATGAGACGATACTCTGATCGCTTCATGGGTGAAAAGGAAGCGGCTTGTCGCAGATGTGCGCCCATGTCAGCGTCCGCCCCCATGATTGACCGAAACTCGATTTCCGCCGCAGCGTCGCGCATCACCGCCTATGTCCGACATACACCCGTAATACTCGCTGATCTGGCCGGTTCTGGCGAGTCACCTGTCGCGCTGAAGCTGGAACTTTTGCAACACGCCGGTAGTTTCAAACCGCGCGGCGCATTCAACCGGCTGTTGTCCGCGGACGTTCCGGCCGCCGGCGTGATCGCGGCATCCGGCGGCAATCACGGCGCCGCCGTCGCCTACGCGGCGCGCGCGCTGGGCATCACCGCGGAGGTTTTCGTGCCGGCCGCCACGCCCGCCGCGAAGCTGGCGCGCATCGCCTCCTATGGTGCCCGCGTGGTGCAAGGCGGCGAAACCTATGCCGAGGCGTTGACCGCCTCACGCGAGCGCCAGGCGGAAACCGGGGCGCTCGAAATCCACGCCTACGACCACGCGGATGTGCTGGCTGGGCAGGGCACCGTGGGGCGCGAATTCGAGCAGGCTGCGCCGGACCTCACGCATATTCTGGTCGCCACCGGCGGCGGCGGCCTGATCGGCGGCATCGCCGCCTGGTACGCCGGCAGCGCCCAGGTGATCAGCGTCGAGCCGCAGGGCTGCCCGGCGCTGCACGATGCGTTGCGCGCCGGGCAGCCGGTGGCGGCGCCGGTCGGCGGCCTCGCGGCCGACAGCCTCGGCGCTCGGCAGGTCGGCGCGCTGATGTTCCCGATCGCCCAGCGCTTCGTCAGCGCGGCGGTGCTGGTGCCGGACGAAGCGATCCTGGCGGCGCAGCGCCTGCTGTGGGACCGTTTGCGCCTGGTCGCCGAACCGGGCGGCGCGACGGCGGCGGCGGCGTTGCTGTGCGGGCGGTTTCAGCCGCCGGCCGGGTCGCGCGTCGGCATCGTCGTCTGCGGCGCCAACACCGATCCGGCGAAGCTGTCCGGGCCGTAACGCGCCCGTTGGCTGGTATCTGAACAGGTCGGGCGACGAGCGACGCCGGGGTAGGAGTTCGGCACGCGGTCAATATTCAACG
>Ga0302320_10028269_pt1 | contig 10768 bp, 6 predicted proteins | sample Bog_T0_3_FD_202130 | JGI IMG/M metagenome (GOLD analysis project Ga0302320, IMG submission 202130) | Peat permafrost microbial communities from Stordalen Mire near Abisko, Sweden - Bog_T0_3 | ecosystem: Environmental > Terrestrial > Soil > Wetlands > Peat | place: Sweden: Abisko, Stordalen Mire... | reverse complement strand
CTGCCAGCAACCCGACCCTCGACTTCCCCACCGTCCTCTACGGCGCGGCCTACTACAACGAATACATGCCGCAGGACATGCCCGGCGGCCAGGCCGCCCGCCTGGACAAAGACGTCGCCCTCATGAAGGCAGCAGGCCTCAACGTCGTCCGCATGGGCGAGTCCACGTGGAGCCTCTGGGAACCCGAAGACGGCCAATTCGACTATGCCTGGATGGACCACATCGTCGACGCCATGGGCAAGGCCGGCATCAAGGTCATCTTAGGCACGCCCACCTACTCCATCCCCGCATGGATGGCCCATCAGCACCCCGAGATCCTCGCCCAGCGCACCCCGCCCGGCATGTTCGGCGGCCAGCCCATCGCCAGCGCCTACGGCATCCGCCAGAACATGGACACGGATTCCCCCGCCTATCGTTTCTATGCCGAGCGCCTCATCCGTCACATCGTCGCCCACTATAAAGGCAACCCCACCGTCATCGGCTGGCAGCTCGACAACGAAACCGGCAGCTACGACGCCGCCAACCCCGATGTCTTCATCGGCTTCCAGCATTACCTCGAAAAAAAGTTCGTCACCCCTGAGGCGCTCAGCAAGGCCTGGTTCCTCAACTACTGGGGCGAGAACCTGCACACCTGGGAAGATCTGCCCCGCCGCGACGGCACCATCTCTACCGGCTACAAGCTCGAGTGGACCCGCTGGAACCAGATCCGCGTCACCGATTTTCTTCATTGGCAGTCTGAACTCGTCCGCGAGTGCGCCTCGCCCCATCAATTCGTCACCACGGACTATGGCGGCATGATGAAGCGCGACGTCAACGAAGAATCTGTCGCCCAATCGCTCGACATCGTTGCCGACAACATCTACCACGGCACTCAAGACCATTACGACGGCTCATTCCAGGCCCTGCAAGCCGACTTCTCCCGCTCGCTCAAGCACACAAATTTCCTGGTCACAGAGACCAACGCGCAAACCATCGGCTGGGCTTCCGGCAGCCAGTTCCCGCCTTACGATGGACAGCTTCGCGAAGATGTCTATACCTATCTCGCCAACGGCGCAAATATGGTTGAGTACTGGCACTGGGCCTCCATCGCCGCCAACCAGGAAACCTACTGGAAGGGCGTTCTCTCTCACGATCTCGAACCCAACCGCGCCTATGCCGAGGTCAGCCGAACCGCCCATGAGTTACAAAAAATCGGCCCGCATCTCGTCGGACTCAAGATCCACAACGACGTCGCCATCCTCTGGAGCCGCGACTCAGACAACGCCATAAGCTTCATGCCCTACGGCGGCGGCGTCCCAGCCCGCAGTTGGACCGGCGAGCCGGACGGCTATGCTTCCGTCGTTCAACAGCTCCACAAGTCGCTCTACGACCTCAACATCGGGTCCGACTTCGTCTTCCCCGAGACGCAGGACTTCTCCGCCTACAAGCTCCTCATCGTTCCCGTCCTCTACATCTCTGACGACGCCCTGCTGCAACGCATTGCAGACTATGTAAAAAACGGCGGCCATGTGGTCATGACTTTCAAGAGCGGATTCGCCAACGAGAATTCCGCCGTCCGCTGGGTTCGCGCTCCCGGCCCGCTCCGCGAAGCCGCCGGCATCAGCTACCAGGAATTCTCCAACCTCGAGCATCCTCTCGCCCTCAAAGACGACCCGTTCCACACCGACTCTGAAAACAAAGTCAGCTATTGGGCTGAGTTTCTCCTCCTTGAACACGCCACACCCCTCGCCTACTATGACCACCCCTTCTTCGGAAAATGGCCGGCCATCACCGAGAATCAGTTCGGCGCCGGTACCTTGCTCTACGAAGGAACCTATCTCTCCGACAATCTGCAAACCGCCATCCTGCGCACCTCGCTGGAGAAACTCGCCCTCACGGGCCCCGACCAGCAACTCCCCGCAACAGTCCACGTCCAGCACGGTGTCAACCGCCTCGGCAAGCGACTCCACTATTACTTCAACTATTCAAGCGCCGAAGCGAGCGCAACCTACGCCTACACCGCCGGAACCAGCTTGCTCGACGGAAAATCCGTCGCTCATGGTGCCCTGTTGTCCCTCGCTCCATGGGATTTAGCTATCATTGAGGAGTAGCCCGAAAGTGAATTCGCAGGTGCCCCATCCAATCCGCGCGTCCCGGGCCTCCGCGGACAGGTCTTCTTCCGTGGGGTGGCTGGGCGAAATGGGTGGGAGACCAACAGAGTTCGATCCAAGAGCCGAAGGCGGCTGCCCCACCGCAGGTGGAGACTTTTCAGGAGAACCCCTAATTGAGCGCCGAACCGCCCGCAAATCCCAACGTCTTCCGCACCGCACTCCACGGCATCAATCTGCTCCTCAATCCACGCCTCAACAAGGGCACCGCCTTCAGTGAAGAAGAGCGCGATGTATTCGCCCTGCATGGCCTGCTTCCCCCGCACATTGGAACCCTTGAAGATCAACGCGAACGCCGCAAGATGGCCCTCAACAATCGCGACAACGCCTTCGGCAAATACAGCCAGATGCGCGACCTTCAAGACACCAATGAAACTCTCTTCTACTCGCTCATCACTCAGCACGTAGAGGAGCTGTTGCCCTTCGTCTATACCCCTGCGGTTGGCGAGGGTTGCCAGCGCTTCTCTGAGATTTGGCGCAAACCCCGAGGCGTTTTCATCAGCTTTCCTGACCAGTCCCGCATCGAGCAGATCCTCTCCGACCCGCGCTATGACGACGTCCGCTGCATCGTCGTCAGCGATGGCGAGAGAATTCTCGGCCTTGGCGATCAGGGAGCCGGCGGCATGGGCATCCCCATTGGCAAAATGGCCCTCTATACCGCTCTGGGCGGCATTCCCCCCGAGCATTGCCTCCCCGTCTTGCTCGACGTCGGCACAGACAACCAGGCCCTGCTCGCCGATCCGATCTATATCGGCTGGCAGCATCACCGTGTACGCGGCCAGCAATACGACGACTTTGTCGAAGCCTTTGTCTCCGCAGTTGAGCGCCGCTGGCCGCACATTCTGCTGCAATGGGAAGACTTTGCCGGCACCAACGCCGCCCGCCTCCTTGAGCGTTACCGTGACCGCCTATGCACCTTCAATGACGACATTCAAGGCACCGCTGCAGTCACAACGGCTACCTTGCTTGCAGCCGTCAATGCCACCGGCGTTCCGCTCAAGGAACAGACCATCGCGCTCTTCGGCTCAGGCTCCGCCGGCATCGGCATCGCCAACCTCATCCTCGCTGAAATGCAGCAGGAAGGCCTGACTGAATCTCAAGCCCGCCAGCGCATCTACGCCTTCAATCGCTATGGCCTTCTCGTCGACGGTGGAAGAGAAATGCGCCCCAGCCAACAGCCCCTCGCCCGAACCAGAGCCGATGTCCAAGGCTGGCAACTCTCCGGCGGCGAAGACATTTCACTCCTCGACGTCGTACGCAACGCGAAGATCACCGCACTTGTCGGCACCTCTGCCCAGCCCGGCGCATTTACTGAATACATCATTCGCGAGATGGCCAGCCATACCAGCCGGCCCATCGTCTTCCCGCTCTCCAACCCCACCTCCTGCGCTGAAGCCACGCCCGCCGACCTGCTCCACTGGACCGATGGCCGCGCCATCATCGGAACCGGCAGCCCCTTCGCGCCCGTTGAAGTCAACGGAAGGCTCGTCCCCATCAACCAGACCAACAACTCCTATATCTTTCCCGGTCTCGCCCTCGGCATCCTGGTCTCGCGCGCAACCCGCGTCTCTGACGCCATGATCATGGCCGCCGCCAAAGCCCTCGCGGCTCTCTCGCCCGCCCGCCAGGACAAAACCGCCCGCCTCCTCCCGCCCATCGCCGACTCCCGCGGTCTTGGCCTCGTTGTCGCGGAAGCCGTCGCCAGACAAGCCATCGCCGAAGGAGTCGCCGCAATCTCTGACCCAGGAACCCTCAGCGCCCAACTACGCGACTACGTATGGGAGCCCGTCTATCAGCCCTATGAAAGAGTCTCTTGACAATCGCTCCCATGCCCGCGAAGAATCATCGCGCTGCGACACCCCTAATCGCAGTGAAAAATCCCAGGAGGAAAGCAAACATGAAACTGAGAGGATTACTATCCCTGGCTTTGGTGGCGGGATGCGTTGCCTTCGCTCCCAATCCCGCTTCGGCGACAACAGCGCAAGATCAAGCCAAGATCCAAGCTTTGGAGACCCGCTTCGTTGCTGCATTCAACGCTAAAGACGTCAATGCGATCATGGCCTTGTACACGCCCGGAGACACCCTGATCGTCTTCGATGCGTCTCCTCCGCGCCAATACACCGGCTGGACGGCCTACAAGAAAGACTGGGATGACATGTTTGTCGCCAACCCCGGTCCGGTTGATTTCAAGTTGACCGATCTCGAGATCACCGTCGGAGGGGGCGTCGCGTACAGCCACAGCATCCAGCACGCCATTCTCACAGACAAGGACGGCAAGAAAGTCGAATTCACCGTCCGCGTCACCGATGGCTACAAAAAGGTCAACGGCCAATGGCTCATCAGCCACGAGCACGTCTCCGTCCCCGTCGACTTCGACACCATGAAGCCAATTCTCGACTCGAAGTAGCGCCTCGAAGTGTTCCCAGATTTCATCGACCGCGACGATAGCCGCGTGCCCCATCCATTTCGCGTTCCTTGCCGAATGGGTGAGAGACCAACAAAGTTCAATCCAAGAGGCGAAGGAGTCCGCCCCACCGCAGATGGCGCAGGTGGCTACTTCTTGGTGTCGCCGCCAATTTGAATCACGACATACTTCGCCGGCACGTCTCCCACATTCTTGACAAAATGTTCGGTCCCGATTGCGACGTAGATAATTCCGCCGGACCCCACGCGCTCCGCTTTGCCGTCGTGATGAAACTCCACCGTACCCTGCTGCACAACGATCACCTCGGAGTGCTGAATCTTGTGCAGCGCGCTCGGTGTCGCGCCCACCGGCTGCATCGATTCATGCGCGCCAACGGCCTCGCCTGTCACCAGGGTGCCATTGAATACACTCCGCCCCTCGCCCCCATTCGCAGTTGTCCTCACGGGCATGTCTTCATAGAGAAACACCCGCGCGCTCGCCAGCGGATTCGTTCCACTCGTCTGTGCATGAACCACGCCAAGCCCTAGACCCAGCACCATCGTACCAAGAATCAACGCCTTCATTCCCGCCTCCCAATTCACGCCAGCCTACACGATCATCATCGCCGTGACGCCCGAACGCCCGCATCGTCGGCTCTTCGCGGAGCAATCTGCCCTCGCTTTTCGAATGGACGATTCACGCAAACCGAAAGTCCCAAACTATTGCCATCTGTTCGGCGGAAACTCTCACCTTAGCCCTTGCGCAGCATGAAGATAGTAATCTCCGGCGGGCAATTCAGCCGAAATGGCAGCCCCACTGTGCCAATGCCCCGATTCACGTAGAGTTGTAAGCTCCCAATCCGGAACCATCCCTCAACATACTTCAAACCCATCATCGGCAGGCTCAGTGCCCCAACCAACGGAAGCCGAACCTGGCCTCCATGCGTGTGGCCAGAGAACATCAGATCGACGGCCTTTCCCGCGGGATGCTCCAACAGTTCATCCGCGTAATCCGGCGCGTGGCACATCAGCAAGATGGGTTCGTTCGCTACGTTCCGAATCGCAACAGGAATGGCGACCTCCGGGTCTGGGCCGCCCTGCAGCGGATCGTCAACTCCAGCCAGCCAGATTCTGCTGCCGTTGCGCTCAATCGGCACGCTTGCGTTCGTCAGCATCGTAATGCCGTTCGCCGTAAGGGCAGCAGTCACCGCCTTGATCCCCACCAGGTGGTCATGGTTGCCAGGCACAGCATACTGCTGCTTGCATGCCAGTTCGCGAAGAATATTCCCACACTGCCAGGCCGCACCCTGGGCAAAGCTCCTATTGCGCGGACCATCGCTCACAAAGTCGCCCGTCAAAAGCACAAGGTCGGGCTGCATGCGGTTAATCTCTTCAATCGCATGGCGCAGAAAGAATGGCTCCGTGTACTCATCCAGGTGAATGTCGCTGAGCTGCGCAATCCGCAAGCCTTCAAAAGCCGCTGGCAAATTCGGCAGATCGATATCGATCTGGCTGACCTCAATCCAATGACGCGCAACTTCACTCGAATAAAGCGCGAGCCCGGCAGCGCCGAGAAAGCCCGCCTTCAAAACGCGCCGTCGAGTCATCGATTTTCGCGGGTGCGAAGAAGAACCTGCCATGCCCAATCTTATCCGTCGCCTTTCTGATTCCATCAGGCCGCCGCCTGGTCTCGAAGTGATCTAGGTCTCACTCCCCGTCCGGCGGAACCTGCTCCAACAGCCGCTTCCACGTCTTCTGGTTCTTGCGAAACCCCTTCTTCAAATCCTCAAGAATTCGCTCGAAGTCTGTATTGGTCCGCAAATGATTCCACGCTGGATTTTTTTGAAACCACGGATAATTTTCATTGCCCAGGTAGATCGCCCGTCGCAGCCAATGCAGCGCTTCGCTCGAGTCGCCCTCGACAGCAAAGTAAGTCGCAAGCCGGTAAGCCATCTCGCTATCGGCCTCGGCCGCGGCCAGCGTATCGTCCTTCAGCAGCGCCGCAGCGCGCTCCCGCTCGCCCGCCTGCACATAACAGAGCGCCAGCGTTGGCACCGCAATGCGCAGCGAGTCGTCATCCCGAACCACGCCCTCCAATATCTCAATCGCGGCGCTCAGGTTGCCTTGCCTCATCTGCTGGTACCCTGCCGACGTCCTCAACAGAGGATGCCGCGGCTCCAGCGCCAAGCCCTTTTCCAACTCGTCGCCCGCCAACTCGATCTGATTTTGGTAGTGATACACGCGCGCCCGATGGTTATAAAGAATCGGCGCATTCGCGGGGTTAAGCTTGAGCGCGCGGCTGAATTCGAGCAGTGCCTCGTCGTACATGCCATCGCCGCGCAGCGCCATCCCCGCAACCATGTGTACGTTCCAGTCGTTCGCCGCCCCCGCCAGCAGGTTCGCAACCCCGTGCCGCGCCGACTCTTTTTCCCCGCGCGACAACAGCATATAAATCCGGTAGAGATTGGCCTCCGTTGAAGCCGGGTCCAGTTTCAGCGCCTCATCGAAATCGCGCCGTGCATGCATCACATGAATCTGTCCGCCAAACCCATGGCGCACATATTGCAACTCCGCAATGCCCAGCCCGCACCAACCCGCCGCAAACTCCGGATCGGTCTCTGTGACATGCGAAAAAAGCGCGTGTGCCCGATCCAGATCGCCGCGAGACCCTGTCCGCACCATAAATGAACTCAACAATGCGCGCGCCTGCAGATAGTCCTCGCTCACCGGTCCCGGCAACGATCCGGTCGCCCCGTCTCTGCTTCCAGGCCGCGGCGCGTCGATCTGATCTCCCGCGCTCAACCCGTGCAGCGCCGCAAATACTTCGTTTGAAATCTCAGTCTGCACCGCAATCAAATCCAGCGACGCCACCCGAATGGCGCCGCCCGATCGCACACTCTGCGAGCCCACATCGAGCAACTGCCAATTCAGGTCAAATCCATTTTCCGAACGCAGAAAACTTCCCGCCAGCACAAACGAAACCAGCAGCCGCTGCCCAACTGAAAGTGGATCCATCTGCGCAATCGGCAGCGACATCAGCGTGCTTGACGGCCTCACAACCAACGATGGAATCCGCGCCAGCCGCGCTGAAATCGCATCGGCCAGCGCAAACCCATACAGCGGAGCGACCTCGCCGGCGCCAAGATTCGTGAACGGCAGCGCAATCAGCGACGTGGGTTGCACACGATCGACAGCCGACTCGCGAAATCGCTCCGCCAGCATCGACAAAAATCCCGTGTTCCGCTTCTCCGCTTCCAATCCAGTAGTCGGCAGATTGGCCGCCGCATCGCCAGGTATAACGCCAGTCTCGATCTGCAGCGCCTTCATGATCGTCTTCAGCGCCTCGCGCACCTCTGCGGCCGATGTATACCGCGACCCCGGATTCTTTTCAAGACAAGCCGATATCACACTCTTCAGTTCAACCGAGATGCCCGGAAACATCACCGTCAAGTCTTCCGGCTCCTGAAATTGGATCGCTCGAATGGCCTGAAAATCCTCCGCATCGGGCCGCACAAACGGATGCCGTCCGCTGGCCAACTCATACAGAATCACGCCCAGCGCCCACACATCCGACTGCACACTCGACTGCCCGGTCACAAACTGCTCCGGCGCCATGTAGCGAATGGTCCCACCGCGCGCTGTATACGTAGCCGCCATCGACGCATCTTTCGCCAGCGCCGGCTTCGACGGGTCGAAGTTCGCTTCCTCGGGCCGCAATCGCCGCGCCAAACCGAAGTCCAGAATTTTTACCAACCCGCCGTCGGTCAGCATCACGTTCTGCGGCTTCAGGTCGCGATGAAAAATCCCCAGGGCGTGCGCCGCCTGCAAACCATCCGCGATTTGAATGCCGACTGAAAGCACCAGTTGCAAGCTGGCCGGGCCGCGCTCGATCAGCTTGTCCAGCGCCTGGCCCGGCACATACTGCATCACGATGAATCCTTCGTCGCCGCTCTCGCCCACCTCATAGATCCCGCAAACATTTGGATGCTCGATCGCCGAAGCCAACCGCGCCTCACGCAACACCGTGGACCGCATCTGCTCAGCCGAGAGCAGCCCCGTACGCAGAATCTTCAGCACCACTGGACGCTGCAACTCCGTGTCGTTGGCCAGGTACACAACGCCACTGCCGCCAGCTCCCAGCTTGCGCTGTATCTCGTAATGTTCAATCGTCCGTCGCTTCATCGTTACCCTCAAGTGTACCGGCACCGTCGTAAAGAGAGTCTCAATAACTCGACACTTCGCATTAAGATTCCAAGATTATGCAACTTGGTCACTGAAAAAATTCCCACTGACCAAATCTGTTAACGTCGTACTTGAGCATGAGCGGCATTCGCATACTGGCAGCAGCAAACGGACGGTGCCTCGCGGGTGCCTTTGCAGGATGCATCCTCGCCGTTGCCGCAGCGACCTTGCTTTCGCAGCAAACACCTCTGCAAAATTCTGTTCAGCAACCCGCTACGGGCGCACAAGTCCACACCGGCGTCTCCAGTGGCCTTGATGCGGATGCCCGCCTTCAGAATCTTTTGGCCGATCATCAGTTCCTGCGCATCGAGTCTCAACTCGATCAAATGCCGCCGGATCAAGCGCAGTTCTATCGCGGCATCCTCGCCAATCGCAACAACGATCTCAAAACATCCATCCAGTTGCTCGAGCCGCTGCTTGTTCAATTCGATCAAGTCGAACCCAGCGCTAACCCCGCAAAAGAAAAGCTCGTCCGCAAAGCGCTCGCGGAAGATTACCTCCGCTCCGGGGATCTAGTCAAAGCTGCAAAAGCATATCGGGCTCTCGCGTCTCGCCTCAGAAGCAATCTGAGTCCAGATGATCTCGATGAAATCGAGCTTCCGCTCAAGCTGCTTCCACTGGCCGCCGCCAATCCGCCCATGACCATCGACCCCTATGACCCTTTCCAAATTCAGGTTGCCAAAAATCCACTCGGCCTCACCGATCTGCCCGTCTACGTCGATGCCCGCCCGCACAGCTTCATGCTTGACCCCACGGCGCCATTCAATCTCATCGCGCGCTCTCTTGCGAAAGAAGCCGGCCTCAACGTCTCCGCGGATTCCGCCACCATTCGCACCCTCACCGGCCGCACCATGCAGGTGCACGTCACCGTCATTCCTCGCTTCACCATCGGCGGGCGTATTACGTTCCGCAACATGACCGCCTTCGTCTTTGAAGACGCCGACTATGCTTTCCCCAAGTCGCACTATCAGGTTGAGGGAGTCCTCGGCTACCCGGCACTCTCAGCCCTTGGCAGCCTCACCGTCACCGCCGACGACACCATCGAAGTGCGCCCCTTCAAATCGAATGACAAGAATGCAAAGGACGACCTGCCCCTGCCCGGTGCGCGCTTTTTTCTCGATGGCGATCAGATGATTGTGGCTCTCGGAAATCCGCAAGGTCCCGGCGTAGGATCCATCGCGCCCGGTTCAATGAGGGCCGACGAGCGCATGTATGTGGTCGATGCGAGCAGGCAGCAAACCTACCTGACCTCCCGCTATTACGAAGAGCACGCCGCCGATTTCACTGGAGAGAAGATGCAGCTCTTTGCCCTTCCAGGCCACGAAGCCAGCCCGCCGCAACCGGCCTTCGTCGCCGAAACAATCCCACTCGCCATTGGCCCCACGCCTGTAGATGTGCACTACATCCAGGTGCTAACGCAACCTCTTGGCAATGCTGCGCTCGACGATGTCTACGGCGTCCTCGGCCTCGATGTCCTCGACCAGTTCCGCGCCTACACCTTCGACTACCGCACCATGCGCTTCAGCGTAAAACCGGAATAAAACAGGGAATAGAGGAACTTCGCGAGCTGTCAGGCTTCAGAAGCCCTTGCACAGAACCAGGTCCACGGCAATGTCCTTGTCCAGGAGTACCATGTAGTCGCTATCCCGCAGATACACGGCCTCTTTCCCGTCAGGGCGTACTCCGAGCTCTCCCACTGTTCCACCAGTTGTGTAACACGATTGGTCGTAAGGGCGTGCCTCGTTGAACGTACGGATATAGCCGAAGCGGCCCTTGAGTTGCTCCTTTGACAGCCCAACGACAAGCCTTTCAGACCATACATCGTGAGTCATTGTTCCAACTGCATCGTCGAGATTCATGTTCTTGTTTAGTCCATGCGTCCATAAGACGTAATCTATATTCTTTGGATCGGAGCCGTCGGGGTAACCCGTGACCCAAAACATGAAGATGCCCCACGAAAGAAACATACCCATCGC
>Ga0302320_10028268_pt1 | contig 10768 bp, 3 predicted proteins | sample Bog_T0_3_FD_202130 | JGI IMG/M metagenome (GOLD analysis project Ga0302320, IMG submission 202130) | Peat permafrost microbial communities from Stordalen Mire near Abisko, Sweden - Bog_T0_3 | ecosystem: Environmental > Terrestrial > Soil > Wetlands > Peat | place: Sweden: Abisko, Stordalen Mire... | reverse complement strand
CCCCGAGCGCAGCAAAAGATCGTCGTGAAGATGCTCGAAGGCGTCCTGCAGAAGGTCGGCTAAAGATCGCGCGCCCCACCCAGGTGAGAGAGGCTGCCGCTCTCGGCTTCGGCGTATTGCGTCTCACGCACGTGAGGACCTATTCCCCACACGCCGAGCGGGAGCGAGGCAGAACGGCCACGGTCAGTCCTCCCTGGCCGGAGCGCGGTAGCTCGTTCTTCGTCGGAGCCTAACGGAACTTTGTCGGAGCTCGTCGGAAGATTTTGGGCGGTCTTGAGTGACCGCGTGAGCGGGAAGCTCCATTATGCTCCATTAAGCTCCAGCGAAGCTCCCATAAAATGGAGCTTCCGGGGCTCGCAAATCCTAAGCGCAATGTGCTTAGAGGTATTGCGTCTCTCACAGAGAGACCTTCCAAAAACACGGTCGAGCGGAGCGAGGCAAAGACGCCCGGCGCTGGCTTCCCCCGCCCGAAGGGCCAGGCGGCCGAAGATGGCGGGGCGGGGACCACGCCATCGCAGACCGCCGCAGCCGCGAGTGTCCAATCACGCGTTATGTTAACCGGGTGATCAGGCCAGGAGCGAGGCCCCGAGCGACGGCCTGGCGGGCAGGCGCAGCCTCCCCGAAGCCCGGTTCGCATAACGTCGGATTGGACGAAGAGCGGCGGCCACGAACTAATGGGCAACGGATTTATGACGCTTAACAAAAGCGAAACTCGCGGAAATCTCTCCACCCCCCAAACCGATCGCAATCAAGCCCTCGTAGGATACACGCTGGTGAAAAATAAGATTCGCCAAAATAGCACCCACACCAAAAGCGAAAGCCATATATGCCGCATCCATTTCGACTTGAAGCGGAGGGGTCTTAAAGAACAAAGGGCCATCGAACCTCGGCACGACCAAGTCTCTCGGTTCTCTGTATTTCCTCTTGATTACAATCGAGCTTGCGATGCGCCAGAGCGGATAACTTAGCAGCACAAGAAATAAGCTGTCGTATGTTGACTCTAACCCGCTTTTGGTGAGGCAGCCGCCAATAAAACATGCAACAAGCAATAAGCACCTGAAGAATAGAGCAGTCTTCATTTGGGCTGGCACTTGCACTTGGAACTTTGGCTCGCATAGCCAACCCCTATGCCCGCAAAACCTGATCCCCCATAATTTGAAAACCCGTGCCCTATGTTAGGGCCATAAAAGCTACGTCCGTTATTTGGGCCGTATGGCGTTTGTACCATGCCACCGGTAACCGATCCGGAAAACGGCCCGAATCGACCACCCACTGTGCCATATGCATCATACGCATCATAACCGTTGAGAGGAAAATTCATTCCACCCTCCCCAGATGCACCAAACGCACCATTCCCAATACCACCGGCAGCAGAAAGATTCCCAGACCAGCCCGATCCAAGTGGCTGGCATCCTTGGTCACTCAGGTCCCACGACGCATTGAAGCCAATTCCGGCGCCTCCGCGAACTCCAGCGTTCCACTGACCTGTACTCGGACTATAGCCAAAAGTTAAATACCCACCAAACCCACGACCGCCAAAAATCGTGATCTGCCATAATCCGAACGGATCAATGCGGTCGATGGGGCTATTGCCCACATATCCGTAGAGGTTGAGCCCTCCACTCTCACCGCTTGGGTCCCTCGATAGCCACCTTCTAAGAGCCGGATGATAATACCTGGCACGCTGGAAATAGAGCCCATTGCAATCCGTCTGCACGCCCCAGGCACCGTTAAAGAGAAACGGCGTATTTGGCGTGCCCGTCTGGGTGAGAATTTCACCATACACGCCATAAGTGATAGACGCCTTAACCGAGCCCGCGCCATCGGTTATAGCGACGGTGTCACCTCGAGCGTCGCTGTGATAATAACGACCGACGCTATTCGTTGATTCCTCAATTAGTCCTGGGCCGTAGATATAATACGTCTGTGTCCCGTTGGGCGCTGTCTTGACCAGCACCTGGTCGAGTATTGGGTTGGGGTTCACCACGAAGTTTGTCGTTCCAGTCGAGTCCGCAACAGAAATACGGTGATTCTCCGAGTCGTAGCCGTAGGAGACGCCTCCGGCAGATACCAATCTGTTGCGAGCGTCGTAACTGTAGGATGATGGGGACACGCCGCTGGCAACCGATAACAGATTCCCATCCACGTCACTGGTCACCGCGCTTCCGTTCTGCGTTAGGAGCCTGTCGTCCTGATCGAATGTCTGCGCCACGTTGGGCGTAACGCCCGTAGTCGCCGGAATTAATGTGGCACTTGTCAGCTGGCCGGCCAAATCGAAGCCGTATGTGGCCGAGTAAATCACAGTAGTTCCGTTGGGGGCGTAATCGGTTAATTGGGTCAACTGGCCAGCCGAATCATAGCTCCTCACTTGGGTGGTTCCATTCGGCCTTTGTATCTTTGTGAGCCTCTTGTCGCCATCGTACGAGAAATACCACGTACTGCCAGCCAAGTCCTTTAGCTGCACGAGGTCACCGAGATCGTCGTAATAGTAAAGAACGTTTTGCTGATTGGGATATTCCAGCTGAGCAATGTGCCCTAAAAGGTCGTATTTATACTGGATCACATTTCCCGACGCGTCTGTAAATGAGCTTAGGCGCCCAAGCTTATCGTAGGTTCGGGTGAGGGTCTTGCCTCCCTCGTTCGTGGTGAGGACTCGGCCGTCGGCATCTCTCGTAAACGATACGGTTCCCAGCTGATCTGCAAACGAGGTGAGGCGCTTGGCGTTGTCGTACGAGAATGTTGTCGAAAGAAGTGACGGCCTGATAACGGCTAGCGGCAGGCCGCGCGCATCGTAGGAATAGCTTGTGACTCGACCCAGAGGGGTAGTGTTAGATGTGAGCCGGTCGTTGCCGTCATATGCGAGCGTCGTTGCACTGCCCTTCGCGTTCGTTATCGATGTGCGATTGCCGTCTGCATCGTAGGCTTGCGCGGTGACAAGGCTCCCTGGATCGGTGACCTGCGTGAGTCGGCTATTCGGATCGTAAGCCAGGTTGGTTTTGCGACTGAGGGGATCCTTGACCGCAACCTCACGCCTAACGTCGTCGTAGGTGTAGGAGGTCACTCGATTGAGCGGATCGGTGACGCTCGTGAGCAGGCCACGGGCCTCGTATCCATAGGATGTCACCTTCCCGTTGGGGTCTGTCATCGATATACGCTGGCCCGCCGCATCATATTGGTACGAGAAAACCTGGAGAGTAGGATCGTTGCCGTACACAGGACTCGTGACACTCAACAATCGCCCAGCAGGATCATATACGTAAGTATTCGTTACCGAGATTGCATCTGTAATCACGTAGAGCCTATCCTCGTTTTCATAGGTCAGTGTAGTCGAGGCTGCGATCGGCGTGTTTACCGCAATCTGGACGTAAATGAGGTTGCTGTTGTTGTCGTAGGAATAGTCGTTAAGCAGCCCCGTTGGGTCTGTTACGCTCGTCATACGATTGCGGTCGTCATACACGTAAGTGTAGGTCTGGTTGAGCGGGTTTGTGACCGTCAACAGGTTGCCCACCGCATCATAGGAAAACGATGTTACCTTGTTAAGAGCATCTGCGCTGGTAAGCACCCGCCCGTCGGCATCGTAGGTAAAGGTGGTGCTCACGCCTCCTGCATCGGTTGCCTTAGTGAGCTCTCCGTTGGTGTAGACAAATGAAATTACGCCACCGCGAGGCAGCGTCATTGTGAGCGGCAAGGAATTCGGGTCGTAGGTCCATGCCGTCTTGTTGCCTAGCGCATCGTTTACCGTCAGCAGATTGTTGTTGGAATCGTAGGTGCGGGTCGTCACGCCGCCTCCAGGGTCCGTCGCCGTCAGGAGATTATTCCGGCTGTCATATGTGAAAGCGGTGACCTTACCCGCAGGGTCCGTTATCGAAAGGACATTCCCCTGTGCGTCATAGGTGTAAGACGTGGTACGATTGAGCGGGTCTGTGACCGAGGTGACCCTGTTTGCTGAATCGTAGGTGTAGGTGGTGATTTGGTTCAGAGCGTTGGTGACCGTAAGATCGTTGTAATTCGCATCGAAAACATGGGTTGTCACCTGACCATCTCGGTCCGTGTAGGTCGTCGTCGAGGGCTCATTGATGTCAAACTGGTTCGTGTAAGCAAAGTTGCTTGTATGGTTCCTCCCGTCCACCTGCGCCACTACCCGGCCAAGGTTGTCGTTCGTGTCATTTAGCAGCGTACGTCCCTCATTGTCCTGCAATCTGGTAAGCTGCCAAGTTGTGTTGTAGGCAAACGTGGTATTCTTCCCGTTCTGGTTGGTGATTTGGCTTAACACGCCGTATCCGCTCACGATGGTGAATCCCAGCTGCACCATGGCACCCGTTCGATCCGTAATGGTGGCCAGCATCCCGGAATTATAGGTCAGGCTCACTGCCGTGCCAGAAATGGGCTCCGTGATGCTCGTTAGCTGGTTTCCCGAATAGGCGAGGACGAGTTTTCTGCCTTGGGGATCAGTGTCTGTCACAAGTTGCCCATTCGAGTTGAATAGCAATGAAGATTGGTCCCTGTGAGTGAGCAGCCACCCTCCCCCAGCCTGAGCCACAAGGGTGTCGTAGCGGGCTCCGTCTTCCGCCGATGTGAAGACATTCGGGTTCCCCGTCGGTACAAATACGTTTTGTCTCTGCTGAGTCCAATAGACCACAAGGTTTTGGAAAACGGGCACAACCGTTGCCTGGAAGTTATGCGACCATCCCATAGGCATCGGCGCAAAGAACGAGGCAATGCTCAGCCCCAAAGACGAACTGTAAAAGGTAATATTCCGCCCCAAAAGCGAATTATAGGAAAGATCGAAGCTCCAATCTCTGGCGCCTCTGAATTTGAACAACGTCTGATGCCTGGATTCCGAGCCTGAAGCCAGTTGAACAGGCTCACCGCCTTCCACTTTGTCCATTCGAGTCAAATCAGCAGTGACAAACGCTTCCGGGACCGGCGGAGTCAGGGGTATGACTACGCTGACAGAATCGCCTAGGTTTACTGCTTGAAGCTGCACGATGTCACCGACCTGAAACGACGAAATGGTACCTGCGCGCACGGTGCCGGAGCCGGAAGCCACCCCCACATCATAAATGTCGCCTGAGAAATTGAAAACCCCGGTGACAACACCTGCCACGGTTATATTCTGGGGCGGGGGGTTCCCATTGGGAATCGAATCGGAGGTTACGGTACCAGACCAGTTGAAGGTGTTGTTGTTAGAATTGTAACTACCGAGTGTAATTGTGCCGACCGCGTTGTATTTGCCGGTTCCAGTCCAGGTCTGTGCTCGAAGGTCTGGGGGAAGCAGCGCAAGCAAGAATAGACCTAGGTATGCCAACGAAGCGTTGGCGTGTTTTAGGGAAAAGAAGGACATTTTCGTTTGAGCGTAAGAACGAAGGTTCATGGCTGGGGTATTCTCTGAATGCTCAAGCGTATCCGCCTCCCAAAAGCAGGGGTGCCAATAGGGGTGGCATCTCTCACCGTAGTCGTTGCAATCCCATTAATCACAGTGGAGCCCACGGGAACTGTGGCTCCTGACCCCGAACTCCAGTTGATTCCATCGCCTGAAACCTGCACCGTATAGACGATATCAGTCGGAGCCGGATACGGGCTTGTGTAGGCTAATTGGAGGTAACCGCCATTCAGGCCCGTAATCGAAACCAAAGGGCAATAGCCCGTGTAGGTCGTGGCAGCGCTCAATCCGAATGCATATTTTGCAAGGTTCGGGATTCCATCGTTTCCGAGGATCGCCGTATCGGCTCCTTCTCCGGTTCCATCTGGCGGCAAATTGTTGGCTATACGCCACTGAACAATGCCCCCGTAATTTGCGACACCTGATAGGTTGCCCGCCGGATCATTGGTAAAGCTAAGATTGGCTCCATTCGAGTAGCTGGTCGCAATTAGGCGCCCAGAAAGATCATAGGTGAAGGAGTTGCCAGCCCCGCTCGGAAGTACCGCAAAAGCCCGACCACCAAAATAGTCGACCGGGTTTATGCTCGCCGCATAATCCTGCGCCACGGTCTGGCCATTTCCGTCGTAATCGGCAGATGGGCTTATAGAGATCGTGCCAAAATATTGAAACTCCCAAGCATCCGGAAGACCGTCTCCGTTCGAGTCCGGATTCAAATACTTTGAGGTCAGTGCCGCCTCGATACTCTGCCGTTCCGTGTCGGAGAGCGCACGGTTGTACACGAGCAGTTCGGCAATCTGGCCGTCGAATCCAAGATTAAAGGAGGGAGCTGCGTTACCCATCGTCAATTGCCCAGTTGTTGTTGCAATAGTAGCCGCCACAGCATCTGAACCAATGGCCACTCCGTTGAGATATGCGGTAGCAGTGGCACCCGACTTAACCTCGCTCAGTATTTGTGGCCCTCCCGCGATCGCATTGACTAGCGGCGTTTGCCAAATAGTGCCATCCCCACCCGGCCATGAAAGCAGGTAACCGTTAGAGGAATTGGAGCTCAGCCCGCAAACCGTGCTCCCGTTCAAGCCCCAAGAGAAAACCTCTGATTGTTGTGTCTGCGCTGCGGCCGGAGCGATCACCGAGATCAGTGTTAGGTCGTTGCCACCGGCCAAGAGGTTTTGCTGGATCAGCGAAGAAAGCTGTTGTTGAGGCACAAACTGGAGGGCTGGGCGCCCGTTCAAGGCCCCAGCAACGAACGTCGGCAGAGCGCAGGTAGTCTGGAAAAGATGAAAGCCATTCCCCGACAGATCCGTCCATTGGCTCACATTATTGTTCGGATCGGCTATGATACCCAAATCTGACCGATACCACGCTTGTAAACCGCTCGGGACCGCGGGAGACGGCCATGGACTCAAGTTTTGTTGATAACTCTGGATAATGCTCCGACCCACCCCACCGGGATCTGCCGTTCGGCCATAACCTAGGTTACCAAGAAATAAGAGCTCCCATGAGTCAGGTACGCCATTGTTGTTCGTATCGGCGAACAAGGGATTTTCAGAACCCACATAAACCTCATCGATGAACGAGGGCGTTGAGGCGTCACCTTGAACCTGAAACGTCGAGAAATAGGAGGATGGGCTCGTTGTGAAGGGTATGCTGGTAGCCACCAGTATGCCGTTCGAATACATGTCCCAGGTTTGCGCTCCGAAATCCAAACGAGCTGTAAGACGGACCCATCCCGCGGCTTGGTTTCCGGCACCCAACGGAATCGTAAAGGGGGTTGGAACCCAAACGCCGCCTCCTATTCCGTTACCCTGGAGCAGCTGCAGTACGCCCAACCCATTCAAATTGGAGAAGCCGAATTCAGCTCCGCCAGCCGAGAAGAGGGTTGAGGTAGTGACTGAAGCCTCAGCCACAGGAATCGAGTAGAAATCGCAGAATTCAACACTCTCGTTTGCAACCGGAGCGAACGAAAATGCGCTGATCGCTACGTTATTCCCCGGAGCTAGCTCCTGCGACTGGGCTCCCAAATAGGCAGTCTGCGATGTAATTTGCGCGGAGCCCTGGGAAACGTTCCATCCATTCTGTCCGGATACACCTCCGAGCGCGTATCCCTCGCTCTGCTCAAAGCCGATCGTCACCGGCAATGTTGAAAGGCTCTGCGTCGGAGTCGGCGTGGGGGTCGGCGATGGCGCTGGAGAGGGGGTCGGCGTGGGTGTTGGCGACGGAATGGGGGTCGGCGTGGGCGTGACCGTCGGGGTGAGCGTTGGAGTCGGCGAAGGTGTGGGACTTGGTGGCTGTGTCGGGGTCGGACTTGGGGAAGGAGTGGGTGTTGGGCTTAGTGCGGGCGAAGGCGTTGGAGTCGGTGTGGGAGACGGAGACGGAGTGGGCGTCGGAGTCGGAACCGAGATACCCGGCAAATTATACTTTTGCGCAAGGTATTGTGCGACCGTCGCGCGTTGCGCCGCCGTCACAACGCTATTGTAAACTATCACTTCTGCGACCTCACCGTTAAACCCAGAGGATCCATTATGCCCAAGATGAGGGGAGCTGTTGAAAGCGACCGAATTGGTCGTGCTGGTTAGGAGGGTCACACTGTCCATTCGCGCAGTCCATAGCCCAGACTGCGAACTCACATCATAAAGACCGTATTGGGCTATTCCTAACGGAGGCGTACCTACCGTGTACGTAGTCGTCGATCCGAAGTTCTCGGTAATGACCCCACTGTTGTTCGGGTAGCAACCGCCGATTCCACTGCCAAACTGAAATAGGCCCGGAGCATTGCTCGGCGTTGCAGAAGCCGCTTGCACGACGATGAAGATCTCCCCCGACGTGGCGCCGTTCATCAAATTCGGCAGATTAAAATAATTGCCGCTATTAATGAACGACACCACAGGAAAGCCATTCAGCGCGTTTGCCGTAAGGGTCGGTTGGTAATTTATGGTTGTCTGTGTCGCATTGTTGCCATTTCCGCTCTGGTCCTGCCATGCAACTGCGCGTCCGCTCGAATTCACGTTCACCCCGCAATCGGCCTTGAGCCATAGCTCCATTCCCGTCAGCGGCATGTCGGTCCCGCTTGTCATCGTCGTTGCAATAACCGAGGCGCTGTACCCAGGGGAAGAACCCGCCAGTGTGCTGGCAGAGAGCTCGTAGCTGTAAGCGGTTCCAGCCGTTAGGCCACTGTCGATGTAGCTCTGGGTATTGCTAACTTGTGCCACCGCCGTGTAGCCACCGGATCCCGTCGCCCTCCAAACCGTGTAGGTAATCCCGGTGTTCGTTGAGTTGCTCGACCAAATCAGGCTTACCTGTGTAGCAGAGAGGGGCGTCGCGGCGAGCCCGGTGGGATTGGATGGTACCGAAATACCTGGCAAGTTATATTTTGATTCGAGGTACTGTCCGACCGTCGCCCGTTGTGCCGCAGTCAGCACGGTGTTATATACAATTACCTCAGCAACCTCCCCATTGAAGCCGGTGCTGGAGTTGTGCCCTAGATGGGGGGAACTGCCGAATGCTACCGTATTGCTTGTGCTGTTTAGGAGCGTGAGTCCGTCTAGACGCGCAGACCATTGTCCGGATTGTGAACTCACGTCATAAATACTGTACTGCGCTATTCCCGACGGCGGCGCACCCAAAGTGTACATGGTAGTCGATCCGAAATTTTCCGTAATGGCTCCACTGTCGTTCGGGTAACAACCGCCGGTGGAATTACCAAATTGGAACAGACCTGGAGCATTACTCGGATTTGCCGATGCCGCTTGCACCACGATGAAGATCTCGCCAGCGGTGGCCCCGTTCATTAGGTTCGGCAGGTTAAAATAGTTTCCGTTGTTTATGAACGATACAACTGGAAAGCCATTGAGCGCATTTGCGGTCAGGGTCGGTCGATAGCTCGTGGTCGTTTGCGTCCCATTGTTTCCGTTTCCGCTCTGGTCAAGCCACGCAACCGCGCGACCGTTCGCGTTTGCGCAAACCCCGCTATCGGCCTTCAGCCATAGTTCCATTCCCGTTAGCGGCATGTCGATCCCGCTAGTCATCGTCGTCGCATTTACCGGCGAGCTATACCCGAGAGAAGAACCTGCCAGAGTACTGGCAGAAAGCTCATAGCTGTAAGAAGTTCCAGCAGTCAGCCCGCTATCGATGTAGCTCTCGGCATTGCTAACTTGAGCCACCACGGAGTAGCCTCCCGATCCTGTCGCCCTCCAAACCGTGTAGGTAATCCCAGTATTCGTCGGAATGCTCGACCAAACCAAGCTTACCTCCGTAGCAGAGAGCGGCGTCGCGGCGAGACCAGTCGGATTGGGAGGCACCGAAATACCAGGCAGATTATATTTTGACTCCAAGTACTGTCCCACCGTGGCGCGTTGTGCCGCTGTCAATACAGTGTTATAAACGATGACCTCAGCAACCTGCCCATTGAAGCCGGTGCCGGAGTTGTGCCCTAGATGAGGGGAGCTGCCAAACGCCACCGTATTGCTCGCGCTGTTTAGGAGCGTAAGTCCGTCTAGGCGCGCCGTCCATTGTCCGGACTGTGAACTCACATTATAAATGCCGTACTGCGCGATTCCCGACGGTGGCGCACCCACTGTGTACATGGTCGTTGACCCGAAGTTCTCCGTAATGTCACCAGAACCGTTCGGGTAACAACCGCCGGTTGCACTGCTAAACTGTAAAAGACCTGGAGCATTGCTCGGGGTCGCCGATGTCGCTCGCACCACGATGAAGATCTCCCCCGCAGTCGCCCCGTTCATCAAATTCGGTAGGTTAAAATAGTTCCCGTTGTTAATGAATGACACAACGGGAAGGCCATTTAGCGCATTTGCCGTAAGGGTCGGTTGGTAACTTGCGGTTGTCTGCGTCGCATTGTTGCCGTTTCCGCTCTGGTCTTGCCACGAACTGATCGTCCCTCCGGAGCCAGTTGTCACACCCACATTCGCCTCGAGCCATAGCGTTAAGCCCGAAGTTGGAATTGCAGCCAGTGCTCCCGTTGCTCCCGCGAGAAAAAGCCCCATCAATGCAATTCGTGGGGCGGGTATTTTCACCAGAGCAAGACGAGCTACCGGAAGCTGTCGGTCAACAGCAGTGATGCTACAGCTGCACAGGTATTATAACATATTACTACGTATATTCAGGAAATGTGTTCCGCTATTGCATTCAATAGTGTGATAATCCTGGATTATACAGATTGCATTCTTGGCAACCGCCTTCTCTTCGCCTAGCTACAGTTCGCGTCGCGAAAAATGCGATTACTTAAATCGCGATAATTTCACAACATGCGGCACCACTGTTGCTTCGGAATCTTTTTTTGAGACGAGCCGCGTTTTCCTGCCCAGCGATCAGGAGTCGTCCGATCACCATGACTAGGTGAAGCGGGTCATTATTATTTAACCGTCAAAT
>Ga0302320_10028266_pt1 | contig 10769 bp, 6 predicted proteins | sample Bog_T0_3_FD_202130 | JGI IMG/M metagenome (GOLD analysis project Ga0302320, IMG submission 202130) | Peat permafrost microbial communities from Stordalen Mire near Abisko, Sweden - Bog_T0_3 | ecosystem: Environmental > Terrestrial > Soil > Wetlands > Peat | place: Sweden: Abisko, Stordalen Mire... | reverse complement strand
AGACGAATTTGCCATTGGGGTGGAAGGTGAGGTGGCGCGGGCCCGAGCCGGGGGGAGTGGAGACGGAGGGGGGATCGTTGGGGGTGAGTTTGCCGGTGGCGGCGTCGAACTTGTAGATGAAGAGTTTGTCGGCGCCGAGGTCGCAGGAGATGGCGAAGTTACCGGCGGGGTCGCAGTTGATGGAGTGGGCGTAGGCGTGGGTCTGGCGGACGGGGTCGATGCTGGAGCCGGCCTCCTTGATGACGGAGGAGGCGGCGGAGAGTTTGCCGCTGGCATCGACGGGGAGAACGCTAACGGTGGCGGTGCCGTAGTTGGCGGAGAGGACGTTGCGGCCGGAGGGGTCGACGGAGACGAAGCAGGGTTCATCGCCTTCGGAGGGTTGGAGGTTGATGGGGGTGAGTTTGCCGGTGGCGGAGTCGATGGAGAAGCTCTGGACCGCGCCGGCGGGGCCTGCGGGAGTGTTGGCGGTGACGCCGGCGAAGAGGAATTTCTGGTTGGGGGAGATGTTGAGGAAGCCGGGCTTGTTGGCGACGGCGGCGATGCCGGCGGGGGTGAGGGTACCCTTGGTGACATCGAGTTTGAAGAGGCCGATGCCCTTGGTGTCGCCATTGCCGATGTAGACCCAGTATTGCTGGGGTGCGGCGGGGGCCTGGGCGAATGCAGGAATGGCGGGGAGGAAGGCGGCAACGGCGAGAGCGAGAATGGCAATGTATGCGCGGGAGGTCATAGGGTGGCTTCCTTAGTTAGAGCTAAAAAATAGTGGAGAACGGGGACGGTCAGCAGTGTACCCCGGAACGTCCGGGGCGACAGGTTCTACGGATTGGCGGGCGGCGCGGCGGGTGGAGTGGCACCGGGTGCGTTGCCGGGGACCGGGGCGGGCGCTGGTCGCCGCGCGGGGCGCGGTGGGTTTTTGGCATAGGCGGCGACATCGCGGGCGGCCTGGGTTTCGATGCCGGGCTTTTGCATGAAGCCGAGGTCGCGGAACCAGTCGATGAAGCGGTACTGCCAGGTGCCGTAGGGGGTGTTGAGGCGGTCGGTGAGTCCGCCGGTGGAACCGCTGCCGGGGTGGTGGCCGACGGCGTAGATGTGCATTTCGAGGTTTGGGGCGCTGACGGCGAGCATGGCGGAGAAGTATTCATCGGCCCAGATGGCGTGGCCCTGGTCGCCGGAGCCGGCGCAGGCGATGAAGGATGGGGGCACGTTGTGGGGGATGGGGGGTGTTGCGCCGCGGGTGAAGGGGGATGGGCCGGGGTAGATGATTCCGGCGAAGTCGGGTCGGGAGGAGATGCCGGCAAAGGGATCGGCGGGGTCGTTGTTGGCCTGGTCGAAGGTATCGAAGCTGATGGCCGCGGGGGCGGCGAGTTCCGCGCCGGCGGAGAAGCCCATGATGCCGATTTTGTTGGGGTCAAACTTGAATTGTTTGGCGTAGGCTCGGACCATGCGGATGGCCTGCTGGGCGTCGTAGACCTCGTCGGTCTTGGGGTCGTAGCCATCTTTGCGGAGGCGGTTGCGTAGGATGACGGCGTTGATGCCGTAGTTGGCGAAGAAGGGGACAAAATCGACGCCTTCGGTGCCGACGACGAGGGTGTTGTGTCCGCCGCCGGGGGCGAGGATGACGACGGCGCCGGTGTTGAGGGTGCCTTCGACAAGGTGGACTTCGATGGAGGGGTTGTGGATGTTGACGACGTTGGTGACGCGGCCTGGGACGTCGGCGCTCATGGAGTATTGCTCGGGTTCGCGGATGTGGGCCCTGCCCTTGTCGAGGAATTTGGAGTTGGGGGCGTAAAGCGGAATCACAATGCCGCCCTGGAGCAGGGGCTGGGGGGCGTAGGGTTGATCGGTCTGCGGGCCGGGCTTGGGGATGGACATGGCGGCGGGGAGCGGGGGAAGCGGCGCGTGGGCCGGCGGCGTGGCGGGCTGTGCGGCAGGGGGCGTGGCGTTTTGCGCCAGGGCCGCGGCGATGCAGAGGAACATCGCACATGCGAGGGTTTTGGTGGAAACTTTTCCCAGTCGATTCGTCATATTCATGCAAGCCTCATTGGAGAAATGGAAATCGATTTAGTTTATATGAACCGAGGGAGTATCATGGATGGGGCAAGGCGATGCAACATTCTCCGCCGGGGGTTCGTCATTACCTCCACGGCCGGGGGGCGGATTTATTGTCGGGCGACATGCAGTCGCGGTTTTTTTTCATTTACTTTGTATCTCGACATTGATGAGGTTATCGCCCGGCTTGATTTCAACGATCAAATCCTGGGAGTCGGCGGGGTGGGCTTTTTTGAAGACGCGAAGCTGATCAATCGTCGGCGCGCCCCAGCCGGGGGAGCGGATGTAGGCCAGTTTTTCGGCCTGGGGCAGCCCGCGGGAGGGGTCGCGGGCGTTGCTGATCCAGACGACGGCGTCCTGGCGCACCTCCACGCGATACTTGCCCGGGACGGGACCGGCATTCGCCGCGACGGCAAATTCCGCATTGGCGTTGTTGGAGTTCATGATGTAGGAGGTGACCGGTGGAGTGCCGGCGGCGGCATCGGCGGGGATGAACGTGATGGAGCCGTGGGGCAGGGGGACGCCATCGACTTTTACGGTGCCATGGACGGACGAGCGTTTGGCGGCGGTCAGAAAGTTGCCGGCGCGCAGCCAGTTGTACATCAGGTCGGGCCAGAGGCCCAACTGCGCGTCCCCATTGGCGAGGCCGACGCCATGTTCGCCATGGGGGAAGATGTGGATTTCGGCGGGGACATTGGCGTTGTACATCTGCTGGTAGAGATTGATCATTCCGGTGGCGTGGGCGCGGTCTTCGGCGGTGCAGAACATGAAGGTGGGGGGCGTGTTGCGATCGACGGTGCCGGCGGAAGAACCGTAGGCGAGGATCATGAAGTCAAGTTTGCCGGACTGACGTTCGACGAGATCGGCGGCGTCGGGGTTTGGCGCCAGTGGGGGCTGGAGTCCGACGAGGGCCTCGAGTTCCGAACCGGCGGAGAAGCCGATCATGCCGATGCGGTCGGCGGAGATGTTGTAGTCGGCGGCGTGGGCGCGGAGGAATTGCACGGAGCGCTGGCCGTCGAGCGTGGCGTCCTTGCGGGTATAGAGGGGGTTGAGGCGGTAGCGGAGGACGAACGCGGCGATGCCGTGATCGTTGAGCCAGCGGGCGATGATGACGCCTTCGTAATCGGCGCAGCGTTTGGTGAAGCCGCCGCCGGGGGCGACGATGATGGCGGCGCCGGTGTTTTTGTCCTTCGGGGGGAGGAAGGGGTAGATGGCGGGTTTGTCCTCCTCGGAATCGCCAGTGGCTCCGGGGGCGGCCTTGTCCCATAGGAGGACGGGGTCGGGGAGTTTGGCGGCGGCGGCGGCGGCCACCTGTTCGGCGGTGGAGATGCCAGCCGGCGGGCTGACCGCGGCGACGGCGAAAAACAGAACCGACACAACGAGAAACAATTTGCACATGACAGTGTCTCCTCATTTGGGGCTGCATTTCAGTTTGCGGGCGATCAATGCGTGGGCGTTCGGTTGACATGGGCGTTGGTGTTTGTGGCCACGGCCGCGCCGCCGTTATCAGGAAAGGACTTGCTTTGGGTGGTCACGTTCCAGCCGTCGAGTACGACAAGCGGCCGGTCTTTGCCGATATCCTTGAGGGCCGCTTCAATGGTGATGGTTTTGCTTTCGCCCGGCAGGAGGGAGATGTAGTTGTCTGAATAGAAAACCGGCAGCACCCGCAACCGGGTGCGTTCGTTGCGCAGCTGCAGGTGCGCCATCACCGCCACGTTTTGCGTGGGGTTGTTCAGGGTCACATCCAGCAGGCAGCGGCCATCCGCATCGTGCCGCACGATGGCGGCATCGAGTTGCACATCGGGGAGCGTGTCCAGCGCGGTGCAATCATCCTGGGTGTTTTCCCGCCAGTAAAAATTGTCCGAAACAACCCTGCCGGCGTCGTCCAGCAGGTCGAGCTTCACAAAATGCACCGCCGACAGACCGGCGGGGAACTTGATGGAGCCGAACATGGTCGCCTGCGACGCGGGGGCGGAAGGGATGCTCGTGGTCTGGTCATATTTCCGCGTGCCGTCGAGGTTGTACACCTGCATGTGGACCTTCATATTTTTCAGTGGCTTGGGCGTGTTGTTCACCAGCACCGTCTGAAAATCGTTCTGGGTCATCATGATGTGGACGGGTTCGCACGCCTTCTGCACGCCGAAGAATGAGGCGAAAGGCTCCAGGGAGTAATCGTAAATCTGCCACACCAGGCAGGGCTGTGCGGGGTTGCTCATCCAGGTGATGATGGCGGTGCAGGGGCTGAACATGCGCGACAGGCGGGCCTCGTACATGGCGCGAAACGCCTCGTAATCGGCCATCTGCGATTTGCGGACGAAGTCGGCGAGGGTGCTAAAGGGGCCAAAGCGCCGGGCCATGGCCAGGTGAAACGGGTTGTTGCCGGGGCTGCCGTTGCCGGTGACCAGATCGTGCTCCGCCCAGTCGTCATTGGGGAAGTTGTGGTCGAACCAGTCCTTTTCGGGCATCCAGGATTGAATGGCTTCGAGGGTGGGGATGGAGGCGCTGCCCACTTCGGTATTGAAGGCGGGGTAATTTCCGTAAAAGCTGCGCGGCACGCGCCAGCCGTAGCCGCCTCCGCCGGAGACCACGCCGTTGCCGGCGGTGGAACTGGCCTGGTAATAGCGGGTCTGGTCGAAGTCCTTGATGATCTGGGCGTTGCCGGCGTTGATGACGGGCGGAGGAGCGCCCTCGTTTCTGCCGCACCAGACGACGATGGAGGAGTGGTTGCGAAACCGCAGGACCTTGTCCTTGACATTGGAATGATAGAGATCGGCATCGAGCGGATCGAGGCCGTTGGCGGGGTTGGCCTGAAAGAATTCATCCCAGACCATGATGCCGTATTTGTCGCACAGATCATAGAGGTCCTCGGTGGTGCTCTGGCCGACCCAGTTGCGGAGGATGGTGTAGTTCGCCAGTTTGTGCATTTTGATCTGCGCTTCGAGGCGTTCGCGCGGGATTCGTTTGAGCGCCTCATCCATGCCCCAGTTGCCTCCTTTGGCAAAGACGCGCACGCCATTGACGGAGAGCGTCAGGTTGGTTGACCCATCGACAAAATAGGTGACCTTGCGAATGCCGACGTTGAGATCGAGGGCGTCGGAGGATGCCCCGTTGAGGTCGAAACCGAGGTGAAGGGGGTAGAGGAAGGGGTCGCCAAAACCATTGGGCCACCAGAGTTTGGGATTGGCGACGCGCAGTTGCGGGGCGTTTTGCGGGTTGAGCTTGACCAGTTGCGAGGTCTTGGCCTCCAGCGTGATGGGAGCGGATTGAAAAGGGATGTCTCCGAGCGTGCCGGTGAGGACGCCGGTCCGGGGCGCGTCGGAGATGTTTTGGGCGGTGACTTCGATGGAAACGTCGGCGGAGTCGGTGCGGGGCAGTGGAAGATCGGTGACGACAAAGGGATTTTTCAGGATGACCGGACCGGTGGCGGAAAGGGTGACGCCCTGCCAGATTCCAATCTGGCGGTCGCGGATGCCGGGCACCCAATCCCAGCCGATGGAGGCGACGAATGTGGGGCCATCCTGCCCGAGGGGGCCTTCGGTCCCGCCGCCGTTGGGTCCGCGCTCATTGGCGACGGTTTTTTCCCAGGGGTCGCCGGGATGGGGCGGGGGTGTGATCAAGACGGCGACGGCGGTCCTTTCGCCGGGCTTGACGAGGGCGGTCACATCAAAATTTCCGCGGATGAAGGCGCCCTTGATGGTGCCGGCTTTGACGCCATTGACCCATACGTCGGCAAAGTAATTGATTCCGTCGAAGTTGAGCCAGATTTGCCTTCCCGCATATGCCTCGGGGACTGTGAACTCCGTGCGAAACCAGTACGAAGTGCGGGAGAGGCTTTCGGGAATGATGTTGGGGCGGTTGTTTTCGCCATAGAGGGGTTCGGGAAAGATGTTGTTGTCCACGAGGGTCGTCAGGACGGTGCCGGGGACGGTGGCCTTGTACCACGCGGGGGAGGATGGGGCCGGTGCCTGCACCCATTGGGATGAATTATTGGGACGGTTTTTTTCCGGCTGGACGGGCCATTGGGATTGGCCGCGGCCCCGGCCGGTGGCGTAGCGGATGGAATCCGGAATGACGGTGGTGGTGGGCGGGTTGTCGTTGGCGGTTGGGGGAGCAACGTAGGGGACAATGGCATAAATCGGCGGGGAAAATTCCAATTTGGAGATCGTCTCGCCGGTGTCCTTCACGTGGGCCACATCCTGCATCAGCCAGTTGGATGAAATAATTATTGGCGGCGGTGGGGCGAGGGGAGTGGTTGGCGTCTGGGCCGATGCCGTATCTGCGTGTGGTGCCATGGAAAATCCCGCCAAGAGTGTCATTGCCGCCGCAACGGAGAAGCAGATTCCTTTGAGCGCCTGCGTATTCACGGAAAACCTTCCATAGTCAGGGCCAATTCAGATGGGCCTGTCATCGCCGGCGCTTTCAAGCGGAAAGCGAATGGCGGCGCGGGCTTGGTTTGACCGGTAGATGGCCGTGAATAATTCAACGGTGCGGCGGCCGTCTTCGCCGGTGATGAGGGGTGGGCGGTCATTGCGGACTGCGTCGAGGAAGTCGGCGAGTTGCAGCTGGTGGTAGTGGGCGATCGGGTCGATGGAGGCGAAGAAATCGGTGTCCTCTTTTTGCCAGATGGGTTTGAGGTCTTCCTCGCCGGGGATGGTCCAGACGTCGGTGATCGGGGGTTCGGTCATTTTGGACATGCCGGCGACGAACATGGCACCGCCGTCGGTTTGGACGCCGATGGAAGCGCCGTTGGCGCCGTTGACCTGGACGCGGCAGTAGAGGGCGGGGTTCATGGAGTTGCTGACGAGAATTTGACCCAATGCGCCGCTGACGAAGCGGACGATGGCGATGGCGGTGTCCTCGACTTCGATGTAGGGGTGGTTGAGGTTGCCCCACATGCCGGAGAGTTCGGCGATAGGGCCCATGAACCACAGGAGCAGGTCCAACTGGTGCGGAGCCTGGTTGACCAGGACTCCGCCGCCTTCGCCTTTCCATGTGCCGCGCCAGGGGTCGCTGTCGTAGTAGGCCTGGTCGCGCCAGCCGTACATGGTGACCGAGCCGAGGATGGGGCGGCCGATTTTGCCCGCGTCGATGGCGTGGCGGATGCGTTGGCAGGGTGGGAAGAAGCGGCGCTGGCAGACGGTGCCGAGTTTGACGCGGCCTTCGCGCGCGGCGGCGATCATGATGTCGCAATCGCGCAGGGTGGAGGCCATGGATTTTTCGACGATGACGTGGATGCCGGCCTTGGCGCAGATGGCGGCGGGGACGGCGTGCTGCGGGTGGGGCGAGCAGACGCTGACGACATCGATGCCGGATTCGCGGGCCATTTTTGCCGGGTCGTCGTAGGCGGCGATGCCGTATTTGTCGGCGAACTGGCGGGTGCGTTCCATGCTGGTGCCGCAGACGGCGGTCAACTTGGAGCCGGGGATGGCCTGGAGGGCGGCCGCGTGGATATGGGCGACTTTTCCGCAGCCGATGAGGCCTGATTTGATGGTCTGCATGACGATCCTGTGTTTCAGGGTTGTAGAATGACTTTCATCAGGCCCGGTTCGTGGGCGTAGAGGCGTTCAAACCATGCGGGGCCTAGTTCCAGCGGTGCAACGGCGCTGGTGAGGGATTGCACCTCCAGTTTGCCGCGGACCATGAGGTCGAGGCAGACGGGATATTCGCCGGAGGAGGAGCAGGAGCCGAAGAGGGAGATTTCCCGCGTGACGACGGATTGAAGAAGGAGCTGGACGGTGGGGGAAACGTTGCCGACGAGGACGACCGAGCCGCCCTTGCGGACGCTGGCGATGGCGGTTCTGACGGTGGTGTCGGCGCCGACGGCTTCGAAGGCGATGTCGGCCCCGCGGCCATCGGTGAGCTTGATGATGGCGGGGATGAGGTCGGGGGAGTTGGCGTTGATGGCGTGGTCGGCCCCGGCGAGTTTGGCCTTCTCCAGGCGGCTGTCATCCACATCCAGCACGATCAGCGTCCCGCAACCTGCGACCCGCAGCACCTGCGCAATCAACTGCCCGATCATCCCGGTGCCCACCACCACGACGGACTTGCCCAGTACCGACGGAACCCGCCCCACGGCGTGAACCGCGATGGAGACGGCCTCGATCATCGCCGCCTTTTCAAAGCTGAGGCCGGCTGGGAGTTTGTAGGCGATGTGCTGGGGGATGGCGACGTATTCGGCGAAGCAGCCGTGCTGGCGGTAGTCGCCGCAGGAGACGCCCAGGACGCGGCGGTTGTCGCAGAGGTTGATGTTGCCGGCGCGGCAAAAGGGGCAGGTGCCGCAGTAGACGGTGGAGTCGAAGGTGATGCGGTCGCCAGGGGCGAAGGTCCGGACGTTTTTGCCGACATGTTCGACGACGCCGGCGGCTTCGTGTCCCATGACGATGGGAGGGATGCGGCGTCCCGTGGAAAGGTCGTAGCCGTGGACGTCCGAGCCGCAGATGCCGCAGGCTTTGATGCGGACGAGGAGGTCATCGGGCCCGGGCGTGGGGGCGGGCATGTCGGTGAGTTCGAGTTTGCGTTTATCGACCAGGAGCATGGCTTTCATGGGGAACCTTTTCGTATTTGGCGGGGGAGGACTGTTTCACGGGGGTATTTCGAGGGTGGGATTTTCGGCGGCAGGGGCAAAGGTGTCAACTCGGCATTACGGCAGGCATGGATTATGTACCGGCATGCCTGCGGTCACTTCATGAACCGCAGGATCAACCTTGTGACTCCGCCAAAGACGATTGCTCCAAGCAATGTGAGAAGGGCGCCCAGCTTCAGGCCCGGACCATCGCCGGTGGTGACAACAAACAGCAAGTTGGCCACGCAGGCTCCTGCCACGCCGATCCCGAGCGCGATTCGATTTCTGATGGCATCGGTCATGGGCATATCCTTCCCCGGATCGGCGGGTTGGAAGCGCGGGGAGAGCACATGCATGACCGCCAGGGAGACGAGATAGGCGACGCCGGCGCAGAGGAAGGGTCCGTAATAGTTGTGGGTGATCTGCACCCATTTGCCGGTGAAAATCTGAAATGCGGAGGCGCCCATATAGCCGCAGAAGCCGCCGATGCCCGCGACGGACGCGACCATGCGCTTGGGGAAGAGATCGGAGCAGACGGTGTAAAGGTTGCTGCTATATCCCTGATGCCCTGCGACGGCGAGGCCGACGATGAGGACGACGGACCACAAGTCGTGGATGTAGGGGGCGAAGATGATGGGAACGGCGCAGCAGCCGGAGATGAACATGGTGATTTTGCGGGCGCGGTTGACGGTGGTTCCGCGGCGGATGAGGAAGGAGGAAAGCAGTCCGCCGCCGACGGCGCCGGCGTCGGCCATGAGGTAGATGGTGACCAGGGGCCATCCGATATTTTTGAGATCGACGTTATAGGGGGGGCCGTAGAGAAAAGTGGGAATCCATGTGACAAAGAACCACCAGATGCCATCGGACAGGACTTTGCCGGCCATGAAAACCCAGGCCTGGCGGTAGAGGATGACCTTGACCCAGGGAACTTTGGCGGTGGGTTCGGGCGGGTCGCTTTGGATGAGGGCGAGTTCGGATGCGGAGACCATGGGATGATTTTCCGGGCGGCGATAGATGGGGAACCAGAAGAGCAGGAGGACGAGTCCCATGGCGCCGGTCCAGATGAACGCGGCCTGCCAGCCGTAGCGAATGGCAAGCCAGGGGACCACCAGGGGAGTGACGATGGCAGCCATGTTGGCGCCGGCGTTGACCCATCCGAAGGCGTAGGAACGCTGGCGCTGCGGGAACCATTCGGCGCAGATTTTGGCGGCGCCGGGATAGGAGGGGGATTCGGCGACGCCGAGCATGGCGCGGAAAATGGCGAAGCTGATCCAGCCGCCGCCCAGGGCGGTGAGCATGGCACAGATGCTCCAAAGAAGAAGGGAAAGGGAATAGCCGAGTCGGGTGCCGATCTTGTCGAGCATCCAGCCGGAGGCTATCTGGCCGAAGGCGTAGGCGATGGCGAATGCGGCGCCGATGTATCCCCATTGTTCGGGTGTGATGCCGTATTGGAGCTTGAAAGCCGGCGTGAAGACGAGGGTGATGACAATACGATCTACATAATTGATGGTGATGCCCACAAAGAGCATGGAGAGGATGATCCAGCGGAACCGGCCGGGGGATTTGGTTCCGGTGGAGAGTGATGGCCGCATGGTTTCAGTCATTCATTCCGCCGTAAAACTGGGGATTTGGGGAACATTGCAGGATGGTAATAACGTTGCAGCCCACGCGAGCTTGCAACTTATTCGACGGTGTTGGTCAAGATACCGATGGGTTCGATGGTGATGGCGATCTGGTCGCCGCTTTTGAGGGTGAATGAATCGCCTGGGACGACGCCGGTGCCGGTGAGGAGGAAAGCGCCGTGCGGGAAGGAGGTTTCGCGAAAGAGGAATTCTGCGAGGGAGGGGAGTGAGCGTTTGATGCGGGAGATTTCGGTGGCACCGGAGAAGATGTCCTTGGAGTCACGCGTGATGCGGATGTGAATTTGGGTGGTGGGGGGAAGCGGGGAATCGGTCAGGAGGATACAGGGGCCGATGGCGCAGGCACCGTCGTAAACCTTGGCCTGCGGGAGATAGAGGGGGTTTTCGCCTTCGATATCGCGCGAGCTCATGTCGTTGCCGATGGTGTAGCCGGTGATTTTGCCGGTGGCGGCGATGAGGAGGGTGAGTTCTGGTTCTGGGACGTTCCATTTGGAGTCGCGGCGGATGCGGACTTTGCCGCC
>Ga0302320_10028265_pt1 | contig 10770 bp, 8 predicted proteins | sample Bog_T0_3_FD_202130 | JGI IMG/M metagenome (GOLD analysis project Ga0302320, IMG submission 202130) | Peat permafrost microbial communities from Stordalen Mire near Abisko, Sweden - Bog_T0_3 | ecosystem: Environmental > Terrestrial > Soil > Wetlands > Peat | place: Sweden: Abisko, Stordalen Mire... | reverse complement strand
AGCGGCGGCCCGGCCCGGCACGAGCGCGGCGCAGCCGAGGGCGACGGCGGCGGCCGCCAAGGCGGCCGCCGCCGTCGCCCGCACGAGTCGTTTGTGCGTGCGCCGGTGCATGGTAGGTATATCGGCCTGGCGGCGGCGGCCTTTACCCCTGAACGCCGGGCCGTGCGGGTCGCCCCGCGTTCTCTTCTGTGGCTGTCAGCCCAGGCGCCGGTGCGCCCTCAAGTCGCAGCGCTCCCAGGCTTTGTCGTTGTCCTCGACGTCGGCGTCGGTCATGAGACACCGCTCGCTCGTACCGGCGACCCTCTCGAAATGCACCGTCCCGTGACAGGTGGGGCACTCGCCGGTCGTTTCGGGGGGAGTGTCGAGGCATACCCCGCAGTAAGGGCAACAGACTTCCATGGCAACCCCCTTCGTGACTCCGATCACACCACGATGGTACTCTCTTTTTGTCGCTGTGGGCAGGCGTTTATGGTGTGCGGTGCGCCGCTCGCCTGGCGCCGCGCCCGACGACACCGGTGGCTGCGACCCTCCGCAAAAGCGGACGGGCGGGTGATATCGTGGTCGCCACAGGCATCGACGATCGCCGGGCGACGCCCGGCACGACTAAGACGGGGCTCCCTTCATGATTCAGGCGGCAGATCAGACCCTGGCCTACGGCATCGACAGCGCCGGCCTGCGCCGCTACGCCGACCTCGTGTTGCGCTGTGGCGTGAACCTCGAGGCGGGTCAGAAGATCCTCATCACCGGCGACGTGCACCACGCCTACCTGATCGCCGCCCTGGCCGAGCGCGCCTACGCCAACGGGGCGAGTGCCGCCGAGACCCTGTACTTCGACGATCGTGTGCTGGCCGCCAAGGCCGGCGGCGCGCCCACCGACGCGCTCGCCGCCTGGGTGCCGGCCTGGTACGAGGCTGCCTACCAGACCGTGATCGACGAGCGCTGGGCGCGCATCCGTACCCTCGGCGACCCCATCGACGACCCATACGCCGGCGTGCCCGTTTCGCGTGCCACTGCGCTGCAGACGGCCGTCACCCTGCCTGCCTACCGCACCGTCGACGCGCGCATCAACTGGAACCTGTGTCCCTGCCCGACCCCGGCCTGGGCGCGGCGCATCTACGGCGAGCCCGACGTCGCGCGGCTGTGGCGCGACCTGCGCTATGCCGTGCGCTTGGACGAAGCCGACCCGGTGGCCGCCTGGAGCGCGCGCCACGGCGAACTGGCGCTGCGCGCCACGCACCTCGATCAGGCGGTCTTTGTCGCGCTGCGCTTTCGCGGCGGGGGCACCGACCTGTCCGTGCCGCTGCACGGCGACGCACGCTGGCAGCCGGCCTGGCTGACCACGAGCTGGGGCCGCGAGTTCCTTTGCAACCTGCCCAGCGAAGAGATCTACGTGGCGCCCGACTTCAGGGGCGTGCAGGGCACCGCCGTCGCCACGCGGCCGGTCAGCGTGAACGGCGCGCTGGTCACCGGCCTCACGCTGCGCTTTGCCGACGGCCTCATCGTCGAGGTGGCGGCCGACACCAACGCCGACGTGGTGAGCGCCAGCCTCGACGAAGACCCCGGTGCCCGGCGCTTGGGCGAGGTGGCGCTCGTCGACGCCTCGTCGCGGGTGGGCAGGCTCGACACCGTCTTCTTCGAGACGCTGCTCGACGAGAACGCCGCCTGCCACATCGCTTGGGGCGCCGCCATCCACGACTCGTTCCCCGAGGGTCTGCCCGACGACGAGGCCGCTCTGGCGGCGCGCGGCGTCAACGAGTCGGCGGTCCACCAGGACGTGATGATCGGCGGGCCCGAGGTCACCGTGACGGGCATCACCCCGGCCGGCGACGAGCGCCCGGTCCTGGTCGGAGAGCGCTGGCAGATCTGAGTCGCGGGATGGCGGCTGCGCCACCGCCGAGCGTCTACCCGGCGAGCTCGTCGAGCACGCTCGGCTCGGGCACGTCTTGCCCGCGAAACTGCGTGCGGTGCAGGTCGGCGTACAGGCCGCCAGCGGCCAGCAGCTCGTGGTGGCGGCCGCGCTGCACTATGCGGCCGTCCTGCAACACGAGGATCATGTCGGCGTCGCGCACCGTCGAGAGCCGGTGGGCGATGACCAGCGACGTGCGCCCCGTGAGCGCCGCCTTGAGCGCGTGCTGCACGGCGACCTCGGACTCGGAGTCGAGGTGCGCGGTGGCTTCGTCTAACACCACGATGTCGGGTGCCTTGAGCAACAGCCGGGCGATCGCCAGGCGTTGCTTCTCGCCGCCCGACAGGCGGTAGCCACGGTCGCCGACGACGGTGTCGAGGCCGTCGGGCAGCGCCTCGACCAACGGCATGATCTGCGCGGCTTGCAACACCTCGAGGATCTCGTCGTCGCTGGCGTCGGGCTTGGAGTAGAGCAGGTTGGCGCGGATCGTGTCGTGGAACAGGTGGACGTCCTGCGTGACCATGCCGATGGTCTGGCGCAGCGAGTCGAAGCTCGCGTCGCGCACGTCGACCCCGTCGATGCGCACCGCGCCGGCACGCACGTCGTACAGGCGGGGCACGAGCTGACTGATCGTCGTCTTGCCGGCCCCCGACGGGCCCACCAGGGCGATGAGCTGTCCCGGTTCGGCCGTGAAGCTGACATCGTGCAAGACCTCTTGGCTCGGTGTGTCGTTCAGCACGGCGACCGACTCGAGCGAAGCCAGCGAGACCTCGCTGCTCGTGGGGTACGAGAAGCCGACGTGATCGAACTCGAGGCGGGCCGGTCCGCGCGGGACGCTGGTGGCATCGGCGCTCTCGGCGACCATCGGTGGCAGGTCGAGGACCTCGAAGACACGGTCGAACGAGACCAGCGCCGTCATGAGGTCGACGTTGACGTTGGAAAGCGCCGTAAGTGGGCCGTAGAGGCGGTTCAGGTAGGCCGTCAGGGCTACCACGGTGCCCACGTCGAGCGCGCCGTGCACCGCCAGCACGCCGCCCCAGCCGTAGACGAGGGCCGTGGCGACGGCAGCCGTCAGTAGCAGGGCGATGAAGAAGAAGCGCGCGTAGATGGCCTGCACGATGTTGATGTCGCGCACGCGCGCCGCCTTCTCGCCGAACGCCCGACTCTCGGCCTCGGGATGGCCGAAGAGCTTGACGAGCATGGCGCCTGAGACGTTGAAGCGCTCGACCATGCTGTTGTTCATCTCGGCGTTCAGCCCGTAGAGCTCGCGCGTGATCGCCTGTAGCCGACGACCGAGCCAGCGAGCCGGCAGCAGGAAGAGCGGCAGGAGCACGAGGGCGACGAGCGTGAGCTGCCACGACAGCACGAACATGATGGCCAGCACGATGGCGACGCTGACGAGGTTGCCGATGACGTTCGAGAGCACATCGGTGAAGGCTTCCTGGGCACCGGTGACGTCGTTGTTCAGGCGGCTCACCAGGGCGCCAGTCTGGGTGCGGGTGAAGAAGGCGACCGGCATGCGCTGAACATGGTCGAAGACGCGCGTGCGCATGTCGTAGATCAGGTTCTCGCCGACCCGCGCGCTGATGAAGCGCTGGATCAGGGTGAGCCCGGCGTCGGTGATCGCCAGCACGGCGACCAGCACCGCCAACTCCACGATGAGGCTGACGTTGCCGGGGGGCATGATGCCCTTGTTGATGATCTCGCGATAGATGAGCGGGTTGGCGGCGCTGACGATCGCGTCGAGCACGACGAGCACAAGGAAGATCGCGAGCAACGCCCGGTACGGGGCCACGAAGGTGAGTATCCGGCGGACGGTGCCCTTCGCGACCTTCTGATCCTGCACCCCGTGATCGCGGCGCATCGAGCGCAGCGCCGTGAAGCCGCCCGGCCCCATCATGAGGGTTCACCCGCGCGGGGTGTGGGTGTGTCGCGCCGGTTCAGTACCGTGAGCAGTTCGAGAAGCTGCACGCACTGGGTGGCGTCGAGCCGCGCGAACAGCGCCTCGGCGCCCGCCCGGCGAGCGCGGCTCAGGCGCGCGAGCAACTCGTCGCCTGCATCGGTGAGGCAGACCAGCACGGAGCGGCGATCGAGGGGGTCGGGGCGGCGCTCGACCAGGCCAGTTGCCTCGAGGGCGTCGACCATGGCAGTGGCCGAGCGCGGCACGACTTCGAGGCGTACGGCGAGCTCGCCCATGCGCAAGGGCGCCTCGGAGCGGGCCAGCAGGCGCAGGGCGCGCGCCTGACCGAAGGTCAGCCCAAGCGGCTCGAGCTCGCCGCGCGCGACACGCCGCAGACGCCACGATGTGCAGGTCAGCAGCTCGCCGAGCTGGGCGACCAGGTCGGTGCTCGCCCCGCCGGTCACCGCGTCGGCGCCTACGGCGGCGCCGGTGGTCGCGGAGACGGGCTGGTGTCGGTCGGCGGTCGCCGTCATGGTAGCTCCTTCGGCTTTGCCTGCCCGTTCGAGCCGGCATATACCGCTGAGTATACCACATAGTGAGTGTCTCTCAACATAACGCGAAGAACTGTCGGCGCGGCGTCGTCAACGGGGCCGCCTGAGACGCCCCGGGCTTCAGCCGCCGAGGCGCCCCAGGCTTCAGCCGTGCAGTCCCGCGGCCCCTTCGGCGACGGTGCGCCAGGTGGCAAGGCGGGTGGCGGCTTCGTCGGCTGAGACGCGCGGCTCAAAACAGGCCGCCGGCCGCCAGTCGCCCACGGCGGCGGCCGGGTCGGCGGCCTCTCCCGCGCCCAGGCGCGCGAAGGCGGCGACGCCCAGCGCGGTGGCGTGGGGCAGAGGGTAGACCTCGACCGGCGCCTGCAGCAGGTCGGCCTGCATCTGCATGAGTGTCGTCGAGCGCGCCAGGCCGCCGTCGACGCGCAAGCGCTCGAGCGGGCGTCCCAGGTCGGCGGCCGCCGCTTGGGCCAAAAAGGCGACCTGGGCCGCGATGCCCTCGCAGACGGCGCGCACCAGGTGAGCGCGGTGCGTGCCCAGCGTGAGGCCAACGAAGGCGCCGCGCGCCTCGGGTTCCCAGAAAGGCGCGGCTAGCCCCGCGAGGCCCGGTACGAACACGGCCCCACCGGTGGTCGCGACGCTGCCGCCGAGCGCGTCCAGGTCGGACGGTCGGGCGATCAGCCCGATCTCCTGCAGCCAGGTCACGGCCGCGCCCGCCGCGTAGACCTGACCGTCAAGGCAGTACGTCGTCTCGGCGTCGAGCTTCCAGGCCACGCAACCCACCAGGCCCGAGCTCGAGCGCGTGGCACTGGGACCGACCGTGGTCAGCAGGAAGGCGCCCGTACCGAAGGTGCACTTGGCCTCGCCTGCCGCGTGGCAGCTCTCGGCGAACAGTGCGGCCTGCTGGTCGACGCAGGCGCCGGCGACCGGGATCGGCGCGCCGAACAGGCGGGTCTCGCCTACCACGGACGCGCAGGGCACGACCGCGGGCAGGTCGTCGACGGCGATGCCGAAGGCCGCGCAGGCCGCCGGCGACCAGCACGTCGCGTCGAGGTCGAGCAGCATGGTGCGCGACGCGGTCGCCGCATCGGTCACGAAGGCGCCGCAGAGCCGGTACAGCAGCCAGACGTCGGAGGTGGTCACCACGCCGGCGCGGGTGACGTGCTCGCGCAGCCAGGTCATCTTGGGCCCCGCGAAGTAGGGGTCGAGCTTGAGCCCGGTGAGCGCCTCGAGCTCGTCGGCTCGTCCGGCCAGCGCGTCGGTCACCGTGACCGCGCGCCGGTCCTGCCAGACGATGGCCTGCGACAGGGGCGCGCCGCTCGCGCGGTCCCAGGCGAGCACGGTCTCGCCCTGGTTTGCCAGGCCGATCGCGCCGACCGGCTCGCCGGCTCCGGCGAGGGCCGCGCGCGCCGCCGCGACCACCGACTGCCAGAGCGCCTCGGGGTCGTGCTCGACGCCGCCGTCGGTGGTCGTGACCGGCGCCACCTGTACCTCGGCTTCGGCGAGCACCTCGCGCCGCGGGCCGAACACGAGCGCCTTGGTGCTCGAGGTGCCCTGGTCTATGGCGAGGGTGTTCACCCTACAGATCGACGCTGTCGGGCGCCTCTCGCGGGTCGCTGAACCAGTCACGTTTGTCGAACTCGCCGTCGGTGATGGCGTCGAGAGGCATCTTCACGTAGCGGCCGCGTGCCTCGACGGCGACTGTGCCGTCGTCGAGCACGATCTCGCCGCTGCCCTCGAACAGGCGCGAGGTGTCGCGGGTGATGCGGGCGAGGGCCCTGATGGTGCCGCCCAGCGGCACGGGCCGGCGGAAGCGCACGGTGAGCTCGGCGGTCACGCCCCAGGTGCCGGGGTGGGCGATCGTGATGGCGCGTCCGATGGTCTCGTCAAGGACCGCCGAGGAGATGCCGCCGTGCAGGCGGCCGGGGTAGCTCTGGTGCTCGCTGCGTGAGTGAAAGACGCCCAGCAGCTCGCCGTCGTCGAGCTCGTAGAAGCTGCCGTGGAGCCCGTGGGGGTTCTCGTCGCCGCACACGAGGCACATGCGACTGATGTTCTGGGCGCTGCGCACTTTGCGTTCCAACTCCGCGCTCCTCTCGCCTGCGGCGTCTGGCGTGGGGTCGCCGAAGACCGCGCCGGCGACCGGCCCATCATATGGCACGAGGCCGCGCCGCCGCTCGACGGCGGAAGCGCCGACGTCAGAGCTCGGTCGAGCCCGAGCCCAGGCCGGCGTGGCCGTCCGCAGCGCTGAATGGCGGCGTGGCGCCTTCGAGCATGCGGTGCAGGACGCGGCAAGGGTTGGCGAGGTCGAGCGAGGGGTCGATCGCGGCCTGCACCGCGAGACCGTCGATCACCGCTGAGAGGAGCTGCGTGAGGCCCAGCAGGTCGGGGTCGTCGAGTGCTCCCGAGGGCGTAGCAACGCCCAGCCACTCGAGCTTGGTGCTCCAGTACCAGCGGTACAGCAGGGCGATGCGGCGCCGCAGCCCTTCGTCGCGCAGCACGTGGGGCAGCATCTCGAAGAACACGCGGAACTCGTCGGTGGCGCCCGCCATGCGGCGCACCTCTTCGGTGAGCCGCTGGGCGCGCCGTTCGGGGCTCACGCCTTTCATGCGGTTCTGGGAGGTGACGTACTCGTCGTGGATCACCGAGTCGAGCACGGCCGCGACGAGTCCGGCTTTGTTGCCGAAGTAGTAGGCGATCATCGCCTTGTTCTCGCCCGAGTCGGCGGAGACGGCGTTCAGCGTGAGCGCGTCGAAGCCGTGGGTGGCGATGAGCCGCTTGGCGGCCAGCAGCAGCTTCTGGGCGGTCCCGGGCAACGCCGGCAGGGGGTCGTCGAACAGCGCCTGCGGCCGGCGCGCCACCTCGGGTGGCTGGGTCTCCGCGAGAGGCGGTTTGCCTCTGGCCCTTTCGGTCTTCACGATGCTCCCTTGACGTTGGGCTCCATTGACTGACCGGTCGATTAGCTCGTCACGAATCCTATCAGACGCGTCAACGGGTGCGCAGGCGCCGGGGTGTCGGGTACCCTGATCGCTAGCGCCGCGCCAGCGCCCGCGGTGGCCGGCTGCGGCGCAGGGGTGCGACCGGCTGCGCTATGCTTCGCCGTGAAGCCCACCGGAGGTCGCGTGAGAATCATCGAAGAAGGGCCCAGGGCGACCCCCGTCCTGTGCGAGACCGACGTGCTGGTCGTGGGCGGCGGGCCCGGCGGCTTGGCGGCGGCCGTGAGCGCGGCGCGCGAGGGCGCGCACACGACGCTCCTCGACCGCTACGGATGCTTTGGCGGCGTCATCACCCAGGTCGGCATCGAGAGCGTCGCCTGGTATCGGCACGAGGGTACGACCGACCTCGAGGGCATCGGCATCGAGTTCGAGCAGCGCGCCAAGGCCTTCGGCGGCACGCAGGCCGAGTGTCAGTCGTGCAGTGAGGCCCTCGACCCCGAGCTCTTCAAGTGTGTCGCCGACGAGTTGGTGCGCGAGGCCGGCGTGCAGCCGCTGCTGCACTGCCTCGCGGTCGCGCCCATCGTCGCGGCCGGCGCGGCCGGCGGGGTCGTGATCGAGAGCAAGTCCGGGCGGCAGGCCGTTCTCGCGCGGCGCGTGGTCGATGCCACCGGCGACGCCGACATCGCCTACCGCGCCGGGGCGCCCTGCCGCACGACGCCGCTGGCCGAGATGATGGGCGTGAGCGTCGTGTTCTCGTGCTCCGGCATCGACCGCGAGACCTTCTTCGACTACGTCAAGCAGTGCGCGCCCACCTACAAGGACTGGGCCGCCGGCTGGCGCATGGAAACGAGCGGCAAAGAGGACGACCTCTTCAGCCCCTTCCTGCAGGAGCCGTTCGACCTGGCGCGCGACGCCGGCATCATCTCGGAGAGCATCGCCAGCATCGGCGGCACCTGGAGCCGGATCTCCGACTCCGGCGATGCCACCGGCCTCAACCTGGTCTACCTGCCGGGCTACGACTGCACCGACGTGGCCGACCTCACGCGCGCCGAGATCGAAGGCCGCCGCCAGGTGCTGCTGGCCATCGAGGCTCTGCGGCGCTTCGCTCCTGGCTTCGCTAACGCGCGCCTGCGCAACTTCGGCATGACGCTCGGCACGCGCGACTCGCGCAAGATCCGCGGCCGCCACGAGCTCGCCGGGCACGAGGTGCGCGGCGAGGCGCGTTTCGCCGATTCGGTCGGCATCTTCCCCGAGTTCATCGATGGCTACGGCGTCCTGGTGCTGCCCACGACGGGGCGCTACTTTCAGGTGCCCTACGGCGTGCTGGTGCCGCAGGGGATCGACAACCTGCTGGTCGCCGGGCGCTGCGTCGCGGGCGACCGGGTCGCGCACGCAGCCACGCGCAGCCAGATGTGTTGCGCCGTGACCGGACAGGCGGCCGGCGCCGCCGCCGCGGTCTCGTTGCGCGACGACACGAGCACCGCCCACGTCGACGTTGCGCACCTGCAGTCAGCGCTCGCGCGCCAAGGCGTCAGGCTCTTCTAGGCGGCCCCCCGGCCAACGAGGCACCGTGGCGCACATGTGTCAGATTGTGCGTTCGCAATCAGCAGTTCATGCTGACGGATAGGTCCGATTCAGAACAAATCGACAACGTCACGGGGTTCTTCCACTAATTAACCGGTCAAACTCTCTTGCCATACCGTGAAACAGCTTGTATGGTCCGACAAATGTGGCTAGGGCCGGAGTAATCGTGCCGGCGCCGCGCCAGTCCGGTCCGCGTCGCGGGTCTGAGCTCAGGGGGAGTATCGAACATGGACGACCAGGAATACCGAAGGGAATATGGCCAACACCTCGTAGAACAGGTCATCAACGGCAAGATGACCAGGCGCCAGCTGCTCGTTCGCGCCTCCGTCTTCGGCCTTTCGGCCACGGCCGTGGGCTCGTTGCTGGCAGCGTGCGGCAGCTCGGGCGGCACTGCGGCGACGTCGCCCTCGGCGGCCGCCAGCGGCAGCGCCCTTCCGCCCGTCGTCACCGGCGGCACCATGAAGGCCGTCATCCCGCCGCCGCTCAAGACCCTCGATCCGGTCACCATCTACGACCAGGGCGGCATCGTCCTCGTCTACCAGGTCGCCGAGTACCTGATCGACCTCTCCAACACCAATGCCCTCAAGCCCAAGCTCGCGCTGTCCTGGACTCCCAACCAGAAGGGCGACGTCTGGACCTTCGCACTGCGCCAGGGCGTCACCTTCAACGACGGCACCCCCTTTGAGGCCGCCGACGTGGTCGCCAGCATGGAGCGCGTGATCAACCCCAAGAGCGGTTCGGGCGCCCTCGCCGCCCTCGCCGGCATCCTCTCGCCGGGCGGCACCAAGGCCTCCGACACGCACACCGTGGTGTTCAACCTCGACAAGCCCTTCGCCGACTTCCCGTATCTGGTGAGCTCGTCGTCGTACAACACGGCCATCCTGCCGCGCAACTACGCCGGTAACTTCCAGAAGAAGCCCATCGGCACCGGCCCGTGGATGCTCAAGAGCCTCGTAGCCAACCAGAGCGCCTCGTTCGTCAAGAACCCGACCTACTGGGGCAAAGACGCCCAGGGCCGCCAGCTGCCGTACCTCGACGCGCTCGACTTCGCGCTCGTCACCGACACCTCGGCCGCCAACCTGCAGCTCCAGTCCGGCGCCGTCGACGTGCAGCCGCAGACCATCTTCCAGGGTGGGGCTTCGGTGCTCAGCGACTCCGCGCTGCGCGTCGACGTCTATCCGTCGAGCGGTATCCGCGAGGTCGCGTTCAACGTCAACAAGACCCCGTGGCAAGACAAGCGCGTCCGCCAGGCCGTGGCCTACTGCCTCGATCGCAAGGCCATCAACCAGGCCCTCTACGGCGGCCGCAGCAACCTCGGCTACGACACCTTCTGGGAGCCGACGGTCTTCCCGGGCAGCCCGCCCTCGACCGTGCGCGCCCAGGACTACGCCAAGGCCAAGTCGCTGCTCTCCGCGGCCGGTCACCCGAGCGGCCTCGACGTCACGCTGACCGTGGCCAACTACCTCGAGAACCCCGCCTACGCACAGCTCATCCAGGCGCAGTGCAAGCCGGCCGGCATCAACGTCAAGATCAACGAGATCAGCTACAACGCGATCTATGCCGGCACCAACAGCACCACGCCGTGGCTGAACGCGCCGATGGTCATCGTCGAGTGGGGCAGCCGGCCTACGCCGGGCGTCTACGCTCAGGCCATGCTGCTGCCGACCAGCGCCTGGAGCTCCTCGCACTGGAACAGCCCGGCCTTCGTCAAGGCCTTCGACCAGTACGAGTCGACCACCGACGAAGCCAGCCGCACCACGCTGGCCACGCAGCTGTCCTCGATCCAGCAGGACGAGACGCCGATCCTCGTGGCCTTCTACATCTCGCAGCTGCGCACCCAGAAGAAGAACGTCTACAACATCCAGGGCCCCGGCTCGTTCTACTTCGACGCCAGCCAGG
>Ga0302320_10028263_pt1 | contig 10770 bp, 8 predicted proteins | sample Bog_T0_3_FD_202130 | JGI IMG/M metagenome (GOLD analysis project Ga0302320, IMG submission 202130) | Peat permafrost microbial communities from Stordalen Mire near Abisko, Sweden - Bog_T0_3 | ecosystem: Environmental > Terrestrial > Soil > Wetlands > Peat | place: Sweden: Abisko, Stordalen Mire... | reverse complement strand
GCGAACATGCGCAACGGTCACGAGCCCGCCTTCAGCGGCGCAGGCGGCTGTGTTGGTGCAGTGCTCGATGGACGGGCTCAGCGACACGGGGCTGGGGTTGATTCAGGACGTGAAGCTGCAGATCGGCAAGCCCAGACCGTTCGTGTACTGGACCGATGCCGGGTTGGCGGGAATCGATCTGACTGCGACGGTCTATCCACTGCAAGGAAGTTACACGGGCTATTTCTGCAACTTGATCAGCAACATGGCGCCGGCGGGACAAAGCTGCCTCAAGAGCCCTGTGCCGGTCGCCCAGGGGTGGTGCTGGAAGACTTCGTTTGGCGACTACAAGTGCAAGTTGCAAGGCGGCGCGCCGCGGATGGTCCAGGGACAGCCCGCGCCGAAGACCTTCTAGCGATCGCTGCGAGGAGATGGACCGTCTTCACCTCTGTGGCCTCCTAACTTAGAGACAAACGGGAGTATCCTATGCCGTTGCACAATACCTCGAAGCTCAAAGCCGGCCCCACCAGCCCGATCGAGTCCGAAGTGCTCAACGGCGAAACCGCGACCTACGAGTTCCCCGCATTCAAGCACGACTCGCAAGCGGTCTATCGGACCATCCACGATCAGCTCATCCTCGACGGCAACTCCCAGCAAAACCTCGCGACCTTCTGCACCACCTGGATCGAGGCTGAAGTCAAGCAGCTGATGGACGAGTCCGCCGACAAGAACATGATCGACAAGGACGAGTATCCGCAGACCGCGGCCATCGAAGAGCGCTGCGTCCACATGCTGGCCGATCTATGGAACTCGCCCGAAGCCGCCAGCACCATCGGCTGCTCCACCACCGGCTCCAGCGAGGCAGCCATGCTGGGCGGCCTCGCTCTTAAGTGGAACTGGCGCAAACGCCGGCGCGCCAAAGGCAAGTCCACCGATGCGCCGAACCTCATCACCGGCCCGGTGCAGGTGTGTTGGCACAAGTTCTGCCGCTACTTCGATGTCGAAATTCGCGAAGTGCCAATGGAGGGCGACCGCCTGCTGCTCACCCCGGAGGAGGTCCTGAAGCGGTGCGACGAAAATACCATCGGCGTCGTCGCCACGCTCGGCGTCACGTTCACCCTCCAGTTTGAGCCGGTACACGCGATCAGCCTCGCGCTCGACAAGCTGTGCGCCGAGACCGGGCTCGACATCCCTATCCACATCGACGGGGCCAGCGGCGCCTTTCTTGCGCCCTTCCTGCAGCCGGACCTGCTCTGGGACTTCCGCCTGCCCCGCGTCAAATCCATCAACGCCTCCGGCCACAAGTTCGGTCTCGCGCCGCTGGGCGTCGGCTGGGCGCTCTGGCGCGAGAAGCACGACCTTCCCGAGGAGCTGATCTTCGACGTCAACTACCTGGGCGGCAACATGCCCACCTTCGCCCTCAACTTCTCCCGCCCCGGCGGCGAGATCATCTGCCAGTACTACAACTTTCTCCGCCTCGGCAAAGAAGGATACCGCGAGATCCAAACCGAGTGTGCCGCGCTTGGCCGCTACCTCGCGCATAAGATCGAGCGCTTCGGGCCGTTCCGGATCATCTACGACGGCCATGGCGGAATCCCCGGCGTCTGCTGGGTGCTCAAGGACCCCGCTTCCTCGCCGTTCACTCTCTACGATTTTGCGGACCGGCTGCGCGAGCGCGGCTGGCTGGTTCCCGCCTACTCCATGCCGCCCAACCGCACGGACCTCGTGATCCAGCGCATCCTCATCCGCCACGGCTTCACGCGGCAGATGGCCAACCAACTCCTCGTCGAAATGGAAAGCATTTTGGATCACCTCGCGCAGCATTCGCCGGAGCAAATGCCAGCCCTCGCCTTTGCCGGCGCTGGATCAAGCGGGCACGACCACTCCGGCCGATAGGTTTTTCCCGATCGCCGACGCCTGTTCAGTAGTGCGTGATCAGGTGCGCCAGATGCACCGTCAGCCAGCCCAGCAGCAGCATCGGCAGCACCAGCATCGCCGCCAGCAAGCCGCACAGCCCCGCGAAGAAAAACCAGCTGCGCCGTCTCACTCCCTGCGGGTCGGCGAGGCTGCCAGTCAGCAGCTTGTAGTTGCGCCGGTTCGCCTTCCATCCGATGTCGAAGAGGTTGCCCAGCAGCGGCACCGCGCCCAGCAGCACCTCAATGCCCCAGTTCACCAGCATCCTCGCCAGCGTTACGTACGAGACGCCGCGCGCCCACGCCGCAATAATAATGACGCACGAAGCGATCCCGCCGATCACATCGCCCACGCCGGGAATGAATCCCACAATCCCGTCCAGCCCAAAGCGGATCGCGGTGCCCGGAATGCGGAACCAATCGTCCAGCAGGTGTGAGAGCAGGTCGAGGTTCTCGTCGTCGAACGCCTTCGACCCGCGGCGCATGCGCGGCGAGAGGACCTCGGGCTGTGTCGTCGCCTCCATCTGCATGTCCTCGCTCCGCATCCGCTGCGCGCGCGTTCCCACGCCCGCCGATGCTATAATTTCAAGTATACGGCGGCTATAGTTCAGTGGCAGAACGCCGCTCTGTGGCAGCGGATGTCGTGGGTTCGAAACCCACTAGCCGCCCCAAACTTTCCCCCTCTCAAATGACACCCACCACAGAGTCCGCGCGCCCCGGAATCTACGCGGGGACCTCGGGCTGGGCGTACCCCACCTGGAAGCCCGCCTTCTATCCCGCCGGCCTGCCGGCCAAGCGCTTTCTGGAGCACTACTCCTCGCGCCTCGACTCGGTCGAGGTCAACTACACCTTTCGCGCCTTTCCGACCGCGAAGATGCTCGACACCTGGCTGGCGGCAACTCCCGCGAATTTTCGCTTCAGCTTCAAAGCGCCGCAGCGCATCACGCACTTCAGCCGCCTGCTCGGGTGCGACGCCGCGGTGGGCGAGTTCGTCGCCGCGCTCGAGCCCGTGCGCGCCGCAGGCAAACTCGGCCCACTGCTCTTCCAGCTTCCGCCCAACTTCAAGGCCGATCCGGAGAAGCTCACCGGCTTCCTCGCAGCGTCCGCGCTCCAGGGTCCGGCCGCGCCCAGGCTTGCGTTCGAGTTCCGCCACCAGAGCTGGTTCAGCGATGAGATCTACGCGATTCTCCGCGCGCATAACGCCGCGCTCTGCATCGCCGAAAGCGATGACCTCAAGACGCCCGATGTCCAATGCGCCACCACCCACGCCTGCTATCGCCTCCGCCGCGAAGCCGGCTACACCTCCGCGGAGATCGAAGCCTTCGCCGAAAAATCTTCCGCGCTCGCAGCAACCCGCGACGTCTACGTCTACTTCAAGCACGAGGACGACCCAACCGGCGCGCTCAACGCCGTCGCCCTCCTCGAAGCCTGCGCCGTAAGAGCAGGGAAGCGATGAGCGACGCTGAAGCGCCCGTCCTCGCTACGCCTCCCGCTGTGCCCATCCCGTTTGCACCTCAGCCCTTCGTTCCCCGCCGCTTCCTGTCCAACGGCCATCTGCAGACCATCCTGGGCAACTTCCTCCCACGTCCAAATCATCTCCCCCAACCGACGGAAGAACTCGTCGAAGTCTCGCCCGCCATCGGCGAGCAGATAGCCAGCCGCGTCCTCTGCCTCTGCCACTGGCAGCCCGAAGCCATCCGCGCCACGCGCCCCACTGCAATCATCCTGCATGGCCTCGAAGGCTCGGCCCACTCGCAATATGTGGTTGGCAACGCCAACAAGCTCTGGCGCGCCGGCGCCAACGTCATCCGCATGAACATGCGCAACTGTGGCGGTCGCAGCTACGAGATGGCCCGCGAGACGCCCACGCTCTACCACTCCGGCCTCTCGGCCGATGTCGGCGCCGTCATGCGTCACTTCCTCGCCCGCGAGCGCCTCCAGAGCATCGCCCTCATCGGCTACTCCATGGGCGGCAATCTCGTCCTCAAGCTCGCCGGCGAACTCGCGGCCTCAGCGCCGCCCCAGCTGCGTTCCGTCGTCGGCATCTCGCCCTCCATCGACCTCGGCCCCTCCGCCGCTGCGCTGCACCAACCCGCCAACCGGTTTTATGAGGCCCGCTTCCTGCGCGCGCTCTTCCGCCGCTACCGCTCGAAGGCCCGCTTCTTTCCCCGCGCCTACGACCCCAACCGCCTCTCCGGCATCCACTCCCTGCGCGACTTCGACGACCGCATCACCGCCTTCTACTCCGGTTTCGCCTCCGCCGAGGACTATTACTTCCGCGCCGCCGCCGCGCGCGTCATCGACCGCATCGCCATCCCCACCCTCATCGTCTCCGCGCTCGACGACCCCTTCATTCGCTTCCTGCCCGAGACCCTCGCCGCCCTGCGCACCAACCCACACATCACTCTGCTCCAACCCGAACACGGCGGCCACTGTGCCTTTCTTGCGACCCCCAACCCCGCCGCAAGCGACGACGGCTACTGGGCCGAAACCACCCTCCTCCGTTTCGTCCTTGCCCACGCGTGATGGCTTGCCCGCGACCAAACGCCCGCCTGAGATAATCGACCCATGCATGCCGAGTGGTCCGCCGAGTGCTCCTCCGACGACCCCGTCCTCGTCGTTCCCTGGCAGGACCCCAGCGGCAGATCAGCCTTCGTCGATCTTCGCGCCAACCCGTATGACTTCGACGCGATCGCCGAGGCTGAACAGCATCCCCCGCTGATGCAGGCCCTGCGTGCGCTCAACGCCACTCGCTCGCCAGTCTTTACCGCCAAGTGCGACGCGTGGCCGCTCGACGCCGAAGAAATAACCCACCTTCATATCAACCTCGACGAAGCCGCGCCGACAGACCCCGCGCTTGCTGGTTTCGCGCACCCGCCCCACGGCTTCGCCAGCTACATCGACCTCCTCTGGCGCGAGCCATCGGTGTTCACATCCTTCCCAAAACAAGAACGCATCCTTCGCCGTCTCACCCGCCTCGCCACCGCGCTCGACCACCCCTCGGCCGTGCTTGAGTGCGTCCTTCGCCCCGCCGTCATCGACCTCGATGGCGCGCGCGAGGGCTTCGCCATCAGCCTCTACGTCAAAGCCCTCAGCCTTGACCCCCACTCCGCCGAACTTGAGTGGGCCGCTGCCCTCAACTCCGTCGTCGCGCTCCTCCGCAGCAAAGACCTCTAGCCACGAACAATGAAGAACGTGCAACGGACAACTGCCGTTACGCCATTGCTCGCATCGCCTCGCCCGCGCGTTGCACCCCTATCAATCGCGTCGCCTCGCCTATCATCCCCATCGGCACCGGCTTGGCGAAGTAGAAGCCCTGTGCCTCGTCGCACCGCCGCCGCAGCAGGAAGTTCAGCTGGTCGGTCGTCTCCACGCCCTCGGCCACCACCTTCAGGTTTAGCCCATGCGCCATCGAGATAATCGCCCTCACAATCGCCGCCGCCGTCGGGTCCTCCGCCGACCGGTTCACAAAGCTGCGATCGATCTTCAGCCGGTCCACCTCGTATTGCAGCAGGTAGGAGAAGCTTGAAAATCCGGTGCCGAAGTCGTCGATCGCAATCTTCACCCCAAGTGCGCGCAGCGCCATCAGCGTCTGTTTGGTGGTCTCCGAGTTGGTCATCAGGGTCTGTTCGGTGATCTCAATCTCCAGGCTGCGCGCGGGCAGGCCTGAGTCGCGCAGCGCCGTCTCCACCAGCGACGGCAGGTTCTTCTGGCGGAACTGCCGCGGTGAAAGGTTGACCGCGATCACCAGCTCGCGCTTCAGCAGGTCCTGCATCTCCTTGCCCTCGTGGCACGCGGTGCGGACCGCCCACTCGCCCATCGGCACAATCATCCCCGTGGCCTCGGCCAGCGGAATAAACTGCGCCGGCGGCACGTTGCCGCGCCGCGGGTGCGTCCAGCGCAGCAGCGCCTCCATGCCAATCACCTCGCCCGTAATGCAGGAGACCTGCGGCTGGTAGTGCAGCGAAAGTTCGCCGTTGATCAGCGCATGGCGCAGGTCATGCTCAAACTCCAGCTTGTCCGCGGTCGCCTCGATCATGCTCTCGTTGAACACGTGGTAGGTGTTTCGCCCGCTCTCCTTGGCCTCATACATCGCGGCATCCGCGTTCTTCAGCAGGCCCTCCAGATCGCGCGCGCAGTCAGGAAAGATGCACAGCCCCACGCTCACCGTGATATTCACCTCGCGGTTGCCCACCGTGGTCGGCGTCGCCACCTTCTGCAGAATCGTCTCGGCGCAGCGCTCCGCGTCCTTCTGGTCGCGAAACTCCGGCATCACAATCACAAACTCATCGCCGCCCATGCGCGCCACCGTGTCGGTCTGGCGCACCGCCGCGCACAGCTTCTTCGCCACCACATCCAGCAGGCCGTCGCCCGCGGCATGGCCCAGTGAGTCGTTGATCCGCTTGAAGTGGTCGATGTCCACCATCAGCACAGCCACCTTATAGTGGTTGCGCTTGGCGCGCTGGATCGCTTGCCGTATCCGGTCGTCCAGCAGCACACGATTGGGCAGGCCGGTCAACTGGTCGTGGTGCGCCAGGTGGTTCACATACTCAGTCAGCTTCTTGCGCTCGGTGATGTCGAACGCAATGCCCAGATAGCCGGTGATCTTGCCGCTCGCGGACTTCAGCGCGGTCATCGCCAGGTTCACCCAGATGCGCGACCCGTCCTTGCGGACATAACTCCACTCGCGCTCGTCGGTCTGGCCCTGCTTGGGCTTCTCGATCAGCGAGGCGAAGCCTGCTGCGATCGGCCGCCCAAGGTCCTTGCTCAACTGCACCGCGCGCGCGCTCATCTCCGCCGGGTCGTGCAGCATCATCATGGAGTGCTGCCCAATCAGCTCATGCTTGCGGTAGAACGTCAGCGCCTCCGCAGCCGGGTTCATCGCCGTCACCGTTCCGGCCGGGTCGGTGGCAATAATCGAGAACGGCGCGTTCTCAATCATCGACTGGGTAAACTCGTTCAGGGTCTCGATCTCGCGCTGACGCTCGCGCTCCTCGGTCACGTTGCGGTTGGTCACCACAATGCCATCGCCCAGCTTCACCACCTGCATCGATATCCAGTACGGCTCCACGTCTTCAAACTCGACCAGGCGCTCCTCGGTATAAGGAGTTCCCGACGCCACCACCTCCTTGTATCTCTCACTCAGCTCGCGCCCCATCGCCGCCGGCAGCTCATCGCTCAGCAGCCTGCCAATCAGTTGGGTGCGCGGCTTGCGCAGCCGCTTCTCGCCGTTCGCGTTCACATAGGAGAAGCGGAAGTCCACAATCTCGTCCTCGTTGTCGCGCACGCTCTCCAGAATGTAGAAGGCGTCCAGGCTGCTCTCCGCCGCCACGATGAACTGCTCATGCTCTTTGTTGGCGGCAATCACCGCGCGCACCATCGATCGCACGTACGGAAACAGCACCGCCACGCCCATCGCCACCACTACCGATGCGGACGCGCGCACCAGCGGCAGCTCCCCGCTCAGCCCGCGCAGCGGTCCCCACAGCGGCAGATACCCGGCGAGTCTTTCCAGTCCGAAGCACACCAGAAACAGCCCGAGCAGATAGGTGGTCAGACCAAAGGGCACGCGCTCCCGCAGCAGATGCGCGAAGCGCACAATCATCAGACACGCGACCAGGCAGGTGAGCCACGCCAACCCGTCGGCCACCAGTGAATACGTCAGCGCCGCGTGATAGGTTCGGGCCGAACCTGCGGAAAGATGCAACAAGGTGAAGGGGCTCGGCCCGGTCAGGATCAACAGGGCAAGCGGCGCGAACAGCGCGAACGACACGATCATCTTTGTCCGTGGGGACATCGACTGATTGCTGCTCAAGGCAAACTCCACGTCTCTCATGTCTTGATGCGGGGGCCCCGGTCCCATCATCCGCTCGGCGATACCACTCACGATACCCGCTTTGCCATAATCACGCCGATGGATTCTGTATGCGTTCCGATTTGGTAACTTTGTCGTGCTGTCAGGACATCATCGCCGCGCGCAGGTCCCGACAACCTGAAGCATTATGGCTCCAACCGCTGAGGAAAAGACGGTCACTTATACACACATGCCCGCGGGTTGGCCGACTAGTAGCTGCCCGCGAAGATCGCCTTCAGCTTCGCGCGTAGCCCCTGCTCCTCGCTGGCGCGCCTTACCTGGGTGCGATGCGTGTAGAGCAGCATCCCGATGGCCACCGAAAACTCCGGCCTCGCCAGCTCCGCCGGCATGCGCGAGAGGGGCACCGGAGACCCCACCCGCGAGGGCACACGAAGCAGGCTCTCCGCATTATCCAGTAGTCCGCCCAGTAGCGCGCCGCCGCCGGTCAGCACACATCCCGCGCCCAGCGCCTCCAACACTCCGCCCTGGCGCAGGTTGTCGCGCAGCATCGTAAAGAGCTCGCGCGCGCGCGGCTCCAGAATCTCCGCCAGAAACCTCTGCCGCACCAGACGCGTCGGCTGCGCCTCCCCGCTCAGCGAGCCCATCGCCAGGTTCGACCCCACCTCAATCTCGTTGCCCTGCGGCACCGACGTCACCACGCAGTGGCCATACACCCGCTTCAGCTCCTCCGCCTCTTCCACCGAGACGTGCAGCCCCACCGCAAGATCGTTGGTAAAGTGGTCGCCGCCGATCGGCAACACCGCCGTGTGGGCGATCGACCCCTCGAAGAACACCGCGAGCTCCGTCGTGCTCGAACCAATGTCCGCGATGCACACGCCAAGCTCGCGCTCGTCCGCCGAGAGCACCGACTCAGCTGCCGCGATGCCTTCGAAGATTGTGTCGCGCACCTCAAGCCCCGCTCGGTTCGCGCACGTCACCACACTCTGCGCCACGCCGCCGGAGCAGGTCGAGAGGTGCAGGTTCACCTCCAGCCGGTTGCCCACCATCCCAATCGGGTCGTGGATGCCCGCCTGGTCGTCGAGAATAAACTCCTGCGGCAGCAGATGCAGCACCTCGCGATCGGGAGGGAGCGCGACGGAGCGCGCGCGGTCCACGGCGGCCCGCACCTCCTCGCGCGTGATCTCGCGCATCCGGCTGCCCATCGAGATGCCGCCCCGGCTGTTCAGCCCGCGCACGTGCGTGCCGCCGATGCCTACCACCGCCGTCTCAATCCCGGCGCGCGCCACACGCTCCGCCGTCAATGCCGCTTTGTTGATGGCCTCCGCCGCCGGCCCCAGCTCCGCGATCAGCCCGCGCCGCATCCCGCGCGCCGTCTCAATCCCGTGCCCGCGATAGCGCAGCACGCCATCCTGCACCTCCGCCACCAGCACGCAGACCTTGCTGCTTCCCGCGTCCAGCACCGTGATCAGGTTGTCCGGCCGCGGGTTCATCGCGGCGCTCCCTGCGCGGCGGCATTGGCCGCGGAGGGCTTGCCGCCCAGCTTCGCCCCCAGCGGCGTCACCGGATACGCCGTCGTCAGAGGCGCGATAGGCTTCGCGCTACTCGATGCAATCGGCGACTTGCCCGCCGAGCTGCCCGCCGGCTTCACCTTAGCCTTGGCCACAATCGGAGCCTTGCCGGTCTTCGCAGCGGAGACAGCGGCAGCCTTCGTTGCAGCCGCAGCCGGCTTCACCGCCGCAGCGGGCTCACGCGCTGCGGAGGATGCACTTGCCGCGTTTTGCTCGTTCGCTGCGGCGCCATCGTCAACCGGCGGAGCAACCGCGCCCGGCTGCATCTCCAGCACGGCCTGCCGCTCATAGCGCAGATCGACCGCCGCGAGCCTGGGATATTGCGTTCGCCACTCCGCTAGATGCGCCTGATAGCGGCGATACCGCTCCAGAAAATCCTCATCGCCAAAGTGCACCAGAATATCTCCGCCCTTGTCGGCCGCGCTGCCCGCGGCACCGCTGGAGATAATCGCCCTCACATCCTCAGGATCGGAGAGATCGACCTCGCTCACCCGCTGCGAGAGATGCTCGCCCGTCGCATCCAGCGCCTGCAGGAAGCCCAGATAAGTCTTCATCCGCGCCGCGCGCACCGCCAGCGGGTCCGCCGCCGAGATCCCTGTCAGCACCGGAAACGAATAATTCGCGGCCTTCGATATCCCGCCCGCACTGCCCGCTCCATCAGACATATCCGGCGCAGCCATGTTCAGCAGCACGCCGCCCGCATCCACCAGCCCAATCCGAGGACCCTCGCGCACAAATGCCACCGGCGTCCGCTCCACAATCGCCACCCGCACCCGGTTGGGCAGCAGACGCATCACCGTCGCATGCGCCACCCACGGCAGGCTCTCCAGCTCCGCCCGCCGCTGGGCCAGCGGAATCCGGAAGACGTTGCGCCCCACATCCTCGCCAAAGACGCTCAGCAGTTGCGCGCGCGACATGTGGCTGTTGCCCGCAATCTGGATCGCCGCCGAATCCGGCACTGTGAAGTGCTCGTCGTGCAGCAAATAGCTGCGCACGGCCAGCATTCCCGCAATGCTCCCGGCGACCAGGATAAGCAGCGCCATGCCCACGCCAATGCGCCCCCACAGCGTCTTGGGGAATAGCACACCGCGAACGCTCAGCCGCAGCCCGCCCCGCCGTGGCTTCCTCTCGAACTCGCTGTCATCATCGAAGTTATCGGTATAGCGATCGCTATAAGACGCGTCTCGCCGCAGCGGCATCTCACTCACCGCCGCGCGCCGCTTGCCGCTGGGGAAAGGGACGCGCTCCGGCTCTGGCGCATCCAGCACCGCCGAGCCACGCTTCGAAAAAAGGTTGTCCGATCGCACGTCCTGAGCAAGGGCGCGAGGAATCGCCACCGTCATCATATCCCGCGGCCGCACCCCACCATCGCTCTAAACCACCCCACGTACCCACTCAGTACGCACAGCGGAGAACGAAAACAGTCAGTACTTCTCCAGCGCATGCACGACCATCCCACTCGCTTGCGAGACACTCCCCGCCCCCAGTGTCAGCA
>Ga0302320_10028262_pt1 | contig 10770 bp, 9 predicted proteins | sample Bog_T0_3_FD_202130 | JGI IMG/M metagenome (GOLD analysis project Ga0302320, IMG submission 202130) | Peat permafrost microbial communities from Stordalen Mire near Abisko, Sweden - Bog_T0_3 | ecosystem: Environmental > Terrestrial > Soil > Wetlands > Peat | place: Sweden: Abisko, Stordalen Mire... | reverse complement strand
GTTCTGTCTTGCCAGACCCCGCCGGCGCCTGCACCAGGATCGAAAGCGTCGGATCGAGCGCCAGTTCGCGCTTCTCTTGATCGGGAGGCGGGTTACTCATCGCCAGCCTCCCCGTCCGAGGTGTCTTCATCGCCCGCCCCAGCTATCCGGTGCTCATGGATCCGGCAAAGCGCCTGCAGACCGCACCGCTCGCAGGTCTCCGGATAGTCGCGCGGATCCACCTTCGCCACCCCCGCCAGGAAGTCCGCCGCCAGCCGCTCGATCTCCTTCTGCCATGCATCGACTTGCTCAGCTTGCAGCGAGTTTTTCATGAGCGAATTCACGTTCTTCAGGCCGGAAAACAGGGTGTCCGCTGGCGCTCCCACGCAACCGGCAAAGGCTCTCTCTTTTGCGCTGGGTCGCAGTCGCGCAAACACCAGCCCTCCCAGGTCCTCATCGTCCTTCAGCCCAAAGCACCCATAAAGCGGAAGCTGCACGTCCTCCGGCCGCGGCGGCTCCCAGGATTTCGGGGAGACCTTCCCGGTCTTGTAGTCCACCACCATCACCGTCCCATCGTTGAGCCGGTCCGCCCTATCCAACCGCAGCTTGAACTCCAGCGATCCCACCGGAACCGTCCGCTCTGCCTCTGTCTCCTCCACCTCGAACGGCACTCTTCCCGCCTCATAATCCAGCCAGGCGGTCACGAGCCGCGTCAGCCGCTCCTGCTCCAATGCCAGGTAGGGTGCGGGCATGCGCTCTCTCAAACTTCCTGGAAGTCTCTCTCGAAATACTTGTTGTACGTGGTTGGAAACAAACAAACTGCGATCCGTCAGGTCAAGCAATTGCTCAAGCGTGCGAATCCCGTCGGGCGGACCTTTCCACACCCTGTGCAAAACGTGGTGCAGCAAACTTCCGCGCTGCATCGGAGTCAAGCTCGCCTGCGCGGCCTCCCAACCGCTCGCCCCCAGCCGCGCCGTCGCAAACGCCTTGAAGGGGCACTGGCTCTGCCACGTCAACACCGCCGCACCGCCCGCAACCAGTCCAGCCGCGTGAGTCACCCGGCTTGAATCCTCCACGGTGATTGCCACCGGCTCTGGACTTGAGCTACCCGCCAGCTCGTCCGCCAATTTCTCTGCTGGTCCGGCAATCAGTGCAATCAGCCGTGAAGGCCGTGCCTCGGTCCCATCCACCTGCCTCGCATAGCTGAAGTGGACCTCCCGCGCCGACGCCACAACGCGCCGCGTCACTGCCCCTGCCAGCTCCCAGTCCGCCTGAGGCGTCGCGTGCGGCATCCCCGCATTCCGCTGCACGTCGAGCGGCAGCAGCGGATGCGTACTTCCGCCCGCTGGCCACCCATCCTCCGTAGCCCCCAGAAACCAGACCGCATCCGCTGTCAGTCCAGCCGACTCCGCGGGCCCCGCAATCAAAATCGGTGCTTCCCGCGACTCAGCCGCAAACAGCGTCTCTTCCACCGCTCTTCCCAGCGCCGACAGAAACTCACGCCATTCCATCCGCCGCCCGTCAAACCCCAGCGACCCCGCCGTCTCCACCGCCTGCTGCCACCGTTGAGCCGCCTGAAACTCCGCGCTTGAAAACTTCTTAGCTTGCGCAAAGTGCAACGATTCAAGCAGTTGCGGCGCCAACTCCGCCCAGGCCACCGGGCTCTGCGGCTGTTCGCCAAACTCCTTCAGCCGGCGCTGCTCCACAGTCCAACGCTGCACCCACTCCGCCGGCAGGCCGCTGCTCTCAGACAGCCGGGAAAACGGCCGAACAAACCCAGCCAGCGTCCACTCCGGCCGTTCCAGTCCCCTCCGGCGCACTGCCCGCATCTGCTGCTGGAGCGCAGCCGTCTCCTGCGCACTCGCCGCCGCATACCCCGTTGAAATCAGCCAGTCGACCTCGTTTTCACTCAGCGGGCCGGAAAGCCACTGCAGCACCATCTGGGCCGCCCGCGGCAAGGCAACCTGCCCCAACGGAACCCCCAGCGAAAACTCAAATTGGCAACCAAGCTCCGCCCCCGCATACCGGGAAAACGCCCGCTCAATCTGCCCTCGAGCCGCCCGAGCGTCCTGCGTAATCACCAGGATGGAGCATGTCCCCCGCGCCCCCGGCTCCTCTCGCAGCCGACGCCCACACCACGAAGCACAGGCAGAAATCTCTGCCTGATTATCCGCAACCTCATGAAAAAAGACATGTTCCGCCTTCTCGCGGCACCCAGCCTCCCGCCAGCTGCCCCAGGCATCAAACACCGCGCGCTGCACCGGAAGCAGCCGATCGAATCCCGCCAGCAGCAACGCCGGCCGACCCTCCGCATCAGGTTTTTCCAGCAGGCTCAGCAACTCCAGCGGCAGCCGCGCCTGGCTCAATAAGCTATCAGCCCTGCACGTGGCTTCAAACTTCTCGACCCACCGGTTAATCGCCGCCGCATCGTTTTGCCAGCCTGCCCGACCGCCGGTCCGCAGAAACTGAGGCGCATAACTGCAAATCAGCTCATGCGCCTCCATCGCCAGCTTGGCCAACCGATATCGCGGTCCCTCCAGCAGCGTCGCCGACCGCTCGTCAGCCCCAGCAATCTCCGCCCATAAGCTCTGTTCCTGGGTCGAATTCAGCACCAACCGCCCGTCGCCCGACCGCGCCTCCCAGGCCCAGCTGAGGAACCCGTTCCAGTCCAGAATCCGCGGCGCATTCCAGGCCGTCAACCCCGCACCCTGCCTCGCCCGGTTAAACCCGGCCCTCAGTGCCCGCGCCGCGCGTTCGCTGGCTGCCACCACCAGCCCACCCCGCTGCAGCCAATCGTCAATCCCTTCCGCTCCCAAGGCTCCCATTCCAGCGTTATACGCTGCGGCACCGGTTCCTTGCCAACCAGCACGAATCCAAAGCAAAACAGCGCGCCAGAAGTGACACGAATCCCTGCACACAAGCAGCTCAAGACCTCTCAGCGGTTGTAAACTATTGATGCGATGTATCGAATTCTTGCTGGTCTCGTGCTATCCGTTTCCGTTCTGACTGGATGCCAATCCACTCCGAAAAATGTCCCCTCCCCCTCGCCGCAGAGCGCCAAAGTCTACAACGTTCACGGCAAAATCGTCTCAACCAACGCATCCACCGGGCAGGTCCTGCTCGATCACGAAGCCATTCCCGGCTTTATGGATGCCATGGTCATGCCCTACAAGCTCAAAGACCCCAGTATCCTCTCCGAGCTGCACCCCGGCGATCGAATTACCGCCGACCTCCTCGTCTCCCAGGACGGCAATGCTGACATCCTGCTTGACCACATCGTGGTTGTGGCCCAGGCCAAACCTGACTACAAGCCGACCATCAGCTATCATGTTCCCGTTCAGGGAGATGTAGTCCCAAACTTCAAGCTCCGCAATCAGGATGGCCACGCCCTCAACCTCACCCAGTTCAAGGGCAAAGCCGTGCTCATCACCTTCATCTACACCCGCTGCCCGCGGCCTGACTTTTGCCCCCGTGTCACTCGGAACTTTGCCCAGATCGACAAAGAACTCGCCGCCCAACCGTCCCTCTACGCCAAGACCCATCTTCTCTGCGTAAGCTTTGATCCCGACAACGACACCCCTGAGCGGCTCCGGGCCTACGGCGCGCAATACATCGGCAGCGACTCCAGCCAGGCTTTCAACCATTGGGATTTCGCCGTCCCGGAGAAACCGGTTGTCCAAACGATGGCCCGATACTTCGATGTCGGCATCACCACCGACGCCGACAACACCATCACCCACACCCTTTCCACAACCCTCATCGGCCCCGATGGAAAGGTCGTAAAGTTCTACCCCGGCAACGATTGGACACCCGACCAGGTCTCCGCAGACGTCAAGCAACTCCTTGCCGGAAAGGCCTGAAAGGCACTATCCTTCTCCTGACTTTGTGCAAGCTTCGAACTTAAGGCTAGTGGGTTTGGATCGCCCATAAACGGGGGCCCCCGGTCTCGATTCTGAGACCGGGGAGACCTCAGCCCTCTATAGTCCCGATCACCAAGGAGACCCTGATGACCACCGGCTCCAATACCCTGGAAATCCGCCAGGACGCGCAACTCGATCTGCTTTCCCTCGGAGCCCTCGTCCATCGCCTCGATACGGGCATCATCCCCTTCCGCAAGGCCACCGAATGCCGCATCCACGTCAGCGGCGGCGAGTTCAACGTAGCCGCCAACCTCTCTGACTGCTTCGGCCTCAAGACCGCCATCGCCTCCGCCATGGTCGACTACCCCATCGGCGACCTCATTGCCGAGCGTGTCCGCGCCATGGGCGTCAAGCCCTTCTACAAGCATTTCAAGCACAACGGCGTAACCGGCCCCAACATGGCAACCGTCTACAGCGACCGCGGCCACGGCGTTCGCGGTCCCGTTGTCTTCTACAACCGATGCAACGAAGCCTCCGCCCAGCTCAAGCCCGGCGACTTCGACTGGAAGGCCATCTTTGCCAGCGGCGTCAAGTGGGTCCACTGCGGCGGGATCTTTGCCGCGCTCTCTCCCACAACAGCCCCGCTGGCCGCCGAAATGATGCGCGAAGCCAAGGCCGCCGGAGCCATCACCTCCTTCGATCTCAACTTCCGCGAGAAACTCTGGAAGATCCATGGCGGCGACGATCATGCCGTAGAGACCATCGCCACCATCGTAGAAAATGTCGATGTCCTGGTTGGCAATGAAGAAGACCTGCAAAAAGGCCTCGGCATCCCCGGCCCCGAGGTCCATTCCACCTCCAAACTCGACCCCAGCGTCTTCCTCGGCATGATTGAGAACGTCGTCGCCAGGCACAAGCACGTAAAAGCCGTAGCCACCACCCTGCGCGAAGTCCACTCCACCAACCGCCATAGCTGGAGCTCCGTCGCCTGGATCAACGGCCAAACCTATTCCGCCCCCACCGCCGAGCTCGATGTCTACGACCGCGTCGGCGGCGGCGACGGCTTCGCCGCCGGCTTCATCTTCGGCCTCCTCACCGGCGAGTCCCCCCAGGAAGCCGTCAAATTAGGATGGGCCCACGGCGCACTCCTCACCACTTTTCCCGGCGACACCACCATGGCCACGCTCGACCAGGTCCGCACCTTCGCCAAAGGCGGCTCCGCCCGCATCCAGCGCTAATAATTCGGCACGATCGAAGCAACCCATCCTGGGCCAATCACTGGTAAAAAGCACTGTCATCCCGACCGAAGGGGAGGGATCTGCGGTTGCTTCTAACACCCTATTTGCATCAACCCCGTCTCCCCCCGCATCCATCAACTGTTATTCTTGCGAGAGATAAACGGAGAGTCCAGAATTGGCTAAAGTAACGCTTGTTTTTGCAGTCCTCCTGGTTGGTCTTGGCCTGGCCGGATACATGGGCACCGGCAGTATCCACGCCACCGCCCTCATTCCTGCCTGGATCGGCCTGCCCCTCGGACTCTGTGGCTTCCTCGCCATCAGCCCCATTGAAAAGCGCCGCAAGCTCTTCATGCACATTGGCGTCACCATCGCGCTGCTCGGCTTCATCGGCTCAGCCGTCGAAGTCATCCGCACCTACGTCCACGCCAGCTCCACCGGCATCGCCCCGGATCAAATCGCTGTCGCTTCCAAGCTGATCCTCACCGGCCTGCTTCTCCTTTACGTCATCCTGTGCGTACGCTCCTTTATTACCGCTCGCCGTTCGGGAAAGGTCTAACCCTTGGGTACCATGCGTGGTGGTATGGCAGGCATGACCGGCTCGCGCGTAGAGCGCTCGCCTCGTCCCGGCGCAGCCCGTGGCGGACAGGCAGACGAGCCTAAAAAGAAGCCGGCACTGAAGAAAGTCCTGCCCCAGGTTTGGCAACTGGTCAGGCCGCGTCTCGGCCTGCTCGCCGCGGGACTCGCCCTCATGGTTCCAAACCGCATCGCCGGCCTGGTCATGCCGTATATGACCAAGCCCCTCATGGACAATGTCCTCAATGCCCACGGCGATGCTTCCAAACTACCCCTCTACATCGGCCTCGTCTTCGGAGCCATGCTGGTGCAGGCGCTCACCTCTTTTGCCCTCACACAGTTGCTCTCCAAAGCCGGCCAGCGCCTCATCGCCGAGCTCCGAAGCCAGGTCCAGAAGCACATCGGTCTGCTCTCTGTCGCCTACTACGACGAAAACCGCACCGGCACCCTGGTCTCCCGGATCATGACCGATGTCGAAGGTGTGCGCAACTTGGTGGGTACCGGCCTGGTGGACTTCACCGGCGGCATGCTCACCGCGATCCTTGCCTTCATCTATCTCATGCACCGCAACGCCATCGTCACCCTTAGCGTCTTCGCTGTGCTCGGCGTCTTCGTCGTTATCCTCCAATACGGATTCAAGACCATCCGCCCCATCTTCCGCGAACGCGGCAAGATCAACGCCGAAGTCACCGGCCGCCTCACCGAGTCGCTGGGCGGCGTGCGCGTCGTCAAGGGCTACCATGCGGAAGCACGCGAGCACAGCGTTTTTGCGGACGGCGTCGGGCGTCTGCTTGAAAATGTAATGAAGTCGCTCACGATGACGAGCGTGCTCTCCGCCGCCTCCACTACCATGGCCGGCCTCGTTTCGGCCCTTGTCATGTGGTTCGGCGGGCACCTCGTTCTCCGCGGCTCCTGGACCGTCGGCGACTACTTCCAATACAACATGTTCCTCGTCTTCATGATCGCTCCCGTCATCCAGATCGTGAACATCGGTACCCAGCTTACGGAAGCTTTCGCCGGTCTCGACCGCACCAACGAGATCATGTCCGAACTGGAAGAGAACAAGGACCCCAATCGCACCCAAAAAATGCCGCCCATCCGGGGCACAGTCCAATTCGACAACGTTGAATTCGCTTACGAGCCGGAAAAGCCCGTTCTCCACGGCATCAGCTTTCTCTCTGAACCCGGCACCGTAACTGCCCTGGTTGGCTCCTCCGGGTCAGGCAAGTCCACCATCATCAGCCTGGTCTGCGCCTTCCATAATCCGGGCGGCGGCAGCATTTTGGTGGACGGTTTCGACTTGGCGAAAGTCGACCTCAATACCTACCGCTCACAACTCGGCGTCGTCCTCCAGGAGTCGTTCCTCTTCGACGGCTCCATCCGCGACAACATTATGTTCTCCCGCCCTGAAGCGACAGAAGAGCAGTTCCTCTTCGCCTGCCGCACCGCCCGTGTCGACGAGTTCGCCGAGCGCTTCCCAGAGACCTACGCCACCATCGTTGGCGAGCGCGGCGTCAAGCTCTCCGGCGGCCAGCGTCAGCGCCTCTCCATTGCCCGCGCGCTGCTCGCTGACCCTCGTATCCTCATCCTCGACGAAGCCACCAGTTCCCTCGACTCTGAGTCTGAAGCCATGATCCAGGATGGCCTCAACAAGCTCATGGAAGGTCGCACAACCTTCGTCATTGCCCACCGCCTGTCCACTATCCGCCGCGCCGAGCAGATCCTCGTCGTCGAAGGCGGCCGCATAGTCGAGCGCGGAAACCACGCCGAGCTCTTCGCACTGCGCGGCCGCTACTTCGATCTCTACACCCGCCAGCACGGCCTCGAAGCCAACCTCTTCCTCGCCCCCGGCGAAGGCGACGTTATCCCCGCCTGAAGCAATTCAAAGTTTCTTTTCCAAATTTGCAGTTTATTTCTCCGAAAGGCGGACACTTGATTCATGTCTCCAAGTCTGCCCGGTTTCCTCGATTCAGTCTGCTCGAAATATGGGCGGTCTGAACCTACCCCCTACACCCTACCCGAAGGTAATCACAAGGTAATCAAAAAGTAATCTCCTCGGCCAGCGTTCTGTTCGGTTGCCGGTGGTGTTCAGCGAAATATCCTGAAATCATATATAGCTTGGGTACCCCCGGGATGTCTCAACCTTACCCCTCGGTGCGCTCCTTAAGGTATGAACTCAACCTGATCGGTCCCACGATCATGGAACTGACTTCACCTGAGTCCCATGAAAAGAAATTCCGTCTCACCTATTGACACGAAGCCGGTGAGCCTACAAACTTGTTATGTCACCACTTCGCGACATGGAGAACCATTATGCGAGACATCGCTCCTCAAGGAACCTATAAAGTCCAAGCCCTCGACCGCGCCTTCGCCGTACTCGATCTGCTAGGCGAAAGCGAAACCCCGCTAGGCCTGGCCCAGGTTGCCTCGTCGCTCCAACTCCACAAGAGCACCGCCCACCGCTTTCTCATGGTTCTCGAACGCCATCGCATGGTAGAACGCACCACGACCGGAAAATTCCGCCTCGGCCTGCGCCTCTTCGATTTCGGCAATCGCGCCATTGAGCAATACGACTTGCGCGACCGTGCCCAGCCGCACCTTCGTCGTCTGGTTGTTGAAACCGAGGAAACCGCGCACCTCTGCATTCTTGAAGCGGCCCGCGTCATCTACATCGATAAAATCGAGCCAGCGCGCTCGGTCCGCATGATCACCCGCGTCGGCGCCAGTAACCCGGTCCACTGCACCTCGGTTGGCAAGGCCATTCTCGCCTTCCTTCCCGAAGAAAAGGCCGCTGAAGTTGTACGCCGCACCCGCTTTGAGCGCTTCACGCACCGCACCATCGCCACCGCCGAGGCCCTGCGCGCGGAGATGGAAAAGACCCGCCGCCGCGGCTACGCCGTCGATGACGAGGAGTTCGAAGAAGGCCTGCGCTGCATCGCTGTTCCGCTTCTCGATGCTCAACGCCTTCCGGTCGCCGCCGTCAGCATCTCCGGCCCTTCGTTCCGCGTAACGGCACAGAAGCTGCCGGCCATCGCCAATCATCTGCTGCAATGCGTCCGCGGCATCTCCGCCGACATGGGATACACATCAGCCAGCCGAGCCAACCGTCAGGCCTGGTCCGCTTAGGTACCTCGTCCAGGCGAATTGGGGCAGGGAACTGCCTCACCCCTTCAACGCATTGCGGCTAAGCAGCAGTGCAACCGGACTTTCCACAGCACCCGCAAGCCGAGTGTTCTCGCAAGGCGCAAGCTTCTGATACACTCAGTAATGTTGTCGCAGTCGATTGAGTCGTCACGCCAGTGTCACAAAGATCGGATGCATCCACAATCCTGAGTGAAGATTCAGGCCCGGAAGGAACCCCAAGCTTCCTTCTGCCGGCCAGATCTTACCCACCCAGGCATAAAGTGGGGACGTAGCTCAGTTGGTTAGAGCGCTGCCTTCTAACCGGCTACCTTTGGAATCAGTAAGATAGATCCTTGGTGTCCACGATGGTGTCCACGCTTTGATAGAGTTGTCCTTAGAGGAGGACTCTTTCGATGCCCACTCTCAAGCCCCTCGGTGCTCTTCTCAACGCTCCCGATTACGCGGACCGCGTCAACCTCATCAAGAAGATCAAGACCGCCAGCGGTTGGCGCTTCGCCTCCGTCGTTCCTGAAGCCAACGGACGGCTCAAGGATCGGGTCCGTATCAACGGCCAGCTCGAAGTCCATCCCGAAGGCGCCTACTACATCGAGTGGCGCGTCGGCGGCCGGAGCGGTCGCCGATATCGCACCGCCGTCGCCAAAGACGATGCCATCGACCAGGCCCGCCGCAAGGCCATCGAGTTGCGCGCCATCCGCGACGGCCTGATTGCCGCTCCCGAACCGGAGCCTGAGGTTGCGCCCAAGACCACAATCGGCGATGCCATCGACGCCTATCTCCGGTATGTGAAGATGCAGCGCAAGCCTCGCACCCATCTGACCTACCGCTACACGCTCGACACCCTGCTTCGTGCCGCTTACAAAAAGAAGTACGTCGAGGACGCGACCCGAGACGACGTGCTCGATTTCATGACTTACTGCTACGAGCAGGGGTTGGGTGCGCGTACGCTACTGTCGTCTCCACAGACCCTAAGGCGAACCAACTCACGGTCGAACGGGAAGACGGCCAGCACGTCACCTACGATCCCAAGCGGCTGCATGGAATCGCCGCCTACCGGGAAATCGCCAGAGACTTTGCCGAGGGCGACCGGCTCCAGTTCACCGTCAGCAAGCCCGACATGGAAATTAGGAACCGCGATCTGGGCACCGTGGAACGCATCGACGGCACCAACATGACTGTCCGCATGGATGGCGACAAGGCCCGGACTCTGACATTCGACACCTCCGAGATGCGCCACTTCGACCACGGCTACGCCGTTACGTCGCACAGCTCGCAGGGACTCACCACGGATCGCGTTCTCGTCAACATGGACACCAAAGCGCACCCCGAACTCATCAACACTCGCTTCGCTTATGTGTCAGTCTCTCGCGCGTCCGAAGACGCGCGAATCTACACGAACGACGCAACAACGCTCGCCGAACGTCTCAGTACCGACATCAGCAAAGCCTCCGCTGTCGAGGTCGCAAGACCGAACAGCGAAACGCAAGCTCACCAACCCCAATCGAAGGAGCAGACCATGACAAACACCAAAGAACTGACCCCCGAAGAACAAAGAAGGCAGTTTGAACAGAAAGCTCACGATCCTGCAACCGACAAGGCGCAGTCGCCCTCTGAAATCGACCAACGGCATTATGGACCGCTCCACAATGCGTTGCCGAACGATGCCTCCGGTTACGAGTGGAAGCGGGAGACCGGCGACATCCAGAGCTACCAGCACAACCAGACTGGCGGCTGGCTGCATGTTGACCAGCAAAGTCAGTTCTATGATCGCCATGCCCAGCCCATTGCCAAGGAGCACGCTTTAGAACACGCCGGGCACCTCACGCTTGCGGTCAGCGAAATCTCTCAAGCTCAATCCATCGCTAAAGGCACTGTCGGAACCGACCAGGGATTGAGCTTGTGATTCACCGGCGCGCCCAACCACTCGAACGCCATTTAGTAGAGGGTATTTATCCCCCCGGTAGGTATACAAATGTCCG
>Ga0302320_10028260_pt1 | contig 10771 bp, 5 predicted proteins | sample Bog_T0_3_FD_202130 | JGI IMG/M metagenome (GOLD analysis project Ga0302320, IMG submission 202130) | Peat permafrost microbial communities from Stordalen Mire near Abisko, Sweden - Bog_T0_3 | ecosystem: Environmental > Terrestrial > Soil > Wetlands > Peat | place: Sweden: Abisko, Stordalen Mire... | reverse complement strand
AGGCTCGTTATCTGGCTTGCTTTTGTATCCTTTTTAATTCGTTGGTTTGCTGGAATCTCCCCGGGTGTTTTATTGGGGACTGTCGCGCGGCTTTCCGACCTGGGCGCTGCTCTTTTTCGTGCTGTTGCTGCCGCTTTTTACCTCGGGAGTGATTCGACGCAGGACACGCATGCGCGACGGCTTGGTAACTCGCGCCGCGCCGCCGTCAGGCGCAAGCGTCCCAACGATGTCAGGAGGATGAAAATGAAGAAATCACCGCCTCCGGGAGGTACCTTGCGTTTTGGATGGCAGGGTATCATTTGCTCTTCCGTTTTCATTTTTCTGCAAGATGTGCATTGCTCCGCAGAGCCTCCTTTGAGCGCGAATCCGGCACCAGTTTTTATCCCTCGGCTGAATTGTCCGGTTTATGTGATGGAATATCATATCTGGTACCGGTCTCCTTTTGGTCGGGGAGCACAGCCAGGATATGTGCATTGGGGTGATACGGTGCATATTGATTTTCCGCTTTCGTCTGATCAGAACATCCGCGATATGGGGTCTGTCGGATACCCGCTGCTGGGGCTTTACGATTCGGAAAATCCGGAAATCATTCGTTGGCAACTTCGCTGTGCCCATAACGCCGGAATTGACGGGCTTTTCGTTCACTTATTTCCCGACCAAGTGACGGGGACCTATCTGGGAGGCAGCAAGACTTTCGCGACCATCCTGCACATCGCCGGGGAGGAGCACGTTCAGGTCGCCGCTCACGACGAAGTGATGTTTCGAACGGGCTGGAAGGCACAACGCCCCGACGTGATGGCGCTGCGGATCAGTGAATTTATCAAGCGTTTCGGTTCGGATCCGGCGTATCTCAAAATCGGCGGTCATCCTGTTTACGCTTTTCAATATTGGACCCAATTTATCGCACCGGGTGACATGGCGGCTTGCCTGGACCGGGCCGAACATTTGGCTGGCGTACCGATTCATTTTTTTGTGCTCGGCGGTGCAGATGCTCTCTACCAACGGCACTCGCCATCGTCGTTTGTCACCCTTGGCAATAGCATGTTCATCAAGACGGACGAGGGTTCGAGCGTCCCCGGCGCTGCGGATTGGCTTCGCTTGAGGGCGGCCCTGCTGAAGTTCACTTTTCTTCGCTCTCTTTTTACGAACCAACAATTCGGGCTCTGGGCTTATCCGGGCTTCAACAATCAGCCGCAAGAGAGAGAGCAGAATAATCCGCACGTGAGGGCCTTTTCCCGTCAGGAGGGAAATGTTTTGGCTGAGACCCTGACGGCGTACAGCGGGGAGAATCCTGATTTTATCGTCCTTAGCTCATGGAATGATTGGATGGAAAATTCGGCGTTTGAGCCGGGTTACCGGTTCGACTCTTTCGAGGCGACTGCCGATCGCGACCCGTACCGCTATTGCCGGATGCTCGCGGCGGTCAAGGGGCGGACTTTTGAGCCGCCTCCGCTTCCGCCTAAAGAGGCGATTGATCCGTTGCGCTGGCAATCTCTCTACGGCGTTGATGCCACACCTCCAGTTCTCAAGTTGTACGATTTCTCGCACGGCAAAGATCGCGCGCAAGCGGTGTGGGTCGATTCTGGAAACACAGTGACCCGTTCAGTGCTGGCCGAATCAGGCGACGCTTGGTTCGATTTTTTGACCGATACGGGCCGGGGTATTCGAGCGGAGATAGCCCCGGAAAGGGTCATCGCCAAGGCGGGGCTTCTGCTGACGGAGAAGAGCCCGGTCACGCTGCATCTCGACGGCCTCTCGGGGCAGGGGAAGCTGCCGGAATGGTATCTCGCGCTTCAGTTTCAGGAGCAGGGTCCGGCGGTCGTCAAAGTCAACTATACCTCAGAACCGGCCATGTTCGATTATCGCGAATTTGACGGAGTGAACTTCTCTTATTCCGCCTCTATGAAAACGGGTTCGTTGGGGCTCGTTCGCACGGAAGTTTCGGTTCTTCACGCGGCGAGTTTTGACGATGCGAAGCGACCGACGATTACCGTCAGTCTTTCCTCATTAACAGGCATCGAGACGAGCCACGAAGCCAGTGTATTTCTGCGACGGATCGATCTGTTTCACACACTGGCCAATGCCATTGAGGGCAAATGCATCAGCCCTGATCCAGAACCCCGCCACGATACCGATTTCGAATATCCACTGACGGATAAAAGCGAGCACGTATTCCTTTTCGCCCGGGATTCCAAAAACAATTGGAGCGCACCACAACCTGTTCTCGTAGCTCATTGAAGAGGTCCACATCGCATGAAAACCGTTACCATCGCTCTCAACGGAAGATTTTCCGGAACACTTCAGCCCACGGGCACTCAAACCACGTCGTTTCATCTTTTTGATTCCATCGTTAAATGCTCGCGGTCTTTTGACCTGGTGATTTTTGCCGATCCCGCGTTTAAGGGAGTGTCGGAATGGGCCGATTATCCGGGCACGACCGTCCGGGCGATTCCTTTCAGCCGATGGCCCAGGGCGAAGTCGCAACTTTGGGAGCAGACTTTGCTTCCTCTTGAGGTCAAGGGGAAGCGATACGATCTCGTGCATCATCCGATGATTACATGCCCTCGCTGGAACCTGGGGGCGAAGACCCTGGTGACGTTGCATGACCTGACTTTTTTTCATCACCCGGAATGGGTCGCGCCTGCGTTCCGAAACTGGTTGATGGCGACAGCGGTGCCGGGGATGCGGAATGCCTCGCATGTCACGACTATTTCGGATTATGTCCTGGACCATGCGCGCTCGACGCTGGGCCTGGACGAAAAACGGACGACGCGGATCTATAATGGAATCGAGTTGCCTCAGGAGCCAAAGGCGAAGGCAAGTCGCAAGACGGGGGTGATCCTGGGAGTGAATTTATGGCAGCCGCACAAAAATCTCATGAGATTGCTGGAGGCTTTTGTCATCCTGCGCAAACAATTTCCCGAAATCGAATTGCACTTGGCAGGAAGGCCGCAGGCTCACTATAAGAATTCTCCGAAATTGGCCGAGAGTCTTCAGCATCATGGCATTCGTGTCCTGGGTTATTTGAGCAAGGAGGAGTTGGCGGAAGCCTATGCGAGCGCCACGGTGGCCTGCTATCCGTCACTGGAAGAGGGCTTCGGTCTTCCCATTTTGGAAGCGATGGCGGCAGGAACGCCGGTTGTCACGTCGGACGCTTCCTGCCTCCCAGAAATAGCGGGCGGGGCGGCAATTCTGGTTGATCCGCTTTCTCCGGCGGATATCGCCAGGGGCTTGCAGGATGCGCTGTCGGAATCGCCTCCGGATCGCGAACGCCGCGTCGAGGCCGGGAAGAAGGTGGCCGCTCGTTTCACCTGGAAGGAGGCGGCGCGACAGTATGTTGAGCTTTACGAACGCATTCTCAACTGAGAATGGGCTGGCGAGCATGAATTTCTACACCAGCGAGTGACTGGTTAAGAAATCGCCAAACTCCGCACGGAAGCGATCCGCTCCAAATCGGTCGGCATTTTTTCGGCAGTCGGCTGGATTGAAGGTATCTTTTTGAGCTTCAAATCTCTCGACGGCTTCCATCAAGCTTTCCGTGGTCTGCTCGTCAAAAAAAAGTCCGGTAACTTTTTCCTGCATCGTTTCGAGAGCGCCCCCGGCCCGATAGGCCAGAACGGGGCGGCCCGACGCCTGGGCCTCCAATGGTGTGATGCCAAAGTCCTCCACGCCGGGAAAAACAAAGGCGAGGCATCGCTTGTAGTGGTCCCGCAGGACTTGTTGATTTTGCGGTCCGAGAAAGGTGATGTGGGCGCCGGCCATGTTTTCGAGGCGTGCCCGTTCGGAACCTTCGCCAATCACGACGAGCTTCTTTTTGAGGCGATTGAATGCCGTGATCGCAACGTCGATTCGCTTATAGGGCACCAACTGCGAGACAACGAGGTAGAAGTCGTCGGGTCCATGGGGAGAAACTTCGAACTCGTCGAGGTAGACCGGGGGATAAATGACGTCCGCATCGCGACCGTAACAAGTTTTAATGCGCTCTTTCACGAAACTCGAATTCGCGATGAAATGAGTGACGCGCTGGGCAGCCTTTCGATCAAACTCACGGACATAAGGCACAACGCGGTCAAAGAGGAGCCGACCAGCGGGGCCGCCGACTTCCGAGCTTTTCATGTAATGTTCCTGCTGATCCCAAAGGTAGCGGGGCGGCGAGTGGCAATAACAAACGTGAGGCGTGCCCGCCGGGTAGCCCAGGCCCTTGATGACGCTCGCGTCGCTGCTCACGACGAGATCGACCGGGCCCTTTATTTTTAGGTGCGAAACGGCTAGAGGAAAAAGAGGCAGAAGCTTTTTGTACTGTTTCGCCGCGCCGGGTATCCATTGCAAAGGAGAAGTTCTGATCGGTCGCTCCTGTAAGACGGGGCTAAGCCGGGACGGACGTGCGACGAGGGTATAGATGGGCGCGAGGGGAAGCACCTGGCAGATTTGTTCCAAAACTTTTTCGCCGCCGCGCATTCCGACGAGCCAATGGTGCGCGAGCGCTACGCGTGATGTCGGGGTATCGGTGCTCATAACCTGTGGATGTCCCCGGCAAATTTCAAGCGCTTGCCCGACGGTTGATTGGACCGGCTCGATTCTCAAGCATTCATGGGCCGCTACAAGCACATTAAATGCCACGGAAATCTTCTGTGGAATAAAGGCGTGATCGCTTTCCGAACCCGGCAAGTGCAGCCTGCACGGATCAAGTTTAGGGGAAAGAAAATGCGGGAACGTTGAGGGAGCCGCTGCCTTTGAATGTCCCCGGAGCGGAGTTGCGATAAGCGCTGCCGGGAACCGACACCGTGTTATTGTTGAAGCTCCCCGTACCGACAAAGGTGTTATCGATATCAATGCCATCGCCGGTCGGACTGATCGTGCCGGTGATGGTATTGTTATTGAAGGTTACCGAGGTTTGCTGCGTGTTGTAGGGATAGGCGAACTGAATACCGCGCCAGATGGAATTCTGGATGGTGTTGCCGGTGAAGGTCAAATTGGAGATGGCCGGCGAATTCGTCGGATAGCCATAATTGGGCCAGATCCAGATGGCGCCGCGCTGCTGGCCGGCGAGATCGCCCCCGCCCCGCACGATGGTATTGCCCGTGAGCGTCGCCCCGGTGGTGTCGTACATTTGGTAGCCGCCCGACATGTTGATCACGAGGCTTCCGTTGTCGCCGCTGTCGGCCAGATAGTTGTTCTCAACGACGTTATTGTAACCGCCGGCCAGGTCGAAATTGGATGCGCTCCAATTCGCGAGCACTGTGTTGTAGGTCGCTGTATTGTCGTGGGAGGGACCGGCGTAATTCGAGCTGTAGGTGGAGAGAATCGCGATGCCATCATCGCCCGCGCCCCGGACGTGGCAATTCGTTATCGTGTCGTGGTTGCAGTTGCCATCGAGATGAATGCCGTCGGCATAGGTGAAGCGCACGCGGCAACCGCTGATCAAGCCGTAGCTGTCGTTGCCCATCCACGTGGCGACGATGCTGTGCGTGATCCAAACGTTCTCGATCACCCAGTTTGTCGGCCCAGGGTTGCCACAGATGAATGGCTTGCCGCCGGTGGTTCGCGAGACATGGACGGCGCTGTCGATGGCCAGGTCATGGACTTCGTCGCCATTGCCGGTGAGGCTAAAGCCCATGTAGCCCTGCCAGCTGGTGGTTTGCGGATCGTAGATGCAAACGAGATTCGTGTACCACATGCCGCCCCCATAGACCTTCACGCCGTTGAGGTTGAATTGCGCGCTTTGATTATAGATACCCGGGGGAATCCAGACACCTGCGCTGTTCGCTTGGGCTGCATTGATGGTGTTTTGGATCGCGCTCGTGTCGTCGTGGATGCCGTCCCCGTAGGCGCCGTAGCTCTTCACCGAATAGGTGTTCGCAGGCTGGGTGAGGGCGGTCGGAACATTCTCGAGGTCGATGCTGTCGATGTTGTAGGGCCCGCCCCAATCTCCAGAATCAACTTCGAGTCTGAGCTTGTCGCCGGGATTGAGAGACGGCCCGGAAATAAGAGCCCGGGTTTCCTCCCAATAGGCGGTGTTCGATTCGTTGTGATAGGAACTGAGCGACAGGGCGTTGAGGAGCTGCGACGCCTCACCGCTCGGCGTGTAGACGATCTGGGTGACCTGCCGCGGCGTCGTTTCGCTGTTCACCCAAAGATGGAGCGTGGCACCGGGGCCGGTCTTGTTGTTGTAGGGCCACCAGAAGGGGACATTATGGCGAACGACAATCGAATTGGCCGTCTGGGTGACGTTGAATGTGAGCGATTGGCCTTCGGCGCTTAGCGAGGCGTAGGCACGCCCGGACGCCTCAGTGACTGGCAGGTCTTGCGTACCAATGTTGTAGAGGTTTGACGCATTCAAGCTGGTCACATAGGCCCCGGCTCCCAACGTGGCGGCTTCGGCCTCATAGGTGACGAAAGGCACGGTGGCCCCGGGCCCGGCGGGCGTGACGGGCGGCGGCGTGACGGGTGGCGGTGTGACCGGTGGCGGTGTGACCGGCGGCGGTGTGACGGGCGGCGGCGTCACAACCGCGATGGGGGCGGCGGTGGTAACGTTGAGATTGGCGAATAAACCCGAGGCGTTACCCGCGATGTAAAGACGCGTCAGGGAGGAAGACGCGAGCGGGTTGGGGTCATAGTACTGGCAGGCGAGATTGCCATCGACGCTGAGGGAGAGCATGTGCGTGCTCGCCGCCCAACTCAGGACGAAATGGGCGAAGGGAGGCGCGACGGCCGCGTCGGAATAATTGCCGTTGTTATGGCCCGATTGTGCGGAAGCGTCGAGGATGCCGGGAGCGGAATAGGTCAAGCCGCCCGTAGTGCATTTGCGGATTTCCGCAATTCCTTGGGAATTATAGGACCAGGACTGGGTCGAATCCCAAGCCAGGGCGTAGCCATTCGTGCCGTTGGTGTCGAACAGGCCGACCCATTGGACCCGTTGAAAGGCGGTTTGCTCGATGTCGACGGCGATGCTGAAATTATAGGATGTGGTAAGCCCCTGGCTCAGCGTGGCATAGACCAAGCCATTGTTCAGACTGATGTAAGCGCTGGAAAGATTTGGGGTGCCGGAGTTCGTGGCGGGAGGATTCGGCGTTGCTTCCTCGATGATGGCGGGGGTGGAGCCGCCGGCATTGATCCAGAGGCTATTCATGGGTGCCGAGCCTGAATTCCAACCGGTGTAAGACATGGTGTCAGTCAGGACATTCGTGCCAAACGGAGTGCTGGCCCCGGCTGAGGTGGTGATGGAAAGGTTGTCGAAAAGGCCGCCATTGCCTGAAATAGAGATGCTGGAAAAGGAGGAGAAGGAACCGTCCCACACCGAAGAGATCGACTTACCATCGACAAAGAGGGTGAGGGTATGACTGGCAGCGACCCAGGAAAGGACAACATGGGCAAAGGGAGCTGAGAGGGCAGCGCTCGTCGTATTGCCGGCATTGTGCCCCGAAGCGTAGGTTGAGCCCAAGGTCGTTCCCTGGTTGCTCCAGTTATTGCTCGCGATGCCCGAGTATTTTTGGATACAGACCGACCCTTGGGAGCCGTAATTCGACATGGAGCTGGAGTCCCACTTGAAGCCATAACCATTGCTACCGGTGGAATCAAATAAGCCAAACCATTGGACTGTGGAATAAGAAGTCGGGAGGACGTCGAGCGAGATTTGAAAATCCGTGGATAAAGTCGCGTCCAGGTTCTTGTGAATGAGGCTGGTGTTCAACTGGATCCAAGTATTGTTAGGCGCAACGGTGGGGGTGTTGCCGTTGGCCGACGTCCAGTTGGCTGACATCGGGGCGGGGCTGGCATTCCACCCTGAGTAGTCAAACGAATCGCTGAGGATGCTGGATTGCGCATTGGCCTTGGCCATTGAGAGAAAGACCAAGGCGATAAAGCAACCCAGTCTGAATAAATTGGCATTAATCATAATTGTCATTCAGGGACGGGACGATAAATCGCCCTCAAAACGCAAAATCCAACGGTCAGTCAGCTATGCAACCCGGATACCTAAAAGATCATGGAGTAAATGAGCCACTCACAGGTCGTTGCTAGAGAAATACTAGCATTTTACGTCATCCGCACGCAGACGTTACAGTGTAAGATTCTGCTACGTCACATATAATACAGGTTGCGTAGTTTGTCACGTCCGAACGTCTCATTTGGAGACAAATATTTGTTCATTGATGGCGCGGATCAACACGGCAACGGTATGAGCTGGAACAGAGACCGAGGGGAGGGGAGCGTTACGGAGTGTGGCGCTCACCCGGCCAGTGAGGCATCAAGTACGGGCGAGCTCTTCCAGCCCCGCCACAACCCGCGGAGCCGCGCGGTATAGAAAGTTGCCTTTGCTGACTTTAAGGTCATTAAGGCCATCAGGGCGCCACACATCGTTCGCCCGAAGTAATAAGCGAAGTACCAAGTTGGATATTTGTGTTTTCTATAAAAGTAGCCGGTGCCGCATGCATATCGATAGGCTCGATCGACATCTTTCGCGCCATACGAGGTTACAGGCTGGGGGTGCCATACGGCGATTTTGGGATCGAAGTAGGCCCGCACACCCGCGTTTTGCAGTCGGAGAATCAGATCGGGGCCCTCGTCTGAATGCCATGGCGATACAGATCCAACTCCCATCATCTCATCGAAGCGGAGGTTTCCCAATTCCGAGCGCCGTATGAAAATGGTGAACTCGACGCACTGGGTGTGAATCTTCATTTTCTGAATTTCCGACGGCTCCCTCGCAAATCGCGAAACCGAATCGACGCCCTCGTCCGCATAGGAGAGACCGGTCAGCAGGCCATACTCCGGGTGGCTCTTAAAAAAATCTTCGACTCGTTTCAATAGGCCGGGAGGATAAACGCAGTCGTCGTCGGGGAAGCATACGATCTCCCCGACGGCACGATCCAATCCTAGATTGCGGGCTTTTGAAGCCCCCCCCGAGCTTTTGAGATGAATTAACTTATTTCCCAGACCTGAATCTCGCACCATCGGAGCCAGGCGGTCATCGATATTCTGGTCCGAAAGGATGACTTCAAAACCCTCCATTTTCTGTGCGGCTAACGAAGTAAAGAGTCGGCCAAGCTCCTGCGTACGTCCTTTGGTAGGAACGACTAATGAAAATGTCATGTGTTACTTTAGTATTTTATCGCTAATTACCGGCAGGATCACTGCTTGCTATCCGTTGGTGCGCCTAATCGGCAAGGAGTTTGAGCAGGAGCCATACCGTGCTCATTTTCACCGTCCTTATGCCGATATGGGAAAGTGACCTAAAGATTGGCAAGCCAGATGCTTTTTTTGAAATGCGTATTGTTAGAGCCAATTATTTTGGGAAATTGACTTTTTTGGATTTGACTCTGATTTGATAAACTATTCACAGGACGACTAAGGTTATGTCTCTGAAGCGCATCTGCATCGTTTCCTCTTATCCTTTAAGCATCTTGCGCGGTGGGCTAGATATTCAAGCAGAACGGACGTTCGAGGAAATGTCGTTGCTAGATACGAACTATAAGTATGAGTTTTTTGACTGGCGGTCAAAGCAGCCTGCCGATGCGTATCATTTTTTTGGGATTCCACCCTATCTTTGGGAGATTATTGATTCCATCCACGAAGAGCAAAAGCCGTATATAGTCACCATGCTCTCGGGAGGGCGGCAAACGTTCTTTAATTCATGGTCGAGAGACCGGATTAAAAGATCGTTCGGCATGAGGTCCAACTCAAAAATTCTGAATAATGCCTCCATGGTCGCCATGATCACTGAGGACGAAAGAAACCTGCTTCGCCGTACTTTTGGCATCCCTTTGGAAAAGACCGTCGTCATCCCGCACTTCGTGGACGAAACCTTTTTCACCACCAGCGCCGAAATCTGGCAGCGGGAGCGCGGGATCGCCCCATTTCTCCTTTGCGTGGGGATCATTCAGGAGCGCAAGAATCAGTTGCTTCTCGCCCGAGTGGCCAACTCCGTCAAGCTGCCCCTGGTTTTGATCGGCGGTCCCTTGGTCGGGGAAAAGGCGTACGCAGCGGAAGTTGGCGAGGAAATGAAGCAGAACGCCAAGTACGGCGGGGCTTGGATTAAAGGCCTGGCGCAAACGGACCCGCTGCTAATTTCTGCACATCGCGCCTGTCGTGCTTTTGTCCTGCTGAGCAAGGCGGAAACCCAACCGCTTAGTGTGCTTCAGGCGATGGCGGCGAAGAGGCCTGTTCTGCTGGGTAAATCCTTTTACACCAAATCAGCACCGTTTTCGTCACTACCCCAGGTTAACCTGAATTCCTTCTCAGAAATACAGGCCAGCGTTTTGCAACTTTGGGAAAAGGGAGAACCGCAGCCTCTATCGGACAGACATCGTCCGAAATGTATCGTTAACGAGCTCGTAAAACTATACCGCACGGTTCTCGATCCTTGATTTCCGGCCGCGAATGCCGAGCGTTTCCGTTCATGGAGGGTTTTACACCGACTCGAGGCTATCAAGAGGCTTCACTTTGATACGGGGGCTGGTGGGCGTTGAGGAGTAGGACCACGAGTCCATTCGTGAACGCCAACAATCTTTAGAACCTAACCAAGATTGCCGCGTTTTCCCGGCATCTGGCCCGGCCCGGCGGTGGAGGCGCGCACGACAAGATCGCCGCGCAAATGGATCGTTCGCGGCGGAAGCAATGGGCGATCCAATCTTCCCAACATCGCATCGACACAGGCTATGCCGATTGAACGGCAAGGTTGGCGTACCGTGGTCAGTGGTATGGAGAGCAAGGTGGCGTAATGGATATCATCGAAGCCCGCGAGCTTGAAAACGGTCGGAACGCGACATCCTTT
>Ga0302320_10028259_pt1 | contig 10771 bp, 3 predicted proteins | sample Bog_T0_3_FD_202130 | JGI IMG/M metagenome (GOLD analysis project Ga0302320, IMG submission 202130) | Peat permafrost microbial communities from Stordalen Mire near Abisko, Sweden - Bog_T0_3 | ecosystem: Environmental > Terrestrial > Soil > Wetlands > Peat | place: Sweden: Abisko, Stordalen Mire... | reverse complement strand
GTAGATATCGGAGGACCAGAAGATGGTTCCGTTGCGCTGCGCCCCAAGGTAGGCATCGCGGGAGAGAATCAGCGCACGCCTGCCGGGCTCGTCTTTGCGGAAACCGTCGTAGAGAGCGGCGGTGTGGAAGAGCGGATAGACATTGAAGAACTCGGTGCCGGGACCGATGTGGAGATAGGCGCCATCCGGCGGCAAATCGGGCTCTGTCTCATCGGCCCACAGCGAATCAAAACCTTTGCTGATGATGTTGTCGCGGATGGTCTTCCAGTACCACGCGGCTGCCTCCGGGTTGGTGGTATCGATGTCCGACCCGGCGCGGTCGTAGGGGAGCCCATTGAGAGGTGTGCCATCGGCCAGGTGGATGAACCAGTTTTTCCTGAGCAATTCGGCGTAGAAACGGTCTTCCGGTACAAAGCGCGGCCACACGCTGATCATGGTCTCGAAGCCCATGTCGTGGAGCTGCTTGTTCATGGCCACAGGGTCAGGCCAGAACTTCGGATCGAGATCCATCTGGCCCATTTTGGTGTAGTAGAACCAGTCCACTACCAGCACGTCGGCGGGCAGATGGCGGTCGCGATAGCCTTTGGCAACCGAGAGCAATTCCTCCTGGCTGGCATAGCGCTGCTTGCACTGGATGTAACCGTAGGCCGCTTTGGGCAGCATGTGTGTTGGTCCGGTCAGCAGACGATAGCCGGCGTACATCTCATCGGCCGTCGAACCCGCGATCACAAAAAACGAAACGCTGTTGCCCGCCTCGCTAGTCCAACGGGTCTGCTCGTTGAAGCCGGGCTCGATGGTGGTCTTCGAGGGGTTGTCCCACACCAAAGCATACCCCTTGTTGGTGAGCAGGAACGGCACGCAATAGCTGGGAGCGGCAGGCGCCGTGTAATCGGCCCAGCAACGGACCGGGTGGCCGCGATGGTCGAGAAAGCCTTCATGATTCTGGCCGAGGCCGTAGTAGTGCTCGTCGTCGGGCGACACAAAGGTTGCGCCCACGACAAAGGATGCGGGGTCAGAGGGCCGGCGTTCTGCCGCCAGCTTTGCCGTGCCATCTTTTTGATTCGGCACAGCCTGCTGCCAGCCAGTCAGTTCGAGAAGCTTCTTGCCCTCGGGCGTCCGCAGCGTAATGTGCGCGCCAGGAGTGGAACCGCCGAAGTACTTTGAAATATCCACCATGGTTTGCATGGGCGGCTTGGTGGAGGGGTGTTCCCGGTCCACCGTGGCAACAATCCGCGATGACTGGTAAACGTCCTGCTGCCCGGTCTGGCTGGCGCTCCAGCCGGCGGCATCCGGCGCTGCTACAAACCCATAGCCGGGCGCGGCTAGCGCCGGCTCCTTTTGCAGGCTGAGCGTGACCCGCAGAATGTTGGGCGCATAAGGTTCCAGCACAATCGTTTCGCCTTTGCGGTCAAGTTCCAGCCGCCCGCTGGGCTGTTGCGCAAACGAGCAGGCGGCAGCGACAGCGATTCCGGCGATAAGCACAAGCAGGTCTGACGATTTTTGCATAGACTTCAGAACTCCTCTTTCAACGCTAAGCCGTGCAAAGTCATACTACTTCTTCCATCATCCTTATGGCTGAGCGGCCTGTTGAAAAATCGCCTTGCCGCCGGTATGAAGGGGCGAAGCCATCTAGAATCGGTCGCATAAACCGTCCCTGCCGACCGGCGAAGCGCATGAGCCCCGTTCGCCGCGGCGAATTGGCGGGCCCCACAGTCGGCGAAATGAGCACAGCGGCATTTATGAGGCCAGGTGTAGTCGTTTCCCAAGGCGCGCCCTGCCGCGCACACTTCTCAATGTCCGGCGAGAGGTGTGCAAACAAACCTGTCCGATCGACCGTTTGACAGATTGGTCATACCATAATACGATTGCCAACGTTCGTCATTCCCTCTCATCGCACGACATCTACCGGGGCGGCAATTCAGCGCAGTAAAGAAATTTGGGAGATATTTCCCCACCGGAGATAACGCGTGGGGACCGGGCTCGCCCGCAAATGCGGCCGGGCCGCAAGAACCAAAACTCAGAGGAGGCACCATGAGGCACATTATGTTTTCAGCATCCAGGGCTGCGTGTTTGTTGCTGGTTATTCTACTCGCCGTGGGCGTTGCCAGGGCCCAAGTCGAGACCGGAACCATTGTCGGAACCGTGCAGGACGGCACCGGAGGGGTTGTCTCCAGCGCAACCGTGACGCTTACCCATCTCGCCACGGGACAGATGCGAACCGCTCACACAAACGACCAGGGTGAGTTCAATGCGCAATTCATGCCTCTCGGCACATACTCAATAAAGGTTGCGGCAACGGGGTTCGCAACCAAAGAAGTCACGGGGATCACGTTGCAAGTCGACCAGACGGCCAATCTGACGATCGCGCTGTCAGTCGGCTCCGTCAGTCAATCCGTCGAAGTCACCGGCGCCGCACCTCTTGTCGACACTGCTACTTCTTCGATCGGGCAGGTAATCGACAACCACGAAGTTCTGAGCATGCCTCTGAACGGGCGCAATCCCTTCCAGCTTGGCTTGCTGGTTGGAAATACTGCTCCGGTAACCGGAGTGGCAACCAACCTGCCGTTCGTCGGCGGAGGCGGAGAATTCAGCAGTAACGACGTCTTGTTGAACGGCATTGACGACAATATTTTTGCGACTGCCGGCAACGTTGGCCGGCAAGGCATTGCGATCTTTCCATCCGTTGACGCCGTGCAGGAATTCAAGGTGATGACGAATAACTTCTCTGCGGAATACGGACATGCCGCGGGCTACATTGTCGCTGCAACCATCAAGGCGGGCACGAACCAGTTTCACGGCACCGCCTTTGAATTCGTGCGCAACGACGATTTCGACGCCAACAACTACTTCTCGAATCGCAAGGGGCTGCCGAGAACCCCATTTCATCAGAACCAGTTTGGCGGAGTCGTGGGCGGACCGATCCGGCACGACCGCATCTTCTTCTTCGGCGATTACCAGGGACAACGGCAGTCCATCCAGTCTGGCAGTTCTATTTCGAGCGTACCCACCACGGCCATGGATGGCGGCGACTTTTCAGGCCAGTCCGCGCCGATATTCGACCCGAGGACACGGCACATCGGTCCGGCTGGAACCGTGATTGCCACGCAGTTCCCGGGCAACAAGATTGACCCAACCCTGATTAACAAAACTTCAGCCGCCATTCTGGCAATGGTGCCCGCGCCGAACTACGGCGCCACCGGCGCCATTGCAAGCAACTACTTCTTTGCGCCCAAATCGTTTACCAATATTGACCAGGCCGATGCTCGCGTCGATGCAACATTGACCCAGAAGAACCATCTGATTGGCACGTACTCCTTCTACAATAGCCACAATCCTGCCCTCGGTGTTTTCCCGAGCTGGATTGGAGGCGGGACCGCCGGAATTGACCATAACGATCAGGCGACCATAGCCGATGTCCACATTTTCACCCCATCCCTGGTGAATGAATTCAGGGTAGGCTACCTTTACAACAACAGCACCCAGACGGGAGTTGGCACGCAAGGCGCGGCCACGGCAAACTCAATTGGTCTTGCCATGTACCCGGTAACGCCCCAGGGATTTCCGAGTATCTCGATGAACTACTCCGGCGCGACCAACGGCACCGCAGAGTTTACAACCTTCGGTGGTGGCAGTCCAGAGTTCAACGACTTACAAACCCAGCAACTGGCCGACAACATGAGCTGGACTCATGGCCGTCACTCCGTCAAGTGGGGCGTGGATGCCCGCAAGTCGCTTTTTGAGGTTTTGCTGGATGGGCTTGGCCAGACCATCTTCGGCAACACCTTCTCTTCCAGTTCCGACACGGCGAACTCCGGTCTTCCGTTGGCCGACTTCCTTATGGGATATCCAACCGTAATGAGTCCCGGCTCCTCCACGCTCCAGAAGGGGCGCCAGCGTGAGGCCTATTTTGGCGGCTATCTCCAGGACGATTGGAAGTTCTCCAATAAGCTGACGATCAATGCAGGCTTGCGCTATGAGCTCTATACGCAGCCCATCGATCAAAACAATCTGGGTACGTTGTTCGATATCACGACCGGTAACTTCGCCATTCCCGGCCAGAATGGGTACAGTCGTGCAATGGTGCATGGAGATCATAACGACTGGGGTCCGCGAGCGGGCGTGGCCTACCAGATTTCTCCCAAGCTTGTGATTCGCGGCGGATACGGCATCTTCTATGCGATGCGTGCGCAGGGTCAACAGGCGACGTTGTTCTCTGAGAACGTTCCGAATATTCCAACGCTCATACTTCCCGCGATCACTCCGCAAGGAACCGTCACGCCGCCGTACACCATCAACACGCCGATCCAGACCGTACCTTCAATCAGTACGCTGGCGGGCTTCACCGCAGCGAAACCCTATAACGTCCAAATCAAGACCCAAAGCCTGCAGAACGGCCTTATGCCCCAGCTACAGCAATACAACCTCGATCTGCAGTATCAACTCGCACGCACGCTCCTGGTTGAGGCATCCTACAGTGGCGCCAAGGGAAGCCACTTTACCTCAGGCAACATTGACCAGAACCAGGCGCCCATCTCCGAGGCATTGAATAATACGGCCACCCAGGCAAACAGGCCTTTCCCCAACATGGCATCGAATATTCTCACGCTGGAGTCCATTGCGACCTCTAACTACAACGCGCTGAATATCAAAGTGCAGAATCAGATGTCGCACGGCCTGGAGTTTCTCACAAACTACTCCTGGCAAAAGGACCTGCAATACGGTGGGGATGGGCCCGCGTCCATCAATCAGACCGGAACGAGCATTGTGATGGACACCTACAACTTGAGAGCATCGTACTCGGTTTCCGATATGAATATCGCTCAGACCCTTACCGGCAGTGCTCTCTATCAACTTCCTGTCGGCTCCGGACAGCGCTTTCTCAATGTCAAAGGTCCGGTTAACACCGTCCTCGGGGGGTGGGTCGTCAATGGCATTCTCTCTATACGAACCGGCTTCCCATCGGATATTCACACTACTGCAATTCCTGGGCAAATCAATGCCTCATTCAATGTTCCGGATTGTGTTGTGGGAGTTCCGAGGGTGCTTTCGAACCATAGCGTAAATGCCTATTTCAATCCAGCTGCGTTCACCATTCCTCTAACCCTGCCGACAATAACCGGCGGCCAGGAAACGCAGTTTGGCAACTGCGGTAAGAACTTCATTACCGGGCCGACGACCAAGAACCTCGATTCGTCGCTCTTCAAGAATTTCTACTTCTCGGATTCGCAGCGCATCTACCTGCAATTCCGCGTCGAGGCATTCAACACCACCAACACTCCCGCATTCTCTTTGCCTGCGGCAAGCGACGCGACTCTTACCTGCAAGGCCAGCGCTCCTGGATCGGTATGCGATTCGGCAAGTACGGTTAAATCGAGCAACCCGACCTTCGGCGAATTGGTGAATGGCACCGCTACCGGCAGGCAAATTCAATTTGCCGCGAAACTTTACTTTTAAGAAAGCTTTGCGTCCTGTGACCTATGCCTCATTGGGTTCAGGGCTTCTGACGTTAGCCACAGGCAATGAATCGCCTGTGGCTAACGTCAATTTTCGCAACACAATCAAGCCGCCTGATAGCCGACTCCCTTGCTCGTAAAAATAAACTTTCATGTCAATAGGAGACATTATGGAGAGCACAAGAAGGACATTCCTCAAGCAGGCCGGCGGCCTTTCCGCAGCCTGCATCGTCGGCCTGGATGGGTTGCCGCACGCTGATGCCGCTTTAGTTCCAAATGCTGCAGGCGATTCTGCCACGGATGCCGCCGGGTGGTACGGTCGCCCCATGCGCTGGGCTCAGTTGAGCTTTGTCGAGGACGATCCCGGAAACTACGATCTGCAATTCTGGCTCGACTACTTCAAGCGTATTCATGCGGATGCCACGATTCTCAATGCGGGCGGGTGCGTTGCTTTCTATCCGACGCAGGTTCCATTTCACTATCGGAGCAAATGGCTTGGCGACATGGATACGTTTGGCGACCTCGCCAAAGGCTGCCGCGCGCTGGGAATGAACGTGGTGGCGCGTACCGATCCTCATGCATGTCATCGCGATGTCTACGACGCGCATCCCGATTGGCTGGCAGTGGATGAGAACGGAAAGAAACGTCAGCACGCGTCCGATCCCAACTACTGGCTGACCTGCGCGCTGGGCCCTTACAACTTCGATTTCATGACCGCAGTCCATGAAGAGATCACGAAGAAGTACATGCCCGACGGCATTTTCACCAACCGGTGGTCCGGCAACGGCATGTGCTACTGCGAACACTGCCAGGCCAATTTCCATGCGTTCTCGGGACTGGATCTGCCCCGCACCAGCGACCCGCAGAATCCGGCTCGCCGCGAATATATCGTCTGGCACCAGCAGCGGTTGTTTGAGTTGTGGCACGTTTGGAACGACAAGATTCAGTCCATCAACCCCAATGCCAGTTTTCTGGCGAATGGCGGGGGCGGTGCGATGAGCGATCTCAACATGAAGATATTTGGATCGCTGGCGCCGACGGCCTGCGCCGATCGCCAGGGCCGTGCCGGCCTCGCGCCTGCCTGGGAAGCCGGCAAAAATGCAAAAGAGTTCCGCTCGACGATGGGACGCAAAGCCATTGCCGGAATCACCAGCGTAGGCCTCGAAGATAAATGGCGCTGGAAAGATTCCGTGCAGAATGGCGACGAGATTCGCCTCTGGATGGCCGATGGCATCGCGCAGGATTTTCGTCCGACCTTTACAAAATTTAATGGAAAACTTTTTGACAAGCGCTGGCTGCCGGTTGTCGAGGAGGTCTTCCAGTGGCATTATGCGAACGAGGGCTACTTCAAGAATGAAAAGTCGTTTGCGCGCGTCGGCATGGTCTACTCGCAACAAACGGCGCAGTTCTACGGCGGCCCCGATGCCGAAGCCAAGGTGAATGAGCCGGGACTCGGCTTCTATCACGCCCTGGTCGAAGCGAGAATTCCATTTGAAATGGTCCACGATGGCTTGCTCGACAGTGACCATGTCGATCAATTCCGCACGCTGATTCTTCCCAACGTTGCTGCGCTGTCAGACGCGCAATGCAAGCAGATTCAGGAGTTCGTCGAACGCGGCGGTAGCGTAGTCGCGACCTACGAGACCTCTCTCTACGACGAGTGGGGCGTGCGGCGGAAGGACTTTGGGCTCGCTTCTCTTTTTGGAGCGTCTTTCACGGGCAAGAAAGAAGGCCCGATGCTTAACTCCTACCTGACCTTGGAGAAAGACCCGGCGACAGGCAAGTACCATCCGCTGCACGCCGGCTTTGAGGATGCGGGGCGGATCATCAACGGGATCAACCGGCTTCACATCGTTGCCGCGGACAGCAGCGCCTACGCGCCGCTGGTGGTGGTTCCCACCTACCCCGACCTGCCGATGGAAGAGTGTTTTCCGCCGGCCCAGACAACTCATGAACCAGGAGCCTTCATCCGGACTGTAGGCAAGGGCCGCGTCGTCTACTTCCCCTGGGATATCGACTACACATTCTGGCAAGCGATGAATGTGGATCACGCCAAGCTGTTGCGCAATGCCGTGCTCTGGGCCACCAACGAACCGGCTCCGCTCTCGGTCGAAGGCAAGGGGATTCTCGACGTTTCCATCTGGGGACAGAAGAATTCCATCACGGCGCATCTTGTGAACATGACCAATCCAATGATGATGAAGGGCCCGCTGCGCGAGGTGATTCCGATCTCGAATCAAAAAGTCACGATTCGGGTTCCGAGGGGCGGGCGCCGCGTTGCAAAAGCGCGTTTGCTGGTCAGCGGGCGGGAGGTTCCTTTCCGTGTAGAGGGGGATACCGTTCAAGTGGACGTTCCAACCATCGGACTTCACGAGGTGATTGCGCTGGATCTGGCGGTCTGAACGCGCCCCGGATCGTCCGTGCCCCTTGACAGACCGGTAACCCAAAGAAGATAAGAGGCGTGGGGCCGATTGAGGCCGCACGCCAGTGCAGAGAGGGAATCCATGGCTGAAATTCCTGGGATGACACGCAGAGACTTTCTATCCACCTCGGCTATCGTTACGGCAACCGCGGCAGTCGCACAGGCTGCCGGAGTTGCCCGCGCCAGTTCGCTCGGAGACGCGCTCGGAACGCCGCAGGTAACCCCGCCGGTCTTCCCCTACGGCGCCGTCTATTTCCGGAAATCGAATCCTCCGGCAGAGGATTGGGCGCGCGACCATCAGACCGCGGCGCGCATCGGCATGAACATCTTCCGCCACTGGTTCATGTGGTCCGCCATCGAGGTCGCTCCCGGAAAATACGATTGGTCCGACTACGACCGAATGATGGACCTGGCTGCGCAAAACGGGATCAATGTGGTGATCGCCGCTTTGGATAACTGCGCTCCGGAGTGGGCATTCCGCCGGTTTCCCGATTCGCGCTACCAGGCAAGTGACGGGACGTTTGCCAACAGCACCATTTCGGAAAGCAGCGCCACGGGAGGCTTTCCCGGACTTTGCCTGGACAATGCAGACGCGCATGCGGCTGCTGAAAGCTTCCATACCGCGCTCATCGAGCACTACCGCCATCATCCTGCGCTCTTTGGCTATGACATCTGGAACGAGAACACATCGTTCGGCGGCAATCCAACCAAAATGTATTGCTACTGCGAGGGCACGAAACAAAAGCTGCGCGAGTGGTTGCGTACTCGCTATGGATCGCTTGAAGCGGCAGGCAAGGCGTGGCACCGCTATAGCTACACAAACTGGGATGAAGTCGAGCCGCCCCGGTCGTTCTCCGGATATCCTGACAGCCTCGACTGGCTCGAGTTCCGTATCGACAACGCGTATAACCTCTACGACTGGCGCCTGAAGCTCTTCCGCAAGCTCGACCCGCATCACAAGATCACGGCGCACGGCGTTGCGGGCACGCTCGATGACATGCCGTCCTCCTCGCACAATGAATGGCGCTCGGCTTCGAGAGTCGATGTCTATGGGCTCACCTGGATCGCGGCGAGAAAGGGAAGCGAGCCTTGGAAGCAATTTCATGCGATGGACCTGGTGCGCGGAGGCGCGCGCGGCAAGCCCTTCTGGCATGCCGAAGCAGAGGGTGGGCCGCTGTGGATGCAGCCTCAGGTCATTGGGCGCCCCAAGGACGACGGTCGCGTGCCCGACGCCGAAGACGTGCGCATCTGGAATCTCATCTCCTTTGCAGGCGGCGCAAAAGGAATGTTGTACTGTCGTTGGCGTCCACTCCTCGACGGTCCCCTCTTCGGAGCCTTCGGCCCGTTCGCAATGGATGGGTCCATGACTCCTCGCTCTGAAATGGCCGGCCGTCTTGCAAAATGGACCAACGCGCACCCAGAGATCTGGAAGTCGAATCCCGTCAAGGGTGACATCGGCATCGTCTTCGCTCCGGAATCTGAGTTGTTCAACTACGTGCAGCAGGGTGACACCACGTTCTATGCTCAATCCATTCGCGGAGCCTACCAGGCATTCTTCGATTCGAACATTCAGCCCGATTTTGTTTCAGTCGACGACATCGCGGAGTACAAGATCATTTATCTGCCCTATCCCGTGATGCTGAAGGGCGAGACGGTCGCGAAGCTGCGCGCCTACGTGCAACAGGGCGGAACTCTGATCAGCGAGGGACTGCCGGCCTACTTCGGCGATCATGGCCACGTTGGCACGGTGCAGCCGAACTTTTCGCTTGACGAACTCTTCGGTGCGCGCGAGAGTTATGTCGAATTCATGCCCGATATTTCGAATGATTTGAAATTTCAGCTCCATGGCGCGCTTCTCTACGGCCGCTACTTCCGGCAGGAATACGAGTTGCATGGCGGCGTCGAGGTTGGAAAATATCTGAACGGAAACACTGCCGCGGTGGAGAACAAATCCGGGCAGGGAAGGACCCTGTTAATGGGCTCATTCCCCGGCGCGGGTTATTACCTGCACCACGCTCCCGAAACGAAGAAAGCTTTCGCGGGACTCCTCGCGATGGCCGGATTGACTCCACAAGTGACGATCGACGATACCAATTTGCAGGCCAGGCTTCACGCAGGAGCTGGCGGCAATTATCTTTGGATCACCAATCCGACGCGGAGCAGCCGGAGGGTTACGGTGAATCTTGCGCCAAGCACAGGCAGCTTCAAGTCTGGCGAAGATCTCTGGGGAAAACAAGCCGTAACGTTGGACGGCGGAAATGTGACGGTTACTGTTCCGGAGCGGGATGCGCTGGTGATCGCCCTCGAATAGTGGATTCACCGCGCGGACTAGAAACAGAGGAAAAGAATCGATGAGCGAAACATCCGCAAGTACCACGCGCAGGGATTTTATCCAGGCTGGCATTGGCGTTGCGGCCGCAGCGGCTTCGGCAAATTGGGCTTTGGCAGCCGGCCCGGCGCAGGCTGCGGCAGCGCCGGCTGCGCCGGAAAAGATGATTGGCATTCAGATCAGCGCCATATCCTTTGTCGATGAAGGCGTGAACAAAGTGCTCGACGTTTTAGAGGAGCGCGGCCAGGTCAACACGCTGTTCCTCTCGACATTCACCTATGACAGCGGAACCGGCGGAAGGCAAGTCAAGAGCCGGCCGCTGCCCGATCATGGAGTGCAGGCGTACGACAACTTTCATGGCGGAAATTATGCGACTCCACACCCGCAGTTTTACCAGGACACTGTCTTCAAGGACACAAAAGCTCCCGACCATGGAGACCTTGACATCCTTGAGTTGGTGCTGCCCGAGACAAAGAAGCGGGGAATGAAGGTTAACGCATGGAACTACAACATCTTCCGCACCGATACGCCGCACGTTGAAGAATTGGAAGAAGTGGACTATGACGG
>Ga0302320_10028258_pt1 | contig 10772 bp, 10 predicted proteins | sample Bog_T0_3_FD_202130 | JGI IMG/M metagenome (GOLD analysis project Ga0302320, IMG submission 202130) | Peat permafrost microbial communities from Stordalen Mire near Abisko, Sweden - Bog_T0_3 | ecosystem: Environmental > Terrestrial > Soil > Wetlands > Peat | place: Sweden: Abisko, Stordalen Mire... | reverse complement strand
TTCCCCTTACCTGCTAGAAATCTATCAAATAAATTCATCCTTAATAACTCAATTAACAGTCCAACAAATTTCCAAAGGCATTTTATTTCAAGGAATCACCTCCTTAAATGTCTCCAATACTACTATAGATTCATCCAACTATACAGCCATCAGTCTCATTTCCATTGCAACCACAAGCCTTTTCAACTTAACCATAAAAAAAGTGCCAAATGGAGGAGGGATCACTCTGAACAACCCTCAAAATATTCCCAATGCCATATTTCAAGTCCTTAATTCATCAATATCTTCTTGCGGGACTGGAGATTTCGGAGGCATTAACATAACCGGCAACATCTCAACTGTTGCTTTCGAATATGTGAACTTTTATGCTAACACAGGAACTCCAGGTTCATCGTTTTCTTTCTTCAGTTTCAGCCCAAATCCGAACTTAACAATCAACAATTGCACGTTTTCCAACGATCAAAACTCAACAGAAACCGCTTATATCATAGTGCCCAACAACGATTTCTATCAGAAATTAAGTCCTCTAGAATCTCAATTGAAATCACATAACTTGCAGATCAAAAGCTACGCTTATAGAATCGAAGCAAATGTAACACAAAATGCCTCTAAAATTTATACGACAGGAGATATTATTGTTTTGCTCTCTGGAGAACTGCTCATTATCACATTAAACGCATATGATTTTTTCGGGTCCCTTGCCGATTCTGCCAATTATATGAGTGCCATAATTAACAAAATCGACAACTCATCCTACTATAGCGTTTGGAACTCCAAAGCGGTGTTTGTAAACGGCCAAGCTTATATTGGTGCCTTTCAAATCATCTTCAACTCTTCGGAACTCAAACAAAACACCTTCCAACTCGAAGCGCAGTTTTCACCCTTTTCCTCAATCATCCCCCCAAACTCCAACTTCAATTTTCCCATGTTGGTTAAAATGGAGAAATGCCCCATCGGATATATCTTTGCCAACAACATCTGCACACAATGCGACAACAAACATTATTCTTTTGAGCCGAACCCTACAAATTCAACAACATGTCTGACATGTCCTTTGAACTCGCAATGTAGTGAAGGCTATATCATATCTCCGAACCCGGGGTTCTGGAATGAAGACGAGATGAATGCAGAAATTTTCCAATGCGAATCGATCGAATCTTGCAATAATGGATGCACGGAAGGATATTTCGGGGTTGTTTGTCATGAATGTGAGGAGAACTTTGGGAAAACTCTCATTAGAAGATGTGTCAATTGTGAAGAAAATTATCTCAAGACACATATTCTGAGATCTGTGATCAAATGGATGATTTTTGCAGTTATTGCCTATTGTCAAAGCACACTAATATCCCGGTTTGGAGACCAGAAGAATCGAATTTTATTTTCTTTGATCAATTTGTTCTCTTATCATTCGATAATCATTGCTTTGACGGTTCGGTTCCATGAGAATTTCCCTACCGATTATGAGAATTTCCTGGAAACGCAAAGTTCATTGAGTTTCTTTGAAAATAATTTGTATATGGCATATTGCATGTTTCAAAATTTGAGAGATTATGGCTTCTATTTTCTGATTTTCTTTTATTTCCTATTGATTCCTCTCTTTCAAATTTTCTTCTTTCTCATGATTTTTGGTACTAAAATGATCATTGAATATATTATGGAGAAAACGATTTCAGAAAATTGGAAGGAAAGAATTGCAAATGTGGTGGGTCTCATTTTCTTTAATAACTTCATTACCTTGTTTTATTATTTCATTGGACTTGTGTTCTTCATCACAATAAATAAGAAAATCTCGATTTTTTTCATGGAGTTGGGCTTCCATGACTCAGAGTTTTATGTGCTAGTTTTTGTGATTTTTCCTGCAATCTTGATAATTTTCCTGGTGCCAATCATTTATTTCATCCAAAACTTTAAACGTCATGGACTTTATATATTATTTGATTGCGTTTATAAGAAGGGATTTGAAAAAATGATCTTCCTTCATTATATGCTATTGTTTTTTGTGATAATTTTTTCTCATTATTCGTATTTAGCAGTTTCCTATGCCATATTCGCAAAGAATCTCTACATGATTTATTTAGCTTTAATGGCAGGCTTGAATTTTTGCGAATCCACGGGCTTGAAATATTTGAAAATGTTTAGTGTTATTACGATAATTGTGAGTTTTGTCGACAATTATGAAGCCACTATTTGCTTGAATTGCATTTTTTACGGAATTTTGTTTGCTTTTACTATATTCATTAAATTTCTTTCAGGTAAGAAAACAGAGACAAAAGGGACGACGATATCAAACACACTATTTACACATATCACGACGATGAAATGAGAAATTATAGAACTTATGAATGTAATAGGACTAAATAAAAATTCCATTTAAACAGAATCAAATTTAACCATAATTTTTTAATTATTTTTATTTTTGGGGTCGTCCTGAACGTTTTAAATGGATTCAAATCATTTTTTCTCGTATTATTTTTTTTTTTTACATTTATTTTTGAAGCTCTCTTAATAATATGAAATCTTTACAAAAATCCAAATTATTATAAAAATGAGCAAAAATCTCGCAAAATCCTACCGAAAACCCAAGGAACGTTTTAAAGATGTCGACATTCTCCTTAAAAGATTGGAAGCAGAATCACCAATTTCTGGAGTTCTCCAAAATAACCGTCATCCCTTTTTTTCTAACCATTTATTTCATAGGATTATCTTTTCGACTACAAACTCGCAGATATCGAGAAATCTCTTAACGAGATGGATTCTTTTGACGCGAAGAAAAAATTCAAGATTTTTTTTTCTGATCTCCCGATTTCCAAAAACATGATTCATGGCTTATCCCGTCGAAATTTCACTAAATTGACTGAAATCCAAAGATGTGTGATCCCCCATGCGTTATATGGCCGTAATTCATATAAAATACTTAGAAATTTATGAGGATATATAGGGGATGTCATGGCGGCTTCAAGAACTGGTAGTGGCAAGACTTTATCTTATTTGATCCCAATTATTGAACGGTTATATATGAAGAAATGGACCGTATTGGATGGATTAGGGGCATTAATCATCCTGCCAACCAGAGAATTGGCAATTCAGGTGTTTCAAGTCTTTAATTCAATCACAGAATTCCATGAATTATCTGTGGGATTGATCATAGGAGGAAAAGATCTCGAATATGAAAAGAAAAACATCCATATCATGAATGTGTTGATCTGTACTCCAGGGAGATTATTACAACATATGGAGGAATCTGTGGGGTTTTCTGCTGATAACCTACAGATAGTCGTTTTGGATGAAGCGGATATGATTTTGGAAATGGGGTTCGCAAATACTTTGAAGGCTATTATGCAGAATTTGCCACAAGGAAGACAAACGATGCTTTTTTCAGCCACTTTAAGTAAAAATATTCATGAATTAGGCAGATTAAGTTTGAAAGTATGAGAAAAATGTGAATTTTATTATTTTCTAATTTGGTTATTATTTTTTTAGAGTCCAGAGTGTATTTTTTTGCATGTGGCGAAACAGGAAAAAAAAGAAGAAAATGGGAAAAAAAGCACAAATATTAGCGAATTATATGAATTACCGAATAAATTGGAACAATTTTATATGAAAATCAAATTAGAAGACAAATTGGATAATTTATTCTCGTTTTTGAAGTCTCATTTGAAATCAAAAATTCTGGTTTTTTTCTCGACTTGTAAACAGGTGCGATTCGCATTTGAATCCTTTAAGAAGCTCAGATTAGGAATTCCTTTATTAGAACTTCATGGTCGTCAAAAACAAGTATTTTCTATATTTTTAAAGAAGATTTTTTTAAATTATATGTTAATTTTAGTCAAAAAGAATGGCGATTTTCTTTACTTTTTCTGAGAAAAGATCTGCTGCATTAATGACTACTAATATCGCAGCCAGAGGTCTTGATTTCCCATATGTTGATTGGATCCTTCAAGTGGATATTCCAGAGAATTCTGTGACCTATATTCATAGAATCGGAAGAACTGCGAGATATAAATCAGGAGGAAAGGCATTGACTTTCATAACTCCTGAAGAAAGTTGCTTTCTCGATAGATTAAAGGAAAAAAACATTGAAATCAAGAAAATCGACGTTTTTTTTTAGCTTTTTTTATATAAGATTTCCTATTGTTTTTCAATATTTTAGGCCAATCCGAGGAAAGCCTTGACTATTAAATCCAGCCTCCAGAGCTTTGTTTCTGAAAGCATCGATTTGAAGTATTTGGCTCAAAGGGCTTTTATTTCCTATATGAGATTCGTGTTTCTATCCACTGATAAAGTCTCTTTATTACCATTTTGGAAATTTATATGAATTTCATGGATTTATTAGGAGGTTTTTAATGTTCATAAGATAAACTCGGCAGAATTAGCAGAAAGTCTTGGCTTAATTCAAATTCCCGTGATAAAATTCACGAAAACCGACGATTTATCAACAGAAAAAACATTAGAAACTCAGGAAAAACCCAGCAAATTGCAGAAATTAAAAGAGAAAATCCGACAGAAAAAACTTGAGAAATCACTTCAAAAAACAGAGGAAATTTCAGGGAAAAACATTGAGAAAGTGGTCAAAAAACGCAAAAGAGAAAACAAAGATGTCTTAAGTGAAAGGTTTGAACGCTTGCGTGAAAAACCAGAAGAAAATGAAGAAAATGATGATTTTTTGGTGAAAAAAAAAGGCAATCAGACTCATGAAATCGAGCAAAAAGACGTGGGTTTCAGTGTTTCGAGGCGCCAATTAAAGAAAATCAAGCCTGAAGGTCATTTCGAGGGTAGAAATAAGATAAAATTCGATGAAATTGGTAATTTTGGAGGTTTTTGATTAGAAAATAGAGGGTTTTTTCTTCTTTTTTAGGTAATAAATATACATTGGAAGAATTGAGAATGAAGGAATATAATGACAATTTAACTGAGATCACGAGACAAGAGAAGGACTTTATGCGGGATTATAAGAGGAAAGTAGTGCTTAATAAGGAAAAAGATGATGAGATGGAAATGACGAGGCGAAAAGAAAAAAGGAAGAAAAGGAAAATGCAAAAAAGCACTTTAGAAATGGAAAGACATCAGATTTTTGGGGAAAATGAAGATGAATTTGAAGAGGAAATTGAAGAAAATGAGGCAGATATTGAATAAATTATATAGTAAGAATGAATATTTGAAATAATTTAAGAAAATTAGAAAATTTGTCTTGTTTTTTTTGTTTTTTGTTTTTTTTTCAGCAAAAAATCATAATTTTTTTTAATGAAATATAATAGTAAAACAAAATTTTTAAATATGTTTTGTGTTTTGAAATTTAATTTTGTTAAGTGGGAAAAAAAAATTTTTAAGAATCTGTTTTCGGAGAAGTTTTAATATGAATTTTATTCCAAGACGATATTTTAAATGTTTAATTCGCAAAAAATGTTGCGGGTTTTCAGAGGATCTTTACGGTTTTCCATAATTTAAGTCTCTTTCTTAACTCTAGAGTTTTCAAAAAGGAGTCAGACAATTGGTCAAGCCCTATATCATTCAAAATAACTCATTGATAATGAGTGTTTTCCCTATTAAAGTATAATCAGCAATTACAATGATTAATTAGATATTTTTTTGCAATTCCTTTAGGGTCTATATAAGAAAACGAACGATTTCAGATATATTATGAAGGTTGGAACGATAATTTTGGAGTTTATTCCCAAAATCAAAGACCCACAGGATAAAAATGTCAATAGATTTATTTAATTATATATGAAATTCAAAGGCAAAAACTTTGTTTTTAGAATAATGGACTTGATTGGAATAAAAAGAATTATTTCGTGCTTTCGTTAAAGCAAATCGGTGAGCTTCTCGCATTAAATGAATATAAAATCGCAAATCATAACATAACAATGGGTATATTTAAACAAAATATTGTTCATTCTTAAGATTTGTGATATAGAATTAAGGAATCCGATTAGACCTGTTATCGCTTTTAAGAAAGAAGACAAAGCATTGCAGATTTCGAAGCGAATAGAAAATGAATTCTTCACTTTTTCGCTAATCTCGAAGGAAATCGTCTCTCTTATTTAGTGAGTATTTTTATATATTAATTTTCTTAGGAAATCGAGAATTCTTCAGATTCCTTAACGAAAATCTTCAGTCTCGATGTAAATTTGCATGAATTCACATTAATGCAGGAGTTTTGTCGTGTATTTGTTTAAATTCATTAAAAATCCATTATTTTTATTTAAAAATAGTTCCTTTTGCCTCATTTGCTCGGCTGGCATCTTTTATCAGAGCGCAAGCGTTTAGAGGAGGAGTTTTAACTCCCCATACAAAATATTTAAAAAAATGCGATTTTTATTATAAAAAAAGAACTCTTTTTATTTCTTATTAGTCTTAATCTTCTTAGCAGGAATTTTGGCGTTTCCTTTTCCCTTTTCACTCTTTGGAGTTTCTTTTTTTTTCGTAACGACTGGTTTCCCGAAAAAAGACTCTATTCTTGATTGATAACCTTTAATATCCACACTCTAGATAAAAAGATTATTCTGTTATAAATCCTTATTAAATAAAATAAATACCTTGATTTTCTTCAATCCAGATTCGACTCGGGCTTCTGAAAACCCCTTTTCCTCAACAAGAAATTTCTTTAATTCGATTTCATCAGGTTTTAGCCATTTTATCTAGAATAGAAAAATCCAGAAAAATCGTTATTTTTATATAAATTTTTATAAATTTACCTCGATTTTATTCCCATCTTCGATTTTCGAGTTCAGGAACAATTCCCTAGCTTCATCGAAAATGAAATCTTTTGGAATCACATATTTTTTCTTCTTAGTGGTATTTGTCTTATTATCATGTTCTAGATGTTCAATCACCGCTTCTATTGTTTTATGCTCTTTTATGAGCTTATAGGCAGTAACTGGGCCGATTCCTTAAAGAAAAATAGATTTTTAGAGCTGAAAATTTAGAATTATTAGAAATTATTACCATCTATGGTCACTGTATAATCGCAACCGCATAAAATGCAAAGATCCACGAATTCCAAATCACTTAAACCCAATCCTTTCAACATTTCATCATAATTTATCTCAACAATAGGCTCTTTCTTTGAATTGAAGCCTCTCAACAACACTTTTGTGCCTTGAAATATCATTAAAATATGGAAATTTTCAAATTTAGAGAAAAACCAAAAGTCAAAGCGTCCATATCTTCAGTCGCAGCTGCGAAAACCTTGCCTTTTTTGCAAAGTTCTGCACATTGGGCTTCTGCTTCGCAAGGAGCCTGAATTATTTTTGTTCATTAAAATGCCTCATATTTAAATAAAAAAAAGTTTCGTACTTCTATCACTGGCATTCCCATCAAAGCTAACATTTTTTTCGCATCTTCCTTCATTTTCGACGTTATTGACACCGTTCGGATCTTCTGTTTCAAAGCCTCTTCAAGATCCCCAGTTTCCTTGGCTTCCTCCATTTTTTCATGGGCTTCTTCCTTTACTTTTTTCCTCCTGGCAAGCTTTTTTTCAATGAAAAAATCAGATAAAATCATAAAATCATTTAAGAATCAAAAAACCTCTCCTCCTTTCAATGTAGGCGGCTTGCCATCGAATATCCATACAGGCTTAATGCCATTTTCCAGGAATTGGATTGACCGATTGAATAATCCCACCAAATGACTATGATTTTCGATAAAAAATTGAAATGAAATCCTTTTTAATAAATTTAAAGAAAAATACCCTGTTTTGTTGCCTTCTTTATCTGTGAGTTCAGTTAGCACATTATTAGTAAAGCCTTGGGTTGAGACCAGGAATTGGTACATGGCCTTTTTGATTCTATAAATTGCAAAATATTAAAAAGAAATCAAAGAAACCATTGAAGCATCACAAGCAATTGTCCGACCAGAAAAGACTTCGATACCAAGTCTTTTGATGCAATCAGGAGCCTTTTCCTGTAAAAGACTCATAAGTTTATAGATTCCCATTAATGATTTTAAATAGAACGCGGGGATTTTGATTTTGTTTTTGATTAAATTAATTCTTTTATTTTCTTTTATTTTAGCTTTTCTATAAAGGCTTGGAAATCTTAAAAACAACCGAAAAACTATGAATTTTCATATTAAAATGATCTTTTTTTTTCATTGTTGAAAAGCATCTTAGTAAAACCCCTCATAATAATCTCAAAGGCTATAAAACCTGATTTCTATAGCCTATTTCGATTTATAATTAATGATTTATTAAAAATCTTCTTATAAAGCTTTGACCAGGAACGATCAGAATAAATTTGAAAAACTCTATAAATGATTGGATCTCAGGAATTTATAAACATCTCAAAGCTTCTCTAAAATACCTTTGCATATGTGAACCCAAAAATCTGTTTCAAATACCACCCCAAGCACGCAAATGAGTGAAGACCCCATTTTTTTCTTTTCCCACCCTCCAGCCAACATTTTGCAGCCTGCCAAGCCTTTTTTTTCTGAAGGTTTTTCAGAGGAACCTGATTTCCTTTTCCATGGCGACAGAAATTACAACGAAACCGACCCATTCCTCGCAAATAACAATTTGCTGGACAGTCCCCATGATGACAAGCTTTCCTATTCATTCGATGGCGCTTTCGATGGCGCTTCAAGGAAAGATCTGGATGATTCTCAGATCTTTGTTCCTTTCCATAATGTTAAAGAAACGCCAGTTGATCGTAATCCTTCTAATCAGGATTTTTATGATGAAGAAGAAGCTAAAGAGTTCATCGATGATGATGAGTTTATCAAGGCGGTGTTGTTACAGAAGAATGTCTCTCAGATTTCAAAATGCCCACAATTGAGCAAAGAAATCTCACTGGAGAGCACAGAATTCATCAATCCGAAACCAAAATTCGTCAGGAAACCAATCAAGAAAAGCCGCAGTTTGAAAAGCAAGACCAAAAATGAAGAGAAGAAGAACATCCATCGATATATGATTCGACAGGTGATCCGAAGCCTGGCAAGTGAAGATTTCCAGGAGAAGGTGAAGATCCTATGCTTGATCCATGGGACTGATTATGAGGAGATCAAGCAATATTATCTGGGACAGATCGAGAATTTCACTAGCATTCAATTGCTGAGTGAACATTGGTCAGTGGATCCATTTGACGAATCCAACGAAAATAGAGTCAGATTGGTCTTTAGAGAGTTCTCAAAATGGTTCCTGAAGGAAAGAGCTATTAGATACATCCTCAATGGCAAGATGAAAAACCCTGGCAAATATATCCATTATAAGAACCATATCATGCTGTATTATGTTGACAGACCGATGGAGTATAAGAGCAATAATAAGAAAAAAAATGTTAAGTAAAAGAAACCTTATTAATGAGAATTTTATAGTTTTTTAGGTGTATTAATAAGACTCATTATTAATTATTTAAACTCAGAAACAAATTTTCTTTATTTATAAACTTTTAATAACAAAACTTCAAAAAATACAATAAAATTTGTTTGAAAAAATTTGTCCGAATCTTTATAATAGAAAATAAAAACATTCAATTGAATTTTTTATATAATTGTGAACAGTTAAAGAATGACTTATAATTTGAGCTTGAGATAAAAAGGAAGGAAGGATAGTATATGAGATAAAAAGGAAGGAAGGATAGTATATAAATACACCTTAGCGGACCTTTGCTATTTCTCATAACAAAGAAGTCTATAGTTTCTGGAATCTTCTCGTTTATTTGGTGTGATAATTGTTTTATTTCTATAGAAAAAAAAAAATTTTAATTTGTAAAAATTAAAATCCAGAATATTCCAAAATCCATAGAAAAAATAATTCTATCATATTTCATCGGATTTTCTCCCCTTTGTGGACTTTAAATAATCGTTCCACGCATCTAAAAATATTAATTTTCTATGTAACTCGCTTTTATATTTTCCTCTACCATCCTAACAAAGAAAAATGAGTGACAATTTTGCTTTTTACTATTCGCTCTCTCTCAGTAGTTTCTCAGAGTTTGCAAGAGTTCCTTTTCAACCTGTCAATGAATCTCGTTTTTTCCCAGAGGAAGGAAAAAACTTCGATGATACTGAAAAGTTCCTAGCACAGCCAAAAGAAACATCTCTGGAAGTGGACGGAGATGGGATCTTCAATGCTGTAATGTTGAGAATGACTTCAGAGACTCCTTCTCAAGTTACTTCTAACAGCAAGAAAATCATCAAGAAAAGCCCAAACAAGATCAAAACGAAGAGCAATTTGAAGAAGAACATCCATAGATACTTGACTAGAAAGATGATTAGATGCCTTGCAAGTGAAGACTTCAAAGAAAGAGTGATGAACTTATGTTTGACTCATGGTGTCATTTATGAAGAGATCAAACAATATTATCTGGGACAGATAGAGAATTTCACCAACATTCACTTTCTAAGTGAACATTGGTCTCAAGATCATGTGTTTAGAGAGTTTTCCAAATGGTTCCTGAAGGAAAGAGCCATTCGATATATTCTCAATGGGAAGATGGAAAACCCTTCGAAATACATACATTATAAGAATCATGTCATGTTATATTATGTGGACAGAGCAGAGGAGTATAAAAGCAATAAAAAGTAATTTAATAAAAAATCATATTAAAGAAAATTTTATAATTTTTTTACCTTGTATTGAAAAATAAATCATAATTATTAATAAATTAATGTTATTTAGTAATTTTATATAAAAAAAACTTTTTGACCCAAAAAATATGGTTTTATGAAAAAAGTTTTAAAATTTTTAAAAAAAGCAAAAAAAATAAAAATAAAATTTGGAAAAATGGAGGACCCCTTCCTTTTGCATGTGATGAATTTGCAGGAATATTTCGCAA
>Ga0302320_10028256_pt1 | contig 10772 bp, 9 predicted proteins | sample Bog_T0_3_FD_202130 | JGI IMG/M metagenome (GOLD analysis project Ga0302320, IMG submission 202130) | Peat permafrost microbial communities from Stordalen Mire near Abisko, Sweden - Bog_T0_3 | ecosystem: Environmental > Terrestrial > Soil > Wetlands > Peat | place: Sweden: Abisko, Stordalen Mire... | reverse complement strand
TGAGACGCCGAGCAGCACTGGGCGGCCGAGCGCCTTCAACGCGGCGAGCCGGCGCACCGCGCTGAGATTCTGCTCCGGCGTCTTGCCGAAGCCGAAGCCGGGATCGACCCACAATTTGTCTTCGGCGACGCCGGCGGCGAGCGCGATGTCGATCGAGCGCGACAGGAACGCGAGCATATCGGCGACGATGTCGACTGCGGGATCGACCTTGGCGCGATTGTGCATCAGCACCGCCGCCGCGCCGGTCGCCGCGACCACCCGCGCCATGTCGGGATCGCGCTGGAACCCCCACACGTCGTTGACGATCGACGCGCCGGATTCGATCGCCGCCGCGGCGACGCTCGCCTTGTAGGTGTCGATCGAGATCGGCGTCGCGACGCCGGCTGCGAGCGCGGCGACGACCGGCAGGACGCGCGCCTGCTCCAACTCGGCTGGAACCGGTTCGGCGGTCGGCCGCGTCGACTCGCCGCCGACGTCGAGGATCGCCGCGCCCTCGTCGACGAGACGCACGCCATGGAAGACCGCGGTTTCGACGTCGACGAAGCGGCCGCCGTCGGAGAACGAATCCGGCGTCACGTTGACGATGCCCATCACCAACGTGGGCCCGCCGAGGGTCAACGACTGGCCGTGCGGCAGGTGGAGCGTCAAGTCGAAGCCCGGGTTGCGAAGCGGCGGCGCGATCAAACGCGGGCGCGCTCGATCGTCGCTCGGCCGAACCCTATAGGGCAGAACCCGCGCCGGCGCCACGCGCGCCCGTCAGCGCGCCTCCTCGTTCGCCCCCGCTGTCCGGCGCGTCCACAGCGCACGGGCGCGGGCGAAGAGCTCGCCGGCCAGCTTCTTCGCGGCGGCGCGGTAGGGCGCGATCAGCGTGAGGGCGAAATGGTGGAAGATCAGCGCCTTGTCGTAAGCGATGACGAACCACGGCAGGGTCATCAGCTTCGCCCGGGTCAGGTCGAAGATCGCCGCCAAGAGGCCGAAGCCGAGGAGCTTGATCAGGGCGTAGCCGACGACGCCGGCGACGACGTGCCCCATCGCGGTCAGGACGACGCAAACGAAGCTGCCGCCCTCGGCGACGATGAACGGAACCCCGAACAGCAGCAATGCGGCCCACGCCGGCAGCCGGTCGACGACGCGCATCAGCGCCGCCCTGATCTCCGCCCAGCGCACCAGCGCGGCAAGGCGCTGCGCCGCCGCCGCCACCCGATCCCAGATCCAGGTCTCGAACAGAAACGCCAGCGCGAGCAAGAGCAGAAGCGCCTGCTGCAGATTTCCTCGACGATCCACGCAACCGCCCCGCGAATTCACGACGCCGTGAACTTGACCGGGATTTGCGGCGACATCAAGCCCGGCGATCGCGCGCGCCCATTGATAAATTGTCACAATGCGTCCGCGGGCGGACGCTCGCCCGTCCCCCAAAGGCGGACAGGCGGGCTGAACCTGAGCCGGGCGAGAGACAGATGCGAATCTGGAGGCCGGGCGGCGTCTCAAGTCTGTTGAAACGCCGCCCCGCGTCCGAGGGTCCTTCCAGGCTTCCCGGGGTTTGCGACCCGCGAAGCCCTTGGCGCCGAAGATCAGGCGAGATCGAAGCGACCGGCGTTCATCACCTTGGCCCACGCCGCCGCGAAGTCCTTGACGAACTTCTCTTTCGCGTCGGCGCTGGCGTAGACTTCGGCCAGCGCCCGCAACTGGGAGTTCGAGCCGAAGATCAGGTCGACGCGGGTCGCGGTCCACTTGACGGCGTGCGTCTTCGCCTCGCGCCCTTCGTACACGCCGTCGCCGCCGGTCGGCTTCCACTGCGTGCTCATGTCGAGCAGGTTGACGAAGAAGTCGTTCGTCAGCGTCTCCGGCCGCTTGGTGAAGACGCCGTGGGCAGACTTGCCGACGTTTGCGCCGAGCACGCGCAGGCCGCCGACGAGGACCGTCATCTCCGGCGCCGTCAGCGTCAGCAATTGCGCCCGATCCGCCAACAGCTCCTCAGCCGACAGCCGCTGCTTGCCCCGGAGATAATTGCGGAACCCGTCGGCGGTCGGCTCGAGCGGCGCGAAGGAATGGGCGTCGGTCTGCGCCTGCGACGCGTCCATGCGCCCCGGCGTGAACGGGACTTTCACCTCGAGTCCGCCGGCCTTCGCCGCCTTCTCGATCGCCGTCCCGCCGGCGAGAACGATCAGATCGGCGAGCGAAACCTTCTTGCCGCCGGACGCCGAGGCGTTGAATTCCTTCTGGATCGCTTCGAGCTTCGCCAGCACCTTCGCCAGCTCGGCCGGCTGATTGACCTCCCAATCCTTCTGCGGCGCAAGGCGAATGCGCGCGCCGTTCGCCCCGCCGCGCTTGTCGGAGCCGCGGAAGGTCGAGGCCGACGCCCAGGCGGTCGAGACCAGTTGCGACACCGTGAGGCCGGAGGCGAGGATCTTCGCCTTCAGCGCCGCGACGTCCGCTTCCCCGATCAGCGGATGATCGACGGCGGGGACCGGGTCCTGCCAGATCAGCGCCTCCTTCGGCACGAGCGGGCCGAGGTAGCGGGCGATCGGGCCCATGTCGCGGTGGGTCAGCTTGAACCAGGCGCGGGCGAACGCGTCGGCGAACTGATCGGGATGTTCGTAGAAGTCCCGCGAGATCTTTTCGTAGGCCGGATCGAAGCGCAACGAGAGGTCGGTGGTCAGCATCGTCGGAGCGTGTCGCTTGGACGGGTCGGCCGCATCTGGGATGGCGCCTGCTCCGGCGCCCCCCTTGGGCTTCCACTGGTGCGCGCCGGCGGGGCTCTTGGTCAGCTCCCACTCATAGCCGAACAGGTTCTCGAAGAAATTATTGCCCCACTTTGTCGGCGTCGTAGTCCAGGTGACCTCCAGTCCGCTGCCGATCGTGTCTCCCGCGTTGCCGCCGCCGAAGCTGTTCTTCCAGCCCAACCCTTGCTCTTCGATCGGGGCGGCCTCGGGCTCGGGGCCGACATATTTGCTGGGATCGGCGGCGCCGTGGGTCTTGCCGAAGGAGTGGCCGCCGGCGATCAGCGCGACGGTCTCCTCGTCGTTCATCGCCATGCGCGCAAACGTCTCGCGGATATCGCGCGCCGCGGCGACCGGGTCCGGGTTGCCGTTCGGCCCTTCCGGATTGACGTAGATGAGACCCATCTGCACGGCGCCGAGCGGATTCTCGAGATCGCGGTCGCCGCTGTAGCGCTCGTCCGCCAGCCATTTGCCTTCGGACCCCCAGTAGATGTCCATCTCGGATTCCCAGGTGTCGACGCGCCCGCCGCCGAAGCCGAAGGTCTTGAAGCCCATCGATTCGAGGGCGACGTTGCCGGCGAGAATCATCAGGTCGGCCCAGGAAATCTTGCGGCCGTATTTCTGCTTGATCGGCCACAGCAGCCGGCGCGCCTTGTCGAGGTTGACGTTGTCCGGCCAGCTGTTGAGCGGGGCGAAGCGCTGCTGGCCGGCGCCGCCGCCGCCGCGGCCGTCGGCGATGCGGTACGTGCCGGCGCTGTGCCACGCCATGCGCACGAACAGCCCGCCGTAGTGGCCAAAGTCGGCGGGCCACCAGTCCTGCGAGTCCGTCATCAAGGCGTGCAAGTCCTTAATCACCGCGTTCAGGTCGAGGCTCTTGAACTCCTTGGCGTAGTCGAACGCCTCGCCCATCGGATTGGACAACGCGGAGTGCTGGTGCAGGACCTTGAGGTCCAGCTGGTTGGGCCACCAGTCACGGTTCGTCGGGCCGCGGCTCCCATGAGGGAATGGGCATTTGCTCTCGCTGGTCATGTTCTCTCCGATCGTCTTTTGCTTCTTCGGGCTGTGGCAGCCTCTGGCGACACCGATACGACCGCCGGCGCAATTGGTCCAATCGATTGTTGGTCGATTTGTAATCGGCCCAGCCAATTGTAAGCTGGCGCCGTGAACCTGCGCGATCTTCAATATGTCGTCGCCGTCGCCGACCACGGTCATTTCGGCCGGGCCGCTGCGGCCTGCAACGTCAGCCAACCGACGCTGAGCGGCCAGATCCTCAAGCTGGAGGCGGAACTCGGCGTGCGCATCTTCGAGCGCGAGGGCCGCACGGTCGCCGTCGCGGCGCGCGCCGAACCGATCGTCGAGCACGCCCGGCGGGCGCTGGCGGCGGTCGCTGAAGTCGCCGCGGCGGCGCGCGGCGCGCGCGACCCGCTCGCGGGACCGCTGAGGATCGGCGTCATTCCGACCGTCGGCCCCTATCTGCTGCCGCACGCGCTGCCGGCGTTGATCCGCGACCTGCCGCAGGCGCCGATCGCGATCGTCGAGGACTTGACCGCACGCCTGTTGTCGCTAGTCATCGAGCGCAAGATCGATGCGGCGGTGATCGCCACCGACCCCGGCGACCGCAAGCTCGAGGTCATGCCGCTCTACGAGGAACCGTTCCTGCTCGTCGCCGCGCCAGACCATCCGCTCGCGGCGCGCGCCATGATCGCGCCCGACGATGTCGATCCCGAAGCGCTGCTGCTGCTCGCCGACGGCCATTGCCTGCGCGATCAGGCGATCGCTTTGTGCGGGCGCGGCGCCGCCGGCGGACGCGCCGCCGGCTCCGACATCAGCGCGACCAGCCTCGAGACGCTGTTCCAGCTCGCCGCGGCCGGCTATGGCGTGACGCTCGCGCCACAGCTGGCGATCGAGAGCCGCGGCGGCGGCGCCATCGCCGGCCTCGTGGCGCGTCCGTTCGTCGACCGGGCGATGAAGCGCAGTGTGACGCTTGCGTTCCGTCGCGATTCGACGCGGCGCGCGGCGCTCGCGCGCTTCGCCGCCAGCGTGCGCGTGGCGACGCCCATCTTCCTGCGCGAAGCGAGACCGCCCGCCGCGCCGGTCAAAAGGAAGGCCAAAGCCGCGCGTCGAAAGCGAAGGGCCTGATCGAACGATCGCATGCGTCCTGCCGCGGCGATCCGCCGCCGGGAAGCCTGCAAATCCCCTGTGGAAACCGCAACAGGCTGTCGCGACTGACAAATTGCGTCTTCGTCGCGGTTCCGGCGCGAGGCCGCGACCTTTTGCCGCCGCATTCCCGCCACTAAGGATTGATTAACCCTCGGCAGCGTTTCCGGTCGCCTGCGGCGTTTAGCAAGAGTCGGGTAAGGTTGATTCAACCTTCCCTTAATAGGCTTAACCCTAAGGGTCGGCCAAGGCGGCCCCCGACCGCTCAACAAAAATTGGAGTCCCCGATGTCTGTTGCGTCCCTATCGCGCGTCTCTGTGGCGGTCGCCCTGGCCCTTGGCTTGGCGCTGAGCGCCTGCGCCCGCAATACGGCAGACGACGCCAGCTTGAGCGGCGCCTATGGCCCGGCAAGCGGCCCCGGCAGCGTCCAGGAGTTCACCGCCAGCGTCGGCGACCGCGTATTCTTCGACACCGACGTGACCGATCTCAACGCCGCCGACCAGGCGACCCTCGACAAGCAGGCGGCGTGGCTCAACCAATACAGCCGCTACGCCTTCACCATCGAAGGCCACGCCGACGAGCGCGGCACGCGCGAATACAATTTCGCCCTCGGCTCCCGCCGCGCCGAAGCGGTCAAGGACTATCTGATCGCCAAGGGCGTCGCCGCGTCGCGCATGAAGACCATCAGCTATGGCAAGGAGCGCCCGGTGGCGGTGTGCAACGACATCTCCTGCTGGTCGCAGAACCGCCGCGCCGTCACCGTTCTCGCCGGCGCCGCCGGGAGCTGAAAAAAGCAAAACACGCCGCGGGACGGCCAAATCTTCGCCTCACTTTTGGCCGTCCGCTCCCTATGCTATCGCAGGTCCGGCGCGCTTCCGGCGGCTGCCGGTAGGCCCCGATAGAGGTTTGACGTCGTGACGCCCCTTTCCCGCCTTAGCTGCGCCAGCGTGGTTGTCTTCACCGTCGGCGTCGCCGGCGCGAGCGGCGCTTGGGCCTTCGACCTCAATCCGTTCCACCTCGCTTCGCCCGCCCAGCCGGCGCAGACGGCGCCGCCGGCGGTGATCCCCGGCGTCGGTCCCGACGCCGGCGATCCCAACGATCCCGCCGAAATGGTGGTGCGGCTCAGCCGGCTCGAAAACGAGCTCAGGCAGGCCAACGGCCGCATCGAAGAGCTGGAGAACCAGCAGCGGCTGCTGCAGGACCAGCTCAGGCGCTTCCAGCAGGACGTCGAATACCGCCTTGGCGGCGCGGCCCCGCCCCCCTCCGGCGCAGCGCCCGTCGCTTCCACCCCGCCGCTTGGCTCAGCGCCGCCGGTTGTCGCCGCCGCTCCGGCGACCGAACTCGCCCCCGGCGCGAAGCCGCGCCGCGGCGACGCCTTCGACCCCAACGCCGACCCCAACGCCCCCGGCGCGCCGCGCCCGCTCGGCTCGACGCCGCCAAGCGCGCCTTTGACCGCCGGCGCACCGCTCGACATCGGCGGCAGGCCCGCCGCGGCGACGCCCGCCGGACCGCTCGCGCCGCCGGCCGGGCCGATCGTCGCCGACATCGCGCCAGCCAACGTTCCCGGCGCGCCGACCGTCACCGGCGCCGGAATCGATTTCGCCGACGCGCCGAAGCAGCAGTTCAACGCCGCGGTCGACGCCTATCGCGCCGGCCAATACGCCCAGGCGGAGGAGCAGTTCAAAGCCTTCCTCGCCGCCAACGCCACGCACCGCCTGGCGCCCGACGCGATCTTCTATCTCGGCGAGACCTACTTCCAGCGTTCGCGGCCGCGCGAGGCGGCGGAGCAATATCTCAAGCTCTCCACCGACTACGGCAAGTCGTCGCGCGCGCCCGAGGGCATGCTGCGACTCGGTCAGTCGCTCGCCATGCTCGGCAGCAATGACCAAGCGTGCGCGACGTTCGCCGAAGTCGGCAAGCGCTATCCGACCGCCGCGCCGCCGATCAAAAAATCGGCTGAACGCGAAATGCAGAAGGATCATTGTTGAACCGCGAGCCTGGGCTCGCCGCGCCGACGATCGACGCGCTGCTCGCGCCGCTCTGTGAGTTCGACGTGGCGCTGCTCGCCGTTTCGGGCGGCCCGGACTCGACCGCGCTGCTCGCCATGGCGGTCGAGTGGGCGCGCCGCGCCGCCAAAGCGCCGCGGCTCGCGGCGGCGACGGTCGATCACGGCCTGCGCAACGAGAGCGCCGACGAAGCGGCCGCCGTCGGCGCGCTGTGCGCGCGCCTCGGCGTTCCTCATCGCGTTCTCGTCTGGAGCGGCGACAAGCCGAAGACCCGCATTCAAGAACGCGCCCGCGCGGCGCGCTACGCCCTGCTCGGGGCGCACGCGCGCGAGATCGGCGCAAAAGCGATCGTCACCGCCCATCATCTCGACGACCAGGCGGAGACCGCGCTGTTTCGCCTGCTGCGCGGCTCCGGCGTCGGCGGGTTGCGGGCGATGGCGGCGAGCGCCGACCGCGACGGCGTCGCGCTGTTGCGTCCCCTGCTCGGCGTCGCCAAGCGCGAGCTCGTCGCCTATTGCGACGCCCACGCGCTCGCCTACGTCCGCGATCCCGCCAACGAAGATCCGCGCTACGCGCGAACGCGCATGCGCAAGCTCGCCGAAGGCCTCGCGGCGGAAGGGCTCGACGCGGCGGCTCTGGCGCGGCTGGCGCGCCGCGCCGGCCAGATCGAGGACGCGCTCGCGCGCCAGACGCACGCCGCCGCCCTGCGCCTCGGGCTCGGCGCCGGCTCAAGCTGCGACGCGGGCGCGCTGCTTGCGGAGCCGACCGAGATCGTCCAGCGGCTGCTCGCCGCGGCGATCGCCGCGGTCGGCGGACGTGCGCCGAACCGCGTCGGCCTCGGCAAGGTCGAGGCGCTGACGCAGCAGCTCGCGCGCGCCTACGCCGCCGGCGCGCCGTTCAGCGCCAACGTCGCTGGCGCCCGCGTGCGGCTGGCGCGTGGCGCCTTGCGGGTCGCGGCCGAGCCGCCGAGGCGATCGACGGCTCAGCCGCGCGCGCGCGGCTGAACGCGAAGACGCGGGTTCAGATCGCCGGCGCGGTCGCCGTCTCGCGTAGGGGTTCCACAGCTTCGCGCGGCGCTTCGGCGGCGGCGCGCTTCTCCGCGGGCTGCGAGGAAGCCGGCAATTGCAGCACCGTCGCCGTCTGTCCGGGTGTGAGGTCGGTCAGCATGACCAGCCGCCCGTCGGGGAATTCGAGCGCGTCGTGGTGGGCGTAAGGCTGTTCGAGATTGACCTGGCGGAATCGTGCGACGCCCGCGGCGATTCTCACCCGCCGCGGCAAAATGCCGTAAGGATCGGCGAACACCACCTCGCCGTCGAACGCCAGTTCCGAGCCTGGCCGCAGGCAGATGGCGACATCGGGAGCGCCGATCTCGGTGAAGCCGCGAGTCCCGGAATGGCGGAATTCGGTCGTCACCAGTCGGTCGCCGACTTTGGCGGGCGCAGAAGCGACATGCTGCAAGCTGTAGTCACACATGGTCCCGTCTCCTTCGCAGCGTGAGGTCCGGAGCGCCTTCGGCTGGCCGAGCGAAGCCGGACGGCCGAGGGTCGGTCCGCCGCCAAGTTCCCGATTGCGCCGAAAAACGCCGTCGGCGGCTTGCGCGCCGCGGCCATTCGGTCGCCCGCGCGAAGCCGGGGCGGAGATTTGCGTCGCGCCGAAGCCCTGGCTGTGCTCAAGGCTAAAGTGCGACCTTGGCGAAGGTGTGGTGACGACTGACGAATTAATGAGCGCGGCGGCGCGGAAATTCTGTGCGCGGCGCCGCGTCGTTCACCACATGTCGAGCGCGACGCGCGCTTCGTCGGACATGCGGCTCTGATCCCATGGCGGCTCGAACACCATGTTGACCTTGACGCCGGAGACGCCCGGCACCGCGCCGATCGCGTTCTCGACCCAGGTCGGCATTTCGCCGGCGACCGGACAGGCCGGCGCGGTCAGCGTCATCTCGATCGTCACCATGCGCGCGTCGTCGATGTCGACGTTGTAGATCAGCCCGAGCTCGTAGATGTCGGCCGGGATCTCCGGATCGTAGACGCTCTTCAGCGCCTGCACGATCTGCCCGGTCAGGGCGTCGAGTTCGTCCTGCGACATGGTCGAAGGCGGCTTGGTCTGCAACAGACCGCGAGGCTCGGGCGTCGCGTCGGTCCGGACGTCGGACATTGTCTCGTCTCCTCAACCGAAGAGTTTGTGCGCGCGCGTCAGCGCGTCGGCGAGCGCGTCGACTTCGGCGCGCGTGTTGTAGAGCGCGAACGACGCGCGGCAGGTCGACGTCACGCCGAAACGCTGCAGCAGCGGCATCGCACAGTGGGTGCCGGCGCGCACCGCGACGCCGGCGCGATCGATCACCGTCGCGACGTCGTGGGCGTGGGCGTTGTCCATGGTGAAGGAGACGATCGGCCCCTTGCCCGGCGCGGCGCCGAAGATGCGCAGCGAATTGATCGCGCCGAGCCGCTCGTGGGCGTAGGCGCGTAAGTCTTCCTCGTGGGCGCGAATCCGCGCGCGGCCGATCCCCTCGACATAGTCGAGCGCGGCGCCGAGTCCAATCGCCTGGACGATCGGCGGCGTGCCGGCCTCGAAGCGGTGCGGCGGGGGATTGTAGGTGACGGCGTCGCGCGTCACCGTGTCGATCATCTCGCCGCCGCCGTTGAACGGCGGCAGCGATTCGAGCAGCGCCCGCTTGCCGTAGAGCACGCCGATCCCGGTCGGGCCGTAGACCTTGTGTCCGGTGAAGGCGTAGAAGTCGATGTCGAGATCGCGCACGTCGACGTCGAGATGGACCGCGCCCTGCGAGCCGTCGACCAACACCGGCACGCCGCGCGCGTGCGCGATGCGGACGATCTCTTTGATCGGCGGCGCGGTGCCGAGCACGTTCGACATCTGGGTGACGGCGACAATCTTGGTGCGAGGCGTGAGCGCGCGCTCGAAGGCCTCGAGCGAGAACGCGCCTTCGTCGTCGACGTCGACCCACTTGAGGACCGCGCCCTTGCGCTCGCGATGGAAATGCCACGGCACGATGTTGGAATGGTGCTCCATCACGGTGAGCACGATCTCGTCGCCGGCGCCGATGCGCTGGAGCCCGAAGCTCGCGGCGACGAGATTGATCGCTTCCGTCGCCGAGCGGGTGAAGACGATCTCCTCAGCCGACTCGGCGTTGAGGAAGCGCCGCACGCGCTCGCGCGCCGCTTCGTAGGCCTCGGTGGCGGCGTTGGCGAGATAGTGCAGGCCGCGATGGACGTTGGCGTATTCGTGCTCGTAGGCATGAACCATTCGCTCGATCACCGCGCGCGGCTTCTGCGCCGAGGCTGCATTGTCGAGATAGACGAGCGCCTTGCCGTAAGGCCGCTCCGACAGGATCGGAAAATCGGCGCGGATCGCCTCCACGTCGTAGGGCGCCGCGGGCGGCGTGTGAATCGTCATGACCGCCTCCCTCGCCCGCGTCGGGCGAGCCAATCGCGCATCAGCGTCAGCAGCGCCTCGGCGAGCTCGGCGTCGGCGACGCGGCTGATCGCTTCGGCGCCGAACGCCTCGAGCAGCATCGCCTCGGCTTCCGCCGGCGGCAGGCCGCGCGCCTGCAGATAGAACAGCTGCTCGGGATCGAGCGCGCCGATCGTCGCGCCGTGGCCGCAGACCACGTCGTCGGCGAAGATCTCGAGTTCGGGCTTGGCGTTCATGGTCGCCTCGGGCGACAGCAGGATCGCCTGCGACTTCATCGCCCCGTCGGTCTTCTGCGCCCCCGGCTGGACGATCACCTTGCCCTGGAACACGCCCGTCGCCTCGTCGGCGACGATGTGGCGGTAGAACTCGCGGCTCTCGCCGCGCCGCGCAACGTGTACGACCTCGAGCGTCGTGTCGGCGTGGCGGCGTCCGTCGAGGAGGCCGAGGCCGGCCAGGCCGA
>Ga0302320_10028255_pt1 | contig 10772 bp, 7 predicted proteins | sample Bog_T0_3_FD_202130 | JGI IMG/M metagenome (GOLD analysis project Ga0302320, IMG submission 202130) | Peat permafrost microbial communities from Stordalen Mire near Abisko, Sweden - Bog_T0_3 | ecosystem: Environmental > Terrestrial > Soil > Wetlands > Peat | place: Sweden: Abisko, Stordalen Mire... | reverse complement strand
CGCGGCAGCAGGGCCAGCAACACGCACATAGTCCCGACAAAGCCGCCCAGGTGTCCGTGACCTATGCCCGCGATCACCTCTTCGAGCGTTCAGCGGTCGAGAGCGAACGCTCGATTATGACGGCGGCACTCAGCAGGAGCATGGGCGAGGCAAACTTCGCCCAGGTCCGGCAGGAGTTCAACCGGCGAGTCCAGACGGGCGAGTTTCGCGCCGTCGAGCATGGACCCAAACACAAAGACCAGCAGTACACCACCGCGGCCATGCTGCGCATGGAGCGCGAAACCATCGGCCAGATGAAGGAAGGCAACCGCCGCGGCTACAGCGATCCGATGCTGGTTGAGGGAAAAATTCGCATCGAGACCGAAGACCGGCACCCGGAACTGAATGCCGGACAGCGCCAGGCGGTCGATGAGGTTTTTCTATCGCGGGAGAAGATTGTCGGCTTGGATGGAGTTGCGGGCGCGGGCAAGACGACGACGCTGGCCGTGGTGCGCGAGGGCGCGGAGCAGGCCGGGTACACGGTCGAGGGCTTTGCGCCCACGTCCCGCGCGGCGCAGAAATTGGGCGAGGCCGGTATCGAGACCAAGACCTTGCAAGCCCATCTTGCCCAAGGCCAGCGGGCGGACACGGGCGAGCACCGGCTCTATGTCATGGATGAAAGTTCGCTTGCGTCCACCAAACAGATGCACGAATTTGTGAGCCGCCTGCATCCGAACGACCGCGTTTTGCTGGTAGGCGACACCCGCCAGCATGAATCCGTCGAGGCGGGCCGCATCTTTGCCCAGCTCCAGGACGCGGGCATGAAGACGGTGAAGCTGGAGGAGATTGTCCGCCAGCGCGATCCGGAGCTGAAACAGACCGTCGAGCAGCTTGCGCGTGGCCAGGTGGGAGAGGCTATCGCCGGTTTGGAGCGGCAGGGCCGCATTCATGAGGTGCCAGGTCACGAAGACCGCATTACGGCTATTGCTAAGGAGTATGCCAAGTCGCCCGATAACACGCTGGTAGTCTCGCCCGACAACCGCTCCCGCGCGGAGATCAACCAGGCCATCCACGCCGAGCTACAGGCGAAGGGCGTTGTCGGCAGGGAGGAACACCGCGCCCAGGTGCTTGTGCCGCGTCAGGACCTCACCGGAGCGGATCGTATCTGGGCGGCCCGGTACAACCCCGGCGACGTGCTGCGCTACAGCCGCAGCTCTCAGGAGACCGGCATCGGCAAAGGCGAGTATGCGCGCGTGACCCGCGTCGATGCGCCTAACAACAGGCTCACCGTCGAGCGGAAGGACGGTACGGAACAAAGCTACGATCCACGGCGCCAGCAGGGAGTCTCCGTCTACCGCGAACAGGAGCGGGCTTTTTCAGTGGGAGACCGTGTGCAGCTCACCGCGCCCTTGCCCGACTTGAAGCTGGCCAACCGCGAGCTTGGAACGGTGGAAGGCATCGGCCAGGATGGGCGCATGAGTTTGAAGATGGACGGAGGCCGCGAGGTAGAACTTGATTCGGTGAAGAATCCGCACCTCGATCATGGTTACGCGGTCACGAGTCATTCCAGCCAGGGGCAGACCGCCGACCGTGTGCTGATCCACGCCGATACCGAGCTGGGAGCGAAAGACCTGCTCAACAACCGCATGGCCTACGTTGCCGTCTCGCGCGGCGCATACGACGCGCAGCTCTTCACCAACGACCGCGAGAAGCTGGGAGCGGCGCTGGGGCACGATGTATCGCACAGCAGCGCCCATGCGCCGGAAACGAAGCAGGAACAGACGATTGCGCCACAGAGAGAAATCGCGCCGAAGCAGGAGCAAGGACAAGACCTTGGGATGGGGCTGGGTATCTGAGACATTGGTCCTAGCAGTCAAATTGCGAGTATCTGCTGTGTTTTCCACTAGAAAGATTGTTCTGTCCAAAATGGACTCAACTCGGTTATTGCCAACTGCATCGGAGTGATGCATCCTGATGAAAGGGAGCACCGGTATGAGTCCAACCACGTCACAGGACGCAACTACGTCATGTCGGACGACGGTCACGATTCCGCGAGAGGACCACGAATTCTTGTTGAGTCTCGCTGCAAGCAAACACGTGTCGCTCGCCTGGATGGTAAGGGAAGCGATCAGAGCCTATCTCGACCAACACACGCCGCTGTTTAGCCGTAGCCCAGAAGGGGAATAAGGTTTCTCTTGCCTGGGTCGTTCGTGAAGCTGCTGAGAAGTACATAGCCGACCAACACCCGTTATTTGAGAAGATTTTGTGAGCATGAATACTCTGGACATATCGTCACTTTTCCCGACTTCCGTCGGGAGCACTCGCAAAGGCCGCTTCGCAGATTTGGACCGAGACAAGCTGCGCGGCGGTTATTACACCTCGACAGAGGTGGCTACATGGCTTTGTTCATGGGCTATTCGTTCCCCTAAAGATAAGGTTCTGGAGCCTAGCTCCGGGAATGGGGCTTTTCTCGAAGCCGCAGCCAAGCAGTATGCAAAGCTTGGAGCTCGCCCCGCCGCGATAGCGAAGCGACTGACCGGAGTCGAGTTCATTGCTGCCGAGGCGGATAGCTCCAGAGCCGCCTTGCGTGGTCTTTTGGGCAAGGATGCTGCTGAAGTTGTTCACACCGGCGATTTCTTCGCGTGGTGGCAGGGGCGCGCGGAAGGCAATTTTGACGCTGTAATAGGCAACCCGCCGTTTATCCGCTACCAATCATTTCCGGAGCCGCACCGCAGCTTGGCAATGGGGATCATGGCACAGGAAGGGCTCAAACCGAACAAGCTCACGAATATCTGGGTTCCCTTTGTGGTCGCAGCGGCAGCAAGTCTGAAGCCAGGTGGACGACTAGCTCTAGTGCTTCCCGCAGAGATCCTCCAGGTTACCTATGCAGCGCAGCTACGTTCGTTCCTCACTGATCGCTTTGCTCGGATCGATATTGTCGCCTGCAATGAGCTATTTTTCGAGAAAGCCGAGCAGGAGGTTGTACTGCTCTTAGCTGATGGTGCTTTGCCAGTCGCGTCGGAGGCAAACTCTTGTTCCGTAACGATGACCGAGGCGCGAACAGTCTGTGAGATTACCGGTCGTTCGCCTGAAATCGTGCTTGCCAATGCTCAACCGAAGACCCTTAAACACGACAACGAGAAGTGGCTGAAATACTTCCTCACCAACCGCGAGATCACGTTCATGCGGGCGCTGAGGGATGCAACCATTACGACCAACCTCAGCACCCACGCGAGTGTTGATGTAGGAGTGGTCACAGGAAAAAACGAATTCTTCGTGCTCACAAGTGCTCAAGTCGCAGAACTTGGCCTCGAAGACTACACAGCTCCTCTGGTATCCAGGTCTGTGCATTTGAAGGGGGCGAAGGTTCGCAAGGCTGACTGGAACGCCATGTCCAAGGCGGGGGATCGCGTCCACCTGTTGCATGTTGAGCCGAACAAAGGAAAGCAGCCGACAGGCCCACTAGGGCGTTACATTCGTTTCGGCGAGGGTAACGATGTTCACAAGGGATACAAGTGTTCTATTCGCCCAACTTGGTATGCCGTGCCCTCAGTGTGGACTCCGGACGGTTTTCTATTCCGGCAAATTTATGACTTTCCACGCGTTGTATTGAACCAGGCCGGCGCGACCTCAACTGACACCATCCATCGCCTCACCGCCAAAGAGGCAAAGCCCGAGCGGATCATTGCTAATACCTACACATGGTTGACCGCCGCATCGGCCGAAATCGAAGGGCGCAGCTATGGGGGCGGAGTTCTCGAACTCGAGCCGACAGAAGCGGAGCGTTTGATGATGCCAGCAACCCTCAACGGAGCGATGCCCCTTCAGGAGTGTGATCGCTTGACCCGGTCGGGAAGGCTTGATGAGGTTCTTGAGACAAACGCAAAAATTGTTCTCATGGAGCACATGGGTTTGGCCCAACCTGAATGTCTTTTGCTGCGCGATATATGGATGAAGATGCGTGATCGCCGACTTGCACGTCGGCGTCGCGGTCAGACACGGGCCGCAGATAGCGTGGAGCAATGACGATAGACGCGGAGATACTTGCGGCCCGAACACGAATTGCCGAACTCGTCAGAAACTTTCAGCTTAATGAAACTGACTATCTCGCTCCTGCCTACAACGAGACCCAGGCCCGCACGGATTTTATAACTCCGCTGTTAGAAGCATTTGGCTGGGACGTGCATAATGTTGCGGGCCTGCCTATGGCCTTTCGCGAGGTAATCGAAGAAGCCACTGTCGAAGTCGGCGTAGAGAAGCTATCCAAAAGACCCGACTATGAGCTGAGGCTTGCACGACAACGCAAGCTTTTTGTAGAAGCCAAGAAGCCAAACGTGCGCATCGACCAGAGGCGCGAGTCTGCTTTCCAGACCCGCCGTTATGGCTATTCTGCGAGTCTTCCCATATCCGTACTCACCAACTTTCACCAGCTCGCAGTGTATGACTGCCGCCCTATTCCAGTCCTCACAGACGACGCCCACGTCGCTCGGTTGCTGTTGGTTGATTATCAAGACCTGGAAGCCAGATTTGATGAAATCTGGCCGTTGCTTTCCCGTCAGGCAGTCTATTCAGGCGACTTTGACCAGCGCTTCACAGTTGAAGTCACCCGACACGGCACACAGCAGTTCGATCAACTATTCCTCGCCCAGGTTCGTTCCTGGAGAGAGCGCTTAGCGGTCGACACCAACGCCAACACGCCCGGCCTTACACCAGCCGAGCTGACATACGCGGTGCAGCTATTTCTTTCTCGGATTGTGTTTCTCCGCATCTGCGAAGACCGAGAAATTGAGGTCTACGAAACGCTGAAAAACATCCCAGCCGCCAACACGTTCGACGCTTTCATGGCCGAGCTTCGCCGCGCAGATGACTTCTATAATTCTGGCCTGTTTAGGCTTTTAGATGATGAAGGTCTCCACATCCGCATCAGCGACGATGTGCTCTTAGGTATTCTTGCCGAGCTTTACTACCCGCAAAGCCCATACACGTTCGCGGTGGTTGAGACGGAAGTGCTAGGCGAAATCTATGAGCAGTTCCTTGGTGAAGAGATCACGGTCAACGGTGCTCAAGTTGAGATTGTCTATCGGCCTGAGGTTCGAGAGAGCGGCGGTGTCGTTCCGACTCCGCGTTACATCGTGGATGCGATTGTGGAACGCACTTTGCTCCCTGCACTCGCGGCGAAAAGCCCGGCGGAACTCGCAACTTTTACCGTCGCAGACATATGCTGCGGGTCCGGGGTGTTTCTCCTATCGGCCTATGAATTTTTGCTAGACCATCACCTAAATTGGTATCTAGCGAACAATCGGGAGGTACACACAGGCCATCGGATTTATGAGGCTGTCGCTGGCCAATGGCGTCTGACCTTCGAGGAGAAGCGGCGTATCTTGCTCGCCAACGTGAGGGCCGTTGACATCGACCCGAACGCGGTGGAGGTGACAGCGTTTAGCCTCTTGCTCAAGCTCATTGAGGACGAGACCGGCGCTGGGCTAAGAGATTATGTCACTCGTCACCACGCCCCCGCCCTGCCCGCTCTGGATGGAATTCTGCGGGCTGGTAATAGCCTTGTGAGCCAAGCGGAATGGACCGCCGTGCGCGGCCCAATGACGACGGTTCTCGTGGACACCGTGAACCCTTTTACGTGGGCGACTGAGTTTCCCGCTGAAATCGGACGCGGCGGCTTTGATGTGATTGTCGGAAATCCACCTTACATTCGCATTCAGAACATGACCACGTACTCGCCAGCAGAGGTCGCGTTTTACCAGAGTGCGGCGTCTCCCTATTTGACAGCCCATCAAGACAACTTCGACAAGTACGCTCTTTTCATCGAGCGGTCGCTAACCCTCTTGTGCCCAGCCGGACGCCTCGGCGTGATTGTCCCGCACAAATTCATGACTATTCATTCGGGCAGGGCCTTACGGGCGCTTCTAACGACACCGCCTATGCTTGAAGAAGTGGTGCATTTTGGTGTCAAGCAGGTGTTTGGTCGCGAGATTTCCAATTACACATGCATCTTGGTTCTCGCGCACGAGGGTCGAACTGTTGTGCGTGTCGAGCAGATGCAGTCCCTGGAGCTATGGCGATACGGCAGCTCTGCGACGATCACTGAAATTCCCTCCAACACCCTCGGGGAAGATGCTTGGCAATTTGCCAGCACTGAAACGCGAGCTTTGTTTGATCGTATGACTGTGGCGCACCAGGCCCGCCTCGATGACATAGCCGAAATTTTCGTCGGTGTGCAGACGAGCGCAGACCCTATTTACATTTTTCACGGCGTCAACGAAACACAGAACACCATCAGCCTTCGATGGGATGGTCGCGACTGGCCGATTGAGCGCGGCATCCTCCGCCCTTCCCTCATGGATGTTCCCTTACCTGCATACGGTCGCCCGACCGCAAACACGTGGATGATTTTTCCTTATGAGTTCGATGCAATCACCGGGCGCGCGCGGCTGATCCAGCCTCACGATATGGCTACTCGATATCCGGGCGCTCTCGCCTATCTGACAGCGCGGCGCGTTGAGCTTGACCGTAGAAACGTCGTCGGCGGTGCCGCTAACGAGAAGCAATTTTACCAGTTTGGACGTTCGCAGAGCCTTACCAAATTCAACAGCCCGAAGATCATCCTTCCGATCCTTTCCACAGAGGCCCGCTATGCTTACGATGATGCAAACGTCATGGTAACGGGTGGTGGCAATGGTCCCTACTACATGATCCGGCCTCGGGTTCCGGGTGTGTTGAGCAATCACTACCTATTGGCCGTGCTGAACCATCCTCTTAGCGAGGCTATGGTGCGTTGTCATACCAGCTCGTTTAGAGGCGGCTACTATTCCCACGGCAAACAATTCATCGAGAACCTGCCAGTGCCGCTTGCGACTGACCAGCAACGCATAGCGATTGAAGGCTTGGTGCAGCAATTGATTGACGCGCTGACAGCGGCGGCTGCAAGCCGAGTTCCTCATCAGAGAACGACGCGTGAGCGGCAGGCGGCCACGCTTAGGCGGCAGATCGAAGATGCCGTCGGCGCACTCTTTGGCTTGTCCGCGACAGACATGGATATCGTGCGAGCTGTGCCGGTGCCAGCGTAGCCCTCTTCCCCCCGTGTTTCTCTCTCGACAAAATGAACCATTTTGTCGATACTTGAAAAGCCACCTGCCCTGTTTATGCGGGTTCCAGGGGCATTCGACAGGGGAAACTCTCGACAAAATGATGAACGGGCGCAAAAGCGGAAACACGGGCGGGGAGGACAGCGACCGGAAGCACCTGACCGGGCGCGAGGTTGAGCGGCTGATCGAGGCGACCAAGGGGAGCCGAAACGAGGCCCGCGACCGTTGCCTGTTGCTCCTGATGTTCCGGCATGGCTTGCGCGTGTCGGAAGCCTGCCGGATGAAACTTGACCAGGTGGACACCGAAAGCCGCGTGTTGCACGTCGCCCGATTGAAGGGCGGTCTATCGACGACGCAGCCGCTACGCGGCGACGAGCTGCGAGCCGTCAGCGCATGGCTGAAAGAACGCGCCAGGATGAAGCCGACCGGCAAGGCGTTCTTTGTGAGTGAGCAGCGGAAGCCGTTGCACCGATCCACCGTCAACCTAGCCCTGCGAAAATACAGCGCCGCCGCTTCCCTTCCCTTGCTTGCCCATCCGCATATGCTGCGCCACGCTTGCGGCTTCGCCCTGGCCGACCAGGGCGCGGACACGAGGCTCATTCAGGATTATCTTGGACACCGCAACATTCAGCACACCGTCAGGTACACGGCCACCAACCCGGCACGGTTCGAGAAGCTCTGGCGAGTATGAAAGCCCCGCGCCGACCATCCCCCAGCGCCGGCGCGCATAAGGCTTACTTATCGTGGTTCCGCAGATACTCCGACAAAGAGTCGTAGCCGGTGCGGTCGAGGAGTGTGTTGAGATGTGCATCGCCGCGGAGGCCATCGCCAAAGCCTTCGCCGTATGTTTCGCGCAGTGTATCGATACGCGTGTTCCCGTTTTTCGCTCGCGTTTGCCCGCTTTCGTCGCGGGACCGACCATCAAGACCAGGTTGCTTTGCCATTTCCCTTCTCCTTTGTCAGCATGTGAAGTGGGGCTGCTCTCGCAGCCCCAGGTTGGGGTTACGCGAGTAGTTTGCAACTAGCGTCACATTCAGGAAGAGCCAGCAGGTTGTCATTCCACTTGCCGTCCGCGTGGGTGCGAAGGTACGCACTTTTCGCAACCGACGCCGGAACAACGCCGACGTAGACTTTCCGTCCGCTGGATCTATCAACTGTGTAGAAGGCTTCCAGCTTATTCTGAATACGCCGGATGGCCTCCTCCCGTGAAAGCTTCCACTTACCGGCAAGATTTCCGATATGCGTGATGTGTTCGTGGGAACTCATCCGATTGGGCTTATTGATAGCCGTGACTTGAAATTCCTTCATGCCGTCACCTCCGCTTCTGCCGCAACCGCCGGGGTTGCTGGCGCGGCGGGTGGGTAGGCTGCATCGGATGCGGCAGCATGTGCGATGCTCTTGGCCTCGGCTTCCGTGAGGGCCAGCCCGAGCTTGTTCTTGAGGTAAGCTTTGGTTGCGCTCCGTGCCTGCCTGTTCGAGACGACCGAGTTAGCCACGATGCAGACATTTTCCCAATCGCGGTTTTTCTTGGTCCAGTCGATCCCATCAAGGGCGATCAGCTTCTCGCGCCATTCGTTCTTGTAGGACTTGAGCAGATCGCCGCCGACCGCGCCAAGCGCTCGCACAACGACGGAGTGAGAGGAAATACTTTCCTGCCGGAATTCGATTGCTCGCAGATCCCCGTTCTTGACCTTCATCCATGCGGGGATGTGCTTCGCGACTTCGTTCCAGAACTCCATGGCTGTCACGATCTTTGATTGGATAGTTGCGTCATCGTCAACAACATCACCCACGAGTTCACTGTTCGCGTCGTAGAGAGAGGCTAGCGTAAACAGCTTAGCCGAGCGGACGGGAAGTGATACCGAGTCCTTCTCCACCATGCCCTGAAACGCAGGAACCTTCTCGCAGACTTCCAGCGTTACAGCCGAAAGCGGGTCCCGTTTGTCGTAGAGAATGTCGAGCGATTTGGAAGTCTTGGCGACGTTCCGGTTGAGGTCCGAAAACATCTGTTGGACGCGCTCCCGTGTTTCGTAGGGGAACAGCAGGACAGAGATCGCTTCATCTCCTAGCTCCGGATTTGAATCGAGAGCGTGGGCTATGGCAGCACAGCGATGCTGGCCGTCATTGATGACGAAGTTGGCTTTCTCGAAGTCCATTTCCAGGGTTCCGAGATTCTCCTCGTCAGGGACCGGCTTGAATTTAACCTCGCACTGGTACGAGGCGGTGATGCTCGAAAACAGGTAGCCGTCCTCATTTTCGGTTATGTAGCGCGAAATCTCCGGTACGCGCTTGCGGTTAAGAACCCTCTGCTCTCGATCCTCAGGCCGGAACTCGATCCAGTCTTGGAACGTGAACATTTTTGGTATCGAGCTCAGGTTCATCAGGCAAGCGTAGTAAGTTCGCTGGCCCATCATCCCTTTCATTGCTGGGAATTGCACTTTCATTGGTTTACTTCCTTCTTCAGCTCTAAAATTTGCCCTTGCAGAGCGCGCATGCGCTCAAGGGGCGAGAGAGCTGTTGATACGAACAGTAACAGCTCTCTTGCAAAAAAGATAGAGCTGCAATGAAAATAATTTACAGCTCTCTACTTATTAATGGAGAGCTGTTGATTTATACAATATTCCCGGCGCTTCCCTGCCCTACCCACGGATGGTTATTTCGATGGCTTCCGGGGGGACGTTGAATGTCAGCGCCAGACCCTTCTTTGCCTCTGCCATCGTGAGAGCCTTGACCCCGGCTCCGTTCAGGGATGCGGCTTCCCCGCTGGTATCCCGTTTCGGCGTCTCGGCAACGTCCGGCATGGTTTCCCAGGCTAGCTTCGCGGGGTCAATTTCGAGTTCTTCCAGTGACATGTACCGGACGGGGTATTGCCACGCTTGCCAGACCCCAGGAACGTTTATTCGGGCATATTCCCCGATCTTGATAAGCCGACGCTTCGGGTCTTCCGGAAACGGCACAATCTCCGTGATGCGGCCAATCAAGAAGGCGGTATTGTGCGGCTCCGTCGGGCTACCCCACGCGCTACCCCATTCGCCCTTGTTCTCATTTTGAACACACACAAGAAACTCGATTTCCTTCGCGCGACCTTCATTCAGCCTCCATGCTCGCGAGCCACCTTGACTGAGGATTCTCGCTGGCCCTTCGACTGTGAAAACGACTATAGCGTTTGACATGCGTAAACCTCCTTTATATTTCACAACAAAATATATCAAACATAACGTATGTTTGCAACATAATTCTTACAAAACATAAACTAGTTATTTTAGAACATACACTAATTATTAAAAAATTATCGTAGTATTTGTCCATTCCTGCCCTTCCCTGCCCCGCCGTGCCTTGCCTGATTCTGGCGGAGGAACACCCGTGCAATCATGCTTGCAAGATCGGGGTGCCTCTATGTATATTCGTATCGGGTTATAGTCCTATAGCCCTGTAGCCCTAGAGAGGGTCACCACATGCACGTTTTAGCGATCATCGGGCAAAAAGGCGGGAACGGGAAAACCACAGTAACGCTAGGGATAGCCGTAGAAGCGTTTTCGGCTGGCCGTTCGGTAGCTGTGATCGACCTTGACCCGCAGACGACCGCCGCGAATTGGAGCGACCGGCGCGGCAAGGAAGCGCCCGCCGTTGTGTCCTGTCAGGTTTCCCGATTGGGTCAGGTACTCGAAGCCGCAGCCAAGGGAGGCGCGGACC
>Ga0302320_10028253_pt1 | contig 10773 bp, 10 predicted proteins | sample Bog_T0_3_FD_202130 | JGI IMG/M metagenome (GOLD analysis project Ga0302320, IMG submission 202130) | Peat permafrost microbial communities from Stordalen Mire near Abisko, Sweden - Bog_T0_3 | ecosystem: Environmental > Terrestrial > Soil > Wetlands > Peat | place: Sweden: Abisko, Stordalen Mire... | reverse complement strand
GCGCGCCGAGTTGCGCGATCGTGCCGCCGGCCACGTGAAGAAAATCGCCGAAAGGCCGAAACAGAAGATGGCCGCCTTCGTGGATGCCCAGGTTGATACCCGCGAACAGACTATAATAGGTCACCGGTTCCTCGAATTGCCGGTACCCGACATAGGCGAGATAAAGCCAGATCGGCAAGCGCACGAACCAACTTCGGCCCTTGCTCCAGTCGCGGAGTTCGGCCAGGCACGCCGCAAGGAAGCCGGGAATCTGCGATGGCGAGGGCTGATCCAAGATCGATTCCCCGGCTCAAACCCTCCGCACGGGATAGCTCCCGATGACGGCGAGAAAATCGGTGATTTTGCGCAGTCGCGCGAGGGCTTCGCCGACGGCGGGAGCCGGGGCGGCGCCGAGGAACTCGATCATGAAGCGGTATTCCTCGAAGCGGCCGGGGATGGGACGCGAGAGGATCTTGGTTAGATTGAGTTTCCGCCGCGCCAGGACCTGGAGCACGGAGACAAGGCTGCCAGCCTTGTGGGGCAACTCGAAGACCAGGCTGGTATGGGTCGGCCTGGCAGCGCGGGCCAGTGGCGCACCGACGAGGACGAAGGTGGTCTGGTTGGCGACTTCGCTGCCGACATGCTTGCTGACAATCTTGAGCCGATGCTGCGCCACCGCCTGTTCTCCGGCAATGGCGGCCGCACCTGTTTCCTTCGCAGCCAGCGCCGCCGCTTCCGAGGTGCTTTCGACAATGATTTGCTCGGCGTGCGGGTAATGTTTTTGCAGCCAATCGCGGCTGTGATCGAAGGGCGCGCGATGGGAATAAATTTTTGTGATCTCCCTCGTCTGAGCGCGGGCCATGAGCATCAGTTGTACCCGCATGGCAAGCGCCTCGCGAATCTGGAGCGCGGCCCCGGCGTCGAGCCTGGCCAGGCGCATGAGCTGGTCCGCCGTGTTGGTGATGATGCCGCTGGATGCATTTTCAATCGGCACGAGAATGTGGCTGAACTCCCCGGCCTGAAGGCGCGCGAAGGCTTCTTCCACAGTGGGGCATTCGCGCAAATCGGCCTGAGGGAACCGGCGCGAGGCGGCCAGGTGGGCAAAACTGCCCGAGCGGCCAAAATGACCGAGACGGAGGAGAGAGGTGGGGCGGGCGGGCATCGGGTCCCAGATTAAACACACAATCGCCGCGCTTGGAAGTATCTGTTCATGGGTTATAGTAGGGGGGATGCGCACGGACTACCACATGCACACGCCGATGTGCGGACATGCGGTGGGTGCGCCGCGCGATTACATTCTCGCCGCGCAGGGGGCGGGACTGCGGGAAATCGGCTTCTCCGACCACAACCCGATGCCAACCCAGTTCGACGATTGGCGCATGGCCCCCGACCAGCTTCCACAATATGTGGAATTGATCGAGGAAGCGCGGCGCGAGTTTCCGACCTACCCGATCCGGCTCGGCCTCGAGTGCGATTTCATCCCCGGATTCGAGGGGCATATCCAAAATCTCGCCGAAAAGGCCGAGTGGGATTACCTCATCGGCGCGGTGCATTACGTAACTCCGGACTGGGACATTGACAATCCGAAGCACCTAAAGCGCTGGACGGAGCAGCCGGTAGAGAAAATCTGGGAGTCTTATTTTGCCGCGTACACGAAAATGGTTGAGAGCTGTCTCTTTGATTTTCTGGCGCACCCGGACCTGGTGAAAAAATTCGGGCTCCGGCCGCAGGGCGATCTGTCACGTTTTTATCGCGATACGCTCGATGCCGTCGCCGAGGCGGGCGTGACGCTGGAGGTGAGCACGGCGGGTTTGCGCAAGGACGTGAAAGAGATTTACCCGAGCCGGGATTTTCTCGTTGCTGCGTGCCTGCGGCATATTCCCATCGTGATCAATTCGGATGCGCACGATCCGCGGGAAGTGGCCTATGAGTTTGACCGGGCCTATGCGCTGGTAAGGGAAGTCGGGTACACCGAGGTGATGCGGTTCCAGAAGCGGAAGGCCGTGCCGGTGGAAATCAGGTGAGTTTCGATCCGTCGCTCGATAATTACTGATAAGTACGGACCGTCACAGGCCGCCACTACACTAAGAAATGCCCGCCTGCGCGAGCAAATCGGCGCAGACTTTTTTGGCCTCGAAAAATTGTTCGGCGAGGGCGCGGGCAGCGGCCTGGTGCTCCTCGTAGTGATCGTTGATGTCGGCAATGGCGGCAACAGCTTCTTCGAGGGTGGAGAAAGCGAGGAGTCCATCGCCGGCGGGGATGGTATCGCTCCACCCGGTTTCCTGGACGACGGCGGGGCGGCCGAGGGCGAGATAACAGGCGGTGCGGCAACTGAACCAGCCAGTGCGGCCCGCGACGTAGCCGTGCTTGGCGACGCTCCATTCGGCCTTCGAGGTGCGGAGGAACTCATGATAACTCTGATAATCGGGGAGGACTTCACCGGCCTCGAGGATGGTCCAGCCGAGTGCGCGGAGCTCTTCCGTGGGCCGCTTCGAGCCGATCCCCTGCCCCATTGCCATCTCGAGACGCTGGGGCGTGTGCTTCGGCAGCATCTTGAACTTTTCGAATTCGAGGTCCTTCTGGCCGTAGATTTTTCCCTCCCACGACACCGGCGCATAGCTGGCCCAATTCATCACGGTGGTGAAGCGGTCCGGAGCCGCCTCATCCTGAATGGGCCAGTAATCGAGCGCGATCGGCTGCACGGTTTTTTTCCAGCGGATGCCCACCTCCGGGACGAGGCATCCGGGTCGGCCCACGTTCAACCCGAAAGTGAAATGGCTGTCGTGAGCCCGGACGCGCGCGGCATAGTCGGCATGTTTCGGATCGAGCAGATTCACCTGGCTGAAAAGAGGATCGCCATCAATGAACATCTGGTGCCTTACGCCAAAATCGTAATCCTACAGCCTGCCGGCGCTGGAAACATTGACGAGGAGGTCGCCGTTTTTAATCAGGTCGCGCGCGGCCGTCTCACCCGCGCCGTGAAACCGGCCGTCGGCACCATTGCGATAAATCCATCGGTCTTCGAATCCGAACGCGGCCATGAGGCCACGGAGATAGTTTACGTTGTAGGTGCAGTCGGCGCTGACCGTCTGCCCGACGGGGTCGTAGGGCCAGGCACCGGAATCCTCGAGATACCAGACCTCATGACCGAGACCACGAAAGCCAAGCAGGTACTGGATGTAGTCCCAAGTAACGCCACCAAAAGCATACTGGCCGAGGAGCCCGGTGACGACAATGCGCACGGCCCGGGTCCTAGAAATGATGGATCACGAGATAATGCTTGGCCGTATCGTCATCGGCGCGGACCGGATAAAAACTGAGATGGACGGGCACCGGCTGCCGGGTCCGGCTCCAGAGCGGAACATGGGATAAAATCGCTCCACGGTGGACGTAGCCGAGCGTCATTTTCAGGAACTCGGGCGTCCAGGCTTCAAGGTCGGCCAGCGATTTCCCCATTAACTGCTCGTAGTCGAACTGCGTGCTCTCGGTCATGGCAGAGTTGGCGTAGATGAGCCGGAAAGAGGCGTCGCCTTCACCGATTTCCACCAGGGCAATGGGGGCGTCGGTCTGTTCAATCGCCGTGGCGATCTGGTTTTCCCGTGGATCGCTCACGGTCACATACTCAATCTGGGGCGGGCCGGGCGGGGCTGGTTCAGCGACGGGCGGCGGGGGAGCAACCGAAGCCGGTATGGGGGGAGCCGCAGCGGCCACACCGGCCTGGGCTTGGGCGAGAAGGCGTTCCGCCACCCGCAGCCTGACCTGAAGAACTTTTACGTTCACCGGTTTCGGCATGTAATCGTTGGCGCCGCAATCGAGCGCCTGGTTGATCACGTCGACGCCTTCGTTGGCCGTCACGATGATGATATAAGGAACGACATCCGAAGCCGTACCGTAACGCTGGCGGAACTCGCGACACAAGTCGTACCCGCTCATGCCACCCATGTTGATATCCATGATGACAAGATCGGGCACGCCGATTTCGCCCAAGCCGACTTTCTGGAGCGCCTCTTCGCCGCTGGCCGCTTCGCTGATCTCATGCCGGACCGCCTGACCCGCATTGATCAGCGTACGCAAGAGGCTACGCGTAGACGAACTGTCATCGATCAGAAGGATGTGCATCGCGAGTGGAGCTGATTTGAAATCGAGGCTAGAGGGTGTCAGCCCTGAGAGCAAGACCGCGTTGCATTTTTGCTTCGGGCAAGCTTAATCAGCTTAGAATTTCCAGCTACTTGCGGTCTTTTGATCCAAACAAGGAACCCAACTTGGACAAAAACAGGGAGCCCTTGCCAGTTTGCTTGAGTTGCTTGGTAACCTTGTCGTAGGTGATCGGTCCCTTGGGGATTTCCTTCGAGGGAGGCCCCAATTTGGGCATGGCCATCGTGCCGGTGACGCCGCCCGGCGTGGCCGGAAGGGGCACAGTTTTCGGCCGATTGATGTTGGGCCGTCGCAACAGAAAGCGAACGTAAAGGTTTAGCGAGCCCAGAGTCATCACGTCGCCAACCTTGAGAATGTCCTGGGTGATGGGCGCCTTGTTGAGCTTGACGCCCGACTGCGACCCCAGATCCCAGATCAAGACGGAACCCTTTTCCAGGATTACTCCGCAATGGAGCGGATCAATGCTGGGATGACGGAGAATAACATCGCATTCGTCCGAACTGCCGATCACATAGCTGCTCTTGGCGGAATCAGAAAAGATGAATCCATTGGGAAGCAGTTCCTTGTCGCTGCATTCAAGCGAGATCGTATAATGCTTGAGCACGGATTCAATTCCGCCGCTCTGCCCGGCGAGCAATTCAGGCGCGGCGAGCGCCTGATCCACGCGCTCCCTTTCCCGCGTTTCCAGGTCGGCTAGGTCGTTCAGGTGCTCCGCGTAGAGAACGCAGGCGTCGTCCATCTGCAAGTGGAGCGTGGGCTGTTCCGCGGCAACCCCGCCCTGCCAGGTGGTTTCCGCATCACCCCAATCGAACAAGCGGAATAAGGCTGGGATGCCCTCGATACCGGCGAGTTGGGCGTGAACGAGGAAACCGTTTTTAGTGAAAATCTGTCCCTCGAATGCGCCGCGCTGGAAATCCAAGCGCCCCTCCTCACCGCTTGAACAGTGACGCTCCAGTGCCTCCAAACAGATATTTTTTACAACAGCCATAGGTCCCGCGTAGCAATATCCTTACCGTATCACTGCGCAGGAGCGACAGCAAAAAGAATTGGGAGAGTGGGCGTGGCGCTGCCCCCCAGCCGGTTCGAGCGTAACGGCGAAGCCGGGGCCCGGCGTGCTGAGAGGCCTCACGGTGAATAAGCGGGAACCGGTTGGCAGGGAGACCAGACCGGCGCTGATGGGTGATTCCGCCCCCGGGTCCAAAACCCATAGCTGATAATCATGGCCGGGCGGAGGCGAGGGCAGGTTTTGCGTGGAAATGACGCCCTGGTGCCGGTAGGGGTCCCAGGCAACCAGCACTTTGGCCGAGGCATGGGAGACATCCTTTGCTTCCAGCGCGGAGAGACGCAATCCGTCGAGTGCGTTGCTTTGCCTGAGTTGGGCCGCGTCAATGGAAACAGCCTGAAGATGAGAGTTGAGAAGAAAGATCTGCCTGGCCTGAAAAAGACCGAAAATCAACAAGGCAGCGACCACCGCACAAGCTGCCCAAGTTGAACGGGGCAAGCTGGTTGAAACCGGTGCGGGGTCAAGCATGGTGTCGATGGATCAAGTTTTAACCCTGTCGACTCAACGCCCCCCTCCGCTTCAGGGAACGGTATAGTGGGTGTTGACCGCCGAGAAATCATTCGGAGCCGCAGTATGGGAGGAGGCAACATTCCCTTGCAACTGACCCGCAGCGGCAGTGGTCGAAGGCGCAGCCGGCCCGGTCGCCGGAGTCGCGGGAGACGTTCCGTTCGTGGCAGCCAAAGCATCTTGCGGCGAGGCTTTGATAACGGTCACATCCTTCAACTTTGCGGCTTTGAAGACCGCGAGGACTTTTTTGAGCTGCGTGGCTGATACACTTTCCCGCCCGTTTACCACGAACGGCTGCGCAGGCGTCGTCCTGGCAATGGCTTGCAACCTGGACTTCAATTCATTGAGGGTGAGGGTGGCGCTCTGGAAATCGATTTTTCCATCAGGGCGCAGTTTAAGATCCATCGGCAACTGCATGGCGGGCGGAAGCGCCGGTTTGGGCGGAGCAGGCGCGGGAGGTGCAGCAGTCGGCGCGGACGCAGGCGAGGCAGGCGGGACAGGCTGTATGGTGGCGGGCGTAACGAGGGGAGCAGGCAGCGGAGTCTTGTCGACCGTAACTTTCAGCTTGGCGGCGTGACAAAGATCCACAACTTTTTTGAGTTGCCCCTTCGCCAGCTTTTCCTTCCGTGTAACGAGGATCGGCTGGGCCGGCGTGGCCTTGGCGATGGCGTCGAGTTTGGGCTTCAAATCCTCCAGGCTGAGCGTGGCACCCTGGAAATCGACCTTGCCGTCGGCGCGGACGTCGAGGTCGAGGGGCGCCGGGGCGGGTTGTCCAGAAGGACTGGAAGCGGCTGCGGCAGGAGCCGGGTTAGCGGGAAGAGGCGCGGAAGAGGCGGGAGCAGGCGCAGGCGCCGAAGCGGCCGCCGGAGTTGCGGAAGCCGGTGCTGGTGCAGCAGAAGCGGACTCTGCAGGAGCATTTTTTTCGACCGTCACCTTTTTCAGCAGGGCGGCCTTGCAATAGCCGAGGACCTTTTTGGTCTGCCCCTTCGGAACTCCGGGGACTCGTTTAACCACAATCGGCTGGTTGGGAGTCGTCTTGCCAAGGTCTTCCAGTTTGGGCTTCAGATCGTCCAGGCTATAGGTGTCACCTTGAAAATCGACCTTGCCGTCCGGGCGCAGGTTGAGGTCAATGGGCGTCAAAGTGGCGGGAGCAGGTGCTGGCGCAGCAGCGGGAGCCGGGGTTGCAACAGCAGGAGCCGGAGTCACGGGAGCCGGTGCGGGTGGCGGAACCGGGGCAGCAGAAGCTGCCACAGCAGGAGCGGCTTTTTCAACCGTCACTTTTTTCAGCAGGGCAGCCTTGCAAAGAGCGAGGACTTTTTTACCCTGCCCCTTTGGAACTCCGGCAACGCTTTTAATCACAAGCGGCTGATTGGGGGTCGTCTTGCCAAGATCTACCAGTTTGGGCTTCAGATCATCCAGGCTATAGGTGGCACCTTGAAAATCGACTTTGCCGTCCGGGCGCAGGTTGAGATCGATGGGGGGCAGATTGGCTGGCGCGGGGGCGGCGGCGGCAGCCGGAGCTGCGGCTGCGGGAGCCGGTGCAGGAGGAGCAGCAGGGACTGGCACAGGAGGCGGCACGACAAGTTCAAGCTTGATCAGGCAGGGCACTTGCTTGATCCGTCCAAGGTAGTCCTTTTCGTTGGGAGTTAACTGGACCCCTTGGGCCAGTTTATCGCGCAGGGCCTTGATCTTCACATTGATCATGGGAATGATATCCATGGCGGTGGTCATAGTCTCCGCGCTTGCCATCATCGTTGCGTGAGCATCGGGCATGGCGGGAAAGCGAATGATTTTGAGCGCACCCGTGCCCTCGGACTTGACTGTACCGACGAGCTTGCCATCCGCCTGGTCCATTTGCACGGTGCCCTGGGCGATCCACACATCGGTGCGGGCCGGCATGGCGATCGTGACAAAATCTGTGCCCTTCGCAGCAGCTACGCCAAAGGGCGTCTTGACCTGGTAATCCTGCTTCACGCCGATAATCTGGCCTACCTTCGAAAAGACGGCGCCCTTGGTCAAATCGATCTCGGTTGAGCGCATTTTGTCGGTCACGGTCTGCTGGACTGCAGCGGCGGAATTGGGAATGAGGCGAGCGGAAGCGAAACCTCCAAAGAGAACGGCGGCGCTTCCATTGGCACCGGTGTGGACGACCGTGCCGTTGGGAATCGTCATACCATCCGTAGCCGGGACGAGGTTGGCAGGAGCAGAAGGCAGCGCAACTTGAACATCCCCGTGGGGCTCACGAATCTGCATGGCATCGGGAGCGACGCCCAGCGAGGCAGGCATATCGGGCGGCGTGATCGGCTCTACCCAGTCATTGACAACCTGGACGTAAACTTCCTTCGGGGCCTTGACCTTGGGCGTGAATAAATAGGAATCAGCATTCCGGGTAAAACTGGCCAGGGGAAGGATCACCGCCTCGGGATCAACCTTCACCACATCGCCCTTCCAATAGAAATTCATATCGGCCCGCTTGTATTCGACTTGCTTGGGAGCGGTAGCTGGTTTGGCGGCAGCCCAAGCGGTGCTGCTCAGGAGAGCGGTCGCTAAGACGAATGTAAGAGTTAACCGGGTGAGGTGTTGCATGACTATGAGAAGTGCGTTTTGGGTTGATCTGGATGCCAAGGCCACCAACGCCAGCCCTGTCACCTGCTGCAAGAGATCATCTTGCGCAGCTTTTAACAATAAATCGATAGAAAAAAACTAGCCAATGTAAATCAGACCCACCCCAATCCAGAATGCCGTTTACCTCTTTGCCAATAGATCCGTGATTTCCTCAGCGGGATAGGTGACGATCTCCGCCAGCGTGGGATGATAATGGGGCATGGCGGCGAGTTCCTGAACGGTGCCGCGATAGCGCATGACGGCAATCAGCTCGTGGATCAAATCCGAAGCGTGCGGGCCGATGATTTCCGCGCCGATGATCTCGCCGCGGGTTTTCTCCGCGATCAGTTTCACAAAGCCAAATTCGTGGCCGCCGATTTGCGCCTTGCCGTGGTCATTGAATGGATACTTCGCGCTGAGGAACTCGATGCCCCGCGCGGTGGCTTCCTTTTCAGTCAAGCCGACCATGGCCACTTCGGGATCGGTAAAAGTGACCACCGCTTTGAGGCGGTAATCCATTTTCACCATAATTTCATGGTTGCCTCGCAGACGGTCGACGGCATTGCGCGCGGCGATTTCCCCCTGCTGGATGGCGATGTGGACAACTTCGTAAGGTCCCACGGTGTCGCCGACGGCAAAGATGTGGGGCACGCCGGTGGCCATGGTGTCGTCGACCGACAGCTTGCCTTCTGTGAGGGTGATGCCCGCGCTTTTGAGATTTAGCCCGGCGAGCGCAGGCTCGCGACCTAGCGCGTAGAGAATTTCGTCCACCACGAGTTCTTCGCGTTTTTTGCCGCACCGGAAGACGATCTTCTTTCCCTTCCCGGTCCTGCGCACCTCCAGGAGACTGACGCCGGTCCGCACGTCGATCTCTTCCGCCTTCAGCGCGCGCTCAAGTTCCAGGCTGACATCGGGATCATAATTACGAACAATTCGTTTGCTGCGCTGGAGAATTGTTGTTTGCGCGCCCACGCGGGCGAAGAACTGGCCCAGTTCAACCGCAATCACGCCGCCGCCCAGCACGGCCAGCCGCTTCGGGACTTTGTCCGCCATCAATGCCGTGTCGCTCGTCCAGCAACCGGTTTCCCACAGGCCGGGAACCGGCACTTGCGTGATGACCGAGCCGGTAGCCAGGATGAAAGTCGAAGCGGTCAATAATTCCTGCACTCCCCCGCGTTCGATGAGTAGCGTTTGCGGATCGAGAAACGAGGCGCGACCCCGCAGGAAGGTGAATTCTCCCTTGTGCAATTGTTTGCGCCGGTACCCGGCAAATCCGCCGATGAGGTGCTGCTTGCGCGCCTGCACGCATTTCATGTCGACTTTTACGGCCTCGGCCACCAGGCCAAATTCCCGCGCGCGCCGAATCTCGTGCCAGCGGTGGGCTGATTCGAGGAGCGACTTCGATGGCATGCAGCCGCGCAGGATGCAGAGTCCACCGACTTCTGCGCCGCCTTCAATGACCACGGTCTTCGCCCCGAGCGAGCCCGCGGTGCGGGCCGCGGCATAACCGGCGCTGCCGCCGCCAATGACGGCAAAATCGAATTCAGGAAGGGACGGCTTAAGATTACGCCACTGCGAGGACACGGGCTCGCCACTCGCAGGGCGGGGCAATCGCGTGGGCATGGCGGAATCTCCGAGGGCGCGTAGTTAAACCGGAGCGCCGACGAGCACAACACGCGTGCCACCGAACTTGGGGTAGAGATATTTGTCGGCAGGCAGTCCCTTTTTCGTTACCAGCCTCGCTTCGTCGAGGCCCCGCTCCCGCAGACGGCGAAGGCTCTCGTGGAGCAGAAAAGTTCCGAGGCCCCGGCAGCGATATTCATTTAGCACGCATACACCGAGCGGCAGATTGCTGACCTTGTCGCCGGCGTCACGAATAGCCGCCGTGCCGATGATGCGCGCGCCGTGCTTGATCGCGACAAACGCCACTTCGCCGGCGGGAAAGGCCGTATTGATGATTTCCTCGGCCAGCTTTACCCGCGCCGCAAGGTCATCGCTCCACGCCGGTTCCATAGAGACGGACCGGCTCACCGCCGCCAGCAGCAGATTCCGATCGTCCAGCGAAGCCGCCTCGACGGTATAACGCGACGCGAGCTTCACCGACTCCGCCGGGAGCGTCTTCAAATTCCAGGAATACTGGATCCAGGTGGACAACCTCATGCCTTCTAGCTTCGCGGCCATGCGAATTCCGCGCAAGGGATTTTGTTTCACCATCGCGCTGGAAATATCTTGCCAGAAACCGGTCTCTAAAGTTGGCCTGCCTTTTGCTACCGATGCTGTCATGCATCTCGCAACGAGTCGCACGGGCAGCGAGACCGCGCCGAAACCATTTGCGCGGACGTGACTCGCTATTAAACTTTCCCTGTGGCACGAAAAAACAAATCAAATCCTTCCGGCGAACCGGGATCACCCCGGCCCTACTCACCCGGGCAAGGCCCGCACCCCTCGCTGGAACCGATTCTCGA
>Ga0302320_10028252_pt1 | contig 10773 bp, 7 predicted proteins | sample Bog_T0_3_FD_202130 | JGI IMG/M metagenome (GOLD analysis project Ga0302320, IMG submission 202130) | Peat permafrost microbial communities from Stordalen Mire near Abisko, Sweden - Bog_T0_3 | ecosystem: Environmental > Terrestrial > Soil > Wetlands > Peat | place: Sweden: Abisko, Stordalen Mire... | reverse complement strand
CGTATAAAGCTGAGTATTTCGGAATATCGGAAGAACCAGACAGCCCGGCGCCATCACCCTGGAATCCGATATGAGCCAAGGTAGAAATCTTCAACGTAAACGACTTCGCGCGCGAACTCGCCCGTCTCACTGCAGGCGTCAATATCGTGAATCTGCTCGAAGAACAGTCCCCTACTGGTGATAGGGCCCGATATCTTCACAAAATGCTGATCGATGAGCGAGGAGCAACACGCGATCTTCTCGTCGGTTCGACAGAAATGATCAGTCGTCTTCAAAATCTCGCAGACCTCGCACCGAATTTCGAGGCCGCCGTCGGCGTGCTCGTGCGCGCGGCGCGTCTTTCCCTGATGACTGCGAAGCCGCTTCAATCGCCGCCGATTTTGCTGGTCGGGCCGCCCGGCGTCGGCAAATCGTTTTTCGCTCAGGCTTGTGGCGAGACGCTTAACGTCCCAATGGCGGAATTTTCCATGAACCTTTCAGACGATATCGGCGCGTTAGTCGGTCACTCGCTCTCGTGGAGAGGCGCGCGAGCAGGTCTGGTCGCTCGTACGATCGTTGAGGGGCCCAGCGCATCGCCGCTCATCTTCATCAACGAAGTAGACAAAGCGTCCGTAACAGATCGTGGCGACCCGCTCGACGCATTTCATACATTGTTGGAACCAGAAAACGCTCGACGATTTACAGACTCGTTTCTCGAGGCGCCCATTCGAGGGGATAACGTCATTTGGATTTTGACGGCGAACGATCTCTCCATTTTGCGTCCCTCGCTCATTGATCGAATGCTGGTGTTCGGCGTTAGCCCTCCGACCGCAGAACAGCAGGATGCCGTAATTCGCTCGAGTTATGCGAGGATTGCTACCGAGTACGGACATGAAATCGCGCCGAGACTCGATCGTGCCGTGATGGACGTTCTGGCCAACATCACCCCTCGACTCGTTCGGCGAATTTTACAACTCTCGCTTGGCTACGCAGCCGTAGATATGCGCCGCCGGCTCTCGCCAGACGACGTCCTACGGGCCGGAAGGCTTTTAAAGTGCGGCGCTATACGGCCGACGTTCGGGTTTTGCCCCTCGCACTAGCCCAATTTTCACAATTCAAATCTGCGCTAAAACCGTGACGCCACAGGCGCGCAGCGCGTACGCTTCATTCATTCCCACTAACAGAAAGCCAAGTTCCGTGTTTGAGTCAAATACTTACGACCCACATATCCTAGATTTGCCGCCAATCCCATCACGAAAGAGACAGGGGCTTGAAGAAGGCACAGCCGCCGCAATGTATGCGGGGGGCAACACCGGCGTACGCGATTTCATGACGCCGCTCGGAGTGACCGGGTACAAATTGGGGCTGAGCGGTCGTCGAGAAGTCGACGAGCGGTTTCTTGACTTGCGAGCGCGAAAATATGCCGCGATCGTCGCGGATATCACGAACCGGGAAGCAACCATACATGTCCATACGCGCGGTCATGAGTGGTTTCGGAGCCCTCTGCCCGATCCGGCTTGCGATCCCAAGGCGCGAGATTTGCTCGCCCGCCTGCCGAAGGGGGAATATCACGATGGCGTCGTAGCCTTCCGCCTACCGCCGGGAATCGGGCTCTCAAACTTGGAACAAAGGTTCCAGCAGTTGCTGCTCGCCCGCAACTTGAACACTTATCTTGCGACGGCGGACGGACAGCGCCGCTTGGTGGAAGCTGGATACCCAGCCGGCGCGCGTCTTTTTACGGATTACGATCTCATCGGCGCGAGGCGGCGTTCACTCGCCAGCGAAATTTTCTGCATCCGACCGAAACGAGAGATCGCCGTTTTGCTAATGGCTTTACTTGAGGCGATCGAGCAAGAGCGTCGTATTATTTAGCATTTTAGCTAATTCTGGGTTTCACGACGGAGCACAACCTGAAAACACGTTAACTACGTTAAGCCAGCAAGTAAATATTATCCGAACCAAATGGTCGAACCCCTCAGCGCGTGTCCGCTTGGTGGGGTTCGATGCGCAGCAAACTGAACTGAAGACGACGAAACATCCATCACCGCTATCTCCTTCACAAATATACATATTTTATTAGTAAAATTACTGAAAAGCCAGTTCCCCCGACCGTCCACAAATTAAAAATTTGACATGTCGTATTTTATAATTTAGAAAACCACGATGACCAAGGAACTTCTCACCCTGGTAGAACTCGCTGAACGCTCGGGCGTCGAAATCCGCACGCTAAGAAGCTGGATGGCGCAGGGCGTGGTTCCTGGGGCCGGGAGCGTCGGCAGGAACGCGCGCTACGCGCCGGAAGCGTTGCTTCGCGCGCTAGCTGCCCGCGCCATGCGCGAAATCTACGGCATGACGCTCGCCGAAATCCGGCAGGATCTTCTCACCGCTGACGCGGCGCGCGTCGAAAGCTATGCGGCGATGGCGGCGGCGCCGGCCGAGCGGTCCGCCTCTGTCGCCCAGGCTTCCCCGCCCGACGGCACGAGCGCGGCGGACTATCTTCGCGGCCTGCGCAACAGCGGCGCTTTCGCAGACAAAACGGACGGCGTTCTTCCTGCCGCGCGGGCGGCCGCCGTCTCCGTTCCCCGCACGCCGGCGGCAGCGCCGCCCCCGCCCGCGCCCGCCGGGTCGAGCCTGGCCCGGCTCGCCGAGGCGCTCGAACGGCTTGCCGGATCACGGCCGTCACGCCGTAAGTCGCGCGGCGACGTGCGTGTTCACATCTCCATCACGCCCGACCTTGAACTGACCGTCCGCGGCGATCATTCGCCCGAAGAAATCGCGCGCTTCGAGCAGATCGCCGATCTGCTGCGCATACTTTTAACTGGAGGAGCTGACCATGACTGACCGACTGAACCTGACCGTCACCATCGACCGCGCCCTTGCCTGGGCCGAGGGCGATTCCGTCCGCTACGTCGTCGCGACCCTTGCCGGGACGCCGTCCGTCGATGCCGCCCGCGTCCCCGCGCCCGCCATCAACCTCGCCCTGGTGATCGACGCCTCGGGCTCGATGGGCGGCGACAAGCTGGAAAACGCCAAAGCCGCGGCCCTCGGCGTCGCCGAGCGTCTGGGGCCGGAGGATAAGCTTTCCGTCGTGAGCTTCGCCGACGACGTCGTCGTACACGTCGAGGCGCAAACGCCGGCCGGCGAAGCCATGACCGGCATCCGGGCGGCCATCGGCGCGCTCCGCACGCGCGGTAGCACCAATCTGAGCGAGGGTTGGCTCATCGGCGCCGAGTGCGTCGCTCGGGCTGCGCGAGACGGCGGCGTCAATCGCGTGATCCTTCTGTCCGACGGCGCGGCCAACGCGGGGATCGTCGACCCAGCGGAACTGGCGGTCCATGCCGCGGAACTCGCCAGACGCGGCGTGACGACAAGTTGCGTCGGCATCGGCGACGGATACGAAACCCCCGTCCTGCGCGCCATCGCCGAAAGCGGCGGCGGCAGGTTGCACGACGCCGAGGTCGGCTCGGAGATCGTCGACGCGCTGATGGGCGAACTCGGCGAAATCGTCGACCTCGTCGCTCAGGACGTCTCGATCACTTTGCACGCGCCGGCGACCGCGAAGGCGGAATTCGTCGGATCGGCGCCTACCCAGGTTGGGGCGGGCTCACTCTCCGTGTCGGCCGGCGCCCTGCTCGCCGGCCGGCCGCGAACCTGCGTATTCCGGCTGACCCTGCCCGCCGGCCGCGTCGGCGACACGCTGCTTTTCGGCGTCAGTGCGCGCGGCGCGGCCCCCGGCGGCGCATTGCTGGACGTTCGTCCGGCGGAGGCGTCGATCGACTTCGTCGAGGGCGCGCGCAACACGAAACAGCCGCGCAACGAGACGGCGTCGATGGCTGTCGCGGATGCTTGGCACTCGGAGATCGTGAGGCGGGCCGCGCAACTCAACCGCAAGGGCGAGCGGCGTCAGGCGCGACGCTTCGTCGAACGCGAGTTGCAGTTCTTCGAGCGCTACTGCTCAGGCCTGCCGCAGGCGGCGCCGCTCGTTCGCGAGATCATTGTGCTCAAACAAAACGTCGACCGCGAATGGGACGAACGTACGCGGAAGGAAATGGAAGTGAGCTCCTATATGAAGGAGAGCAACCGCGCCGATTACCGCCCTGCCCGCGCGAATTGGTCGACCCGCCTGAACGACGGCAAATGAAATCTCACGGCGTTCGCGCCGACCCTTTCGCGACTTCGCAGGTGAACGTGATAAGAACCAGTCAGTCCCATCCTCTCCACATCGCAACCGTCGAGGTCGCCCCGGGTCATGGTAAGATCGGCGTCACCTTCGCGCCGGGCAAAAATGATCCCCATGCGGCCAGCGGCCCCTGGGCCCGCGACCTCGCCGCCGACCTCGATGCGATCCTCGCGTGGCCCGCGCGGACGCTGGTGACGTTGATCGAGCCGCACGAATTCGAACTGCTGCGGATTCCGACACTGGGCGACGAGGCGAAACTTCGCGGTCTTGATTGGCATCACCTGCCGATCCGCGACGTCAGCGTTCCGAGCCCTGCCTTCGAGGCGGTCTGGCCGACCCAAAGCGAAGCCTTGCGGGGAAAACTCGCCGCCGGAGAGAACATCGTCGTCCACTGCCGCGGCGGCCTCGGACGCGCCGGCATGATCGCCGCAAGGTTATTGGTCGAGAGCGGGATCGATCCGAAAGCCGCCATCGCTCGGGTGCGCGCAGTTCGTCCTGGGGCCATTGAGACAAGCGCTCAAGACGATTGGGCGCGGACCGGACCGCGAGCGTGAGCGCGGGCCGGATAGCGACGCTTCGTCCGCCAATAAGGAACCGATGATGGAACGCATGACTCTTACGCTGAACCCGGTCCATGACCGTGCGCTCGGCGCCTTTATAGGCCTCGCCATCGGCGACGCCTTGGGCACGACCATCGAGTTCCGTCAAAGGGACACTTATCCGCACGTCACCGACATGGTCGGCGGCGGACCGTTCAACCTGAAGCCGGGGGATTGGACCGACGATACTTCCATGGCGCTCTGTCTTGCCGAAAGTCTGATAGCGAACCAGGGTTCGCTCGACCCCAGCGACCTCGCTGAACGTTTCGTGCGCTGGTGGAAAAAAGGCGAAAACAGCGTCACCGGCCGCTGTTTCGATATCGGCAATGCGACCCGCGCCGCGCTTGCCCGTTACCAGACGACCGGCGTCCCCCGCGGCGACGACTCCCCCTCCTCCGCCGGCAATGGCGGCATCATGCGTCTTGCTCCGGCGGTACTTGCGGCGCATAGCGACGTAGATCGGGCCGTCTCGCTCGCTCGCGCCCAGTCGGAAGTCACTCACGCGGCGCCGGAATGTCTCGACGCGGCCGAAATCCTCGCGCGCGTGCTTGCTTCGGGGATCGCGGGCGACGGCCACGCGGCGCTCGCCGCCGCCACCGGCGCGACGCCAAAGGCGTCCAAGGTGAAGGCGTTGGCTGAAGGTTCATGGCGGGGCAAAACCCGCGATCAGATCAAGTCGTCGGGCTACGTCGTCGACACGCTGGAAGCGGCGCTTTGGGCGGTCGGCGGCTCGCAAAGCTTTTCGGAAGCTGTGTTAATGGCCGTAAACCTCGGCGACGACGCCGACACCGTGGGCGCCGTCGCGGGCCAGATCGCGGGGTCGATCTGGGGGTTTTCCGCGATCCCGCAAGCATGGCGTCAAAACCTGGCCTGGGGAGACAGACTTTCCGGACTCGCGCTGCAAATGATCGGGCGCCAATAGACCCCGATTCTGAATGACACCCTGAAGTCCAAGCTTTTGGCGGCATGTATCCAAAGCGATATTCTACTTCCTGCGCTTTCAAAGAGGATCATGATGGATCGACACACGATCATCGCCCACGGGTCGCTCGCGACTCGAAGTCTGCGTCTCGAGGCGGCGCGGAATGGCCGCGTAGGGCTTCAAATCATGACGTTCGAGTCCTTGGCTTGTCGACTGGCCGGCGGATTTTCGACGGCCATCGACGATGACACGTTGCGCGAGGTGATTCAGCGCGTTCTCCCAGAGACGGAGATCGGCGAACTGGAAAAGATCAAACTTTTGCCCGGCATGGTGGACGCTGTCGCGGGAACGCTCCACAAAGTGTGGCGATCCGGGATCGAACTTCAGGCTCGTACGGGCGAACATCCCAGATTGTCCTCCGTGGCCAAGCTCGAACAGGCAGTCCTATCGCTGTTACCGTCGGCGATGCTGCGTCCGGTCGATCTCGTTTCAAGGGCCATGGGCAGGCTCGAGCATGCGAAGACACTGTTCGGCGCGATAGAAATCGTCGGCATCACCGAACTCTCGCCGTGCTGGCGCCCTCTGCTGAGCGCACTAGCGGATCGGCTTTCGGTTCGATGGATAGCCGGCCCGCGATCGGTTCCCCGCTGGCTAGAGAACGGCGCCGTCATTATCGATCGCTCCAACCCTCAGGCGCCGGCGATGACGGCAGTTAGCGCCTCGACGACGACGCATGAGGTCATCGAGGCTATGCGCTGGGCGCGGCGGTTGCTGGCGTCAGGCGTCGCCAAGCCCGCCGATATCGGGATAGCCGCCGCAAGTCCCGCCGACTACGACGACGACTTTCTGGCGCTGCGATCGGACGCCAATCTCGATTTTCATTTCGTCCATGGCGTCAAGGTCACTGCGACGCGGGACGGTCAGGCCGCCGCGGCGCTCGCCGACATCCTGGTTCGCGGACTATCGCAAACCCGCATCCGACGGCTGACGGCGCTCGTGGGCGACTCCGGCAGCCTGTTCAAGAAGCTGCCGCAAGGCTGGATGCGGCTCCTGCCCGCCGATGCGCCGCTCGCGTCGGCCGAAGCTTGGACGCGTTTTCTCACCGGCGTGTCAGCGGAGGACTGGCCCGACGGCGTCGATCACACTCGGGATTTACAAGCCATCGTGAGCCTACTGGCCAGGGGAACCGCCGCCGCGGTCCCGGCCGGCGAAACTATGCTAACAGGTCTCGCTCTGTCGATCTGGCGCAAGGCGTTGCTCGCTGGTCCCGCCGTCTCGCTGGATACGACGATCGGCGCCCTCAAGCAGAGCGACAATCTCGAAGGTTGCGTGAGCGTCGCCTGGATGCCGGCCAGCGAACTCGCCGCCTCGCCGCGCCGCTTCGTGCGCCTGTTGGGATTGAATTCCTCGCGTTGGCCGCGCGGGATTTCCGAAGACCGCCTTCTCTCCGACCACGTCATCCCGACATCGGAACTCGATCCCCTGCCCGTCGGCGCGGCCGATCGGCGCGATTTCGATACGATCCTGGCCACGACGGCGGGCGAAATCGTCCTCTCCCGATCTCGCCGCGACAGTGAAGGCCGCCTGCTCGGCCGCAGCCCCCTGCTTCAGGGTCAGCCGCCAGAAACCTATCTGAGGCGCAACGCAGTCCCGGTCCACGCGATGAGCGAGACGGACCGCATCCTTGCGCGTCCCGCGGAATTTACGAGCCATCAGCAAGCCGCCTCGGCGTCCGCTTGTTGGATCGACTGGTCGCGGCCGGAATTGACGCCGCATGATGGAGTCGTTCGCCCGAACCATCCTGTCATTCAGGCAGCTCTCGACCGCACGCAATCCGCAAGTTCGCTGAGCAAGTTGCTGCGCAATCCGATCGGCTTCGTCTGGAAATATGGTCTTCATTTCAACGCGCCCGCCAGCGACGATGAACCTCTCACGCTTGATCCGATTCAATTGGGCGCGCTCGTTCACGCCATCCTCGACCGCTCCCTGCGCGCGATCGAGACCGCGGGCTCGCTTTCGACGGCTACACCGGACGAGATCGCGGCGGCGATCGCAGCCGCCGCGGGCGAAGCTTCTGCGGACTGGGCGGCCGAGCGCGCGGTTCCCCCAAACTTGATCTGGCGCAAGACGCTCGAGGACGCGCGTTGGCTCGCCGAGCGAGCGCTCGGATACCGCGAAAACAGGCTCAGCGTGGCCCGGTCCTTCTGCGAGGTCCCGTTCGGTGGCTCCGAGCGCAAGTCCGACGGCGAGTTGCCTTGGGACCCGGACATAGAGGTGGAGATCCCGAAGACAGGTTTCCGCATCGCCGGCTATATCGATCGACTCGATGTTTCCGGGGATGGCCTTCAGGCCTTGGTGCGCGACTACAAGACCGGCCGCACGCCGGGGAGCGCTATCGTGCTCAATGGTGGCAAGGAGCTTCAGCGCTGCCTTTACGCCTTCGCCGTCAAGGCGCTTCTGGGCGATGGCGTCGAGGTTTCCGCATCATTGTTCTACCCGCGCGATCTGACCGATCTGCGCCTCGAGAACCCCGTCGAAACGCTCGGCCACATCACCGAGTATCTGCAAGCGGCGCGCGCCAGCCTGAGCGCCGGGGCGGCCGTCATCGGCGCGGATACCGGCGGCGCCTACGACGACCTCGCATTCGCCCTGCCGGCCAACCCGGGAGCACTCTATCTCGGCCGCAAGCTGGTCGCGGCGACCCAACTTCTGGGAGACGCCGCGCGCGTCTGGGAAGCGGAATGATGACCCTCCAAGTCAAAAGCCTGCCTGACGATTCCGCGCGTCGCAGGGCGCTCTCGGTCCACGATCGCTCGCTGCTGGTCGAGGCCGGCGCTGGATCGGGCAAGACCGCCGTCATGGCCGGTCGCATCGCCCTGATGCTGGCGGAGGGCATCGCCCCGAAATCGATCGCGGCGGTGACCTTCACCGAACTGGCCGCCAGCGAATTGCTCATTCGTGTCCGCGACTTCGTCAATGACCTTGTCGGCGGAACGATCCCGCCGGAAATGCGCGTCGCGCTTCCAGAAGGATTGTCCGCGACGCAGATCACGGCGCTGTCTTCGGCCAGCGCGGCGATCGACGAGATCACCTGTTCGACGATCCATGGATTTTGCCAGCGCCTCATCAAGCCCTATCCGGTTGAAGCCGACATCGACCCCGGCGCGGCGATCATGGACAGCGGCGAGGGCGAACTGATCTTTCGCGAGATCTCGGAGACCTGGCTGCGCCAGACCTTGTCGGGCGAGACGGCGGGACTGGTCTCCGAAATTGTGCTGCATGACGTCGAAGCCGCCGTCGGGCTCGTGCACAAAATTCTGAGTCATCTGCGCCGGCGCCGCACCATAGCGGCGCCTGTTCCGCAACTTCATCTTCCGCTCATCCAGGCGTTCCTGAAATCGGTCAGCGATTTCGAAGCGTTCGTGACCGCCGTGTCCGCGAAGGAATCGGAGACCCTCGCAATGGCCGAGGACCTCAAGGCGATGGCCGCGGGCGTCACGTTCGCGTTGACGGACGAGACGCCGGCCGGCCTGATCCGTCTGCTCGTCGCCAAGCCGCATGAGTCGCTCTGCACCAAAGGCGGCGCATTCGCCGCTTATCGAAAAAAGGGCAAATGGGCCGACGCGGCAAAGCGAGCGGGTCTATCGAAAGCGGACGCGGATCGCCTCAACGACGCGGCCGCCGCGCATTGCCAAGCGGCGCAGCAGTCCTGGACGGCGCTTCAGGAAGCAGTCGCGAGCCGGATCTTGGCTGATCTCATCCGCGAGGTCCGACCCGTCGTCAACCGGTTCCAATCGTACAAGCGCGAGGTCGGGCTGCTCGACTTCGACGATCTGATTTTCGCCGCACGCGATCTGCTGCGCGGCCATCCAGAAGTTCGTGCCGCGCTGGCCGGCCGATATGCTCACGTGCTGGTCGACGAATTCCAGGACACTGACCCGCTCCAGACCGAAATCTTCTGGCGCCTGTGCGGCGAAAGGCCTGAGGGAGCCTCGTCAGACCGCTGGCAGGATTTCCTCATCCGGCCCGGCGCCCTGTTTCTCGTCGGCGATCCGAAACAGGCGATCTATCGTTTCCGCGGCGCCGATGTCGCGGCCTATGTCAGCGCCCGTAACGCGTTCAAAGTCATGGACATCGACAGTATTTTGCCGATTTCGACGAACTTTCGATCCCGGGCCCCGATCCTGCACTATGTCAACGCTTGCTTCGAGGCGGCGCTGTCGCTTGAGGGACAACCGGGCTTCACCAGGCTCGATCCGTTTCACAGCGACGCGGACGGAGCGGCTTGTGTCGTCGCTTTGGACGTCACCATCGAGACCGACACCGGCAAGGCGACGGTGGATCAGCGGCGCGACGCCGAGGCTGAAGCCGTCGCGGAAATGTGCGCGCGGCTGATCGCTGGCGAGCGGATCGTCGATCGAAAGACGGGTCAATCCCGTCCCGTGCGCCCCGGCGACATCGCTTTGCTGGCGCCTTCGGGCAGCGATCTCTGGCGTTACGAGATCGCGCTGGAGCGCTATCGCATTCCTGTCGCGACCCAGGCCGGCAAGGGGCTGTTCAAACGCCAGGAAATCCAGGACCTGATCGCTGTCGCGCGCGTTCTCGCCGACGGCCGCGACACGCTTGCCCTCGGCTCCCTGCTGCGCGGACCGCTCGTCGGGCTGACGGACGAACAATTGCTCGACATCGTCTGGGGACTTCCGAGGCCCGACGACGCACAGGACCGGCTGCCACGACTGACGCTGCACATGCCAACAGACGCCATCAACAACCCGCTGGCGCGCGACATCGTCGAAAAACTGCAAGCCTTGCGTCGCCGCGCCCACGCGACGACGCCGCATGAAATCCTGTCTCAGGCGATCGACGTCCTCCGCGTTCGCCCCATCCTGCTCGCCCGGCACCGCGGGCAGGCGGAACGCGTACTCTCAAACGTCGATTTGTTTCTCAGCTTCGCCAAAGCCTATGCTGTTCGCGGTCTGCGCGCCTTCGCCGAGACGATGCGGACGTCGTGGGAAGACGAGGAGCGCGCCGTCGAAGGCCGGCCCGACGCACAGGAGGAATCGGTCGCTCTCTACACCATGCATGCGTCCAAG
>Ga0302320_10028250_pt1 | contig 10774 bp, 10 predicted proteins | sample Bog_T0_3_FD_202130 | JGI IMG/M metagenome (GOLD analysis project Ga0302320, IMG submission 202130) | Peat permafrost microbial communities from Stordalen Mire near Abisko, Sweden - Bog_T0_3 | ecosystem: Environmental > Terrestrial > Soil > Wetlands > Peat | place: Sweden: Abisko, Stordalen Mire... | reverse complement strand
TCAAAATAAATAATTTTAAAAAAGAAATCGTTGGAATTCTAAAACTCAAAATGGATAAATAAAGGTTTTGAAACAATTTTAAAAAAAGAAATTATATCCTTGAAATTTTTTATATTTTTTTATCTTAAATTCTCTCTTTTTTCTTTCAATTTTATTTATTGAAAGTGTACAGCCTTCTTGTGATCTTCAGGATAATTCTTTTGGTTTTCAATTCTTTCCTCGGTTTTTGGAAAAAAACCTTCATTCCCTGCGTAACCTTCATTTTCTTCCCCTGGTCTTTGAAATTTGGTTTCATATCCCCTCAGACTATCACTATTCATGCCGCTTCCCAGAAAATCTTTGGATGCTGCATTCTCATAATAGTAAATATTCTCAAATTTTGCCCCTTTGTTCACATTTCTATTCGGCTCATCTATGAACGCTGGTCTATCATTCATATTATTATAATTTTGAAAGGTCCCTCCTCTATTAACGCTTTTCTTGGATCCTTCAATCCTCTCCTGATTGTTGGGCAAATCACCTCCACTTTTTTGATCCAAATCAGTTTGTTGGTCAACAATTTTGGAGACTAAATTAATCATTTGTGTGGATTGGGAAGCAGGAGGAGCGACTAGGGTCACCAACCTTTCAATTTCTTTTTTTAATAGTATGATCTCATTTTCATAATTGATCGAATTTTTCTTCAGAAGCTCATATCCCACTTTTTCTTCTTCATATCTCACAATTTTATAATTCATTTCTTCGAGTGTTTCCTTCAAAGAGATGTTTTCTTGAGTTAAATCAAATAGCCGCTTTTCCAAAATGTTAGTTTTTGATTCATCAATCATGATTTTCTCCTTTATAACAGGAATTTCCACCTTTTTTTCAACGAATTTTTCCCTAGATATATGCAGCTCTAAATCAGCCACCTTCGACTTCCATTCATCAATGACCACCTTCATTTTTCTGTTTTCTGCTTTTTGGAAAGTGACTTCTTGTTCCAATTCTCTAAAAACCTTATCATCTCCCATAATTATCGTTTCCTTCAAAATCTCTATCGGAACCTCAACTCTTTTTTCCAAAATCATAGGTGGTTGATTTTCTAAGACATAAATCTTCTTCATCAATTCTTCATTCATCATCATAAATCTTTTCAATTCCTCATTGCATAATACCCATTTTTCTCTTAATTCCCTGATAGCTCTCTCATCAACCACTACTCGTTCTTTAATTACTTCAAAAGGAACTGGTTTCTCAATGATTTTCTCAACTATTTTTTCTACTACTTCAGGTCCGCGAGATTTCAAAGCTTCTAATTCTCTTCTTAAGCTTTGAAGCTCAGATTCCATATTTGATTTATCTTGATTGACGCTTCTTTTCACTCTTTCTGAATGCAATTTTTCCTGTTCAAGGCTAATGAGCTTATTTCTCCATTCATCCAAAGTCCCCTTCAATTGGTCATTTTCATTTCTTAAATCCCTAAATAGCATTTCCAATTCCCGGATTTTTCGATCATCAACAATGATTTTTTCTATGGGAACTTCGACTTTTCTCTCCACGATTCTTTCCACAATTTTCTCAACAGGATAAGGTTTATCGATATATTGGATTTTTTCCACTGGAATTTCCACTTTTTTCTCAATAATCCTTTCTATTGGTCTGTCAATATATTGTATTTTCTCTATTGGAACTTCAACTCTTTTCTCAATGATCCTTTCAATGGGAGGCCTTTCGATATATTGGATTTTCTCAATTGGAACTTCGACTATTTTCTCAATTATTCTTTCCACTGGTTTTTCGATATATTTTATGATTTCAACTGGTTTTTCGATTATTCTTTCGATTGGAACTTCGACTCTTTGTTTCTGGCTTTCTATAAAAATCAATTTAGATCTCAATGAACCCACTTCTTGTTCTAATTCCTTGATCCTTTTATCATCAGTGATGACTTTTTCTCTAATTACTTCTTGGAAAACTGGTTTTTCAATAATTTGAGGCGGCTGATTTTCTAAGACATATAGTTTTTTCTTTAATTCGAGAAGTAATTGCGACTCTCTTCTCGAAATAATCAATTCTTCTTCTGATTCTTTGATCTTTCTCATCATAGCACCCTTTTCTCCTTCTAAAATCTCCACTTTTCTCCTCCATTCCTCAATCGATCCCCTCATATATTTGATTTCTTCTTGGAGTTTGGTTGATTCCTGCTCTAAAAAAATTAATTTTCTATCATCTATGATAATTTTCTCCTGAATCACAGGCACTTCAAAGTTTTTCTCTACCAAACGAATTTCATTAATTTTTTGCTGGCGTCTCAACTCTTCAACTTCCATTTCTAACTCTTTGATCCTTTTTTCCCCCAAGGCATTTTTCTCAAAAATAACTCGTGGACTTCCCAAAGCAGATTTTTCAGAATCCAATTGTTTTAACTTGACAATGAGCTGTTCTACTAAGACCTTCATTCTGTTGTTCTCTTCAACTAAAAGCATTAACTTTTCTTGAGAAACAGGCGATTCATCTGGTTTAACGATATAAGAGGAAGAAGTGACAAAACCACTTCTTTTAACTTTTTCTGAGGATGGAATCTCAGTTATTTGCACTGACGGAGATAGCCCTGTCCTGGAATCACGGAGAGTACCAAAATTATTAAGAACAAAGTTTGGATCGTCGATGTATTGCATTTTTTTTAAGGTTTTTTTTTGTGATTTTTATATATTTTTGATTAATTATATAAAAGTTGGATATTTATCGTTATGTTGACTCTGTTTTGAAATTTTACTATTAAATGAAAAAAAAAAGGACATGATATGATATTCATAAAATTTGATTAATTTTTTTTGAAATTATTTCAAGAAATCAAAATGAAAAAAATAATTTTTTATTTTAAAAATATCTATTATTTTCGCAACAGAAAAATGCAAATCGAAGAAAAATCTAGATTTGTCCCAAATTCTTTCGACGATTTCATCCCAGATAAATCCGATTTCCCTCTACTTTATTCAAAATTGGCAGATCTTTTTCACGAATCCATCATGGAATTTTACAAGAAAGTCAAATCCACAGAACCTATTGCGATTTGCAGTGTGAAATCTAAATCCATATATTCCTATTCAATTTTTGACGGTTTCTAATAAAATTTCCATTATTTTATTTATTTAAAACTCTTCATTTAGGAGCTGGTGGAAACCTTTACCTCTATTTCAATTTATATAAAATGTGTTGTTTTTTGAATGAAAATGAGGATAGAAAGACGCAATTCAAAAATCATTTTAAATCATTAAACGATGTTTCGTTTTCTGAGTTGTTCGATGAAAAGAAATACTTAAAAGATGCCGAAGAATGTTTTAACGCAATTCAAGAATTAATCGAGGAAGAAAAAGCCCAAAAAGTGAAACCCAAACTCCGAATTTCTTATTATTTTGGAAGTGTTGGGGTCTATACATTAGGCGCATCCTTATTTTATGAGCTCAAAGATAAGAAAAATTTCGCTTCATGTGTTGAAAGAATTCTTGAAATTAAGGGCTCAATCATCAAATCTCCTCGAGCCAATTATTATGATGAATTGTTATATGGGGTCTCGGGTTATCTCTATTGTCTTTTGACTCTTCAGAAAAATTTTCAATTGGAAAATGTCAACCTGGAATTTAAAATTAACTTAGAAAATTACATTTTCGAAATGATGGAAGAAATCATAGAAAGGGGAATTGTGAATTATAATAAGGATTTGACTTTGGAAATATTGATGAAAAATAAGAAAATGCCTGAAGATTTCCATCTGATTTATACTTTCCATGATAAGGCTTATATAGGAGGAGCCCATGGGTTTTTCGGAGTGATGAATATCTTATATTCTGCATATTCTTTAAATAAAAATTATTTAGATAGCTTCCATAAAGATTTCATCAATCTCTTTCATCAGCTCACCTCTCAATCAATGATTTATTATATTAACATTCAAATGGATTCAGGAAATTTTCCTTCGAGTTTCTCAAGATTGAAAAAAGATGAATTAGTTCAATTTTGTCATGGGTCATCAGGAGCCATTTCTCCTTTAATTCTGGCCTCGAATTTATATTCAAATGACAAAAAATTTGATGAAATCGTGAAAAAATCTTTAGTCAAGGCTTGCGAGAATATCTGGCAATATGGACTTTTGAAAAAAGGCTATGGATTATGCCATGGGATCTCTGGCAATGGCTATGGAATGCTGAATTATTATAATTTTTCGAAAGATGTGAAATGGTTATATAGGAGTTTGATCTTTGCTTTGGGGAAAAATAACAAGCAACTTATGAAAGTAATTGAGAATTATGAGTTTGAAGATAGATATGTCCCAGGGAAAAGTGATAATCCTTTTAGTTTAATGATGGGATTATCTGGAGATATTATGTTTATTTTGCATCTTTTCTTTCCAGAACAAGCCAAGTAATTTTTTTAATTTTTTTTTTTTTTTGAAATGGGGCGCGTCCCCAATGACTACCGCAAATTAATTTTATTTTTTTAATTAAAAAATGTTTTAAATTTTTTAAAATTTTTTAAAATGTTTAAAAATTGTTAAAATGTTTAAAAATGTTTAAAATTGTAAAAATTTTAAAATTGTAAAAAGTTTTAAACATTTTAAAAAAAATTGTAAAAACTTTTAATTTATTAATTTTTAAAATTTGTTTTAGGTTTCCGGGATTCCAAATTTAAAGCAGTTTATTAATAAATTTGAAAATGTTCTTTAATAAGAAAAAATAAGTTCAATAATGATTCAAGGAGGTCGAAAACAAAATGATTTTTTTGTTTTTTTTACCTTTTTTATTATTATTGTTTTTTTTATTCATCATAGTTTCCAGGTTCACGTTCGCGACCTCTCCAAAAATGTAATCGCTCAAATAATATTGTTTATTTTCTTTTTTTTCTTCATTTTCCTCCTCTTTTTTGTTTTTTATCATATTATTTTCCTCCTCTTTTTTCTTTTCTTCCTTCTCTTCAAATTCCAATGCTTTATTTATTTCAAAGATTTCTTCTTTCAAAGATTCAACTTTTGGAAGTTCAGGATATTCATCACTTAAATTAGTTATTTATTTTTTTCAAAAATTTCTAATTTTTAAATACTTGTCCATTTTTTGATCGAGATTTATTGGGGCGCTATTTTTCATATTAAAATATTGTTGACTTTCTTCATTATTCAATGAGTTTTTTTTCGGGTATTTGTTATGTTTTTTCGATTGGGATTCCTGGGCTGCGATCAAAGCTTCTTCTTTTTCTCTTAATTTCTTGCGAAATTCGTTCATCTTTTCAAAAGCTAATTAATTAATTTTTAAATTTATTGAAAAAATCACCTCAAATTTGTAATTTTTCAAATTTTCTTTATTTAGCAAATCATCCATGAAAATCGCCACAAATTTGGCATCAGTATTTTCTGGCAAATGGCTTAAAAACTTATAACGTTGCATGATTTTCTCAGTCAAGGTGATATGATCAATATAATGAATCTTCGCATCGATTTTTAAAGGCAAATTATCACTAGACACATATTCAAGCATCAAATATTTATAATTTAATGGATGCAAAAACATCAATTGTCCCTCACTTTCCTGATAAATGAAATAAAAGAGATCTGGATGTTCGAGACAATCATCTTTCGCGATGAATTTCCTCACATAATTGTCATTTTTACTATATAAAAACATTGGCTTTTTCTCTTTTATTAATTCATCCGACATTTTCCCATTTCTGAAGTTTTTTTCGCTATTTTTTTCGCTGTTTTTTTCGCTGTTTTTTTCCAAAATGCTCAATTTTAAATCGGAAATTTTGTAAGCCTTTAATGAAAATTAATAGAAATTGGAGAAAATAAGGAAAACTTCTTCAATGGAAAATAAATAATCATATTCTTGCGAGCTATTGCATAAATTTAGAAATTCATCCAATTCTTTTTTTTCCTGAAGAATGATGTTTCTGATATATTCCTTATTTACTTGAATGATCCTGCTAAAATCCACATTTTCCATTCCATTTTCTGGGTCATAAATCACATTATTGCCCTTGTTTCTGATCACCAAAGTGAATTGAATAGCATTTCCTTCAAGAAATGTCGGAAATAAATTCACTCTCACAATCTTCAAATCCTCTTTCAAAGCCACTTCTCCACATAATGGGCATTTTTTCTTGGTTTTGGCTAATGTGTAGTTTAGAATATATCAATATTTAAAAAATCAATACATATCTCAGAATGTCTCAAAAAACAAGGCCAACAAAAAATATGACCACAAGTGGTAATTTGTGGCGCAATTATTTGATTGCCCTCATTGAGACAAATTGGACACATGACTTCATGAGCACTGGCGAAAATCACCTAATTTTGAGGGTGATTTCAAAAAAAAAGAATTATGAAGAAACCTGCTCAATTTTCTCCCATTCCAACGGTTTTTCAGGAGTGAAATCTATTTTTTTACAATTTTGATTTGTTTTTTTAAAAATCGGAATTTAGTTTGAACTTGAAATGTCAGGAAGGACTTCGTGATCTACGATAAACTTAAATTTGGCTCGCAAATAATAATGTTTCCGTTGGGAATGCGAGCTGAGAAGAGTTCATTTTTATCAATTTTTTAAATTTTGGGAAAAAGTACTTTGCTTTCTGATAGGGTCTGCTATGGTAATATTCTTCAAAAATGTGTTCTTTATAAGAGAAATTCACAAATCTTTGCATTTCTTGTCTGGAGACCTCCTGCATTTTTTTCGGATTTGACTTTTTCTTTTTGAGTGAAAGTTCTTCCGAAACAATGTTCATTTTAGGAAAAAGCGCTGAAAAATTTTGAGTTGTATTTTTGAAATAAATTTTTAAATTTTATGCATTTTTCAAAAAATTTATAAAATTTGTCAATAAAAGAATTAAATTTTTTAAACTTTCCTGAAAAAAAATTAAAGGTTAAGTGAGTATTATTACATCTTTCATTTTGTTGGCCACTTTTTTCAGAGAAATATCCTCAGTGATATCTTCGGATTCCCCAGACGGTCCAAAGGTTTGAGAAAATAATGATTTTCTTTTTCCGAATTTCATTCTTTCATGTTTGGATTTTTGATTACGGTTATTTTCGAGACATGAATCATCTGAATGTTCTTTTAATGGAATAATGACGGAAGTGTTATGCCCTCCTATGAAAAAATATCTTTGAGTTTTATATTTATGAAGAAAAAAAGTTAAAATACCGAGTTCATCCATGAACTTTTTATTTTTATGAGAAGAAGCATTTGAAGGTGAGGTTTCTTTTTTTCCTTTGAAGATGTAATCAGGATGTAGCATACTGGTTTTTCTTTTGGAGAGCGATTTTTTTATGGCTTTTTCAAAGTTTTCCTTATTATTTTCCTGTTCTGTGTTGACTAAGTATTTGAAATACCAAACCAAATTATCTGTTAATTCTTGACTGAGGATAATTGAGCTGATGTCGAAAATCAATAGGATCATCAAGGTGGCAAAAGAACAAAGATAGGTTAAAGGTGTGGAAAAGGTCAAAGAGGCCGTTTTGTAAATATTGAAGATAACTATTTGATCTGCGATCCAGACATATACGAAATAAATCACTAAGCTTCCAACCATGATAGAAATGCCCATCAAATAAGTCCAACTCTGAGTATATAAGGCTAATTTCAAATCAACCATGAGAATTATGATACTGAACATAACTATGCTAAATACCCATAAATCGGCTGTAATTCCAATGGTTAAAATGATGCCTTCATTTAAGGTGAATAAAGTCATTAAGAAAACCAAAAGACCATGAATACATCCTTGAATCACCCAATAAACAAAATTCTTCCATGTGAAAATGGTGTTACTTTGACCAATGTAATAGATTCGTGGATAATATTTCTTCAAATATTTGATTTCCTTGAACATTGTGCGTTTTTCTGTGTTTTTGATTGAAATTTGTGAGGTTTTATACGTGCCTGTCTTATCTTTATTATATGTTTTATAATAAAGATCTTGATCAAAAATTGCACGAATCACCAATGGCAATGCTGTGAAAAGCATATTATAAAATGTGATATACCAATCGTCAAAAATCGTCTGTCCTGAATAAGCGCATAGAAACCCATAGAAGAATTGTGGAATTGTCACTACCATGTTCTTATAAAAAAAATATAAAATCATCTGACTTATACGAATATAAGACCATCTACCATGCACTAATAACAATTTCCAAATACATCTGAATTCACCTATGGCATAATCGCTTGCCTGAACTGCTCGCATGCCTTCTTTTCCATAAATTCCAATACCTATATGAGCCTCTTGAATCATATTGACATCATTCGCTCCATCTCCTATAGCCACAGTGATTTTATTCAAGGAAGTTTTGATCAATCGAACGACCTCAGCCTTTTGTTTTGGAGTCACACGACAACAAATCACAGCGTTACAAGAAGAAGAAATAAACACGAATTTGCTTTTGAGTTCTTCTTGGGAAAGCAAAAAATCTAATGAACAATTTTAGAAAACAAAATCAAGTTTTTTGAAATAAAATTTTTAGACATACTCAGAGTTTCACCATCCACAAGACAACCCAATTTCTTATCATTTGCGTAGGCTAATTTGAAAATGTCCAGACATTCATCCATATATTTGATGACTCCTTCCAAAGTTGGTTGGCACATCCTCATTAAAGACATATCAGGAGTTAATAATTTGCAACTTTTTCCAATGTTTTCAGCAGTTTCCAACTTGTCTCCAGTCAACATCCAGAATTTAATATCTAAATTTAATCAGAAAATATATAAAATAATATATCATCAAAAATAAAAATATCACCTGCCATCAATAAATCGTGAATTGTATCCGGAACATCATCTTGTAATTTATCTTCAACAATCGTCACACCCAAAAGTATTAAATCCTTTTCAATAACGTTTGCCAATCCCACTTTATATAAATGAAGAAATTAAGCTCCATTCCAATTTTCTTACATATTTGATCTGATGTCTTGTTTTCTGTTAAGGCCATGAAATTCTGATATTCTTGATCTGAAATAACCTTCATTGCAATGCAAAGACAACGGAATCCGATCTTCGAAAATTCATCTATTTTATATTCGCAAAATTTCTTAAAAGGTTGATCAACTTTATTATTCAATAAAGATTTAATCATTGAATCTGCCCCTTTGATGAACAATTTCACGATTCCTTTTTCTTTGACCAAAATCGACATTCTCTTTCTATCACTGTTAAATTCAAAGCAATGCAATAGCTCGAAACTATGTTTTTCTCCCATTATATCTAGATTGATTTGGTTCGAAGATGAACCGATAAATTTAAAGCCCAAATGTCGAGCGGCATCCACCAAGGAAATTTCATCTGGAGATTGGCTCTAAATAAGAATTATAGAGATATTTACACAAAAAATTTAAAATAATAAAATTTTCTTTTTTGCAAAAATTTACCTGATAATGCAAATAAGCTGTTTTTTCATCCTGTTCAATCAAACATTCATGACATGCAGCCAAAATAATGAAAAATTGCTGCGCCAATTGTTCTAATCTTTTGATTTCATAGAAGGATGCAGTTTCAGTTCCCGAGCTCAACAAAGGAAATTTGAGATCAATGATAGGATTTTCCTTTACATCTTCTGTGATTTTCCCCTTAAGAAGATATTTTAATTTAATATCATTAAACTCAAAAATCAAATTGCTTCGTTCATCCACAATCGTTTTTCTCCTTTCTTCTTTTAAATTTTTTTTCTGTTCCCTATTTGATTTTTCCATGACTTTGCTATTTTTTTTAGTGAGAAAGGGCATGTTCCCATATTGATGGTCTCCAATAATACACCCTTGAAACTTCATTTTATTACAGGTAAGTGTCCCAGTCTTATCACTAAAAATATATTCCACTTGACCTAATTCCTCATTAATTGAACTACTCATAACCTTCACATGTCTTTTGGTTTCCTTTGAATACATATCCTCATCTTTATTCATGAAATAAGCCTGAGAAACTTTCACAAATTCTAATGAGACGATCAAAGAAATCGGAATCATATTGTTGTTTAGGATAAAATATGTAAGGAAATTATAAAATGTCAATAAAGTAATGTTTTCTTCTTCATCGTTTGTTAGATAACTATGTTTTTGAAGATTATTCTTGTTCCAGATTAAACCAGTAATTGTGATCACAAAACAGATTGTGAGCTCAAAAATAAGAATCCATATAATGTATTTATTTGTCTTTTTCTCGATGTTGCTTTGTTTCGGTTTACTTTTCTCAGAATTCCTCATCACTTTTGTATCAAAACCTGTATATACCACGACTCCGATCACCCATTGCGTGTTTTTCAACTTGCTTCCCCGAAGCAAAAGCTGCTTTATGCTACAAGAAAGTTTATGTTGGTCATTTTCTATTAACATTCCATCGAAACTATTCAAATTAGCATTTGAAATTTCAGCATAAACCTGCCAATTTTCCAACTCCTTCATTTTTTCAGCCTTGCCATAAGCCAAAGTTTCGGGCAAACCCAATTTCAATTTGAGATTTTTTTCACCATCTAAGCTAGAAGTTTCGATGTACGCAACTCCATTTTCGAAATTACTGCTTAATATTATCATATCTGCAGGAATTAACTCATTATTCTTCACTAAAATCAAATGTCCTACTTTAACATGCCTCCATTGCGTCATAATGGGAACCCCATTGGTCAAGACTTTGCAAGTGCATTTGTTGATTTCTAAGTCGGATTTGTACCTTTCATAATCCTCCATCCATTCTCTGAGCAATGATAAAGCCAGGACGAAACAAAGAGGAGCTATAGCGGAAAAAGGTTGCA
>Ga0302320_10028249_pt1 | contig 10774 bp, 3 predicted proteins | sample Bog_T0_3_FD_202130 | JGI IMG/M metagenome (GOLD analysis project Ga0302320, IMG submission 202130) | Peat permafrost microbial communities from Stordalen Mire near Abisko, Sweden - Bog_T0_3 | ecosystem: Environmental > Terrestrial > Soil > Wetlands > Peat | place: Sweden: Abisko, Stordalen Mire... | reverse complement strand
GGATTATTCGTTTGCCCACCCCGCCCGCTCCAACCGCTCGACGAACGTTCGCCACGGAAATTGGCCCACTCGCTTAGGTTGGTCTTTCCCAAAATAACGGCGCCCGCGGTGCGAAGTTTTTGGGCAACGAAGGAATCCCTGGGCGCAATCGAGCCAAGCAGCGCCAGCGATCCCGCGGTGGTCATCATTCGATCATGCGTGTCGATATTGGCTTTGATCAGCACGGGGATTCCGTGCAAAGGTCCGCGGGGTCCTCTTGCCTTGCGCTCGCGGTCAAGCTCACGCGCGATTCCCAACGCATCCGGATTAACCTCGAGCACGGCGCGCAGAGTCGGTCCGCGCAGATTCAGCTCCTCAGTGACGGGAATGGAACCGGGTGCAATCATCGTATTGGGATGGCCTTTTTCCAAATCATTGATATTCATTTGAGCTGATATTTTGCGTTTGGTTTCTTCCCCACGACCAGCGGGGTTGTTTTTCGCAATTTTCCTTGCTCACAGCAGATTTGCAAATCAATTATCCAACCGGTTCATAATGTGAAGTTTGACGAAAAACTTGACCGCGCTCCGGCTCACTCCTGACCAAGCACTGGCAAACTTGCCAGTCATCCGCAACTTGGACACAAGTCGCTGGCTAAATTACCTGAATACATTTGAACGCGGGTTGCTGATGATTTTTTCCAGAGCGTCCAACCGCTTTTTCAGCTCTGCCATTTCCGTTTCTTTTTGCATTAATTCAACCCGCTGTTCTTCCACCTTCTGATTCAGACCTTGGATAGCAGCCAGCGCCACACCATCTTCGTCGATTACGGATATGTGCTTATCATCGGTGCCGTTCAAATGAAAAGCACGGTGAAAGTCTTGAGCCATCGGGCCAATATGGCGAGTGTCGGCAGTATCGTCTTTATAATTCCATTCGGTTAGCGGAAGGGAAAGGACTTTTGTCAGCACGGCTCCCCCATCCAAAGGAACAAAGTTTTCCTTGGCATTCCGGTCGCTGGTTAGCGCCAATCCCTTGCTGATGACGGTGCCATCGTTGGCGATGCTCGCCACAAATTGCAGGCCATTGCCAAATTCGGCAATGGGACCGGTCCCGTTGTCCGAGACGCTCAAGGCGCCGGCCGGGGTGCTGCCACCGTCACAGACCACGCGCAACGCCGGCCCGCTGCCATTCGGGCCGGTGGCCGAACTCGTATTCTCAAAGAAACCAACCGCACTGTTAAAGCTGCCGCCATTGCGATTGCCCTGGGTGTAGAAGGATGCGCCGCCGGGATTGTTCATATTAATGCCCACGCCCCCGGCCGCCCGGATAAGGAATTGGTTGGATGCTGTGGAATTGAAGGTCGCGCTTTGGGAATCGGCCCAAACAAAGGCCCCCTCATTGGTGGCCCGCGCCTCAAAGCCGGCGGCAAACGAATCGGCACCGCTGGCGAGGTTAAAACTGCCCCCAGCCACCGTCGCTTCATTGCCGCTTGCAATATTGTTGTAGCCGCCCGCCACGGCGGACCAATCACCGTTAGCGACATTGCCCTCACCACCGCCCACGGTCGCCGCGCGCCCGCCGCTGACGTTGACGGTCCCACCGCCCACCGTGTCAAAATCGTTGCTACTCACATTTTCGTAGCCCCCGCCGATCACCGCCCCCGAGCCGGAAGCGAAGTTATTTTCACCGCCGCCTACTGTGGCATAAGGGGCGCTGACAACATTGTCGGCACCGCCACCAATCGCCGCGGAACCCGATCCAGTCCCAATCAGGTTATCAAGGCCGGCGCCAATGAACGAATAACTCGCGCCGGCTTGGATGACGTTGTTGCTGCCGCCCCCAATGGAAGCCAAGGCCGCCCCGCCCTGGATGATGTTGTTCTCAGAGACGGCGGCCAAATGACCCGCGGTGATTGCGTACGGCGCCGGGGTTACCGGCTGGCGCGGAGTCAGTTCCGTGAAAATACCCCCACCGGCGGGGCGCACACTGAAATCCAGCCAAAGGTTGGTACCCGTAAAGACACCGGCGCCAAAATCCAGAGTCGTCGTGAATATTCCGTTGATTACTGGCACAGCCGTATTTGTTCGCAGCGGCCCAATCGGGAAGCCAAATTGGTTGGTGGAAAATAATGTCAATTCCAAATCATAGCTGCCATTGGCGGGGGCGCCATTAATTTGGAGCTGGCCCTGGTACGTGAAGGCTGTGCCCTGAGCGAACGCAGTCAGCATCGAGGAACCGAGGCTTGCAAACAACCCCAGTGACATCGCGAAGAACTTGAATTTATATTTCATGATTAATGCGGGTTTTGGTCGCTATATTTTATCCGCTGCCGAGCCAGCTCAGCTCATGGTCCGCGAAGCCGGTAGAATCGTGCCTGATTCGCGCGAGCCGGCTCGAAATATTCGTAATTGGTTCCACGGTTGAGAAGCGAGCCGCTGAGATCCGCCCACGGCGTGGCACCGACGAGGCTATCTTTCGCCTGCAAGATAAATCCCGACAACAGCGCCGGCCAGGAGACAACGGTGACATTGGTTTGGATCTGAATTGTCAGTGCTGGCAACTGGGATAAAACAAAATGTCCGGGAGCCAATAACCGGAAATATTCCGTTGCCAACAAGTTCGAACGTGTCTCCCAATGTTGAAAATATTGACCGGCGAGGTAATAGGGACCGGCAATGGGCGTCCAAATGTTCGGGGACAAGCTGGCTTCGGATTCGAGCATGTAGCCGGCGAAATTCGTACTCCAATAGATCACCACAGCGTCCGGCGTCTGGCGGATGAATAATCCCGGCGCGGTCATTGGAGTCAGGCGGGCGCCCGGCGCGGAAGCAACGACGACCGATCCCGCAAAATCAATCGGATCCCCGGGAGAGGTCGGCAACCGCAATGGTTCGCCATAACATGCCATGTGGTCGGCGGTCAAGGGAATTGACCACAAGCCGTTGGTGCCAAAAATTGTGCCGGCGGCGACCAGGGTAACATCATCGGGCGACCAGATCGCGCCGTGGGGAAAACCATTCGTTGAGTCTGAGAATCCGCTGATTTGCAAAAGCCCTGTGCCATCGGGATAGACAAGCCACAAGTTTTTTCCAAAATTTCCGCTGGTGTCATTGCCGTCGGCGAACACGAGGTCATCACCATCCGGAGACCAGGCCGGCCAGGAAGCCCCGGGGAGGCTGGAAAGAATCCGCTGACGACCACTCCCGTCAAATTGGGCGACATAGAGGCCGGCGACGCTGCGGTCGGGATTCAAATTGTGAAATGCGATGCGACCATCCAAGGGGTTGCGCACCGGCGCCTCGTCATAGCAATCCGAGTTCATCAGGGCGCTTAGAGTTCCGTTAGTGTGCAGGTCGCGGATCCCGCAGGCATAATCGAGCAGCAGCGCGGCTTCGTTCGCCTCCCAGTCAAAACCGGAAATGTAATCCAAATTCACAAACACTCGCTGTTCGGTTCCCGCCGGCAGGTCGCGAAGCCATATATTCCCCTGCCCACTCACGGGATCACCGTCGCGCATGAAGGCGAGCCAGCGGCCATCAACAGTTACCCGTGGACGCGAGCCGGTCGTGACATAGGTGTCGGCGCTACCATCAAGATTAACCGCCCAAATAGTGGCATCGTGGCTGGCAGATAGCCGGCTGTAAAACACGGTGCCATCTGCGGAAAGTATCAACTGGTTCGTACTCAAACCGGGTGGCAGGTTAGTGGTGCCCGGGGCCAGCGCAAATGCGGCATTCGTACCCGTTGCCGATGGGTTTCCCAGCGCATAACTCGCGGTTTGCAGACTCGTACGAACCCCGGCACTGCTTAGGCCAAAGAAGTCGATTGTTTCATCATTGGTGATGGAAAACGGGTTTGAGTACAGATGCCAAGAATCTGCCGGGCCCACGCGATAGGAGATGGTGGCGGCAGCCGGCTGGGCCGTGAAGGAAATGACCTGCGGATTGCCATAAGCACCGGGCGGAGGAAAAATCGTTACTTGAGCCGCTTCCGCTGCTTGGGGCGCGGTATAAGAGAAAAGAGAAATCGACAGATTGTATTGATTGGCGATAGCAAACACAGATCCCCCCGGCGGCGTGCCCAGATTGTTGGTGGTCAAAGTGCCCAGCCCGTTGGTCGCCCCGCCGTCGGTCTCGGTGAACACATGGATGGCGCCCGGCAATCCAGCCAAGCCGTCCGCCCAATCTGGCGAATTCAGGGACGCAATAAAGCCCGGTGAACGGTTCACGAACGGTTCGCGTTGGAAGAGCCAAACATTCGCGCGTGTTCCCCGCGAACTTTTCGGCGGCAGGTGGGAGGAACCAAGTTGCGTAAAACTGGTGCCGTCAAATTTAATAACTTGCGCGTGCGTGGAGGAAGCAGCCCCGGAGGTCGTGTCCAACAAGGCAAAGGCGCCGTTAGCCAGCGGCACGATGCCGGTAAAGACATTCCCTGCTGCCTCGGCACCGGTCTGATATTTCGCGGAAAGCGCTGGCGAACCGCCCGGCAAGGTGAGACCTTCGATGCCGTCGCCAAATTGGATGATCGCACTTCCATTGGCGCCGAGGTTTAGGGTAAAAACGTTTTTCACCGCTTCGCTCAACGTCTGTTCGATCGGCGGCCCGAACGCATATCCACCGTTGGTTTCCAGCAGTGGGACAACCGAGAGATTCGATGCTCCGGGCTGGTAGAAAATAAAGCGGGGCAGCGTTTCGCCGTTGAAGTTGCCGAAGGTATAATCACTTCCCGAAGGAAGATTACTGAACACGAGCATGACGGCGGGTGAATTAGTGAACTGCCAGATGTCCAGTTCGTCGTTCGTGGCCCCGCGCACCATGCCCACGGCGAGTGTTGCCGTGTTTGTGTCAAGGTCGAGCGCGTTTAACCGGTCGAAGGGCCCAGTTTCATTAAACTGCCCCAAATAATTGGGCAGCCCGTTCCATTGCATCAAGTCAAGCCATTCGCCGGACCCATCATTGCGCGAGCTCGCCACAAACAGATAAGGCAATGCACCGGCAGACGGCGTCAAGGGAGAGGTCAATCCCGCCAACGCGTGAGGTCCAACACCGGTGGGTGCGAAGGTTTTCGGGGTGCCCGCAGCATTGGTTTGGGAAAGATCGACCAGATTTATCCGGTTGAATTCCGGAGCGGTCACCGCGACGGAGTCATTTATTGCTGAGAGAAAATGATGCACGCCGAGGCCAGTGGCATTTTCCACACCAGTGACGAGCGGCGCAGACCAATACAAATTGCCGGCGCCGTCGGAATAGCCCACGCGCGCATTGCCGGTAAGTTTATCCAGCACCAACACATCGGCAATGCCATCGCCATTAAAATCGCCCGCGCTGAAGAATTCGGTCGGCGATTCATAAACGAAGGCGGCGTGCAAATCGCCCGCTAATCCCAGACCAACCAGGGCCGCGGCAGCGGCAAGGCATCGGAGAACCGAGATGGCCGGGGGATATTTCATTGCGATGGAATGGTCACGGTTCCCGCGGGAATAATCTCCACAACTTCGCGGTTAGTACCGAAGCGCGTCACGAAGTATTGATAACTCGCCCCCAAAATGACCGGTTGCTGGTCACGCACATACAGAAACGAGCCTGAGAATATTGCATTGGAAACATCGTCGACCTCGGTTCCCGCCGCCATCAACAAATCGGGAATGGTGACCGTAATGAAGTCGGTCGGGGCGCTGCGGGTGTAGGGAATCTGATCCATCAGCGGCGTGACCTGGGTGAGATTGCCGGACACGCGCGGGAAGTTCAGATTGGTTACCTGCTGCCGATATATTGCCACGGGAAAGAGGGACTGCCCATTGCGGGTGGGGTCGCTCGGCGCATTGCACGTGAAGATAAGGTTGTTTGGATTCAGATACTTCGAGGAACCGGTGCGGTTAATATTATATTGCACGAAATTCGTGTTGCCGATGTTGGCGAAAAGATTTCGCGTGGGAGCCAGATCGCCCACGCGGATTCCGACCGGATAATGTTCATCCAACTGGGCATTGGCGTTCTGCAAAAGCACCGCATGAACGCGGGGGAAGAACGCGGCGGGAGTGCGGGAACCTTTCGGGGAATCATCAAAATTCCGCACGGGCGGCACCGGCCGCGCGGGCCAAGGCACGGTCTGAATCGTCGGCGGGGGCTGCCAGACAAATTTCCAAGTGGCGGAGGCATCCCCCCAATTACCCTCGCGGTCCTCGGCGGCAACGGAGATTTCGTAAGGCACGTCCGGCGCCACATTAGCCGTGAGAGAAAATTGCGGCCCCGGGCCAAACGACGCACCGACCGGCGGGGTCAACTGCCATTCATCAAAAACCGAAACCGCCTTGCGGTCGGCCAGCAGCCCATAAAAAGCCGGCTTGGTGGTAATGCCAAGGAAAGGCAAAGCCTTAAAAGTAGTCAAGGGAATCAACTGGGGACTGAGCAAGCCCGAGGGTTTGCCGCTGCCAGGCGTGTCAGCGCGCGTGATCCGAATCTCAAAACGATATACGCCCGAGGTGGGACAAAACCAATTCAGTACCACCTGAGGATTCGCGGCGTTGCCCGCGGGGGCCGGCTCGGATAATACAGGTCGGGGCGGTTTGGGGGGAACGACATTCTTGCAACCGATCAGGGCCAGCGGACTCCCGTTGCCGTTTTCGTCGAGGGTTTGTACGAAGTAACACAGTCGAGCCGCGCCCGGTGGCATGGCGTCGTCGGTTTGCACAATTTCATAATTGGGATTGCTGGCATCAAATTGAGCCCCGCCCTGCGCCATCAACGTTGGGGGGCCGTCGTTGACACTGCGATAAAGCCGGTATTCGTGCGTTCGCGGCGTGAGTCGGAACTTAACGAGGATGGGAGCGATCGCCCCGCTGTTCCCGGCGCGCGGCACATGTTGATCGCAATTTCCGTCGTTGGCCAGATTCATGGTGCAGCCCCGCAATTGGGGGATCGGACCGATAATACAGGGGCACAAATAGACCGAATAAATTCCGTTGGTGTCGGGCGTCGCGACACCGATGTCGGTCCAGAAAGTGACCGAATTCAAATTGGTGCCATATTGAATAAGCATCGGCTGGCCAGCGCCGACATCGAACCGCATGTGCAGCGTGCCGCTCGCATCGCGCGTGACATTATTGGGAGGCAGGCAATCGCTTTGGGGGTTCAGCGCGTGCAACAAGGGATCGCGGGAGCTCAGGGCGGTGTAGAGGATTTCACCACTGTTAAAAACCGCCTCCGTGATCTGACCGGGATCGGCCGGGCCAGCAGTGATGGAGGATACCGCGGACGAAACAAGTCCGTAATAAGTTCCCACCGAGCAAGTGGCTTGAAAGTTTGTGGTGCCCCCCAACCCTGGTGCGGGCAGGGAATAATCCAGGGAAATCGAATCGCCGTCGGGCGGAAAGTACAACGGTCCGAAAGTCTGCGCCGAGGGGCCGTAGGGATCGCCGATGACGATCAAGGCCCAGGCGATACCCGAATCCCGCCGCGTGACCGTCACCCGATAATTCCAGTTGTTCGTATCGGGCCCGCTCGGATTTACCAGCGGATTGAACCCCTGAAACAGCACGGCAGGAATTCCGCAGCTTCCCACCAGCTCACCGGTCGTCGCCGAAGGTGCCTGACGCTGGCGCAACACGCCGGAGGCGGGAGCGCTGTTCGGGGAAAACAAAAATCCACAGGCCGTCTGGCTCACGGCCCGCACACTGTACCAAAAATTACTCGGACCGGGGGTAAGCGGCGAATTGGCGCCATCATCCAAAAAGTATGCGAAATTTGTGCCGGTTGCCTGGGAAACCACTCCGGCGACATTATTGGACGGCGCCGGATCGTTCGTAAACACCATGGCGGGATTTGGCCAGCGATAAATCCAATACTGCGTCACCACATCGGAGAGGTTGGTGTTTTGCAACCATCGGATCAGCAGGCGGGACTCATTGGTGGAGCCGGGAGCCACGGTGTTCTGGACCTGCAATTGCGTGGGGGCCGCCGGCGGAATCTTCCGGCACGCGGTGGCCAGTCCGCCCGGCGACGCCAAACCATCGCGCCCCAAAATGTCCCGAGCCGTGATGAAATAGTAAAACTGGTCCCCGTCGTTAAACGGCGGCAATAGGTATCCCGGGGGTGTGTTGGTTCCCCCAAATTGGGCGCTGCCCACGGGCCGTCCATTATTGTCGGCAAAAAAGTAGGTAGTGCGATCCGCCGGATCGTCCGGACCATTAAGTCCGGGGAGCGGACCGAAATCGGCAGTCGCCATCACGGGGGCGGTATTTACGAGAGTAAAATTGCCATTGGCCTGGAGTTGCGCGGCAGTCGGCGGGGTGACATCATAATTACCAGCCACGGCCGGCGCGAGCGGAATACGCCAGACGTTGAAACCGTATTGCAACAAGGAAAGGCGCCGCAAAGCGTCGGGCGTCCCCCAGCGCAAGCGGATTCGCAGATGATCGCTGGGAGCATTTGTGGTGACTTGAAAAGGGTAACCCGGCGCGGGGAGCACCTGCGGCGCGCCGGGCATAACGGTGACGCGCCCCAATACGTCCCCGACCACGCCGGTGGCGCGATTCACTTCTCGAATTTCATAGGTCGTGGTCGCGGTTATTTTCTCGGCGAAGGAAAGTCCCAAGGCGAGTTTCAGTCCCGGATGCACCTGTGACAGCAGCCACAACGTTTCGGCCGTGGCCGGGTCGTTGGCGCTGATTTGGAAAGCAGTCGCCACCTTTTGCGGCGGGGACTGGCTCGCAATGCCCGGAATATTGTGGAGGAGCGTATCCAGCGCCTCTCCGAGCGAGGCGACATCCTCATTCAAAGACGTTGATTCCGCTAACAAAGTGTTGATCGCGGCGACGTCGGACTGTTGAAAAATCGTTCCGCGCAACGTGAACGCTGTTGAATTGGTTGGGAACCCGGCCTTGCCATAAATCGCGAAGGCTTTGCCGCGCACCAGGCTCGCATCCGGCGCCCCAACCAGGAGATACGACCAATTGTTGTTGCCGGCATCCTCAATGGTCGTCCCAACGGCAAAGACCAGATTGCTCAGTGTTTGAGCCATCAAGCCCTGAACCAACATCAAGCACAGCCACCCGCCTAAAAGGCAAACGCCCAATCTTCCTGGCCGTGTCGGCGCGAAGACGGCGCCCCGCCCAGGAATTTTTAGGATTTGGATGGTTGCCGTTGCTTTCGTCATTCGGATTTCTGGAGTTGTTTAATAATCGATGGAATAGTCAATCCCGCCCGTGGTTAGAGTTCCAGTCACCGTGATGCCCCGGCAGGCACTCAGGCAAAATGGACAATCGCCGATGCTGCCGCAGACGTTGGCGTTGGCTCCCAGAGTTAGCTGGCCGTACATGAGCTGCATGAATACGGACCAGTCCACATGGCCGCTCACCACGCACAGCAGCGAAACATCCACGCCCATTTTCTGGCGCCCGCCAATGGTACCGAAACGCGGGCCGCCCTCGTAGTAAACGGCCGTGGTCGTGTTCGCTTCCACATCCAGCAGGCAGCTTGAACTCCGGAACAAAATCTCAGAAAGCGAGAGTCCCCCGCCATATTCCACGTAAATCCCGCTAAAACCCATGGGGTTTTGCAAAACCAGGTTCGCCTCCGGATCGATGAAGGTGAGCGGATCGAGGGTACACGCATGGCCCGCGAAAACCCCCGCCTGAACGTCTACCGGCACGCCAAGAATCAACACGGATCCGGCCGCCTTGGCGGCAAAATAGTTTTCGATCTGCCCAATAGCCAGCGTGGCACCGATGTCTTTTACCGTGCAGCCTTGAAAATCCACCTTGCCATGAATATTAAAGGATCCTCCGATTCCCAGTACTGTCCCCGATTGCAGCGTCCAGCGCGCTGCGAGATCCAGAGCCAGTTTACTTCCCGGGGAAGGGCTCAAGCCGGCCCATTCCAGCGGGACGTTCATCGCTCCCAAGGTGATTTCTGCCGCCGGAGCCCCCGCCGGAATGCAAGCCAGCGGCACCGACTGTGAATCGAGCTCCATGATATCCATGTAGGCGGTAAAGTTCATGGCGTCCGGCAGATTCATTTGAACGGCGGCATCCAGGTGGATATCGCGCAAGGAATCACCATCAAAAGTCGGGGCGCCGCGGATTTTGGCGGCGAGGAGTGATCCACTTAGCAAGCCGCCGCCTTTCATATTCTGCAGCACGCCGTCTTGCGCGCCGCTGATGGCCGAGGACAAGCTGTTGCGAATGGTGCGGTTGATCTCGTCGAAAAGCGTATCCATCAATTGATTGGCGACAAAATTTTTATCGGCCAAAAACTGCCGGAATGTGGTTTGATAATTGCCGGGCAAAGAGGAGCTTAAAAAAGCCGTTTCCAATTGTTTGCGCATTGCCCCCTGGGACGCCCCGGGATTGGAGGTGAAATAATCTCCCGCCGGCGTGATCGCGCTGGCCAGAAAATTCGTGAGATCCGTACCCGCCGCTTGCACAAACTGGTTCAAGCCGTTCGCGTCATTCAAGGCGGTGCCGAGCGCCTGGCTGAAATCGCCAGAGACATCCGTGAGTTGGGATTGAACCTGGGCCAGCTGATGGTTGACATCCACCAGATCACTTTGGATTTCGCTCAGGGAATCGTCGAGGTCGCCCAACAGTGGGTTAACGACATCATCGCCCAACGACGCGACAAAACCGAGGGCTGGTCCCTGGTCCTGCACTAGTTTTTCGATGATGGTCCGGACAACGTGCCGGTTGCCACTGCTATCCTTCTCAAGGATCCGGTTGAACAAACCCAGGGTGTTCTGCACGTCGTTCAAAGTCTGATCGAGCTTACCGACCACGCTAGTCGCCTGACCCGCGGTT
>Ga0302320_10028248_pt1 | contig 10774 bp, 8 predicted proteins | sample Bog_T0_3_FD_202130 | JGI IMG/M metagenome (GOLD analysis project Ga0302320, IMG submission 202130) | Peat permafrost microbial communities from Stordalen Mire near Abisko, Sweden - Bog_T0_3 | ecosystem: Environmental > Terrestrial > Soil > Wetlands > Peat | place: Sweden: Abisko, Stordalen Mire... | reverse complement strand
ATCTGTGGCCGGAACCCTACACATCCCGGGCGTGGAATGCGCACATCAAGGACACCTTGGAGGAACGCCTCCACCAATTGGTCTGTGACGGTGAGCTAGATTTGCCTACCGCACAGCGCGACATCGCCACTGACTGGATTGTTGCCTACAAGAAGTATTTCCATACGGATCGACCTCTCGCCCTACGTTCGCGCCTCGAATCAGTGAACCCCCTCGGATTTGAAATGTAAGCCGCGGTGCGATAACTGTCGGTTTTTCGGCCAACCGGAAACTAGAGGTTGTTGGGGGCAAAGTCGCCCTTTAGCACTCCCGACGGTATCGCTTGTGAGATTGAGGAGCTTTGCACGAGCCATCGTGACGTTGGTCAACCGTGCCGGCGTTTTGCGGTCACAAGTCGACAATTCTCGCATTTCAGAGAACCCGTTCCATAGCCGCGGCAACGTCATCGCTCAGTTCCTCCGCTCTCTGCAAGGCTCCCTTGATCCTGACAATCTCCATCTCACGCGATGCGATCTGCCCGGCAGGTTCGCTGTGACCCCGCGCAGCCAGCAGGCTGCGCTCATGGCTGGCCAGCATTCTCCGAAAAATCGGAATAGCACTTTTCTTCGGCTGCGCATGCGCACAGCCCAGGCAGATCAATCCCTTCGGGCAATGCTCTCCAGTTGGCAAAGCGCAGAGGTGCGTGCCCATGTCGCGCAGGTTGCAGCTCGCAGCGAAGGCCGCCCACTCTTCGGCAGTCGGATTCTTCAATCCATCTTCGCCGTAGTAGGCGTTATAAAGACTCCGCACGGTCTTGCGATACTCCTCGATGAGCTGACTGGGATAGAGCTTGGCATAGATCATCACGGTGTCCGGAGAGGCGTGACCGAGCAGCGCTTGAATGATGTGCACAGGCGTGTTGTTGTTCAGATGTTCGGATGCAAAGACACGTCGGCAATCGTGTGGCAGCAGCACAAGTGGAGAGCCGTTTGAGCGGCGAGCTCCAGCGTCGATCGAGATCTCGCGGATGCGACTGCGAATAGTCTGAATACCGGCGGTGCTAGGATGGCGAATACCCTGGATCAAGTACGGCGCTGGAGGGCGAGGACGCTTCTCCTGCAGGTCCCAATGATCGCAAACCGGAACTGATTCGCTGTTGTAGAAGAGTTTCACGTATCGGATGATCTCCGCCAGAACTCGGCCGAGCCCATCGCCGATGGGGATGACGCGAGCGCGATCAAACTTCGACGGCTTGATGTGTAGGAGATAATAGATGCGGCGGTCGGGCATCTTTCGCTTGAGAATGTCGAACGTGGTCAGTTCGCTCGCCTCTTCGATGCGCAAGCCGCTCTGCACGAGCAGTTCCAGCAGGGCCCAATCCCAGAACGTGTCCACCTCATCGGACCACGGATAGCCGCGCGTGGTTGCGACCTTGGGCGCTTCTACCGCAGCTTTCCACTGCTGAAGAGCGAAGGCGCGAATCTTCGGCATCTCGCGTTCCAGATCAAGTACCGTCGCTGTGATGCGAGCTCGGGTGCGTTCGCGTGCTTTGTCGAAACCGTACCCGAGAAACGTGTGGCGCGTCGCTGGAATCGTGCGCGGCGCGAAACGCTTGAAGGGAGAGTCGGGCTCGGTAGCCCAAGCGCAGAGGTCGGAGAAGAAGACGCGCAGCTCCACCAGCCAGCTGTGTGCGGTTGGACGCACTTCGTCGCCGGCTCCGGGACCCCGCTGTACCTCGCGCGCGCGCCTGATCGCATGCGGGATGTAGTCTCGGACATGACGGGGCAGAATCTCGGAGCAGCGTTTCACGTCGGGGTGCTCATCCCGAATGAATCGCCAAAAATGCGCGAGGGCGATGGCCTTATGTCGCAATGTCCGATACACATCGCTGACTCGGGCCTCGTACGTTTCCAGATAGAGAATCATGACCTGCCTGAAACGATCCGGCACGCCGGCGTTCTCAACCAGCTCCGACGCCGTCATTCGCTGTTTCCTGCCGTGGCGGGCAGAACCTCGCTTCGGTGTCCGAGAAAACACGCCGAGCGAGCAGAGTGCAGCATCGAGCGCGTCGGTCCCCTTCGACCAGCGAACCGCCAGCAACTTCAGATCGTCATCCTTTATGTGGTGGAGACTGTCGTACCCACGTACCAGTAGAATCCGCAGTCCATTCGAAACCGCCAGCTGACGGCTGTGAGCCGACGTCCATGTGATCAAATTAGTCGCCTGCAAAAGCAACGTGTGCTGTTGCGCAAGCGGGTGATCTTCGGGCAAATGCGCGATCCACTGGTTAACCCGCAGGTCGGACAACATATCCAGACTCGGAGCGATCATCCGCGCAGAAATCAGGACGCGTGCACCCCAGGTCCAATACTCCCTACCGCGACGATCGACGCCAGCCTTCCACTTCGGCCAAAACCTTTGCTCGAAATCGTTCCAGCGCTGTTGCAGAGTTGATCCGCTGCATCGATCAAGAGCATCGGCCAGGTATCTGCAGACCGCCCGCATCTTCGACCTCTCGAAGCTGTTCGGCATACGGAAATGCGTTGTGACCTCGTCAACCAACGCAAGCAACTTGTCTCGGTCGTAGCGCTGCGTTGCCAGTGCTTCTGCTTTCTGAAATGCGGTCATCCTTATTATTAGGCTCCTTGTTCTCTCCGCGTTTTAAACCCCTCATTCCCTCGTTCGAAACCCATAGCAGAGACGGCCCTTTCCGCCGTCAAGGGTAAAGCTGTCGCCAGCCAAAAACCGGCTGCCCTGTGACTGCTCGGGCCGCTCTGCACAACACCTCTCCATTACGAGGGAATGAAGTTTTTTAAACGCTCGTAAAGGAGAAAAACAATGCAGCGAACCGAAAAGCAGGACATCTACACCCGGATTACCAACCAGATCGTCAGCCACTTGGAAAAAGGCGTCAGGCCGTGGGTTCGACCGTGGAACGCCGAGCATGCAGCCGGACGCATTACGCGCCCACTCCGGCACAACGGGAAGCCTTACAGCGGAATCAACGTTCTCTCGCTGTGGGCAAGCGCCATGGCGCAGAACTTCGCGGCGCCCATCTGGATGACCTTTAAACAGGCATCGGAACTTGATGCCCACATCCGCAAGGGCGAGAAAGGATCGCTTGTCGTCTACGCAGACAGCATCAAGCGGAAGGAAACCGACGAAAAGACGGGCGACGAAATCGACCGGGAAGTCCCATTCCTTAAGGGGTACACCGTTTTCAATGTCGAGCAGATCGCGGGCTTGCCGGAAGTTTATTACGCGAAAGCCGCACCTAACCTGGACCCTGTTGCCCGCATCGAGCACGCGGAGAAGTTCTTCGCGGCCTTGGGAGCAACCATCCGACACGGCGGAAATCGTGCGTTTTACAGCATTGCTGCCGATGTGATCCAGATGCCGCCATTCGAGAGTTTCCAAGATGCGGACAGCTACTATGCAACCCTTGCTCATGAATGTACTCACTGGGCGGGCAGCAAGACCCGGCTCGACCGTGACTTCGGCGGGCATCGCTTCGGGAGCGAAGGTTACGCGGTCGAGGAACTGGTTGCCGAACTCGGGGCTGCGTTCCTGTGCGCCGATCTGGAGCTTGCTCTGGAACCGCGCGAAGATCATGCGTCCTACATCGCAAACTGGCTGAAAGTACTGGCTGCTGACAATCGAGCAGTGTTCACCGCCGCCGCCCACGCACAACGCGCCGCCGAATTTATCAACACCGGAGCAGCCGCCGCCGCGCAAGTCACTACGACTTGCGCGGCATGAGGTGACCGCAGACATCAGCGCCCCCATCAAGAATCCCCTCCGGGTAGCTCGACACCGGAAGCTTGCGCAATGGCACGTTCCAGTTCCGAGATCGTTTCATCGTCATAAGAGAAGACGTACTGTGCAGCTTTAGCTGATGGCCACGAGTGGTGCTTCTTGGCTCGCCCATTGTTGGCCTTTACCCTCTCCAACGCAGTGACCATCGCTTGCTGATCGACGCGAAGGTACAGATCGGCTGTCGTGCTCAGGTGCGAATGCCCGAGAATCTCCTGCGCGACTTTGATGTTGCCGGTGGTGTCGAGTACGCCTTGCGCGAGAGTGTGACGGAACAGGTGCGGATGAGCCGAGATGCCTGCCTTTCGACCGATGTACCGCAGGGCCGACTCAAACGTCGCATACCGGAGGGGCTTGCCCTGACCTTTTCGCGAAGCGATCCAAACGGCATGAACGTCCGGCGCTGCGCGGCGCTCGGTCCGCAAGTACTCCTCGTAAATCGGCCAGAAGTCGTCAGTGACGGGTACGCGGTGCTGATCGCGCGCACCCTTTAGCCGCACGGTGATGAGTCGTCGCTTGCGATCGACATCCTCCAGTTCCATGCCCAAGATCCCGTGTCGGCCCGCAACCGGACTCCAATCGCCGATACGCTGACCCGCGCGAGACAGCAATATCAGAATCGCTTTATCACGATAGGAGCCGGCGCTGTCGATCAGCTTCTGAATCGCCGCGGGCTCCAGGATCTTCGGGAGCGTTCTTGGAATACGGCGGCGAAATCCGTCACGTTGCTTCTGGCGCGCCGGCAAGTCGCGCCCGATCATCCCGTGTCGCGGTTCCTCGGTGAGAGGGTTCCCGGAGGCTGGGTTGATGCGACCCTTCCACGGACCTCGTCCGTCCTCCGTATCGCGGCGAATGCAGTACTCAAAATAGGACGCGAGCACGCTCAGCCGATGGTTGATCGTGCGTGGCTGGCGCGGTTTAGCAGCGTGCGTGGCGACAGCACCCTGCTTCGCACCTCGCGCGAACTCGGTGATGTAGATGCCGACGATCTGACGCGTGACTTGGTCAGGATCGCCTCCGGAGGCGCGCAGCCAACTGAAAAAATGTGCAAGTCCCAGCGCGTAAGCGCGTTGGGTGTAGACAGAACAATCGCGCAAGCTCAGCTCCGTTAGAAACTGATCGCACGAGCCAACGCCGGCGTCGTTCGAGTCACAAACACGGAATGAGACGCCGAATCGCTCGGTTTTTCTTAGGACGTTGTAAATCGACATAGCAGACATCTTCGCTTGACCGCTATCGAGAAGTACATCTACTGGCGGGATCCAACGGGCGCGCAGGGGCTCGGCCGCAAATCACGAGATAAGACATCAGCCAGACCGAAGGCAAGGAACTGCCGACGCTAACGGAAGTAAACGGCGACGTGAGCGGATACCGTGAACGCCTGTTCAAGTTTGTGGAAGCGCAGAGCGTCGAGCTTAGCTTCTCCGAGCGAATTGCTCCCGCTAAGGGTCTCTCGCATGGCGGGAAGATCACGCTTCTCTCAGGAATGGAGCCAGCCGAGGAGTTCTCGACGCTTGTGCATGAGATCGCCCACGAAATGTTGCATCGGGGCGACCGCCGCACCCTGACCACCAAGCAAGTCCGCGAGACCGAGGCCGAAGCCGTGGCTTTTGTGGTCTGCCAATCTGTCGGGCTTCAGAACGGGACTGCATCCCAGGACTACATCCAGCTTTGGCACGGAGACGCCAATCTCCTGCGCGAGAGCTTGGAAGCCGTTCAACAAACCGCTGCCGCGATCCTCGGGGGCATTGCCCCCGAGCCAGCGGCACTCGCCGCAGCCGCATAACACGCCAGCACATCGATTCTGGCGGGGTGCTGTTTCGCACTCCGCCTTTCTTACACGGAGGGCCGCCGCAGCGGTGTCAACGGGCCACAACTCTGGCCCCGTTGAATCTTCTTTTCGTTGAACCCGCGAACCTGAACAGATACGTGTAAGAGTCGAACATACCTTACGAACAGCGACGATCAGTCGCAAGCGTCAGGGATACCCAATGCCATCCTGGCACTGTGATCCCTCTCGATTCCGCTCTGCCAGGGCCTCCGAGGCTTATACAGTCTGGTTTGCCGGGCGCGTAGGGGAAATCACGCAACAAATTCGTCGAAGCGCGGGTTAAGTCCGATGTAGAATAAAACCGCCGCTTCCTCTGCAGGTCTCCCATGCTGTCGCAGTTCTCTGCATTCCCGCCTTTGAGCGAATCCCCACTGGAGGTGTCTGATGTCCGCCCGAGCAGCCAATCTTTTTCAATACATATCGAACGCCACGTGGTCGTTCGCTAGAAACATCAATTTAATCTTGCCGCAGGGCGAATTGCCGCAGCCGTCTTGGGCGCCCGGTCCGCTGCCCAGAAGTTGGGAGCGGGTCCCAATGGCGACGGGTGTTCCAAGGCGAACACTATCACTCTGCCCCGATTGCAATCGTGAGGCAGTGGAAGGCGTGATTAGAGGTGAGACGAGCCTAACCGATTTCAGGGATCACCCCGGAATCGTCGAGGCCGAGATCCTGGAGGAAGCAGGGCGCATTCTCATGCGCAAAGCCTGCGAGAAGCATGGTCCTTTTGAAGACGTTCTTTCGAATCATCCGGCTTTCTTCAAACGGATGGAGAGCCTAGGGTTTGGCAAGGACTTCAATTGTGCCGGCGACGAGCTGGTTCACAATCACGGCGCAAACAGTATCAGGACAGGACGCGGTACATACTTGATCGTCGATCTTACCAACCGTTGCAACATGTTCTGTTCACCCTGCTACATGGACGCCAATGCCGCCAGCTACGTCCACGAATTGGATATGCAGGATGTGACTGCCGTGTTTGAAAGAGCAAAGTCTTTCAAACCGCAGCGAGAAATTAACGTCCTGTTCTCCGGCGGCGAAGCAACGCTCTCACCAATATTCCTGGACGCAATCCAGCACGCTAAGAGCGTGGGCTTCCATCGGCTTCATGTCGCGACCAATGGAATTCGCTTTGCGCAAGAGAGAGAGTTTGCCCTTCGGGCGAGGGCTGCCGGGCTTCACGGCATTTATCTGCAATTCGACGGGGTTACCGAAGAAAAGAATAGTCACCGCGGAATCGGCAACTATATGGAAATCAAACGCCGAGCTCTGGACAACATCGTCGCAGCCGGCATGAAAACCACACTTCAGGTAACCGTGGTGAACGGACTGAATAATGATGGGGTTGGCGACATCGTTCGATTCGTTGCAGATCACATCGAAACGATTCACGGGATCATCTTTCAGCCGGTGATGTTCTGCGGCCGAGATCAAGACATTTCCGCTGAAGAGCGCTACGCGAAGCGGTACCCGGTTTCACAGATCGCATACGATTTGCAGGCTCAAACTTCATTCGGCTGGGAGCCGATGCGCGACTGGTTCCCGGTCTCTGCCTACGGAGCATTCGCCCACTTGTGCGACGTCCTCCATCCGAAAGCTGAGCTGGGAAGTCTATTCAACGATATACATCCCGACCATGGCATGTTCTCGCCGATTCTCGTCAACGCTCATACAAAGGAGATCGTGCCGGTTGCCAGGTTCTTCGACGTGGAGCAGTTCGTCCGTGACATAGTCGAGATCTCTGACTCCGGTAGAAAGCTGGCGATTATCAAATCTATGGTCCTCCTTTCGTTGGTACGCAACTTCGATTCTGACAATGCGCCTCCGGATTTCGGTATCGCGCAGCTTCGTGGGTTGTTTGCGGACTGCGTTTACCGGGTTGCCGGCAGCGGACCGAACTGGTCCGAGCTGGCATACGCCTACAACGGCGTATGGAAACTTGTGATGGTCAGCCCTATGGCTTTCCAAGACCTCGCCAACTACGACCTGGCGACGATTTCCCACTCCACGACCCCAATGGCGACCCAAGAGGGTGAAATCAATTTTTGCGCCTACAACGGAGGCCGCTGGCGGAGGATCGTGGAGCACCTCCACCAGACGGCGAGCTTGCCTGAATGGAAAAGGTCGCATGGCCGGCATCCGATTTACGCTACGGGAAAAGAAGTGGACTTGGGTGCTCATGGTGCGCCAAGGACCGACCTGGTTCAGATCGAACGCCAGCAAACTACGGTTTGAGCCCTGGTACCGGGCTCCAAGCTGTGGGTTTCTGGGAACAGTCGGCTCTCGAAACTCTCACGAGTTTCGGGAGTTTTCTAGACCGGGGGATGCCGTTCCGTCGTTCTGGCCCAGACTGTTCTGGGGTTGAGTTCAAAACGCTGCTTCGCAGCGGCTGAAGAATGACACGTCACCCCAGAATGGGAGCTGCAGGCTAACTTTTGGTTACCGTACGCGAACTATTTGAAAAGGCAAGAGATTGCGTCGTGGTGACGTTTAGGAAGACGAGTTCATGGTCAAGCCGAATCTGCGCACCAAATCCATAGGAACAAAGGTCAGCGAAGAGGAATTCGCCCGGCTGGAGCAGGCAGCTCGGAAGGCCTCGAAGACCCTGGGGGAATGGTGCCGCGAGGTGATGCTGGCCAGCGCGAATGGCCAACCGGAGAACGGAACCAAGGGCGAAGCCCATGCGGTCATGGCTGAGGTGGTGGCGCTTCGAGCGATTCTGCTAAACGTACTTTTCAAGCAAGCGAAGGGCGAACCACTGACCGCCGAGGAGATGCAGCGGCTCATCGACCGGGCTGACTCGGACAAGCTGAAAAAGGCGCGAGAAAGGCTGGACCAAGCGTCGGCTTCCAAAGCGAGTTGGCGATGATTAACGTTTTCGGCACGTCTTTAACGGTCCCGTCGGTCCGCGCGGCGAACGGCGGAAGATTGCCCTGACTGGGGGTGAACAGTGAATCGGTTATTGGGTCGATGGGAATCTCCGGGTCCGTCTAAAAATTGGGTCCTGTCGACTCTTGTCGCTTTAGTCCTAGCTTTCGTCGCTTGGATAGGAATCTTCACGTACCAAAGTGTTGAGGTCTGGGCGCCGTTGCAGCAGTGGTACTGGGTTCAATATTCGATCAGTAAGAATTTTCCCAATCCGAGTGGTACCTACCAAGTGCTCTCGAAATTGGACCGACAAGGGCAACACAGCATGGCCACGGACGCGGACGTGATGCCCGCCCCCTCGGAGGTATGGCCATCGTTTGCGCTCACGGCGAAGGCGCGACAGGCGGGAGCGGTCGCTCTGAAGGTGGACACGGTGCATTACACGAGCGCGCAAATGAACCGCATGCTAGCAGAGCGGATTTACTTGGGGCAGACGCCCGGCGATCTGCTATGGCCTGCATGGGTCGGGGCATTGGGAGTTTTTGTGCTGACGCTGGTGCTGGCAATGCTAAGGAACCGGACGCGACGGCGCATCGAGGAACCGGGACGGAGACTCAAGGGCCCCGAGATGGTCACCGTCAAGGAATTCAATCAATGGAGTGGAGGGGATGGGATCAGCTTTCTAACCACGCAGTCAAGAGAATCGCTCTCGATTCCGCGTTCGTTAGAGAGTAGTCACATGATGATGATGGGAGACACGGGAGCAGGAAAGAGCGTTCTGCAACGGCGAGTGCTAATGCAGATTGCCGAGCGGGGCGAGACGGCCATCGTGTACGATCCGGCGCTCGAACACACGCCGCAGTTTTTCAATCCCGCCCGTGGCGATCTGATACTGAATCCTCTAGACGTGCGTTGTCCTTACTGGTCCCCATCCGATGAAGTGATGCATGAGGCGGAAGCGCTGACCCTGGCAACATCGTTGTTCCCCGACAAGCCGCACGAGAACGCATTCTTCGTCGAAGGTCCACGAAAGATCTTCGCGCACTTGCTCACGTTGAAACCGACGCCTGAAGAGCTGGTCAGATGGATGAGCCACGAGGAAGAACTAGATTGCCTCTTGAAAGGCACCGAACTGACGGCATTCATATATCGCGGAGCTGGCCCACAGCGCGGTGGTGTGTTAGGTGCGCTCAACATGGTTGCTGACTGTTTGAAGCTCTTGCCGAAGGAGAAGGAGACGAAGCAGAGATGGACAACCGAAGAATGGGCACGACAGCGTAGTGGCTGGATATTCCTGACCTCGACTCCCCGATTCCGCGAGCGGCTGCTGCCCCTCATGAGCTTATGGCTGGACACCCTGGTACTGCGATTGATGAACCAGGGCGATCCCTCGTTGCGTCACGCATGGTTTGTGCTCGACGAGCTCGCTAGTCTGCAGCGACTGCCGCAATTGCACACTGCGCTGACCGAGAATCGCAAATCCGGGAATCCCGTCGTGATCGGTTTCCAAGGCCGGAGCCAACTTGAAGTACGCTACGGGCACGAAGCTGAGGCAATGCTGTCGCAGCCGGCCACCAAAATCTTTTTGCATACCAGTGAGCCTCGTGCAGCGAAGTGGATCTCGGACACGATTGGCGAAGTGGAAATGGAACGCGTTAAGGAGACGGTGAACACGCATCCTCTCAAAATTACCAAGTCCAGGAGCTATCACAATGAAAGGCGCACGGAGCCGCTAGTGCTTCCATCGGAAATCGGTGGACTACAGCGCTTGCACGCATTGCTTAAAGTCGACAATCTGGTAGTGCCTTTCAGCTTTCCATATCTCGCTCCCGCAAAAACCGAACCCGGCTTCATTCCAAGAGAGATCACACCGCGTGTGGTCGAAATCGCGAAGCGCCCGCCTCAGCCGAGCACTGTGGCGGCGCAGGAGATCAGTCCGCGCGAGTCGCAGAACTCCAGTGGCATCGCGGCCGGGCAAGAACCGTACTTCGAGTGAGTCATGCTGACCATCTCCAAACCGTTGAGTGCCGGCCAGGCCCAGACCTATCACAAAGAGGAGTTCGCGAACGCCAAGGAGAACTACTACTCCGAGGGAGACCGCATTCGCGGCGAGTGGCACGGCAAGCTCGCGACAGAATGGGGTCTGCAAGGTGAAGTGCGTGAAGAGCACTTTGGGAGACTTGCTCACGGGCAACACCCGCTGACGGGCGAACAACTTGTGCGCCACCAAACCGCGCGTGAGTACGTTAATGGACGCGGCGAGACGGTGAGCACGATGGAACACCG
>Ga0302320_10028247_pt1 | contig 10775 bp, 6 predicted proteins | sample Bog_T0_3_FD_202130 | JGI IMG/M metagenome (GOLD analysis project Ga0302320, IMG submission 202130) | Peat permafrost microbial communities from Stordalen Mire near Abisko, Sweden - Bog_T0_3 | ecosystem: Environmental > Terrestrial > Soil > Wetlands > Peat | place: Sweden: Abisko, Stordalen Mire... | reverse complement strand
CGCTGCCAACTACATCGAACGCGTTCTAAATGACCACACCCGCCTGGAAATATCAGCATACTTTGTCGCTGAGTACGCTCGATTGCGCGAACTTGGACTCGCTTACGACGAGCCAGCGCGAGGAGCTACAATCGGCCCTCGAGGCCTTGAAGCGACACAACGACAAGATCGAGCCGGCGCCGCAATTTCCACCGGACTTCCGGGCGAAAGTGGCAGCTTACGCGGAAGCGATGATCGCTCAGAAGGTCGCACCGCTCAGTGTTCCGCGATCGTCGCAGAGTTGACCAAGCTCCGTGAGCAGTGGTCCGCGGCCGGGTACATCGAACGCCCCGGCATCATTCGTAAGGGCTTGGGCATTGTGGACGAGCTCGGCGGGCTTGGGAGGACAGGAATCCCCTTGCGCATCGCAGCCCGAGATTTCCTGGAGGGGCAGGGGAGCGTCGATCTTCTGACACGCCGAGCGGCTGAGCACGTCGCCGCACTGTCGGTCGACCGCGTTCTTGGTAAAGGCCGGAGCTCCGGCCTGGAGCGATAGCAATCTCTCCCGAACGGCGAATACCCGTTTTGGGATTGAGGCCGATCGTTGGAGCGACAAACGTTCCGCCATGATCCCGAATGCCCCCATGCCAGCACCTTTCCGCGACGAATTTCTTCGCAAGGATCCGCCGCTCGGTAAGCCCGTCGGAGACTACAATGAGCATGTCCTCCGGTGCGCCGTGATGAACCAGGCCATTGAGGGGTACGACTGCACCGAGCCCGAGATCGCAGCAGCACGCAAAGTCATCCAGGCATCGGAAGCTAAGTAGTCATGGCCGAGGGGAACCCGTTCGTCGCGGCCTTCGATAAGGCTGCGCGGGATCGGGCAGGTTGGGCAAATCTCCAGGCGAAGGTGGCGCCTGGGATAAAGAGCATCGAGGAGTATCGCACGAAGACCTTGGCCGGCATCGGTGTCGCCCAGAAATGGCTGCGCCAGAATTCCGGTGTGATCCCTCTCCTTGAACAGGTGGCGCAAGCCCATCAAACAGTTTTTGAGGGTGTTACGATCGACGCCGGCCGGTTCCGCAGGGTGGGGGAGACGGTAATCTTTGGAGGTCACCTGGGGGCGGACGCCCAGCGTATCGAGATCGAGTATGCCCGCCTGGCCGTCGAAACCAGGCAAATGCTTTCCCAGGCTGCGAACGACCTGGAAAGATGCGTCGCCGTTGCTTTCTATCACGCGCGTTTCGTCGGAATACACCCCTTCAACGACGGCAATGGACGCCTTGGCCGCGCCATTATGATGGACCAGGTGCAGAAGGTCCTTGGTAATCCGGAGGCCCTGTTCCAGCGCATAGTCGAGAATAAGCGCGAGTATATTGAGGCGGTAGATTCCGCGATAATGAGCAATGACCTCACCGGATTGGCGCGCCTTGTCGCGGAATCTGTTGGCCTCCGAATCGAGAAGGATATTCGCATCGAGGCTCCGGCAATCGTTGCCAGTCGTCCGCGTCTGGCATTCGAGTACATCCTTCCATTGGAACAGGAACTCGCACGAGTCGCACGGGTTGTCAGTCGTCCGCTAATGACTCCCGTGCCTGAGCGGCCGAAAACGCGCTCGGCCGCGCCCTCGGCGGTTGCAATCGTTGAAGCACTGACCGCCCTTCGTAATGAGTGGCCCAAGGCGAACCGCACCGATCAGGAGAAGATTCTACGGAAGGCGCTTGAAATCGTGAACGATACGGGAGGCTCCGGAACGACCAAGATCCCGTTGCGCGTTGCGGCTAGGGATTTCGTTGAGGGGAAAGCGACGCGCGATCTTCTGATGAAGCGAGCGACTGAGCACATTGCCGGGTGGGAACCAGGTCAAATCCTCGAGAAGGGCCGCAGCACCGGGCGTGGACGTTAGCGCCGCTCCGCGCTCGAATGGAGGTCGTCGCGCGAGAGGTGGCGCGGCCTGCAGCACACGACCGCCTCAGCGGATAGGATTTGACCGGTGCCAAGCTCTCTCCAGTTTAAGGGAAATGACCCTCTGGGATCGGAAATATTTCCCTGCCAGCATTTTCCAGCAATGAGCTTGGTGACGGATACTTCATTGACCTCGCTTTTGGAAGTGAATGAAACGGCTTTGCGTGACCATGCTATGGAGTCAGATGCGCTCTCCCGAAGGAAACCTACCGACCGGAAGCGAACTTGGGGAATTTTCTACACGCCCGTAGAACTTAGTCGTTGTTTGGCTGAGTGGGCCATCACAAGCAGGAGCGATACCGTGTTGGAACCAAGCTTCGGAGGCTGCGGTTTCTTGAACGAAACCGCCCTGGCTCTAAAACAGAAGGGAGCCCGTGAGCCGTGGCAGCAACTCTGCGGCTGCGACAAGGATCTGCGAGCCTTTATATATCTGCCGGCGCTCTATCGTAGAAAGGCACCAAGCCGCCGCTTCCTACACCGCAATTTTCTCGATACAGTTCCCACTGATTATTGTATCAAGCAATTCCATGTCGTGATCGGAAACCCGCCATACGTCCGGCGGCATAACATGAGGAGCTATCAGATCAGCTCGGCCGAAGCGGTAGATGCGTATGGCCCTTTCACTGTTTCCCGCCGCGCGAGCCTTTGGGCCTATTTCATCATTCACTCCCTTCGTTTTCTGCGCGAAGGCGGCCGCATGGCTTGGGTGCTTCCGCGCAGTCTGTCGCAATCAGACTACGGGCGTGAAGTCGTAAAGTTGCTCTGTGGGCAGTTCGATGCAGTGACGGTGATTTCGCTACAAAAGCGTTTGTTTGTCGCCGAGGGCGCGGACGAGTTGGTAGATGTACTGCTCTGCAGAGGTCACCGCGCCAATCATTCCCTGGCAGTTCATCCTCTAATCGCCTACGCCGATTCGCTTGAAGAGCTTGAGCGAAAAATGGGACGCGAGGCGACGGCGAGTTGCGTAATGCCGGTGAATATCTCCTCCGGACGAGAGGATTTGCTCACAACGGCGGAGCGACAGGCGCTAGATCAATACGGCCGTATCGTTGGAATCCAATCTTTTGGCGAGATCGCTCGTGTAAGAATTGGTATCGTAACCGGTTTGACACGTTTCTTCGTTCTCAGTCGCACTGCTCTCCACGCGGTTGGTTTAACTAAGGACCTGTGCACCCCGTTGCTGACAAGGGCAAGTTACGCACGTGGGCTGTCGTGGCAGCAAGCGGACGTCGCACACTCCATTGAGACCGATCACCGCATCCTTCTAGTTCGGTCCGATCTCAAAGCGACAAATCGCTATTGGGCGGGATTTCCCTCGGAGCTACGAGAGTCCATACGAACGTTTAGGAAACGTCCGGTCTGGAATGCTCCAGACGATGGCATGATCCCTGGGGCGTTCTTTTTCGGATTAGTGGACAACGGCCCCCGTCTGGTACTCAATGATGCTGGGATTAATTCGAACAATTCCGTCCATCGGATCTATTTTAAAAAGGATATTGATCCTGTCATGAAGCGGGCGCTTGCGCTGTTGTTTCTCTCCAGTTACGTGCAAGTTTCGGGAGAATTAGTCGGACGGGTGTGCGGCGCCGGAGGTTTGAAGTTTGAGCCCTCGGATGTCGCAAAGCTCAAGATCATTACACCGCCTGGCGGCCTAGCCGCGGCAATGTTGACGGAGCTTTGGCCGAAAGTGGATTTACTTCTCCGCAACGGACGGGAGCAGGAAGCGATTCAATGTGTTGATGCGTCGGTGCAGGCGAGCACGGCAGGATTACTCCGGAACGAAGCCATTCGACTGGTCCAGTCTGCTTTGAAAAAACTACGCAACGCTCGTAAATGCAAGTCAGAGGAATGATGCGATGAGCGCGGACAGAATTGAAGCTATCAAGAAAGCACTCACGCAGGAGCTTGGGAAAAAGCCTGTCGCTTTTGGTCGAGTCTTAGATCTCGCGACTGAACTTTCCAAACTTGATACAGAGAGCGCTGCGTTCTCGGTCAATGCCACCATCATTCGGCGGTTAGGACGCGAGTTGATGGCAGCCCAAGAAACGGCTTTGGCGGAGCTGATCAAGAATGCTTTCGACGCGGACTCTGGAAGTGTGAAAGTAATTTTCTCGGGAACAGAAATGGCTGGTGGGCGTTTGCTTATCCAAGACGACGGCAATGGTATGACACCCGACCAAGTGAGGGATGGCTTCCTGAGGATTGCTTCAGATGCAAAGGAAGTGGAGCCTGTGTCACCGAAATATAAAAGGAGACGCGCTGGTCAAAAAGGTATCGGACGGTTCGCAGTCGAGCGGTTGGGAAAACGGTTGACCCTCGTTACGTCGACTACCGGTGATAGTCTTGCTACAGAGCTAAGCGTGGAATGGGCGGCTTTCGAACGATCAGCCGAATTGAACTCAGTGCGCCATGCAATCAAACGCGCACCGAAAACGTTTCCCAATGGAACCCTCCTGATCATCGATGGGCTACGCGAGTCTTGGTCGATAGAAGCGATTCAGACGGCGGAAGCTTCCGTAAGCGACCTGCAGGAACCGAAGTATTTTGCCGGAGTCTTCCCAGCGAAAGGAGAGCCAGCTAAAACAACGGGCAACTTCACTGTAGAGTTTGCTGTGTTGGACGGAGTTAAGCCCAAGGCAGTCCCTCAATCGGAGGCAGAAGTTGTCAACTCAGCTCTCGCTGTCGTTGAGGCCACGGTCGACGATAAAGGACGATGGCAGATAGATATAGATTCTAAGTCGCCTAAATTTAAGCGCACCTTCACCTTACGTGAAATTTCTAAGAGCGATCGCCCCAAATGGGAATTCTCCCATTTACGTTCGGTCCGTTTACGTGCCGCTTATTTTATTACCACTGAAATCGAGCCGCTGGCAGGCATCAAGAAAAACAAGTTGATGAGGATTCTCCGCTCTAAGGGCGGCATAAAATTGTATCGAAATGGATTTCGCGTCGCTCCCTATGGGAATCCTGACGATGATTGGCTCGAGCTTGATCTCGTCCAGGCCGCTCGCACCTTTTTGCCACCGGTGAAGCGAACGAATTGGGTAGGATATGCCAGCATCACTGACCCCGAAAACGAACTGACGAGCGAAACGTCGAGCCGCGAAGGCCTAGTCTTGAACGAGTTCTTTAACGAACTGGTCAAATTTTCCCGCAATGTACTCGTCCTTTCGGTCACCGAGATAGCTTCACGCCGTGGAAAAAAGATTTATGCGAGCGATAGCACTTTCGGCCAGGCTAAGAGCGAACGGGCGCTGAAGGCTGCGAAATCGATTTCTACATATTTGGAGGACCTTCAAAAAACCCGCAAGAGCAGTGCGCCCGGCTATGCAAAGGAGCAACTGACTGACTCTACGTTAGCGGAGGTAAAAACGGAGTTGGAGACTCTGCTGAAGGATGCTACCGAGTTGACGGGAGAAGTGTCAATTTTGCGGGTGTTCGCCAGTGTAGGCATGTCGGTTTTGATGTTCTCGCATGAGGTCAAGGGCCTGCTCGCGAATATGCTCAGCCAGGTAGACACGCTCATTGAAAGTGGCGACTTGCCATCGAAGACTCAACGGCATTTGAAAGAATTCCGGGAAATGTTAGATCGTCTACAGCATCTCACCAATTTCTATGAATCAACCGGCAGCGCAGCGGCCGACCGCAGCATATCCGAGGCTGACGCCCTATCCTTAGTGAACAATTTTGTAGAGTCCTTTGCTCCTCAAGCGAAGAAGCGGGGGGTCACTCTGCGTTTCGAGGGCGACGCTACATCGCCAATTTTCATGGTGGCGATGCACGAGGCAGAATTTGCGTCCGTGTTGATCAACCTCTACACTAACGCGATTAAAGCGATCCTTCGGAATGGCAACGACAAGAAACGCGAAATTGTCATGCGGCACTCTCGCGTAGGCGCCAATGAGGTGATCGAAGTGTTGGACACGGGCACCGGCATAAAGGCCGCGGACGCGGATAGGATTTTTGAGCCCTTTTTTACTACCACCCCCGTAAAGCGTGCCTTGCGGCCCGGCGATGCCGATATGTTCGGCACGGGCTTGGGTCTGACGATTGCTCGTGACGCCATTCAAGCTGCCCGGGGTAATATTGAGGTGGTGATTCCACCCCCTTCTGGGTTCTCCACTTGTTTGAGAATCGAACTACCGCAAATTCCGCATGAAGAAAAACAATAATGTGAGATATCTTTGTGTGGACGATGAGCCAAATATTGAGAGCACTCGGCGTCGTCTCGCTGCCGGTGGGCAACTGACGATTGAGCTGCGCCGTCCAGTAGCGGACTGGACGGCGGAGGTTGACGCCATTCATCGGGCTATGACCGTTGAAAAGTATTCCGGCCTGCTCATTGATTTTCGCTTGGATGAAACTCATCAAGGTTTGAAGTCTAAGGGAACCGATGGGAAGGTCGTGCGCTATACCGCGGAGTCGCTTGTCTCCGAACTGCGCCGTCGATCAGTGGAAGGGGGCAAGGATGAAAGCTACCCGATCGTCCTTTGGAGCACGGCCAAGTTCTTAAAGCGATTCTATGAATTGAATCCGGGCTATTTGGTGTCCTACGATTCAATCTGGGACAAAGAACAGCTCGCTGGCGATATGGCTGGATATCGCCAGCGACTGACGAGTCTGAATCGAGGATACCAGCAATTAGCCGTTGCAGTGCAGAGAGGAAAGGTCGACATGCCGACTTTGCTGGCCGCCGCCGGCATGTCAGTCTTGACCGAATTCGATCAATTCATGCGCCAACGTGCACACGGCACCCCTTACGTATTTCAATACGCATTGTTTATCGCACATGATGTTCTCGAAGTGGGAGGGCCATTGATTGACGCCGCGACGGTGCGCGCGTTTCTGGGTGTTGAAAAAATGGCAGAGAAAGATTGGGTCACGATCTTGGCAGCCCTTGGCAAAGAAGTAATCTATCGTGGGATTTTTGCGGATGCCTATGAACGTTACTGGCGAGACAACATCCTGCGCGCACTCGAGACACTAACTGGCGCAGCGTCTTGGCTTTCGCTCCCAGCGGCCGAGCGAGCCGCGTTGCTCAGACGCCATTTCAAGCGAGCTAAGATCGAACCTGCAAAGCCGATGGGTAAAGATTATGCGACTGACTACGACTGCGTTTGCGCTGTGACGAAAAAGCCGTTGGCGAAACGCAATGGTTATAGATTGTTGAACACGCGGTCGCTTCGTTGGAAGGAGCCAGAGTATGTTGCTGGCGTGACCTACCGATTAAAATACGCAGAGTTGTCCAAAACCCTTCCGCTTGAGGCGGAAGACAAGGAGCGTTTTGCGGCTCAATATGGGCTGAAACCCCGTAGTGTGTGATGCCAGCGCAAAAGACGGAATTTGCATTAAAAGAAATGCGCTCGGAGCTGAACGGCTTCTTGCAATTTCTGAAGACCCGCAAGGTCGTAGATGACGCCGGTTCCACTTACGGCATTGGCGACGCACTAAACGAATCAAAATCCGCCAATGGCATACTCAAATGGGGTTACAAGAGTGGCAAGCTCGCGTTACGGCTTACCGCCGGCTCAGTGATCTGTCCGGCCCAAACCCAATCTTTGGCGTGCAGCTTGGAAATCTCAGTGGAAGGTGAAATTCGGCTGCCAGTAAAGGCTGACGGGGACCTCACATGGGCCATCCTTCAAACGGCCATGAATCTCGAATTCTCGGCCGAATCCTCCACGGTGGGAACAGGTTGGTCGCAATTCTGGCATTTGGACACACATATTGATCCGCCTTTGTCCACTCCCCCAGTTGAAGCGCATCCGATGTTTCATCTGCATTTCGGTGGCGATCGTATGGCCGCCAGGCGACGAGCAAAACCGGGATGTTGGGGACAGATGTTGGAGATGAGTGGCCCTCGTTTTGCTCATCCGCCGATGGACTTAATTCTTGCGCTAGATTTTGTCCTCGCGAACGCCACAGGCGCAAAATGGAAGGACGAACTCTGCAAGGCTAAGGAATATACAGGGGCGGTACGCAATTCACAGCGGCGATTTTGGAAACCATACAAGGAAACTCTCGTAGATTTTTATAGCTGCGATCGACAGAAGCAGCAGAATCATCCCGCGCGTTTGCTATGGCCAACTCTGCGCGTCAAGGCAGTCTGACTACTAGAACGCCCTCCAGCGATTCAGCTGAGCCGCGCTATTGCGGTTCCGCGCAACATGCTCGGTTTGACGCGCATACACTGGGCGCCGGCTGACGTCGGCAATCCGGCCGTAGTCCGCGGGCACCTGCCGACGCCTGCTTTCTTAGGCCATTGCCCGCTCTCGGATATGAGACAACAATGTGACCAACTCGTCTACTTGGGCAGAACTGAAAATGCCTTCCGGCCCTTTCGGGTTCAAATCGGTGAAGGGAGATTCGTAGAGCAAAGAAGGGTCCATCGCACCATGCGCAGTCAGGTGGTCCACGATTAGGTTAACGAACTCGATTTGATTTGCACTTAAGGTTTTCCCGGCAGTGAAGCCACCGAAGGCCTGTTTAGCCGTTTCGCGGTCCATCCCAATCAGCGAGCGCACGAACAGCCCCAAGCTTTGGTTCTCAGCTTTCGCCCGTTGCAAATGATCGGGATTGGCCACGCCGCTTTCCGCGAGCACGCGTTCCAGTTCCGCCAGATCGAGGGCGGTCAGCGGCTGGTTGAGTCGCAGCTTTTGAATGGCAAGCTGATCCTGATGTGCGCGTAGAAAGGCCCGTGCCTTTTCACGGAACTTTTCGAAGCCATCCGTCGCCGTAAATTCGGGCAATTCGACTATCATTTCATGGCCCAGGGCATCTTCAAAGTCCGTGTAGATCGGCTTGCGTTGTTGCTTTTCGATCAACTTCACCAGAGACCGGAGGCGCTTACGCGTCTGCTCAAGCATCGGAACCGTCAAATCCCGCCACCATTCGTCGGTCTGGATCTCTTGAATATGGGCAAGTTGTTGCTGCACCATGGGGATGGCCGCCTTTTCTTCGAGGAGGCCGGCAATCGCAATTACCTGTCTACTAAGGCGCTCGAAGCTCGGTTCAGATCGCAGCACTGCAAGCTGGAGGTTTAGCAGCAAAAGATCGAATCGCTTGGCCTCTTCGTCTTCGGCGTCCAACTCGGTGGGCAGACCCGCCACATTTTGTGCCAGTTCACTCATGGCATCCGGCTCTAATACCGTCCAAGCGTCCGCTTTGGCGTATTGCTCCACCAGCCTGCGTTGCGTCCGAACCACGAAATTGTTGACGTTCATCGCTGCCACTTCCGACCGAAGCAAATCACGTATCTCCCGCCTCAGCTCAATCTCTCCTTGCGGGATATCGCTCACCAGCAACGCCGGAGTCTTGTCCAGTTCAGCGATGATCTCCAATCGCGCTTTGAAAAGGCGCTTCCCGAGCGCTTCACCGAGCGATCCCTCGGTCATCTCGGGATTCTGGCTGAAGAACTCCAGATTCTGGCAGTAATCGAAGATATAGAAAAATTCCTTGTTCTTGCCCGGACCGAACAAATCCGGGCATAGGCGGGTGCCGCGCCCTACCATCTGCCAGAACTTGGTCTTTGAGCGCACCAGCTTGAAAAACACCAGATTCACCACCTCGGGCACGTCGATACCCGTGTCGAGCATGTCGACGGAGATGGCGATGTGTGGCAGCTTGGTCGCATACGAGAAATCATCGATGAGCGTCTGTGCATAAGGCATGTTGCAATGCACCACTCGCGCAAACGCTCCCTTGAGGTGCGGATAGTTCACGTCAAATCGCTTAGCGATGAACTCGGCGTGGTCCTGATTCTTCGCAAAGATGATAGTTTTCCCAAGCCGGTCCCCACCTCCGACCTTCTGCCCCCGGGTCATCAAGTGTTCGAGGACCTTGTCCACCGTATCTTGGTTGAAGAGCCACTTGTTCACTGAATCGGCGTCGATATTTGCGGGAGTCCCTCCTTCTTCATCCCACTCCAGCTCATCCCATTGTTCTTTCTCCTCCTCGGGTAGATCGTCGTATTTAATGCCCTCGCGCTGGAACTTCAGAGGCACGGAGACAGATTTCGCCGGCACCAGGAATTTGTCCGCTACCGCATCCTTTAATTCGTAGGCATCCGTCGGCACGCCTTTCTCAAGGTCAAACAAGCTGTAGGTGTCGCGATCAATCTCATCACGCGGCGTGGCAGTCAGGCCAACAAGCAGTGAATCGAAATAACGGAAGATAGCCCCGTATTTTTGGTAAACCGACCGGTGCGCTTCATCTATGATAATGAGATCGAAGTGGCCGACACCAAAGCGGCGCTGGCCATCGTTCGTCTCTTCGATCAAGCCCATCATCGTTGGATAAGTGGAGACAAACACCCGGCCCTCGGCTTCCTTCTCGGTAACGAGATTTACCGGCGCGGAGTTAGGCAGGTGCTTCTTGAAGGCGTTCAGAGCTTGCCGCACGAGGGCTACCCGGTCCGCGAGGAACAGCACCCGCTTCGTCCAGTTGCAGCGCATGAGGAGGTCGCAGAGTGCGATCACCGTTCGCGTCTTGCCGGCGCCAGTGGCCATTACCACCAGCGCCTTCCGATCATGGTCTTTTTCGAACGCCTCACAGATTCGGCGGATGCTCCGAGTCTGGTAGTAACGTTCGACTATCTTCTCATCGATAGTCGCACTGGCCAGCTTGGCCCGGCTTTGGCGACGCCGGATCATCAGCTCTAGCTCGTCCTTCTTGTAAAATCCCTGAACAGGACGCGGCGGATAATTCCAATCGTCCCATAGCCAGTGCTCGTAACCGTTTGAATAGAAGATGACTGGACGCCGCCCGAACTGTTTTTCGAGACAATCCGCATACAGCTTGGCCTGTTGCTGGCCGATCTGGGCGCTCTTCCG
>Ga0302320_10028246_pt1 | contig 10775 bp, 9 predicted proteins | sample Bog_T0_3_FD_202130 | JGI IMG/M metagenome (GOLD analysis project Ga0302320, IMG submission 202130) | Peat permafrost microbial communities from Stordalen Mire near Abisko, Sweden - Bog_T0_3 | ecosystem: Environmental > Terrestrial > Soil > Wetlands > Peat | place: Sweden: Abisko, Stordalen Mire... | reverse complement strand
TGCGTCGGGGAAGGTATCGCTTTCAGCGTTATCACCAAAGATTCCAGCGCCCGCCGCTACGGAATAGAACTCGACGCGTACAGGGCTGAACAAGCTGCCCCGTCGCTCAACAGGATCATACAGGGGAGCACTCTGGAAACCCATTGTTCGGTTGAGTCCTTCTCCCTGATCTATGAGAATCCGCCCTACGACTGGACACTTTCCGGAAACGCGCGGGAACGGCTTGAGGCAGTATTCCTGAATCACACTTTCCGATGGCTGATTCCCGGCGGCATCCTCGTACTCGTCATTCCGGCAGAGCGGGCCGCGGAGTGCGCCCAGATTCTCGCTTCCCACTTTAAGCGCACGCGGGTCTTTCGCCTGGGCGACCCGGAGTCCGTTCGCTACCGCCAGGTCGTCATTGTCGGCGCGCGGCGCACGCGCCGCGAGCGTGACCAACTTCGTGATCGCGAGATCAGCGAGGGTCGTTTCCTCTTCAGCACGCTTGGGCGCGAATACGAGCATCTGGCTGAATTGCCTGAATCGGCCAGCGATCCGTACCCCGTGCCGCCAACGGGCCCGGCCGCACTCACATTCAAAGGCCTGCCGCTGGATGAATTGGAGGATGCGATTCCGACTTCGCCGGCGTCCCGGCAAGCGGCGCGAATTCTCGCGCCGGAGCCCACCGTTATTGGAGGAAGGCCGCTCACACCATTGCACGCCGGCCAAGTGGGCCTCGTCGCATGTTCTGGTCTGATCAACGGCATTTTTGGCACAGGCGAAGAGCGACACATCGCCGCCTGGAAGAGCAAGAAGATCACGACGAAGTTGACGGAGGAAGAGGCGGACGGGACAACCATCATCCGCGAGCGGGAACGCTTCGTTCAGGAACTCTCCGTCGTGTTCGCAACTGGGGAGACGGGCACGCTCGAATAACCGACTCCCCGCGGCGATACGGATGAGAGCGCGAGGCGAATCTGAGGCAGTGACGACGCGATGGAGGGCGAATATCGATGAAGAACGCACATGAGCGTTTTGGCTGGCTGGAGTTTGACAAGCCGCTCAAAGACACGAGAACCAGGATTCGCGTAGCGCTGGACAGTTTCATTGGGGAGAACTCTGAGGACAAGGAGGCATCGGGAGTTGCGCACGTGATTTCGGTCTTTGGAAGCGACGTCGATATCGGCGCCATCTGGGCGGCGATCGCGGGGCAGGAATTATTGACGGTCGCTGGTCCCGGTCTTCAACAGAGGAAAGTGTCGCTGGGAAAAGATCCTCGAGTATTCCGCGGGACGATTGCCGTCGCGGGCCGGAGCCGGAGCGTCCGCCATCTGATGGCCCTTTCCGCCCAGATGGCTGATGATACCGATGTGGGGAGGATCATTGTCAGCCAGGGCGATCCGGAGTTCGTGCTGTACCGGATTTCCCAACGGCTCGGACTCCCGGTTCACCCCTCCTGGGCGAAGTGGTTTTGGGCCGTGTTGAGGCAGCAGAACCGCGCGAAGCCGCTCGACGGCCTCGGATATAAGCCGATCGCCGTAGCCGGCACAAAGCAGGAATTCCTAGACTGGATCGGAGACGCGGTGAAGGAGAAGGTAATCGAGATACCGGACGAGAACGACTCGATCCGCTGGAAGTCATTCAAAGCGGCGAAACCTATCTGACTGCATTCACGGGCCGGAAAATTCCCGGATCGCAAACGCTGCGGATTCGGCGCAAACCGATCCGCAAAGTTCGCTGTTGCGCCCGCGGGGGGCGATTTCGGGAAGGAACCAGACCGGCGTCTCCTCGACGCCGTATCTCTAGGGAGTCTTGAGCGATGCCACCTCAGCGAGAGGGTTCCTGTTCTCTTCAGTATTAAGGCGGACCGTGAGTAAAGATCATTTCCTCCATCGCCCCGGCGCGCGCTATTTTCGTTACTCCGTCCCGTTGGTGTACCAGGGACTTTCAGCGACTTGAGCGGCGAGGTCCCGCACGCTGAGGATGCCAACACCGTAGGTTTCCTCCAGCCACGCCCGATTGAAGTCGTCGAAGACGGCAGGACCACCGGCCGATCGTCCTCTGTCCTCACTACAGATGAATTCGTTGCCGCTCGCGATATGGGCGGCGGCCAGATGACCATCGGCCCATTCTGCGATGGCCCTCGAGATCAATTTTTCTTCTGCTTCGTTCTTCGCATATGCGAGCAACTGCATACCCGACCGGGAAACCGTCACCGTTTCCGGCAAACGTGCTGCGAACTGCTGGATGATGGTTTTGATCGCCGCGCCGCCAGCGCCCCGCGCTTCGATCGCAGCTGTTATCTCCCAGAAATGGTCAGCGTAGAGCTGCGTTTCAAACAGTCGGGACTCATAGAACTCCGGGCGGTCCCGAAGGTACTTCGGAAGCTGAAGATTCAGAGCCGGTACATACAGAATACGCATCCCGAGAATTTGCGCCTTCTCGAGTTTCTCAACCAGCGCCTCATGAAGCCCCGGATGACGGTCGTGGTCCATCCGAATCGTGATGTTCACCGCAGAATGCTTGGCATCGGAGTGAGTTTTCACTTCGCTCTTCGGAATCCGATTGGCGAAGTAATGGGGCCGCTTGTTCGTCGCAATCGCCTCATGAGTGGCAATGCTCTCGCAGAGAAAACCCTGCAGCCTGCCATCCTTCAGCGCGGCGCTGATTTGTTCGAGGCACTCATGATCGGGGTCTTTTTTCCGCCTCTCCGGAAAGATCACTTTGCCGAGAATGTGGCTATCAAATGAAACTCGCATATGCGCGTCGGCCCGTGTTTCCAGTGTCGCAATTCCTTCTGCCCGTCGCGATCCTATCGTCCGCCGACCGCCTTCGGGGACTGACGCTCTGCCCGCCGCCCGTAAGGCAGTGATGCAGCACTCAGGGCGGCTGTGAGATGCTGAGCGAGGAAGCGCGACCAACAGAAACATGCTCGCCCGGACCAATCCCCTACGCACACTGACGTGGAGGCGCCTGTTGAAGACGACTGCGGTTGGGTTTCTGGAATGGGTCGAATCCACGGAAAGACGATTTCACGCCTTCGATCAACTCGCGACGGCCTTGGAGACATTACTGCTGGACCGCGTACTGACGGGCCACGTCGAGATTTCGGCGACCGAGGCCTGCACACAATTTGCGGCAGCGCTGCCGCTCGCATTGAGCAAGTGCGACGAGCCCATTTATGACGCTCCGTTCGTAGCTGAAGCCTATGCATTTCTTCATCTCCTGGAAAGATATCGCCGCTTCTCTCAGGTGCTCGACGTGTTGCTGAGAGCCGGTGTTCTCCCGATGCGGGATAGCGGCATCGATATTCTCGATGTGGGCGCTGGTCCGGGGCCGGCGCTCTTTGCGAGCAGCGATTTCTATGACCAGCTCATCGAGTATGCCGAAAAGCATTCGATCGCCGGACTAGCCACGCCACAACCCAAGCTTCACGCGGTTGAAGACAGCCCGAGCATGGGACACGTTATGCACTGGATCTCCGAATTGAGCAATCGCAGGGGCCCCCATCAACGGCGCCTCGGGAGTTTTCAAGGGACCGACTTCGACGAGTTGCGAATCGAAGAAAGAGACGCAACCGTCCGGGCGCTACAGGAGGACGATCCCTGGATCACGATCTCCGATCTCTTCGCCTGGCAGGATGAATGGCGATTCAATTTCGGGATCTTCAGTTATTTCCTCACGAACGAACGCATTGTCAGTGAGACCGCGAGAGAATTGCAAAGCCTCTTCGCATCCATGCGGGCCGGTGGCGTCGTTGTCATTCTCGGCGCCGTGGCGGGCAGGTATCGAAAGGTCTATAAAGCCGTCGACAAAGTCGCGAAGCGCGAAGTGATGTGGCGCATTGAACAGCGAAATTCCCGCGTCGTCTGTGACCACACGGATCGATATGTGTTTCGCATTAAGCAAGTGTATTCGAGGGTTTGGGAACGGCTCGATGCTGAGGCGACCGGGCTTGAGGCTTTGAAGCGCGAACTGCCGAAGGATCTCTGGGACCCCAGTGTACCCATCAAGGGGATCAGGGAGTTTGGATTACGCGTGTTTCGACGGATAGACATGGCGCCACAGAGAGCTTCCTGGCACAAGAAGAAGGGAAAGATCGGCAGTCACGCTGCCAGAAGCAATGACTGGCGGAAATCGGCGTAATACATCACCTTCGTATTCAAGGGTGCCAGCTTAGTGATCTCCGTAAGCGCATTGAACTGCCCCTCGTCCCCAGTGACGAAGCAGTGGCAATAGGGCAGATAAGCCGAGGACATGAGATCAATCAGGCCAGCGTCGTACGTCCCTCTGAGCCGATGGTCCCGCACAGAGCCGTGGAAATGCGCGACGCAGGTGCTCAGCATCAGAGCGCTAAACGGTGGGCACAACCCAACGAATTCCCGAATCTCCGGCACCGAGAGCCGGACACCGCTGAAACGCTCATAGATGTCGGATGCCATCGCCCAGTGGGACCTGTCCATCAGGGACAACTCGACGACATCCTGCAGCGTAATCTGAATCCGCTCCTCCGGGGGAATCGGGAATTTCTCGCGCGCATCTCGGAAGAGCTGTTTGAATTGTTTATGCGCCCGGGACGATCCCTCACGGCTTTCTTCCGCGACCTCATTATCATTCAGGAAACGTGGCTTCCGAATCTCCTCTTCCAGCGCTTTTATGCATACCGACGCCTCGTGCCAATTGAAACTGGCCGGCCCCTGAGCGTGCGTCTTCACCTGCTGCTCTATGATCCAGTGATGGGGCCCGATACAGTCCCCAGAATTGAGCAATCGCTGGCAAGTCTCGACCAGTATTGCCCGGAATATGGAGTCTTTCGTGGCTGCCAGCTCGGCGAGGTTTGCCTCTGTCAGCCGGAAAAAATACGCGGCTCCCAGGCGCTCCGCCATTCCAGCCGAGTCAGGTTCCTTCGCCAGGGCGTTCACTCCACTGCTGTCGAAGGTCAAAATCTCCCTGTTGTCGGCCATGCTCACATTATCTCGTCTTCACCTTCCCCCATCTTTGCGGGTCCGGTCCAGCGACGGCCACCCCGGACTTAGCTATGTGGGGGCCCCAATCGGCTATATCAGAACACCTCGCTCCTCAGAAGCCGGTTCGCAATTATGATGGCTCCGTCGATCGCTGAGGCGTAAGGGGGCAGGCGGGGTCGTCTAGCGCATGGACGCCTTCCGGATGGCAGATGTTGCAGCACACGAACACCGCGGGATATGCGCGCGGACGCGGCTGTTTGCTGAGGAAGGCGTTGACCTTGCTCGCGAGTTTACGCCGATGCTTCTGAGTCGAGTCATCGTCACTATGCCTGTGTGGATTTGCGCGCGCGTCGCGAAGTATCTGGTGCGGGAGTGCTCCTCGAATCGCTTCATCACCGCCGATCACGGTGCCTATGGGGAAAACCAAGTGTCCGGCGGGCGATTCCTGGGGCAGTCGCGCATTCAGTACGCCGGTCATGGCTGTCAGCGAGGCGCTGGCAATCGCCGCAGCCTGCATCCATGCAGCGCCGTCATGGCCGGTCGCTGGCTCATTGGCAATCACATCGACTAACAGCGCTCGGTCCAGACCCAGAAGGAGTAATCCCTCGACCTGTTCGCGAATGCTCACACGATCCTCATCTGTGTGCTTCGCCGAGTACGGTTGCAGATCCCTGAAGAACGCACATTTCACTTCGGCGCCCGCGAGGTACTCCATTCTCGGAGGCCACTCAATCTGGTCTTCCTGCGCCATGATCCGAAATGCTTCGTGGTCGAGTAACGGGCCTGGAACGTTCGGATACTGTTGCGCGACACGTCCGCGAACAGCCGTGAACACACCCTCATCACGCCACGACAAGACGCCGCCGAGGATGTCGATATCGCCCGGTTTGCGACCAAACCACTGCGTATCGAAATCCAGCACCCACCACGAGAAGAAGGGCACCCCGAGCGCGCCAAAGAGCTTCTCCTGGCAAAGAATGATACGAAACAACTGCCGCACCGAATGACGTTCCCGCACATTGCGATCGGCTTCGATAATGTACGAATGCTCGTTTCCCATATCCCTGACCGTTGCCCTCGTTGCGCAGACCCTGAATTAGGTGGACGAGTCCTTCGGCGCAAAACCGGTCGCAATATCCGCGAACATCTGCCTGACTTGTTCCGGTGACAAATGTGGATTCAGGGCAGCAAGCTCCCGCTCTTTCTTCTTATATGCTGCAGCCCACTCGGCGCGTTTCTCTTTCATCGGCTGGTAGACCTGATTCATGACGTTATGGTCGTAATGGGCGTCTTCCGAGTGAATATCCGCCGTCCACAGCAGTAATCGCTTGATCTGATAGTCAAAGAGGCGGGCGAACTTTTCCACGTCCTTGGTCGGGCCCTCGTGTTCGGAAGTGAGGATTCCGATGGAGCCGTCATTACGGAGCAGGACATAAATCGACATGCCCCCGCAGCCCGTAATGCTGTCCTTCACGCTGCCCAGCGTGTAGGCGGCAAGCGCTGTGGCACTCCGCAGGGTCAGGCCCTGAAAACCGGGCCGGATCATGTAGCTGGCCAGTTCTGCGCCGATGCCGAGGCACTGGAATTCCTTGACCTCGGTCATGGCCGTCGCGGTCGTGAAATAGAGGCGGGGACGCTCGTTTGCTGTCCAGACCCCCACCAGTAGACTGTAGTCGAGGTTGGCGTAGTTGGGATGTCCCAGGACGTTGCGGCGATACTCGGCGTCGAGGGTCGATTCGATGTCCGCGGGGAGGTCGGAAGACGGAGTGGCCTGAAGCTGTTTCCGGCATTTCTGCAGCGCGCTCCACGCCAGCGCAGACGCTCCGGAGAGCGCGAAACAGACCTTCCCACCCGGTACCTCAAAATGGTCGACTTTCGAATGATGGGATTTGGCGGCCCAACCCGTGTGCTCCGTGTCGGCGCACAGCAAAACCCCGTCGCTACACAGGAACCCGGCGGCAATGGTCATAGGAACACACTATAGCTGGCTCCACCACCCAACTGGCCAAGCCGCCCCGATGCACCGGACGCAAACGCCTAACCGGGCAATCCCGCCGGCAGGGGATCAGTCGCGACGCGGGCAAGAAGTCCGGGTCTGAGAACTGTCGATCAGCTCTGGATGAGCCAATTGCAGATGTCAAGCGGATGGTTTTACGCCGTTTGGTTGTCCGCACCACGTACACGCCAGGCAAGGGCGAACAAAAGACGAATATGCTATCCTGCCGTCCGTGGTTACCCGGAAGACATGTACCGTTTCATTCCGCGATTCGGATGGAGTTCAGCACTCCGTCGAGGTTGGAGCCGAGACGCTCTATGAGGCCGCTGTACTCGCCCTGAAATCTTTTCGCGACCACGAATGTGCACCCGGACCGGCCGCACATCTTGCGGTGGAAGTGAAGAGTCCGAGTGTCACGCATACCGTAGTGGCGCATAAGATCGAGGAGTGGCTGGACGGCGGTGCACGGAGTCCGAAGGAGGCGATTGAGAAGCGGCGCTTGCGCCAACTTCTCGACGGCTGACATCGCCGCCGGGCGCTGCGCGGTGTTCTGATTTTGCGCCGGGACCCAACTCCGAACGGAACGGCGATGTTGATCAACTGGACTTGTCGAGATCTGCTATATTTTCGCGCCGCACGTCGCCCGCCTTCTTGTCCCCGCGGAGAGCGATGAACCGCGAATGGCGCAGGTGATTGTCGGACGTCCACTCGACGAATTCAAATTGCCCGACAAGAACCGGTTTCAACCAAATGCAGTCCTTCATTTTGGCCGCAGTAAGCCCTGCTCCCCAGCGTCCGCACCTGGCTTCCGGAAGATTCGCAAACGCGCATTCGTCGGTCGCGATCCCCCGGAATTTCTTCGTCAGTTCCCCGCGCAGTTTCGGCGTAAATCCATTCCGAGTTCGACCTGCATAGATCAGATTCTTACTCTCGTAATAGCCGAATATCAATGCGTCGAATGTCGCGCCACCGACAGTGTAGCCGCCGATGACGAATTCCTGTCCTCGATTGACCCGCATCTTCCGCCACGCGCCCGAGCGTTGTCCCGGCTCGTAACGGCTGCCGCGCCGTTTCGCAACTAACCCTTCCAATCCCTGCGCTTTCACCGATCGCACGAGATCCGCCATGCTGCCTTCCAGTTCGGGGGAATACCGGATCGGATCGGCGAGCTTCCGCAATACCTCACGTTCGAGCAGAGCCCTGCGCAATTCGAGGGATTCGCCCATCACGTCATTGCCGGAGAGAACCATGAGGTCGAAGATGTAATAAAGGATAGGCGCCTTCGAAGCGCCATAGTTCTGGAGGATGTTGAACGATGGACGCCCAAGTTCGTCCGTCGCCACAATTTCACCGTCAATCACGGTCTCATCGGGAATCGCGCTGAGGGCCTTACGTATCGCTGGATACTTCAGGTTGAAATCGCTATTGTTGCGCGAACGGAGATGCACTGCCCCCGCAGATTTGAAAGCGATTGCTCTGTATCCGTCGAGCTTCAGTTCATAGAGCCATGCTGCCGCGTCCGGCAGTTCGCTCGAAGGGAGAAGCAGCATCGGTTCGACGAATGCCGCTTTGTACTTCAAGTCAGGCCGCCTTCCGGCCCCGCTTCCTGGCTTGGACTGCGGTCCGCTTCACAGCCCACCGACGCTTCATCGCTTCCGCGAGACGCTTACGACCTTCGGGCGTGATCCTACGCTTGAGCTTCGTCCGGACCTTTCGCGGAGCCGGCGATTTTTCCTCCCTGCTCTGAACTCCAGGGCCCTCGATCTGGCGCAACGCCGACAAGGCCCGCCCGATGGCGCTCTTCTGCTCTTCCAACCTGGCAATGATGTCGTTCAATCCGCCGGCCATCTCGGCTCCCTTTGAAGGGGAGTTACCGGACCCGTTGTTCTGAAGAACCTTTCGATCCTTCTTCCACTTCGAATACTGCCTCGGATGCGAGCCGCGGATGTGAGAGGCCAGCCCGGTACCTCGTGTGGATGTCTTCGGACAAAAGGGGCATTGCAGATCCTGTTTCGGCATTTTCACAGTAGGTTATCAGGCTGGCGCAGTCTCCCGGCGTGCCCTCGCGCCTTGGCTCAATCCTGTGGCGCCCGTGCAGCAACTCAACCCCTGAAGGAACAACTCATGTCTATCCCGTCAACAATTGCCGAATATCTACGCCGTTCCTCACAGGAGCTGGGCGAACGGATCTTGAAAATCTATCCCGCCCTTCAGGCGCCGGACGACCCCGTCTCCGAACGATTCAACGGTTTGCTGCGGAGCCCCTTTGCGGCGCAGCGCCTGGCGGTAATGGGAATCGTGAAGCGGTGGGAACAAGCTAGGGCCGCCGCCGTCATAGCGGAGTGCGGCACTGGCAAGACGCTCATGGCTCTTTCCGCGCTCCACGTCCATTCTGCCGGTCGGCCCTACGCGGCCCTCGTGATGGCGCCTCCGAACATCGTTGGGAAATGGTGCCGGGAGATTCTGATTACGATCCCGGGCGCGCGCGTCTTCATGATTGATGGTTTGCGGACTCCGACGCGGTCGGGTGCCGGCCCATATGGTGTGAATGAGGTGCGCTACCGGAACGGGCGAATCGTGCGCGAAGGACTGCACACGACTTTAACTGATCTGCGCCTTCGGAAGAGCTCGAAATCGGCGCGCGATCGCTGGCAGAAGCTCTGCCCTGGCCCGTCGTTCTGGGTCGTTGGTCGTGATCGAGCGAAACTATCCTATTTTTGGAGACATGCGTACTCCGTGGCGGAGTCTGGTCCATATCTGGGATCCGCGGTTAATGCTGACTCGGGCGCACCCCTGATCGTGAACGATGAACGGGTGCTCGCCACCGAATTTGAGAAGATACGCCGGAGCGAGATCCTCGGCGGTCCCGACGGCGGCTCCGGGAAGGACCGGCGTTCGATTTATAGCCCTCTTTGGCAGGCCGATAGCAAACGTATCCGCCGCTTCGCCCCGCTCGAATTTGTCGGCCGTTACATGAAGGGTTTCTTTGACTATGGGATCGCTGATGAAGTTCACGAGTTGTCGAACGACACGGCTCAGGGCAATGCGTTGGGAACTCTGGCTCGGGCGGTCGACAAAATCGCGGTCCTCACCGGGACCCTCATGGGCGGGTACGCAGACGATCTCTTCAATGTGCTCTACCGGCTGGAACCCCACAAGATGGTCGCGGAGGGATACGAATGGGGCGAGCCTGGAGTGCGCAGTTTTGCGGAAACCTATGGCGTCCTGGAACGAGTAACGATCATCGCTCCCGAAGAGAATGCCTGCTCGAAGGCGAAGGTTACTAAGCAGGTCAAACGTAAGCCGGGAGCATCCCCGCTGCTCTTCGGGAAATTTCTCATGGAGCTGGGCGCGTTCGTTTCACTGGAGGATATCTCTAGTGAATTGCCGTCGTATCGCGAAGAGGTCATCGGCGTCGACATGGACGAACCGCTGGCGAAAGCATATACCGACCTCGAGGAGCAAATCAAAGAAGCGCTCGAAGAGCATCGCGGTAATCACTCGGTAATCAGCACGGCCCTGAATGCACTACTTTCGTACCCGGACCGGCCGTACGGCTTCGGCGACCTGATCGGAACCGAATACGATCCAGAGTTGCATCGGCGCGTGCCTTTCCTGATCGCTAAGACGCAGGATCTCGCGGAGGGCTTGCACTACGCGAAGGAGCGGAAGCTGATCGAATGCATCAAGGCCGATCTTGCCCGCGGCAGAAAATGCCAGATCTATGCCGTGTATACGGCGAAACGGGACGTCACCAGCAGGCTCGAACGGGTTCTGTCACAGGAGGGCATCCGCGTTTCGGTGCTCACGAGTCAGGTACCCCCCGATCAGCG
>Ga0302320_10028245_pt1 | contig 10776 bp, 9 predicted proteins | sample Bog_T0_3_FD_202130 | JGI IMG/M metagenome (GOLD analysis project Ga0302320, IMG submission 202130) | Peat permafrost microbial communities from Stordalen Mire near Abisko, Sweden - Bog_T0_3 | ecosystem: Environmental > Terrestrial > Soil > Wetlands > Peat | place: Sweden: Abisko, Stordalen Mire... | reverse complement strand
AGAGGGGCGCTATTCGGCATTCGGGGCCATGGCAAGTTGCCTCAACCTTCGCCACCAACCTTGATCCGTGCAAAACGCCACGTAGGTAGATTCCGATTCTGGTGATGTAGTTCTTGCGAAATCATATGACCACCGGACTTGGCCCTGATGTTTGTTTTGGAGGAAATCATGTCAACCGTTCTGATTGTCATTGTGCTTTTCTTGCTGCTCGGAGGCGGCGGCTATTACGGGTATCGGCGGCGGTGGTAATTCGCCCAACGAAGGCGTAAATCGGATTTGGTGGTGTGGATGCCAGCAGACTTTCCGGACCTCGGGTTATCCGGCGCAAAGCCACTTCCTTCTGCTGTTCGTGATGCATATGATTCGAGCATCGGCGACGGGCTTCGTCGGAGATGCGCACTCCAAAACGACGCTCACTGGTACTACCTCGTCAGTCTGATCGCCTTATTCTGACATGCGATTACCCTGGCAGATTACGGCCTGACCTGCGCCTCCAGAGCGATGCACATCCGTTTATCCGGCGGCTTGTTCTCGCTGACCCACCCGGCCTGACGGCTTTGAGGAACCCGCCACACCGCAAAGTCACTGCGCAAAGGCGCGTTCTTGTTCCGACTGACACCCTCACTGCGCCCAAACAAAAACCACAGGCAAAAACATGAACGAACTCGACGGCTATGACATTGAAGATCTGAAAATCGGGATGAGTGCGAGCTTTGCCAAGACGATCACAGAGGCGGATATTGTCTTGTTTGCCGCTGCGTCGGGCGACAATAACGCATTGCACATCAACGAGGAGTTCGCGCGCAGCACACAATTCAAGGGGCGCATCGCCCACGGTATGTTGTCAGCGAGCGTCATCTCCGCCGCCATCGCCGGGCGACTGCCAGGTCCAGGCACGATTTACCTGGCGCAAAACCTGCGTTTCAGGGCACCGGTGCGCCCCGGCGACACGGTACATGCCAAAGTTACCGTAAACGAATTGATCCCCGAGAAATCCCGTGCGCGCCTAACCACCGTATGCACCGTCAGGGGAGAGATCGTGATCGACGGCGATGCATTGGTAATGACCACATCGCGTGGCGCGCGGAGAAACTGATCTCCAAGCCAAGGCGCTCGCGCGCCTGCGCGCCGGCCAGAGGCGGCAGAGGGAACTCGGCCTCGCCGCTGTGCCGCGCCCGTTCCAGGCCCCCCTTTCGGCCTCAGACTCCAGCACCAAAGTCAACGCCCCCGCTTGTTCTCCGTCGGCGCCTCCAGTGTCATTGCGCCAAAAGGCAGCTCCCCACCACCCGACCCAGCCAAACCGTCACAATCGCGCCCGCCCCGTGTTGCGTGCCCCCATACCCCATGCTAGACGCCTCGCGCCGGTCCGGCCGGCCGGATCCGACACACGCCCGCGCCTTCCGGCTCGGCCCAACAGATGGAAACGCAGGTGGCTTCTGAGGCTACGACAATCTCGTCCGGCGGCGGCGTCGCCGACCGCTATGCTGCCGCGCTATACGCGTTCGCCGATGAACACCACGCGCTCGACGCGGTTGTCACACAGGTCGAAAACCTCGGCCGGATGATCGACGGCAGCAGCGACTTCCGCCGCCTGCTGGAATCGCCCCTCATCGACGTCAAGACCGCCACCGCCGCTTCCCAGGCGGTGCTGACCCAGGAAGGCTTCGGCAAGGAAGTCCGCGATTTCGTCGGCGTCATCGCGGTCAACCGCCGCCTGCGCATCCTGCGCGACATCGTCGGCGCCTTCGCCACCCTGGTGGCCGACCGGCGCGGCATCATCACCGCCCACGTGTCCTCCGCCCATCCCCTGAACGACGTGCAACGCCAGCAACTGCGCGCCCGCCTGATCGAGGCCGGCTACGGCAACGTCAATATAAACGAGCGGGTCGAGCCCGACCTGCTCGGCGGCCTGGTCGTCCGGATCGGTGCCCGCCTTTATGACACCAGTCTGAAATCCCGGCTGCAACGTCTGCAGTACGCCATGAAGGGAGCCGCGTGAGATGGAGATCCGCCCAGCCGAGATCTCGGAGATCCTGAAGAAGCAGATCGCCGCGTTCGATACCGAAGCCAATGTCGCCGAAACAGGCCAGGTCCTGTCGGTCGGCGACGGCATCGCCCGCGTGTTCGGCCTGCAGAACGTGATGTCCGGTGAGATGGTCGAGTTCCCCTCGGCCGGCCTGCGCGGCATGGCGCTGAACCTTGAAACCGACAACGTCGGCGTCGTGATCTTCGGCGATGACCGGGAAATCCGCGAGGGCGACACCGTCGCCCGCACCGGCGCGATCGTCGAGGTCCCCGTGGGACCCGGCCTGCTCGGCCGCGTGGTCGACGGTCTGGGCAACCCGATCGACGGCAAGGGCCCGATTACCGGCGCCAACATGAGCCGCGTCGAGGTCAAGGCACCAGGCATCATCCCCCGCAAGTCCGTGCATGAGCCGATGCAGACCGGCCTGAAGGCGATCGATGCGCTGATTCCGATCGGCCGTGGCCAGCGCGAACTGATCATCGGGGACCGCCAGACCGGCAAAACCGCGGTGATCATCGACACGATCATCAACCAGAAGGGCATCAACGCCTCGGGCGATCCGAAGAAGGCGCTGGTCTGCATCTACGTCGCGATCGGCCAGAAGCGCTCCACCGTCGCACAGCTTGTGCGGTCGCTGGAGGAGAACGGCGCGCTGCAATACTCGATCGTCGTCGCCGCGACCGCATCCGACCCGGCGCCGATGCAGTTCCTCGCACCCTACACCGGCTGCACCATGGGCGAATACTTTCGCGACAACGCCCAGCATGCCGTGATCTTCTACGACGACCTGTCCAAGCAGGCTGTCGCCTATCGTCAGATGTCGCTGCTGCTGCGCCGTCCGCCGGGCCGCGAGGCGTATCCCGGCGACGTGTTCTACCTGCACTCGCGTCTGCTGGAACGCGCCGCGAAGATGAACGACGCCCTCGGCGCGGGTTCGCTGACCGCATTGCCGGTGATCGAAACCCAGGCCGGCGACGTGTCCGCCTACATCCCGACCAACGTGATCTCGATCACCGACGGTCAGATCTTCCTGGAAACCGAGCTGTTCTTCCGCGGCATCCGCCCGGCGGTGAACGTCGGTCTGTCGGTGTCCCGTGTGGGCTCCGCCGCGCAGGTCAAGGCGATGAAGCAGGTCGCCGGCCGCATCAAGCTGGAACTGGCGCAGTACCGAGAAATGGCGGCCTTCGCCCAGTTCTCGTCCGACCTCGACGCCTCCACCCAGCAGCTTCTGGCCCGCGGCTCGCGTCTGACCGAACTGCTGAAGCAGCCGCAGTACAAGCCGCTGCCCATCGAGGAGCAAGTGGTGGCGATCTTCGCTGGCGTGCGCGGCTACCTCGACAAGATCGACGTGGGTCGCGTCGGCCCGTTCGAGGCGCAGTTCATCAACGAACTGAAGGCGAAGGAGCCCGCGCTGCTGGACGCCATCCGCACCGACCTCGAACTCAAGCCGGCGACGGAGAAGGGCCTCACCGCTTTCCTGGACAGCTTCGCGAAGTCCTTCCACTAGAAGGCGCAGGAAAATGCCCAGCCTGAAGGCACTCCGAACCCGCATCAACAGCGTGAAGTCGACGCAGAAGATCACCTCCGCCATGAAGATGGTGGCGGCTTCCAAGCTGCGTCGCGCCCAGCAGCAGGCCGAAGCCGCACGCCCGTACGCCGAACGGATGGACCGGATGCTGCGCGCCCTGGCGGCCTCGGTCGCCGGCTCGCCCACGGCCCCCCCACTGCTGGTGGGGACGGGACAGGACAAGGTCCAACTGCTGATCGCGGTCACCGCCGATCGCGGCCTGGCTGGCGCCTTCAACAGCAATATTGGCCGAGCCACCCGCAACCTGGCACGACGGCTGGAGGCCGAGGGCAAGACGGTGAAAATTCTCGCCGTCGGCCGCAAAGGACGCGACTACCTGCGCCGTGAACTCGGCAGCCGGATCGTTGACGACATCAGCTACGCAGGCAAGCGCCGGATCGATTTCGCCGATGCACAGGACGTCGGCGCGCGCGTCACGCGCATGCTGATGGCCGGTGAGATCGATGTGGCGACCGTCATCTACAACCGCTTCCAGTCCGTCATCTCCCAGGTGGTGACCGAACAGCAGATCATCCCGGCGCCGCCACCGGCTGAAGGCGAAACCGTCGACACCAGCGGCGCGATGTACGAATTCGAGCCGGACGAGGAAACCATTCTGGCGAAGCTGCTGCCGCAGGCGATCGCCATCCAGATGTATCGCTCCCTGCTGGAAAGCGCGGCCGGCGAGCATGGCGCGCGCATGACCTCGATGGACAACGCGACACGCAACGCCGGCGATATGATCAAGCGCCTGAGCCAGAACTACAACCGCGCCCGCCAGGCGAACATCACCAAGGAATTGATCGAGATCATCTCCGGCGCCGAAGCCGTCTGAGAGTTTGAAAATAATGCCCTCGTGCTCGCATCGCCCAGTAAAACTCCAATGATACCAGAGGGCACTCATTTTCAAGTTCGATTGATAGTCACGCTCTGATCTCCGACGCACTTTGAAGGAACCCATTCCATGGCAAGCAACATCGTCGGTCGCGTCACCCAGGTTCTCGGTGCGGTCGTGGACGTGCAGTTCGACGGCGAACTGCCGTTCATCCTGAACGCGTTGGTCAGCAAGATCGAAAACCGCACATTGGTACTCGAAGTGGCGCAGGAACTCGGTGAGCGGACCGTCCGCTGCATCGCCATGGACAGCACCGACGGCATGGTGCGCGGGCAGGAAGTCACCGACACCGGCGCGCCGATCACTGTCCCGGTCGGACCCGAAACGCTGGGCCGCATCCTGAACGTCATCGGTGAGACGATCGACGAGAAAGGTCCGATCCACACCAAAAAACGCATGCCGATCCATCGCCCCGCGCCTTCCTTCGAGGAGCAGGCGACATCGGCTGAGATCCTGGTCACCGGCATCAAGGTGGTCGATCTGCTGTGCCCCTACCTGAAGGGCGGCAAGGTCGGCCTGTTCGGCGGCGCCGGCGTCGGCAAGACGGTGCTGATCCAGGAGCTTATCAACAACATCGCCAAGGCGCACGGCGGCGTGTCGGTCTTCGCCGGCGTGGGTGAGCGCACGCGTGAAGGCAACGACCTGTATCACGAGATGATCGACGCGGGCGTCATCAGAATGGATGACCAGGGCAACCTGCTGGAAGGCTCCAAGGTGGCGCTGATGTACGGCCAGATGAACGAGCCGCCGGGTGCGCGCGCCCGCGTCGGCCTGTCCGGCCTGACGATGGCCGAGTACTTCCGCGACGAGGAAGGCCAGGACGTACTCTTTTTCGTCGACAACATCTTCCGCTTCACCCAGGCCGGCGCCGAGGTGTCCGCACTGCTCGGCCGCATCCCCTCGGCCGTGGGCTATCAGCCGACGCTGGCCACCGATATGGGCGCGTTGCAGGAGCGGATCACCTCCACCAACAAGGGCTCGATCACCTCGGTGCAAGCCATCTACGTCCCCGCCGACGACCTGACCGACCCGGCCCCCGCAACGTCCTTCGCCCACTTGGACGCCACCACCGTGCTGAACCGCCAGATCGCGGAACTGGGCATCTACCCCGCGGTCGATCCGCTGGACTCGACGTCGCGGTCCCTCGACCCGCGCATCGTGGGCGAGGAACACTATCTGGTGGCGCGCGAGACGCAGCGGATCCTCCAGACCTACAAGTCGCTGCAGGACATCATCGCCATTCTGGGCATGGACGAACTGTCCGAGGAGGACAAACTGGTCGTCGCCCGGGCGCGCAAGATCCAGCGCTTCCTGTCGCAGCCGTTCCACGTCGCGGAAGTCTTCACCGGCTTCCCCGGCAAGCTGGTGGCGGTCGCCGACACCGTGCGCAGCTTCAAGGCGATCTGCGCCGGTGAATACGATCATCTGCCGGAAGCCGCCTTCTACATGGTCGGCACGATCGAGGAAGCGGTGCAGAAGGCCGAGACCATGAAGGCGAACGCCTGATCATGGCGACCAACCTAGAGATCGTCAGTCCGGAGAAACTGCTGCTCGCCCGCCCGGTCGACATGGTGGTAATCCCGGCCTCCGAGGGCGATATGGGCGTCATGGAAGGCCACGCCCCGATGATCGTCATGCTGCGGGGCGGCACGATCGACCTGTATGAGGGCGATCGGATCATCGACCGCCTGTTCGTCGACGGCGGTTTCGCCGAGGTAACGCCGGAACGTTGCACCGTCCTGGCGAACATGGCGATCCCCCTGGCCGAGGTCAGCAAGGCCACAGGCGAACGCCGCCTCGCCGAAGCCGAAGCCGCCTACGAAGCGGCCGACACGCGCGACCCCGCAATCGAGGACGCAGCTCTCGACGCGATTCAGTCCGCCCGGGCTATGGTCGAAGCGGCGGGTTAATACCGCCTGCCGGGACCAGTTTCTTTACCCGGCAATCGCCCCTGGTTGCCGCCATTCGCCACTGTCACAACGGCACCGTCCGGTCTGAAGGCGTTGATGCCCTCTTCGCCGGAGCGGTCCCGGTCGTCGCAAATCCAAAGCGTTTTCTATCCGCGGTGCGGCGCATAGGCCTCTCCGCCGGGTTATATCAACCCGCGTTGGAGCCGACTCACTGTCGGCGCCTCCCCGTCATGCCGACGTCGGTCGTCATCCACGCTTTTGGCGCGACCAATCAATCAAATCAAACCCATGGATCCCGAGCCTGCGCCCGCCATGACCGTGCCGAGGGGTCATCGCGAAATAGAATAATGCGCCGCGTTCCGTCCCCAACCGAGGCAGGTCGGTGAAATTGGGACGAACGGCCATTGGGGCACTTTTCACTCCAACGCCAACCGGGATCTGAACGGTCACGTTTCGAATGTGTTGCATTTCCGTCCGTAGTGTGATAGGAAATCATTCTATGGAAGAAAACTATTCCTACCCCGACCTTGAAAGTCCGCTCAAACGGACCCACGCGGTGCAGGCTCGGTCTCAGGTCGCAGCACCTAAGCAGGAAAAGAAACTGCTGCATCGCCGGTCCTTTTGGGGGGTCAGGAGCGCGCGTCCCTTCGGGTCCAGCAACGCTGTCACCCCGCGAATACGCCGGATTGCCGCCCACATCATTGGATCAACATCGTGACGGGTCTCCCGCTGGATCTCACCTCCTGCGATCGCGAACCCATTCATCTACCAGGATGCATCCAGCCACACGGCGTTCTTTTCGCGGTCTCGACGGACGATCTCTCGATCACCGCCGTCAGCGCCAATGCGGCCCGTTATTTTGACCTGGACGTGGACAACCTGCTCGGCATGCCGCTGTCGCACTTGCTGGATGCTTCGTCCGTCCGTGCGCTCGCAGCAGTTTCGCGCGAGCGGAGCGACGTTCCCTTTCGGCTTTCATGCCATCCGTCGCTCGGCAGTGCCCGATTTGCATGGCAGGTCAGTACGCGCGCCAGTGCCGATAGCCTTCTGCTGGAAGCTGAATTGTTGCCAGCGGACGCAGACGTTGCCTCTTTGGCCCTTTTTGAGAATTTCGAACAAGCGAGCCAGCGTTTGATGGCATCGGCCGACGCCATGGCGGTCCACGATTGTCTTGTCGAAGAAATGCGACAACTGACCGGCTATGGCCGCGTCATGATGTATCGTTTTGCACCCGATTGGAGCGGCGAGGTCATCGCCGAGGCGTCCGACGGAACGATGGCGTCATACCTCGGGCTGCATTTCCCCGCGTCGGACATTCCCGTGCAGGCACGTGCACTCTACGCGCGCAATGCCGGGCGACAGATTCCCGATGTACACTACGAACCCGTGCCACTCCTGCAAATCGGCCAGAGCGCCATCGACCTGAGCGGCGCCGGCCTGCGCAGCGTTTCTCCGATGCATCTTGCCTATTTGCGCAACATGGTGGTCGGTGCATCGTTTTCCATCTCGATCCTGCACAATGGCCGGCTCTGGGGACTGGTCGCGTGCCATCATCCGTCGGCACGAAGGGTAACGCCCGAGTTGCGAAGGTCGTGCGCACTCATTGCGCAGATCGCCATGGCGCGTCGCAGCGTTGTCGAGGAAGCCGAAGTCGCGCGCCCAAGTATCGCGGTGAAAGCGCTCGAAGCAAGGTTGCTCATCGAAGCCTCCGATAGCGACGACAACCGCGACGTGCTGCACGCAGACCTGCTGCGGCGCAACAGTGGCGCGCTGCTCGACCTGCTTGCGGCAACCGGCATGGCGCTCAGCAGCAGCAGCACGACGACCCTGCTGGGCCAGACGCCGCCGGAGGCCAGGCTTAAGGAGATTTTTCGTTGGCTCGGCAGCCGTGCATCCGAAGCGGCGATGCCCGAAATGCTGGCAACGGATCACCTCGGCGCAGTGTGCCCCGCTTGTGAGGGCCTCGGCGAGGCGGCCGGGATCCTTGCGTTGCCGTTCGGCGAGGGCACTGGCAACTTCATCGTTTGGTTCAGGCCAGAGATCGCCCGCGTCATCACCTGGGCAGGCGACCCGACAAAGCCCGTCGACAATGCATCCGGGCAGGACATCCTGACCCCTCGTCAATCGTTTGCGGCGTGGACGGTCCAGGCCCGCGGCCGCGCGCGCCCGTGGACGAACGCCGATATTGCGGCCGCGAACAGCCTGCGCAACACGTTGCTCGCCATCGTCGCGCTCCGTTCATCCGACCTTCAACGGATCAATGCGCAGCTACGGCACAGCAACGAAGAACTCGAGTCCTTTGCCTATATTGCCTCGCATGATCTGAAAGAACCACTTCGGCAGATCGAGGTCTTCGCTTCACTGCTGGAACGGGCATACGGCCGCGACGGTAGTGCGCCGGAAAAAATCGATCGCTGGTTTACCGGTATTGGGAACTCTTCGCGACGCCTCCGTGTTTTTATCGATCGTCTCGCCGCCTATGCCCGTCTTGGAATCGACGCCCAGGCGTTCGCGCCAACAGACCTCAACGCCATACTGTCCGCCGTGGTGCAAGACTTCGCGGGCCAGATCGCGGAGGCAAACGGCACAGTGAATGTCTCGCCGCTTCCCGTAGTCATGTGCGATGGTACCCAGATCAGGCAAGTCTTGCAGAACCTTGTCGGCAACGCCGTCAAATACCGCCACACCGCCCGGCCACTTGTGCTCAATATCAGCGCTGAGCAGCAGCCGGCGCCTGCCAATTCCCGACAACCCGGTCTGCCAATCCTGGCATTGCGCATCGCCGATAACGGCATCGGCTTCGAAGAGCGTCATTGCGAACAGATCTTCAAGCCATTCGAGAGGCTGCACAGCTTTGAGAACTATGCCGGCAGCGGATTGGGCCTGGCGATATGCCGCCAGGTCATCGCCCGGCACGGAGGAAGCATCTCGGCTACCGGCCGCCTCGGCGAGGGAGCGGTGTTCACCGTCATCCTCCCGCTGCGGCCGCTGACAACCCATGGAGCATTGCCAGAATGAATAAAAAGACAGACCGGGTGCCTCCGTTCGCGCTCCTCGTTGCCGAAGACAGTGAGTTGGACCGCGACTTTCTCCGGGAAGCATTCGATGAACTCGACTTTGACGTCGAGTTGCTGTTTGTCGGCGACGGCGAAGAATTGTTGGATTACTTGTGCCGCCGTAACGCCTACAGCGATGAAAAGCTTTCGCCGACCCCGACCCTCGTCCTGATGGATCTCAACATGCCCCGCATGAATGGCATGGCGGCGCTGAAGATCCTGCGCGCTGACCCTACCCTGTGCGTCCTGCCGGTCATCGTCCTGTCGACCGCCAACGATCCGAAACAAATCGCACAAGCCTATGCGTATGGCATCAACGCCTATCTCTCGAAACCTGAACGAATCGAGGACATGATCGAAATGGTCCGGCGGTTCGGTGAATTCTGGCTCCACGAAACAAAGCTGCCCGACCTGCATCTTTTGCAATCCGAGGAAGGTTAGGTCCATGCATATTCTGTTGATCGACGATTCCGACGCTTATCGAGAGGAATTCGCCGAACTGCTCGCCAGTGGCGAATTCGCGGACTCCACCCTCCATCACGCCGGGAACGCCGCTCTGGGCTGGCAGATGATGAACAGCGGTGATCAGAACATCATATTCGTGGACTACCGAATGCCAGGCGACAACGGGCTCGATCTCATCAGGCGCGCGCGCTGCAAAGGCATTGATCGCCCGTTCATCTGCCTGACAGGATTTGACGACCCGCGAATCGACCTGGAGGCCGAGCAGGCCGGGGCAAACGGCTACCTGCAGAAAGGTGAGATCTCGGCTCAGTTACTGACACGCACGATCCGATACGCGGTTCGCAACGCCGCCCTGGTCGCCGACCTCGCCTCTGCGCGCGATGCCGCACAGCGGGCGAGCGACGCGAAGTCGCGCTTCCTGGCGGGAATGAGCCACGAGCTTCGTACACCTTTGAACGGCATCCTGGGCTACGCGCAGTTGCTGAATCTGGAAGGCGGCCTGAACGCCACGCAGAGCGCACGGGTGGACGTCATGCTTGGCTCCGGCAAGCACCTGCTCCAGATGATCACCCGCGTGCTCGACCTGTCCGAGATCGAGGCCGAGCGGGTCGAGCTGAACGCCGTCGAGTTCGACGTGAAGGCCGTCGCCGAAGCGTGCCTCGACGTGATCCGGCCGGCGGCCGAGGCGAAGGGTTTGACACTGAGCCTCTCCATTGGGTGGGGCATGCGCCCGCAGCTCTTCGCCGATCCCACCCGACTGCGGCAAATCCTTCTCAACCTGCTCGGCAACGCTGCCAAATTCACCAAACAAGGCAAAATCGAACTGCGCCTGCGCCCCCTGGCAGATGGCACCCTGC